>Ga0100377_1000166_pt1 | contig 52103 bp, 31 predicted proteins | sample CryGeymeta201501_FD_83664 | JGI IMG/M metagenome (GOLD analysis project Ga0100377, IMG submission 83664) | Groundwater microbial communities from Crystal Geyser aquifers in Utah, USA - Crystal Geyser metaG 2015-01 | ecosystem: Environmental > Aquatic > Deep subsurface > Groundwater | place: USA... | reverse complement strand
GGAAGGCCAGCGACGCCCCCCTCCTGAGCCTCCCACCGCCCCGCGCCCCCGCCTTCAGGGGCACCGGCCAACCCCAAGGGCCCCAGCGGAGTGGTCAGGCTATTCCCGACAGGCTCCTAGCCGCGGTAGCGCACGACCGTCACAACCGGTCCCTCCGCCAGCGCCGCCAGCGCCTCTACGATGAGGGCCAGCGCCCGCTCCTCGTCCATGCTGCCCGAGCCTGCGCCGATGACGGGGAAGGCCAGGGAGCTCAGGCCCAGCTCCGTCGCCACGCCCACGGCGCTGTGCACGCTGTCGCTCACCGAGCGCTCCGAGGCGCGCCACAGCAGGTCGATGCCCGCGACGTGGATGATCGCCCGAAAGGGCAGCCGCCCTGCGCCCGTAGCCCGAGCCGTGCCCAGCGGCATGGGGCGCCAGCCCAGCTCACGGAAAGGGGCCGTGCCGGCCCGCCGCTTGATCGCGCCCGAGACGCCCTGCGGCCACAACAGCCACCATGGGATCACGTTGCGGTTCCAGGCGTTGACGATGGCCTCGACCGGTTGGTCGAGGAGGTCGCCGTCGACGATGGTGGGGGTCATGGGGGCCTCTACCCCACCGTCACCCAAACCACGTCGGGCGGCGCGAACAGTCGCACCGGGATCTCGACCCCGCCGATGCCGCGGGAGACGACGATGCATGTGCCCTGGTGCTCGTGTACACCGTGGGGCCACTGCCGGCTGCGCTGGCCGGGCACGGTCAGGGGGCGGCCGCCGGGCAGACAGACCTGGCCGCCGTGGGTGTGACCACAGAGGAGCAGGTCGGGGGCCGCCCGCGCCAGGTGGTCGTAGCCGTCGGGTCCATGGGCCAGGCCGATGCGCACCGCGGCGTCGCTGTGCAAGGGGGTGCCATCGGGGGCGCCGGTCCATGGCTCGTCGAGGCCGAGGACCACCACGTCGTCGTGGGGCGGCGGCAGGCGGTGCTGCTGGTTGACCAGCATGGTGACGCCGGCGGCCTGCAGGGCCTGCTCCAGGGCGGCGTGGTCGGTCCACAGGTCGTGGTTGCCCCAGACGCCGAGCTTGAGCGGGGCCTGCAACTGGGAGAGCAGGTCCCGGATCGCCCGGCAGCGGTCGGCGGTGGCCTCGAGGAACACGTAGTCGCCGCCGAGCAGGACGAGGTCGGGGCGATGCTGGTTGGCCAGGGCCACGGCCCGCTCCAGGGTGGCGGGCGCGGTGGTCGGCCCCAGGTGCAGGTCGGAGAGGAAGGCCAGGCGCAGTGGCGGCCGGCCGGGGCGGTCCCGCGCCAGGCGCACGGACACGGGCGACACGCGGGCTGCACCCGGCACGTGGCCCCAGGCCCGGGCAGGCCAGTCGCGGGCGTAGAGGCGGCGGAGGACCGCTTCCACCTTGCAGCGGGTCGAGGAGTAGTGCCGGCCGCGCATGGCCCCAGCCTGTCCCATGCCGGTGCAGCCGGCGCGCAGCCGGCATGGAGAAGTTGCGCAGGCAGGAGATCCCCGTGCCCGCCCGTACGGGCTACCGTGCTCTCCCGGAGGCCCGATGACCGACCCGCTCCTTCCGCGCCGTCGCAGCCCGGCCCTGGTCGCCCTGGGCGTCGTGGGCGCGCTCGTCGCCCTGGGCCTGGGTGCCCGCTGGTGGATCCACTACGAGGCGCAGCTTGCCTGGCAGGCCCAGGCCGAAGAGCAATTCGCGCCGGTGAAGGAGAAGCTGCAGGCGGGCGCCCAGGTGCCCGCGGACGCGGCCGGGCCCGCCTACGACATCGACCAGACGGTGAAGGTCATCCATGAGGTCGACCTGGCCCTGCAGCATTCCGGCAACATGGGTGACTACCTGCAGCAGATGGCCCGCCGCGACTACAGCGGCGTGGCGCCCGAGGTCCTGGCCAGCCGCGAGCAGCTCATGGACGTGTTGTTCCGGATCTACGCCAAGCAGGCCGAGCAACAGGACCAGCAGGAGATGTGGAGCCTGACCAGCCAGCTCCTGCTCGGCACCCTGAGCGTGGTCGGCGGCAACGCCAAGATGGGGGCCCTGGGGCCCACCGGCTCCATCACCGTGGACAAGGAGCAGGCCCGCGCCCTGCTGAAGGACCTGGAGGCGCGCCAGGACAGCAAGCTGCAGCTCGGCCGGCAGGAGCGGGAGCTGGAGGGCGAGCTGATCGATGACCTGGTCGCCTACGCCAAGGTCTACGATCAGTACGTCAAGGAGTGGGACAAGCTGTGTACGGTGCGCGACCGGGCCTACCTGGCCGCCCACAACGGCGACTGGGCGACGGCCGAGGTGGCCGCCAGCGAGGCCATCAAGATGGCCCCCCATGACCGTGAGGCCCACCTGCTGCTGGCCCTGGCCGAGATCGAGGGCGGCCAGGCCGACGGCCCCGAGGGCGGCGCCCAGGTCGAGGCCCTGCTGTCCGACTACATCGACCAGCACCCCGACAGCACGGCCCCGGCCTTCCTGCTGCTGGGCGTCGAGCAGGCCCGACAGGGCCACATGGACCAGGCCACCCTGAACCTCCAGCAGTCCGCCGCCTACTACCCCAAGCAGGCCGACGCCCTCTCCGACATGCTCGACCCGTACAAGATGCGCTCCTACCTGCGCAAGACGCGTGAGGGTAGCTACGTCGTCGAGCTGTACAAGAGCACCATGTTGGGGGCCGGCTACTTCAGCCCCGACCTGCAGCTCGCCCGGCTGGCCTTCGACAAGGGCAACTTCGAGGACGGCCGCACCAAGGTCATGGACCACTTCAGCCGGCGCCGCAGCCAGGAGCAGTGGGACTTCCTGCTGTCGGACATCGACTTCTGCCAGTCGCTGCTGGGCCCCGACTTCCGGCGGATCTTCCCCGAGGACCACTACCTGGACCTGGTGGTCAAGCCCACGGTCTTCGGCAGCAAGCTGGACGTCTCGGTCGACAATCGCAGCGACCGCACCCTGCACAACGCCACCCTGGTCCTGGCCCTGCACTTCACCGACATGCACGCCGACGACTACCAGACCTTCGTCGCCGGCGAGACGCAGCCGGCGGTCCTGGCCCGCGAGCAGACCGCCTTCGGCAACGTCGAGGTCAGCATGGACCTGGATGGCAAGGACAAGCAGGTCGACGACATCGTCACCGACCGGGCCATCCTGGTGACGGACGAGGCGGTGTTGTGGGTCGACACGGACGCCTACAAGATCGCCGAGGCCAAGGAGTTCCGCCAGGGCCGGGTACCGACGGCGCGGGCCGAGGCCGAGGCCCGGGGTGAGGTCGCCGTGGGGCCCGGCGGCCGCGGGGACCACGCGGGCCTGCTCGACCGCATCGTCTCCGACGTGCACGACGGCACCCTGCTGCAGGTCGACGAGAAGAAGCTCCTGAAGGACGGGATCACCATCACCCTGCCCAAGGAGCTGGCCGTCCTGCGGCCGCTGTTCCAGCTCAAGTACGGCGGGCAGGTCTTCGGCGCCGACGAGAACATCATCGTCGACGACCACATCCAGCTCCGCTTCAACAGCGTCGACGACTTCGGCGACACCGACCAGCAGCTCTCCCTGACCGCCAGCACGGTCCTGGGCGACCTGGTCTGGACCTGGGATCCCGCCGGCGGCAGCCGCTTCCGGCTGGCCAACGTCCAGGGCGTCAAGGACGCGGAGAGCGGCAACCCCTAGTTGCGGGCGCCCAGGCTCTCATCCAGCAGCGCGTGCAGGCCCTCGGGGTTGTCGACGTGCACCCAGTGGCCGCTGTCGGGCAGCAGGCGCAGGCGGACCGGGCCGTCGGCGGGCAGGGCGGCGAAGCGCTCCAGCTCGGCCGGGCGCCAGCGCTCGCTGCGGGCGGCGCGGACCACGTCGATGTGCAGGTGGGGGCCGGGGTGATCGAGCACCGGCCACAGATCCTGCCGGAAGTAGTCGGCGATCATCTCCTGGACCGCCGGCAGCTCGAAGCGCCAGACGTAGCCATCGGCGCTGCGCCGCAGGTTGGTGGTCATCCAGCGAGCCAGCCCCTCGGAGAAGCCCTGGGCCCGCAGGATCGTGACGACGTCCTCGCGCTGGGCCAGGGGCTGGGGGATCTGGACCAGGGCCGAGATGACGGCGACCACCTCGGAGTCGCCGCGCGGGTCACCGGGCAGGGGCCCGGGGGTGGCGTCGAGCACCCAGACCCAGGCCAGGCCGCCAGGCCCGGTGGCGCCCAGGGCCAGGGCCTGTCCGGCATAGGTCAGGGCCACCTTGCCGCCGAAGCTGTGGCCGATGAGGACCTGGGGGCGCTCGCCGCAGTCGGCGCCCAGCGCCCACAGGTCCTGGGCGCAGTGCTCCAGGTCGTGCGGGGGGAGGGCGCCGTGGGAGTCGCCGTGGTTGCGCAGGTCCACGCAGCGGACCCGCCAGTCGGGGTGGCGCTCGACCATGCGGCGGGCGAAGCCGCGCCAGTTCGCAGCGCTGCCCAGGATCCCGTGGAGGATCCAGGCCACATGCGGCGCGTCTGGGCGGCCGGTGAGGTGCGAGGCGAGGATCAGACGGCCTCCCGGTGGGCGGCGGCGTCGCGGGCGGCGAGGGCCTGGTCCAGGACCTCGACCGGGGCTTCGCCGTGGAAGGCCCGCTCGCTGAGCAGGCGGCGCCAGGCGCGGGCGCCGGGCTGGCCGTTGAAAAGCGGCAGGACGTGGCGGATCACGGGGCCCAGGCGCTCGCCCTCGGCCAGGCGGTCCTGGGCGTAGGCCCGCAGGCGCGCGACCAGGGCCTCGCGGCTGTCGACCAGGCCGGGGCCCTCCTCGCCGAAGACGCGGGCGTCGGCCTGACGCAGCAGCCAGGGGTCCTCGATGACCGCGCGGCCGAGCATCACCGCGTCGACGTGGGCCAGGTGCGTGGCGACCTCCTCCAGGCTGCGGATCCCGCCGTTGAGCTCGATGTGCAGCCCCGGACGCGCGGCCTTGAGGCGCCAGACCTCCTCGTGCCGCAGGGGGGGCACGGTGCGGTTCTCCTTGGGAGACAGGCCCTGCAGCCAGGCCTTGCGGGCGTGCACGGTGAAGCGGTCGGCCCCCGCCTCGGCCACGATGTCGACGAAGCGCAGCATGTCCTCGTAGCGATCCAGCTCGTCCACGCCGATGCGGTGCTTGACCGTGACGGGCAGGGGCACGGCCGCTCGCATGGCGGCCACCGCCTGGGCGACCCGCTCGGGCCGCCGCATGAGCACGGCGCCAAAGGAGCCCGCCGCGACGCGGTCGCTGGGGCAGCCGACGTTCAGGTTGACCTCATCAAAACCAGCCTCAAAGGCCAGGCGCGCGCAGGTGGCCAGCTCGTCTGGGTCGTCGCCTCCCAGCTGCAAGGCGACCGGGTGCTCGACGGGATCCAGGCCCAGCAGCCGGGCCCGCGGCCCGTGCAGCAGGGCGCCGGTGGTCACCATCTCCGTGTAGAGCAGAGTGCGCCGCGTGAGCTGCCGCAGCAGCCAGCGCAGGTGCCGGTCGGTGTGGTCCATCATCGGGGCCACCGACAGGGCGGGCGTGGGGCCGCGCGGGCTGCTCGCGCTCACGGCCGACGTCGGCTCGGGTCGAGCTGCCCGGGATCGAAGGTGCTCACCACGTCCCGGGCGCGGGGGCCGAAGGCGTCGGGGCCCCAGGGCGGCGTGGTCAGGGTGGAGCTGTCCGGCTGCTCGGCGACGAGGCGGGCCAGCAGCTCGGACAGCTCCTGGCCGTTGCCCGGCCAGTCATGCAGGGCGATGAGCAGGGCCAGCAGGCGGTCCAACTCGACGGGGTGGCCGGCGTGCTGGCGGGCCAGGTGTCGGGTGAGGAGCAGCGTGTCCTCGGGCCGCTCGCGGAAGGGCGGGACGGACAGCAGGCCCGGCTGGAGGCGCTCCCACAGGGCCTGGGAGAGGCTGCCGTCGGCCAGCGCGACCTTGGGCTCTCGCACCATGGTCAGGACCAGGCGGACATCGCTGGGGCGCGCTGCGCCGCCGGTCGGCCGCAGCAGCCCGTCCTCCAGGTAGCTGAGCAGCTCGGCCTGGAAGGCGGTGGTGCTGGCCTCGATCCGCGGCAGCAACAGGGTGCCGCCCTCGGCCCGTGGCAGGGCACCCTCGGCGGCGGGGTTGGCGTCGTGGCCGTGCAGGGCCAGGCCCGCGTGCTCGGCCGGGACGGCGGCGGGCAGCAGGGTCACCAGGGGCCCCTTGCGCCCCGACAGGCGGTGGATGGCCTGCGCCACGGTGCGCTTGCCGACGCCCTCCTCGCCCACCAGCAGCACGGGCGTCCGCGTCGGGGCCAGCACCGGCAGGGCCCGCAGCACGGGCCACATGGCCGGGCTCTGCGTGACCAGGGGCGGCGGCGCAGGCGGGGGAGCCGGCTCGTCGGGCTCGGTCCAGACTTGCAGCAGGACGCGCCCCAGCCCCAGCAGGGCGTGAGACCGGACCAGGCAGCGCTGGACGGGGTGGCCGTCGACCAGCGTGCCGTTGCGGCTGCCCAGATCCTCGACCGACAGGCCCTGCTCGGTGACCACCAGCGCCGAGTGGCGTCGCGACATGCGCTGGTCGAGCAGGGCATCCGCCCCCAGCGCCAGCGAGCCCCGCCCCAATACCAGCCGCTGGCGCGGCGCCATGGTGATGCGCCGTCCGATCAACTCGACTCGTGGGTGATCCGCGATGCACACCACGAAGCGGCGTGTGGGCGTCTGGGACATGGGACCTGGTTGGGCGGACCGGCGCGCAGGGCGCAGCGGGTCGTAAGCCGGGGCGGGCCCGCCGCCGGTCAGGAACCGTACCCGAGTGGATGCTCGGGTGCGAGCCCGCCCGCCCGCCGGGGCTGTCGGGCGGAAAGCGCTGCTACAGGGGCAGGCCCAACAGGGTCGCGGCCACGCCGGCGCCGGCGGCCGCGGCGGCGGGCACGCTCAGGTTGTCGTCCAGTCGGATGCTGAACAGCTCGGCCAGGGCGCCCAGGAGGGCGGCGGGCAGGGCCATGGCCAGCCAGGCCGTCGGGCCCAGCTCGGGGCGCGTCGCGAGCAGCACGGTGCCCGCGGCGACGATGCCGGTGAGCAGGAAGGCGAGGGAGCCCTGCAAGGAGCGCCCGTGGACCAGCTTGATGCTGCCCCAGCGGCGGCCCACCAGGGCGGCGGCCGGGTCGGCGAAGCCGAGCACCCCCATGGCCACCAGCATCAGGGTCTTCGACCCCGTCAGGCCGAGCAGGAGCAGGGCGGTGCAGTACCAGGTGGCCGAGTTGGTCCGGTAGCTCTCGTGGGGGTGGGCGAAGGGCCCGAGCATGGCCATGAGCAGCTGGTTCATGCGCGGGCTCAGGCGGCGGCCGAGTTCCAGGGACCAGGCCATGATGCCCAGGCCGGCGCCGACCCAGGGCAGGCTGGCCTCGGGCAGCAGGAGCTGGACCAGCACCAAGGCCAGGCCGGCGCTGCCCATGTGCAGCACATTGCGCAGGTAGTTGGTCGGCCGCCGCGTCGGCACGTGGATGGCCTGGGCCTGCAGGGCGTTGGCCATGGCCTCGTAGGCCGGCTGGAGGCGGGTGCGGAAGGCCGCCCACTCGGCGCGGAGCTGGTCGCCGCTCAGGCCGGCGCTGGGCACCTCGGCATGGAGCACGGTGGCGATCTCGTCCAGGCTGCCCTGCACCTGGTCCAGCCGATCCTCGGCCAGGGCCGGCATGGTGCGCACGGTCTCCAGGCGGGCCTCGATCCGGGCGATGTGGCCGCGGACGGCCACCTCCAGCTCGGCGCGCCAGCGAGCGACGTCGAGCTCTCCCAGCAGGGTGTGGACATCCAGGGCGAGGCGGCGTGTCTCGATGGCGAGGCTGGCCTGCACAGGTCCTCCGTGGGTCGCCAAGGAGCTAACCACAGCCCCAGGGGCGGCCTGGGCTGGTGACCGAACGGTGACCACGGCGGGCTCGCTCCGCGCGCCTTGTCGCAGGGCGCCCCGCGCCAGGATCCCTCAGCGCGCGACGCGCGCGAGAGACACCGTGCGGCGGGCGAGCTGGAGCCCGCGGTGGAAGGCGACGCTCGCGAAGCCGTGGGCGAAGACGGCCACCGGCGGCGGCACCTGCTCCGTGTAGTAGGTCCAGCAGCGCCTGCTGGTGCCCCAGTACTCCAGGAAGAGCCCCAGGCTGGCCCCGGCGATGAAGAGCACCAGCTCCTCACGGCGATCGCCGGGGGTCATCAGCACGACGACCATCAGCGCCACGACGAGCTGGGTCGTGCCCATGCCGATGGTCGGCCAGGCGAACCAGGTCATCCAGGCGACGAAGGCCGGCATCACCACCCGCCAGGCCGTGTCCATGCCGCGCTGGGGCAGCAGGCCGTCCAGCCAGCGGGCCAGGCGCGCGTTGGTCAGCGCCGCCACGGGCCAGGCCGGCAGGATCCAGGCCGGTGGCCGCTCGGCCGTGAAGTAGTGCCACAGGTTGGTCTGGGTGCCCCAGGCCTCGATGACCAGGCCCCCCAGGAAAGCGACGGCGACCAGCGGCAGGTCGCGGGCCGTGTCGATGTCCCAACACAGCAGCGCCGTCATGAAGACCCAGATGGCCCCCAGCAGCCAGTCCATGCCCTGGGACCAGTCCATCAGCTGCCACCAGTGCAGGCCGATGGCCGTGTAGACCCCGAACATCAGGGCCAGGGCGACCAGGCTGTGCCGGGTGTAGCCGCGTCGGATGGTGGCGAGGGCTGCGTGCATGGCCGGGGCTTCTAGCATCCCGCGCCCGCCCTGCGCCCGCCCTGCGCCCGGCTTGCGCCCGGCTTGCGCGCGACCTGCAAGCTCTTCGTCAGGCTGGAACCCCGACCCTCGGCTACAGGTCGCAGGTGCCATCCCTTCGGGGAGGAGGTCCCATGCTGGTCCCGCTGCTGGTCCCGCTGCTGGTCCCGCTGCTCGTGTCGCTGCTCCTGCCGGCCCAGGCCGCCCCTCGCCCCGCCGAGGCCGCGGGCGACGAGGCCCTGGCCGAGCTGGCCTCGGGCCACCCCAAGGCCGCGGTGGCCCGGATCCGCCGGACCCTGGCCGGCACCTCCGACCCGGAGACCCAGCAGGCCCTGCGCTGCGCCCTCGGCCTCGCCCAGCGCCGTGCTGGGGACGAGGCCGGTGCCGTCGCGACCCTCGCCCAGGTCCCGCTCACCGCCGCCTGCGGCCGCCGCGCCGCCACCGACCGGGCCGACGCCCTGCTGGCCCTCGGTCACGCCGACCAGGCCGCCGCGCTCTACGCGCAGGTCGGCACCCCCTCGCTGGGGGACGGACGCGACGCCGACACCGCCGCGAGCCTGCGCCGCCTCGCCTCGCGCATCCTCGACGATCCCGACCAGGACGATGGCAGGGGCTTGCAGATCCTCGGCATGGTCCTCGAGCTCTCCTTGCCCCTGGACGAGCGGGTGCCCACCGCCGAGCAGCTCGGCGACCGGGTGCTCGCGGCCTGGCAGGCCGACGGCTCCTGGGACGAGGTCGCCGCCCAGGCTGCCCTCGATGTGCTCCTGGAGCGCCTGCGGGACCCGCGCGCCCTGGCGCCCGAGGACGAGGCCCGCCTGCGCCGCCTGGCCGCCCGCCTGGGGGACGAGACCCAGGCCGAGGCGCTGCTCTCGACCCTGCCCGACGACGCGCCGACGCGGCGGGCCCGGGCCGATGTGGCCCTGCGGGGTGAGCCCCGGCGAGCGGTGTGGCGGCTGGAGCAGGCCCTGGAGCTCGCGCCCGAGGATCGCGAGCTGGAGTCCCGCCTGGCCGAACTGCTGGTCGAGCTGAACGATCTCGCCTCGGCCCGGCCCCACCTGGAGCAGCTCGCGCGGGGCGAGGACGACCTGGCAGCCCGCGCCCTGCTCGCCCTGGCGCGGGTCGATCGCGTGGAGGGTGCCGATCCGCTGGTCGCCGACGACGCGGCCGCCGCGCGCCTGCAGAGCTGGCTCTCCCGCTTCCCCACGGGCGCGGACCGGGCCGAGGTCGAGGCCCTGCTGGCCCAGGTCCACCTGGACGCCGCCCGGCGGGCGCTGTCCCAGGACCAGGCCGCCGACGCCGTGCGCCGCTACGACGCGTTCCTGCACGCCCACCTGGCCGATCCGCGCCTGGACCCCGTGAGCTGGGAGGCGGGGGTCGCCGCCCGGGCCGCCGGGGACACCGCTGACGCGCGCCGCCGCTGGGAGGAGCTCATCGCCCGGTCGCCGGACTCCGGGGCCGCCGCCCAGGCGCTGGCGGACCTGGCCCGCCTGCGGGCCGAGGATCTGGGAGAGGTCGACGCCACCCTGGCCTGGCTGCGCGGCCTGGCCGAGCAGGGTGGCTCCCTGGCCGGCACCGCCGAGGCCCTGCGGACCGGCCTGCTGGAGGAAGATCTCTCCGTAGAGGTCCTGGGCCGACAGGATCCCCACGACCACCCCTCGGTCCGGGTCCACGCCCGCAATGTGGACCAGGTCCAGGTGCGCCTGCACAAGATCGACCCCGAGGCCTACCTGCGGGCCGGCGGGCTGCCCGAGGACCTGCCTGCCCTGGACGTCGCCGTCATCGCCCCCGACCGGGAGTGGAGCGCGGCCGTCCCCGACCCGGCGCCGGCCAAGGAGCGCAGCTTCGACCTGCCCCTGCGGGTGCCCGGCCCGGGCCTGTACGCCGTGACCGTGGCGACCAGCCGCCACGAGGCGCGCGCCATCGTGCTGGTCGGCGGTGACAGCCTGCTGGTGCGGGCCCGGGGGCAGCAGCTCGTCGCGGGCGTGCTGCGCGGCGCGGATCGGGGGACCGGCCAGGGCGGGCGCCCGGCCGGCGGGGTGCGGGTGTTGGTGGCCCACGGCGGCGCCGTGGACGAGGCGCGCACCGGCTCGGACGGCATCGTGCGCATGGACCTGCCCGAGGGCCGGGCCGTGGTGCTGGCCCTGGGGCCCGACGGCCCGGCCATGCTGGACCTGGGCTGGCGGGCCGGCACGGAGCCGGTAGCCACGGTGCGCGGGGATGTGGACCTGGACCGACCGGCGTACCTGCCCGGCGACCGGGTCGGCTTCCGGCTCATCAGCCGCGACGGCGACGCCCCGCTGCCCGGCGACTGGCGGGTCTGGGTGCAGGCCGGCGGCATCGATCACCCGCCCGTGATCGTGCACGCCGACGCGCGCGGCCTGGCCAGCGGCGAGCTCGTCCTGCCGGCCTGGGTGCCCGGTGGGACCGCCTCCTGGTCCCTGGTCGGGCAGGCCTCCGGGGCCGCGGGGGCCCAGGTCCTGGCGGGCCTGGTGGTCGCGCGGCCGGCCCAGGTCGGGCGTCGGGTCGAGGTCTTCCAGGACGAGACCGACGGCACGGTGCGGGTCCGCGAGGCCGACGGCAGCCCGGCTGTGGACGTGCCGGTCTCGGTGCGCCGCGCCACGGAGGGGGAGGCTGAGGTCCTGCGCACCGACGCCACCGGGCGCGTCGCGGTCCAGGGCCCGCGCCCGGGCGTGCCCTGGAGCCTGACGGCCGAGCTGGCCGGCGATCGGGCCATGGCCTGGGACGAGCGTCGCCCCGAGCCCCCGGCCGAGCTGCGCCTGGAGGCCGACCCGGCCTCGCCGGCGGCCGGCGCGCCGGTGCGCCTGACCGTGCAGGGCCCCCCGGGTGCCTACCGCCTGGAGCTGCTCCGCGGGGTCGAGGCCCGCAGCCCGGTGGAGGCCCCGCTCGACCCGTGGACGCCTGAGCTGGTGACCAGCCTGCAGGGCCCGAAGCAGTGGGGAGGCGAGGCGCCTCGCCAGCCCGAAGTGGCCGCCGAGGACCGGGTGTCTGCCCGCGATCTACCGCTCGGCGACGGGCCCCAGGAGATCGACCTGGGCGCCCTGGAGGCCGGCCGCTGGCGGGCCCTGCTGATTTCTGCCGACGCCGACCTGGCGCCCTTGAGCCTGGACCTGGAGGTCGGCCACCCGGGGCCGCGGCTGGGCCCGGTCGCCACCCGGCAGGCCGCCGGCACGCGGCTGGACGTGGCGGTGGCGGGCCCGGCCCTGGTCACGGCCGAGCACCAGGGCGTGCTCGCCGCGGCGCTGGTCACCGACGGGCGGCTGCGCCTGGACCTGCCCTGGGCCGAGGGGCCGATGCAGCTCGTGGCCACCGACCCGACGGGTCGCGTGGCGACGCGCCAGCTCCAGGTCGAGACGCGCCTGCAGGTCGAGCTGCAGGTCGAGGAGGCCCAGGGCCGCTTCACCCTGGTCGCCCATGTGCGCGGGCCCGACGGGGCGCCGGTGCACGCCCAGGTGGCCCTGTCGGCGGTGGACCGCCAGCTCCTGGCGCTGTGGCCCCTGCACCGGGCCTCGCCGGGGATCATGGAGATCGCGGGGCCGCGGGGGCTGGCCGGGTCGGCCGGCGCGGTGGCCCTGGACCTGCGCGACGCGGCGCTGGCCGAGGCGATCTCCGCGGCCCTGCTGGACGAGCAGGACCGGCTGGCCGAGGCCGAGCGGGCCCGCGAGGGCGGCGCCGGGCGCCTGTCGGCGGGCCGGATGGACGAGATGATGTCCGGGGATGCGCCCATCCTGGGGGGCATCGGCACCAGCGGCTACGGCTCGGGGGGATCGGGCTACGGCGCAGGCGGCGGCAGCGTGGGCGGCAGGGCGGGGGGCAGCGTCGGAGGCCGGGCGGCCCGCAACCTGGTCCCCCGCGGCTACCGCCCTCGCCTGCTGTGGCAGGTGGGCGAGACCGACGCCCAGGGCGAGCTGCGGGTCGCGCTGGACACGCCTCCCCCCGCGGACTGGCGCTTCGTCGCCTCCGCCGCTACCGAGCGGTCCATGGGGGCCACGACCCTCGATCGCGACGCTGCGCTGCGACCCTTCCTGGTCCTGCCCACCCTCGCAGCGGGCGCGGTGGGGGACGAGGCCCGACCGGCCGCCATCGTCGTCAACGGGAGCGACCGCCCGCTGTCGGCCGTCTTGCGGCACGGCAGCGCCGAGGCGCCGATCCAGCTGGAGCCGGGCCAGTCCCTGCGTATCGAGCTCGGCGCCCTGCGCCCCGGCGAGGGGGTGGATGCCTCCCTGCTCCTCGCTGACGGCACCGTCCTGGACCACGGCAGCGTGGCCTTCCCCGTGGCGCTGGGGCGTGCCGATCCCCAGGGCCGCCTGCTGCGCGTGGCGGTGGGCCCCGGCGGCGATCTGCCCCTGCGAGCCCTGGTCGAGGAGATGGGGCCCGCCGCGGGTCAGGACGTGGGCCAGGCCGCCCGGGCCGGTCGGGCCGCCCTCATCGCCGCCGCCGCCCTCTCCGGTGCCGACCGCCAGGCCATGCTGGACCAGGCGGGCAGCTGGCTGTCCACCGTCCGCACCGCGGGCGACCAGGCCAACACCGCCCAGGGCCAGGCCCAGGTGCTGGCCCTGCTGGTCCAGGCCGATGGCGTCCTGCCGGGGCTGCGGATCCCCCGCGGGGAGATCGACCGCGCCGCGAGCCGCATCGAGGCCCTGTGCACCGACAGCGCCGACCGGGTGGACCAGGCCTGGGCCCTCGCCCTGGCCGGGCGCACCGTCGACGCCGCGCGGGTGGACCGCCTGGTCCGCGACGCGCCCAGCCTGGACGACGAGCGCAGCAGCCGCCTGGCCCGCACCCTGGTACTGCTCGGCCGACAAGAGGCGGCGCCGGCCCTGGTGCGCGGCTCCGGGATCCAGGCGGCCCTGGCCCGCCGCGCCCTGAAGCAGCCCGTGGACCTGGCGGACCTGCGCGCCGCCCCGCCCCTGCCTGGCGCCCCCGAGCGGGCCGACTGGCTCGACGCCGTGGCGGTCTCGGGCCGGGCCCGCGGCACGGCGCGGATCCTGGTCGACGGTGCGCCGGCCGGCAGCCTGGACCTGGCGACCGGAGGCGAGCTGCGGGCCGTGCTGCCCGCGGGCGCCACCGTGCGCGTCGAGGGCGCGCCGGGCGCCCTGGTGGCGCGCAGCACGCCGGACGAGGGCAGCCTCGGCCTCGGCGCCAGCCGCCTGCCCCAGGGCGTCGATGGCATGCCGCTGGACGTCGCCTTGCAGGTGGCGGACGCCGCCGCCTGCACCGAGGCCGCGCCCTGTCGGCTGGCCGTGGGCGACGGCCTCGCCCTGGCTGCCACGCCGGTCGGCGCAGACCCCGTCCTGCCGGCGGGCCTGCGCCTGGGTCCGCAGGGCCTGGTCGCCCTGGTGCCTGGCAGCTACCGGGTCACCGGCCTGTGGCTGCCCGACGGGCACGGCCAGCTGGCCCTCGCGGCGCCTCTGCACCTCCAGGTCCAGGCCGCCCCCATGGACGCTGCCGACCTCGACCCCGCCGCTGCCCTGGCCATGGCGCAGCAGGCCGCCGCGGCCGGGGAGGACCCTGCGCCCTGGTTGGCCCGCTGGCCGGGCTTCGACGACTGGCGCCCCGAGCTGCGCCCCGAGGTGCTGCGCCTGCGCTTCGATCGCGCCGTCCAGCAGCCCGAAGACGCCCAGGGCCTGGTCGCCGCCTTCGAGGGCCTGCGGGATGGTGCGCCCGAGGCCTCCCTGGACCTGGCCCAGGTCGCCCAGGTCGCCCGTGCCATGGCGGCGGTCGGTCGCCCGGACCGCGCGGTCGAGGTCTGGCGGGCCGGTCTGGGCGCCGCCTTCCTGGCCGAGGCCGCCCCGGCCCGGCAGCTCGAGGACATCGCCGGCCGCCTGGTCAGCCTGCAGGCCATGCGCGACCTGCTGCTGCGCTACCCCTCGGTGCCCGTGGTGGACGAGGCCGAGTTCCACCTCCCCGAGCGCCTGGCCGCCATGGCCGACAGCGCGCTGCCGCCCGAGCTCACCGACCAGGGCATCGGTGTCACCGACATCCGCCTCCTCGCCGCCTCCTGGGATCGGGAGTTCCTGGCGGTCCACCCCGACTCGCCCCTCGCCCCCCAGGCCGGCTTCGACCTCGCCCAGGAGCTGTGGCGCCTGCACGCCTTGCAGGCCACGGCCGACTGGGCCGACCGGGTGGCCCGCGCCTCGCCCCAGGACCCGGTGCTGGACGGCCTGCGCTACCTGCAGGGCCTCGCCCTGTCGGAGCTGGGCCAGGACGCTGCCGCCCGGCGGATCCTGGAGGATCTCTCCAGCGGTCTCTGGCCCCAGCGGGACGGCAGCCTGGGACCGGCCGGCTTGCAGCCCGACGCCCGCTACGCCCTGGCCCGCCTGGCCGAGGCCCGGGGCGACCTGGCGGCGGCCTGCGAGGGCTACGAGGAGGTCGAGGCCGAGTTCCCCGAGGCCGGGCGCGCCTTGCTGGGCCTGACCCGCGTGGCCCTGTCGGCGGCGCCGCTGGTGCAGCTCCACGACGGCCAGGCGGCGTCGCTGCCGGTCACCCTGGCCAATGTCGGGCGGCTGGACCTGCGCGCCTACCGGCTGGACCTGCGCACGGTCTTCCTGCGCGACGGCGGCCTGGAGGCCACTCAGGACGAGCAGGTCTCGGGCGTGAGCCCGGCCTGGGCGGGCACGCGCCACGTCGGCGCCGGGCCCTTCCCCGAGGAGCAGGAGCTGTCCCTGCCCCTCACCGGCTCGGGGGCCTGGCTGGTCCAGCTCGACGCCGCCGGGGCCGAGGCGCGCGCCCTGGTCGTTCGCAGCGGGCTCGTGCTGGACGCCGAGGATGGCTCGGGCGGTCGTCGGCTGGTCGTGCGCCGGGGCGGCCACCCCGCGGCGGGGGTCGAGGTCCGCGCCCTGGACGGCGGCGGCGCCGTCACGGCCTCCCGCACCGATCTGCGCGGGGTGGCCATGGTGCCCTCCGGCGCCCGGGTCCTGGTCTTCGACGGCGAGGACGTCGCCTTCACCGACCCCCAGGAGAGCGGGGGCAGCTCGGGCTGGGGCGGCTACCCGGGCGACGCACCCGACGATGGCGCCCTGCTCAAGAACGTCGAGAAGCGGGTCCAGGACCAGCGTTACCGCAACGAGGCCGACTTCGAGGAGCAGTACCAGGAGGCGCCGGCCCCGGCCGCGGTCAACGCCAGCGCCTTGTGAGGCGCCGCGTCAGCGCCTCTCAGCCGACCCTCAGCTCGCCGGCAGCTCCGCGTGGCGGAAGCGCAGTGGTCCGGCGTGGCCACGGACCCTCATGGCCTCGGGTGGGTGCTCGAGCAGCGCCTGGAGGGCGGCCCGGCGGTTCCCGGTCGAGGTCGCCCAGACGTGGGTCTCCTCGCCGTTGGCGCAGGGGTCGGAGACCAGGACGAAGCCCGGGGTGTCGGGCACGGCGGCGGGTGCCTGGCTCGTGAGCCCGCGCGGCTCGCTCCAGGGCACGGCGCGGGCCTCGTGCAGGGCGAAGCTGGGCGGGTGGACCGCCGGTCGGCCGAGCTGGCTGCGGAGCAGGTCGAGGACCGAGACGATACCCTGCAGGTGCCCCTCCGCGTCGACCACGGGCAGGTGGTGGTGGGTCCCATCAGCGAAGACGCCCGCCAGGGCCTCGGTGTCCAGGTCGGGCGAGACCGTCTGCACGGGCTGCTTCAGGCGCGCCGAGACGGGCAGCTCGTCCAGCTCCCCCGTGAGGTCACCCAGCGAGATGATGCCCTCGACCCGGTCGTCGAGGCCGACGACGGGGGCGGCGTGGAGGCCCAGGTTGCGCAGCCAGGACAGGGCGAAGTGGGCGCGGTCGTCGCTGTGCAAGCAGGCCACGGAGGTGGCCATGATCTCACTGACCTTGGGCATGAGCCCTCGCGGGTCGGCGGGACCCGATCCCACCGGCACGGGGGCGATGTTGTCTTGGCAGCGCGGCGGCCCATGTGGCGCATCGCCGCTGCCTGCCGCAGCGCTCAGAAGATGATGCCCGCCTGCAGGGGCACGAGCTCGATGCCGGGCTCGACCTTGAGGCGCCCGTTGATGGAGCCCAGCGCGGGCCCGGCGCCGGCCCGCACGCCGGCGGTGGCCCCGACGCCGCCAGGTGAGCGCCACACCCAGGCCAGGTCCAGGTTCAAGGTGACCAGGCCCTCGGGTGCCATGCCGGGGAAGACCGTGGCGGTGATGCCGGGCGAGAGCCGCAGCCCGTGGCCCTCCCAGCAGCCCCAGCACGTGGCCGTCGGGCTCCACCGGGCCCCGGCCGTCAGCGTCCACGGCAGCAGCCCCCAGCCGCCGCCCAGCTCCACCGAGGCGGTGTTGCTCAGGAAGATCTCGGCGTGGCCGTGCAGCAGGTTGGGTATCCCCACCCCTGCGACCACCATGGCGTGCGGGGCGACGCGGGGGGCATCGCGGGAGGCAGCCAGGGCGGCGGGGAGCAGGGCCAGCAGGAGGAGCATGCCCACAGTATTCCACGCGGCGAGGGCAGCTGCTGGCGTCAGCTCGTCGCGGCCCGCACCTGCGCGATACCGTGCTGCATGCTCGGACTCCTCCTGCTCCCGCTCCTCGCTCACCCCGCAGACGCCGGGTCCGTTGCCCCCAGCCTCCACAGGCTCGTGACGGCGAACGGCCGCGGGGCGCTGGTGGTCGACCTGGATCGCGACGACAACGCGGTCGCCAGCGACTTCCAGGACCACCTCTACGACACCTGGACGGCGGGCCAGGAGCCGACGCGCGACCTGCTCTACGACGCCTACTTCGGGCTGGGGACCGACGGCGGCGGCACCTGGCTGTCCGGGCCGGCCACGGCCACCGTCGATCCGGGCACGGGCATCCTGCGGCTGGACCGCTCGACGGGCGACCTGGAGATCACGGAGATCCTGTTTGCGCCCATGGGCCTGGACCTGCCCGCCACGGCGCACCTGCTGCACGTGGCCAACCGCGGCAGCAGCACGGTGGCGCCCCGCGTCTTCAGCCTGGCCAACCACCACCTGGGCGACGGGGTCGATGGCATCGGCAGCGAGGCCATCTGGGTCGACGCCGGCTCCGGCGTGCTGGGCGAGTGGGGCAGCAGCACCGGCCTGGGCATGGTGGTCCAGGCCCTGGGCAGCCCCGACAGCTTCACCTGCGACCAGCTGTGGACCCGCGCCCAGGCGGACGGGGTGCTGGACGGACGCTGCGGGACCGAGGCGGACAAGTGGGCGAACGACGACCAGGTCGGCGGCTGGCAGTGGGACCTGCCCGCGCTCGCTCCGGGAGAAGACGCCTGGGTCGGCACCATCGACGGCTTCTTCAGCGACTGGAAGCCGGCCGCAGCGACGGGCCCCATCGCGGCTTGGCTCGCCGGTCGGAGCCCCGCCAGGCTGCTGGCCGACGAGCAGGCGTGGTGGGCGACCTGGCACGCCGCCGACGTGGTCCCCGCTGGCGCCAGCGCCGACGAGCAGGCGGTCTACGCCCAGTCCCTGGCCTACCTGAAGATGGGCCAGGTCCGGGAAGCCAACGCCGCCTTCGGGCAGATCCCGGCCAGCCTGCCCGCCGCCCAGGGCCCGGGGGACGGCTCCTTCGAGCACGTGTGGGACATCACCTGGGTCCGCGACACCAGCTACGCCGCCGTGGCTCTGGCGCGTGCCGGCCACCCCCAGGAGGCCGCCCTGGCCCTGGCCTTCCTGCTCCAGGACCAGGCGGGCGGCTACGTCCACCTGGTGGGCGGCGACTACGGGCTCAGCGTCTGCCGGCTCTACGGGGACGGCAGCGAGTGGTCCGACGTCGACGCCACCGGCCCCAATGTCGAGCTGGACGGCTTCGGCCTGGTGTTGTGGGCGCTGCAGGAGACCGTGGCCGCCACTGGGGACGGCAGCCTGGTCGCCGACCGGGCCGAGCTGGTGCTGGGCGGCATCGCCGACGTGCTGGTCGCCACCGTGGGCAGCGACGACCTGGTCATGGCCGACAGCTCCATCTGGGAGCGGCACTGGGACGGAAACCAGCAGCACTTCGCCTTCACCCAGGCCTGGGCCGTGCGAGGCCTGCTCGCCGCGGCCGAGCTGGCCGAGTCCCTGGCGCAGCCGGACCGGGCGGACACCTACCGGGCCATGGCCGAGCGGATCCGCGGGGGCATCTGCGCTGGCATCGTGGACGGCACGGGGCTGGTGAGCGCCAGCCAGGAGCAGCGGGACCGGGGCGAGCCTGACCTGGACCTCGCCGCGGTCGAGGTCTTCAACACCGGCACCCTGGACGCCGCCGGCCCCCAGGGCGTGGCCTCCCTGGCTGCCTGGAACAGCGGCTTGGCCGTCGCCAGCGGCCACGGCTTCGCCCGCAACGACGACGGGGACGCCTACGACCAGCAGGAGTGGATCTGGGCCGATCTGCGCCTGGCCGAGGCCCGCCGCCGGGCCTGCGACACCACGGGGGCCGCCGCCTTGGAGGACGGGGTCACATCCCAGGCCCGGGCCAACTTCGACACCCTGCCCGAGCTGCTGGGGCCCGACAGCAGCGACTACCGGGGCCCGGCCCCCATGTTGGGCTTCGGGGCCGGCTTGTATGTCCTCACACTGCTAGACCGGGCCGAGGCGGACGCCGACTGCGCCGACGGGGTCGGGGAGGTCTGCGCCGTGGAGGACAGTGGGGACACCGCAGGAGACGGAGGCGCCACCGATGGAGGCGCCACCGACACTGCGGCGGACACCGGTGGTTCCGCAGCCAAAGACGGCTGCGGCTGCGGGAGCGCTGGCACCGGCTCCACAGCCTGGCTGCTGGGCCTGCCCCTGTGGGCCGCAGTCAGCCGCCGCCGGCGCGCCCGGCTCCAGCAGCCCACACCGCCTCCCATACACCGCTAGGCACCCTTCGCCCGCAGCACCCCCGCAGCCCACATCACGCGATCCCGCCAGCGAAGGGCCTTCCGGGCGCAGGCAGGGAGCCCCGAGCCACAGCCCGGATGGCCCGCGAAGCGGGTCCAGAGCACAACCGCGGACGCCAGGTCTGTGGCCACCATGGCCTGCGGTCCGCAAGCCCCCTCAGCCAATCGGCCCGACACCCAGCCGCTGATGATCAGCCAGCATGCAGCGGTCCTGGATCACCGGGATGCCGGCCTCCTCCAGGCTGCGGGCGAAGCCCTCCTCCCGGATGCCGCTCTGCAGCCAGACCAGGCGCGGTGCCGGCCGCATGGCCAGGATGTCGGCCAGGTGGGCGGACAGGGCCTCGGGCCGGCGGAACACGTCGACGACATCGACCGGCTCGTGCAGCTCGGCCAGGCTGGCCCGGACCGGCTCCCCCAGGATCTCCTCGCCGGTGTGCAGGGGGTTCACTGGCAAGATGCGTGCGCCCTGCCGCTGCAGGTAGGCGGGCACATACCAGGCGGCGCGGCTGCGATCGGGGTGGGCGCCCAGGACGGCGACCACGCGTGCGTTGGCCAACACCCGTCGCAGCTCTGTGGGATCCGAGGAGGACATGGCCGCTCCACTCCGAGGCCGGGGAAGGGAGAGGGGGCCGCGGCAGGGTCTCCTAGCGCAGCCACGCCCCGCGTCAGCGCAGCTCGCGCGGGCGCAGGACCTCGACCAGCCGCCAGGGGCGGGCCAGGGCCTGGGCCCAGGTCGCGCCCGCGCCCTCCAGCAGCACGCAGCCCCCCGTCTTCAGAGCCAGCTCCCGACCGGACAGGCTCAGCGCCGCCAGCTCCCAGCCCGGGTTGTGGCCCAGGGCCAGGACCGTGTGCAGGGTGGGGTCCCAGTCCAGGGCGCTGCGGCGCAGGGCGTCGAGGCCCGCCGCGTACAGCCCCGGCTCCAGCCGCAGGCCCGGCGGCGGGTCAAAGGCGCCCTCCATGCAGGCCCAGGTCTCCTGGGTGCGGGTGGCGTCGCTGCACACGACCAGCTCGGGGCTCCAGCCCAGGTCCAGCAGACGGGCGGCCACCGCCGGCGCGTCCTTGCGGCCGCGGGCCTCGAGGGGGCGGGCGTGGTCGGTGGGGGCCTCGGCCAGGGAGCTGGCCTTGGCGTGGCGCATCAGCACCAGGCGTCGTGCTGTGGGCATCTGCGCAACGTACTCCACAGCCTGCTCCCCTGGTAGCGGGGCGCCGGCACCCTGTGGCACATCGCACACTGCGAGGGGTCAGCACACCCTGCCGCAGGCATGAGGGGCGTCTGGTGGCCCGCCTCGCGTGGCACACAGCTTGCAAAAGGTCCGCCGTGATCACCTCGGCCCCGACCCAGGAGGGGTCCGATGACGACAGACGAGCCGGTCTCCCGGATCATGACGACGCAGACCACCACTGCGGACGTGAGCCAGCGCCCGTCCGAGGTACGCCGGCTGCTCACCAGTGGTCGCATCCATCACCTGCCCGTGCTGCGCGGGGACCGCCTGGTCGGCATGGTCAGCAGCTCCGACGTCTACCGCCTCTCCCTGGCTTCCTTCGGCGCCGATGAGCAGGTCGTCGACAGCTTCCTCGACCACCAGTTCACGGTCGAGGACATCATGAAGCGGGACCTGGTGACGATCCACCCCTCGGACCCCATCCGCGAGGCGGTGCGCCTGCTGGCTGCCGGGCGCTTCCACGCCCTGCCCGTCATCGACGACAGCGGCCGTCTGGAGGGCATCGTCACCTCGACCGACCTGATCCGCTACCTGCTCGCCCAGCTCTGAGCGGCCGCCGTCCGGCCCGGGGCCCCCAGCGGGGTGCGGCATGCTGGCCGCCGGCGCTGCGGCTCCCGTGATTAGCTGGGGGCCAGGAGGTCGCCATGCCCCGGCTGTGGCAGATTGTCGGTGGGCTCGTGGTCCTTGCCGGTCTGGGTCTGGCCGCGTGGACTCTGTGGTGGGTGCCCCCGGCCGGCCCTCCCGCCGAGGTGGTGCGGCCCGAGCCGGCCCTGGTGCCCCCCACGGACCCGCTGGGCCAGGCCATCGAGGCCCGCCGCCCCTCGCTGGAGCGCTGCCTGGCGGGCTGGCAGCAGGCGAGCCCCGGGGCGCCCTCCTCCGTCGCCTTGCGGATCCACGTCGGATCGGACGCTGAGGGCCGGCCGAGCCCGGAGGTCCAGGCCCGGGGTGATGCGCCCGGTCACCTGATCGTGGAGGATTGCGCGACCGCAGCCCTGCTGGACGCCGGCCTCCCCTTGGGCGACACCACGATCCGCCTGTCCCTGGCCGACTGAGCAGGCCCCGTCAGCCCAGGCCCCACAACGTCGCCGGATCTCCGCCGAGCTGCACCAGGGCCTCGACCGGGCTGAGCAGCAGGCCCTTGGCGGTCGGGCTGGGAGGGCAGCCGAGCCGGCCCAGCCCCAGTCCCTGGTCGCGCCAGGCCGGCAGGGCGGTGGCCTGGTGGAGGAGGGCTGCGGCCTCGATGAGGATGCCGATCTGCTCAGGGTCCTCGAAGGGGGGGAAGTGCTCGCGGGCCCACCACAAGGCGGCTGCGTCGCCGGCCAGGGCGGCCAGGGCGGCGCTGCGCAGGGCCTCGGGCAGGCGTCCCGCGGCGAAGTAGGCGGCGCGGGCCCGCGATGCCAGGCTGGCGGCGGTGTCGGCGTAGCCCTGGCGCCAGGCCAGCACGGCCTCGGCGTCGGCGCTGCGGCCGGACAGCAGGGGCTGGCCCAGCAGGTGGACGGTGTCGACCAGCTCCACGTCGGGGCGCGCGTCCGTGTCCCCGTGGCACGTCACGGTGCGCAGCAGGGTCCAGGCCTGGGCCTCACGCAGCGCGTCGCGGGTCTGGGCTGCCTGCTCTCGGGCTCGCCGCGCCCGACGGACCGCCTGCTCGGGGCGGCCCAGGGCAGCCAGGCAGCGGGCCTCGTCGAGGAGGGCTTGCAGGCGGGCGTGGGCCTCGGGGTGGCTGGACGAGGCGCGGGCGAACAGCTCGGCGGCCTGCTCCAGCCGGCCCTGGCGCAGGCGCAGGTGGCCCCACCATGCGGCGCTGCGGGCCTGGGCCGTCGGTGTGCCGCGGCGGTCCACCCAGCGCTGGACGCGGTCGAGCACGAAGGCCTCGGCCGCTGTCGGCAGGGCCCGCGCTGCCTGCATCTGCACCGTGGGTACCAGCGCGTCGACGTCCTCGTCGGCCTCGGCGGGCAGGTTGACGCTGATCTCCAGGGCCTCGGAGGCCCGCCCTGCCAGCGCCAGGTGCATGGCGTCCAGGGTGGCCGCCAGGGTGTCGCGAAAGGGCCAACGCGGCAGGCGGCGCAGCTCCCAGGCCCCGCGCTCGGCCGCGCCGGGGACGGCCAGGGCGACCACCACCCGGACGTAGAGCTGGAGCAGCAGCACGCACTCGGGGGGCGGGAAGCGGGCCTGGCGGATCAGCGCAAAGCCCAGCTCGGCGGCCGCCTGGGCGCGGCGCAGCCGGCCGTCCTCCAGGTGGGCGCGGACCGTGGCGGTCGCGGCGACCACCGCGACCTCGATGGGCGGGTCGGTGGCCAGGGCGCGGGCCAGGGCCTGGGCCTGGGCCTGCTCCAGGGCCGGGTTTCGGGTTCGGAGCAGCTCGACGGCGCCTCGCTCGATCTCGACCTGGCCGGCCTGCACCCGGGCCAGGCCCTCCACCAGCCAGGCCTGGATCTCGTGGACGACGGCCGCTCGCTTGCCGCCGGTGCTGGCCTGGAGCAGGGCGGCGGCGTCCGAAGGCAGGTGCAGGATGCGCTCGGGTCCCGAGAAGATCATCGCCAGGTCGCGGGCCGCCAAGGCAGGGCCCTCGGGCGCCCAGTGCGGGTGCCAGCCGAGCTCTTCCTGCTCCAGGCCCAGGGCGATCATGGCCTGGTGGGCATCGGCAGGGCGCGCGTCGGGGTCGAGGGCCAGCAGGGCCCGCAGAGCGGCCTCGACCGGCTCGGGCAGGGGCAGCCCCATGTCGCCGGGCAAGGCGGGCGGCAGCGTCTGGCGCGCGCGGAGCAGGCTCGGCAGGTCGTCGGCCTGCCAGGGCAGGCGGTCGGACAGGGCCAGGACGAGCAGCACACCGACGGCGTACAGGTCCGCCCGGGCGTCGGCGCGGCGCCCGATGCTCACCTCGGGGGCGACGTAGTGCAGGGTCCCGCCGACGGGGCCGCCCGAGGCGCTGCGCAGGACAGCGGCGGCGGCGTGCGCCATGCCGAAGTCGAGGAGCTTGACCCGGCCGCTGGGCTCGACCAGCACGTTGCCGGGCTTGATGTCGCCGTGGACGACGCCCGACCGGTGGACCTGGAGCAGGGCCTGGAGCAGGTGTCGTGCCGTCGGCGCCAGGGTCTCCCAGGGCACCGGGCGCGGGCTGCCAGGGAAGGGGCGACCCTCGACCAGCTCGGTGACCAGGTAGCGGTGCTCCCCCTCGACGCCCTGGTCGAGCAGCCGGGCCACGCCGGGCAGGCGCAGGGCGCGCAACACGGAGACCTCGCGCTGGGCTGCGTGGTCCTGGGCGGCCCGCAGGACCAGCTTGATGGCGACCCGGCGCCCCGTGAGCTCGTCCACGGCGGCGTAGACGCGGCCCTGCCCGCCCCGACCCAGCTCCTCCACGACGCGATAGCGGCGCGCGATGGGGGTTGTGGGCCAGCCGTCGAGCGAGGTCATGTCATGGTCTATCCCGGCGACCTCCTACGGGATCGAGGCGCCGGCGGAGCGCGCCCAGCCATGCGCTGCGCGGATCCTCCTCTTCCAGCGGCTCGCCGCGCGCGATGGCGGAGAGCATCCAGGCCATGTCCTCGGAGACCTGGCTCTGCTCGGCCAGGACCCGGTAGAGCACGGCGTCCTCGTGGGTGGCGCCGGAGCGCTCCATCCAGGCGGCCACCGCCTCCTCCAGGCCCGGGTCGCCCTCGTGGGGCTCCTCGACCGAGGCCTCCGGCCCCAGGCCATTGATCGCCGCCACCACCCGCTTCTTGCGCTCTCCGTAGGGGACGCCCACCAGCTCCTCGGGCAGCATGGGCCGCCCAAGCCAGACGTCCTGGGTACCCAGGCCGACGGGGAACTCCAGGCGCGTCGTCAGCGGCTGCACGGGCAGGCCGCCGGTGAAGCGCACCGGCACGATGGGGGTGCCCGTCTGCAGGGCCATGTCGATGAAGGCGCCAGACATCTTCTCGACCCGGCTGCGGCAGGACAGCGCGCGGGTGCCCTCGACGTGGACCATGACCGACTGCCCGGCCGCCTTGGTGCCGCCCTTGCCCTGCTGCGGCGTCACCAGGCCGGTCGCGAGGTCGCGGATGATCCCGACCAGTGAGGCCTTGTCTTCGCGCTCGAAGTACGTGATCACCTTGGGATCGTGCACCTCGGGGTAGCGGAAGCAGTGCTGGATCAGGGTGCCCAGCCAGGTGGCCCGGTGCTCGGCCTTGGCCACGGTGACGGTGGGGACGCCGTTCAGGCCGCTGGCCAGGATGCTGAACAGCAGGCTCTCGACGCCGACCTGGTGGTTGGCCAGGTACAGCAGCGGGCGACCCCGGACGGCGGCCAGGGCCTGGGGCTCGGGCAGCACGACCCGGCGCAGGAAGCGGCGCATCAGGCCGTAGTACAGGTCCTCGACCGGCCAGCGCTCGCCCATGGCGAACCAGTCGGTCCAGAAGGCTTCGATGGGCGCCAGGTCCAGGCGCTCGACCCCACCGTCCCGCACCTGCAGCTCGCCCTTGTGCTCGCGCGGATCGAGCAGGATCTCGTTGAGGGGCAGCGCCTGGTCGACGACCCCGGGGTGGACGCCGACCTTGTGGGCCAAGTGCTCGCGGCGGGCCAGCTCGGCGGCGTCCCGGGTGCCGTAGACGGCCTGGATGGTGCCGGGCAGCCAGTCGCTGGCCGCGACCTCGGCCTCGGTCAGGCGGGTGGTGTGGCCGTCGAAGCGGGACAGGCGCAGGCCTGGTACGAAGCGGCGGTCGCGCAGGAAGGCGCGACGCTCGGCGGGGACCGCGCGCCCCAGGGGGCCCTTGGGGTAGCAGGCCTCCAGCAGCGTGAGCTGGGCCCACACGCCGTCGACGGTGGACAGCTCCAGCTCGAAGAGCGGCAGGTCGGGGCTGCCCAGGGTGCCGGCGGGGCGCACCTCACAGCGTACGGTCGCGTCCGGTGCGGGGCCCGGGCCGAACACTGTAAGGTTATGGATCGAAGCGGGGTAGGCGACCTTTCCGGGGTCGAGCTCCGGAAACCACCGCCCCAGCTCGTCGTGGGGGATCGGGTGCGTGGCCCCGTCGAGGAGGGCCGGGTGCAGCACGCCCGCCGGCGCGGCCCCGGCAGGCACCTGCAAGGTGGCGCTGGCGCCGGCATCACCCAGGACGAGGCGCCGGACCAGGTGGAAGGCCGGCCCGTGAAAGAGGCGCCCCTGGGCGTAGGGGTCCCCGGCGTCGGGTCCCGAGACCGAGGAGCGGGCGCGCGGGGCCTTGGGGTAGGGGCCGAAGCGGACCTGGCCGGTGGCCAGCACCTCCTCGCCCTGGAAGAGGTGGACGGTGGCAGCCCCCGGGCGGCTGGCCACGACCCGGGCCTGCAGCGCCAGGGGGCCCTCGACGCGGATCCAGCGCTTGAGCTTGACTTCGCCCATGCCGATCACGGTCCGGCCGGCGGCGGCCACGGGGCGGGCCAGCAGGTCGGCGACCACGGTCATGGGCAGGGAGGGCACCGTCCAGGTGGGACAGTGGTCGGTGATCCAGGTGTCCACCTGGGGGTCCAGGTGGATGTCGGCCTGCAGGCCCTCGGCCACGGGCTCGGTGCTGTTGGGGTCGGTCTGGACCTCGATCTCGTCGCCGGGGGGCAGGGGCGTCGTGACGACCCGCATGCCCATGCCCTGCACCTCGTAGATGCGCTTGCCGTCCACCCACAGGCTGCCGTCACCGATGACGAAGGGCCCGTGCTCGTCCTCTCCGACCTCGACGATCTCCATGGTGGACTGGATGACCCGGTTGGTGGGCACCACCTGTCCCCGGTACTTCCAGGTGACGGGGCGGCCGATCATCAGGGGCTCGAAGCGGGCGCCAGGGCCGGTGCCCATGCCCTGCTCCAGCATCACCACCTGCAGCAGCTGCAGCAGGGCCTCCATGCCCAGGCTGCCGGGCTGGACGGGGTCCTGGAAGAAGTGGGCCTTGAAGAACCACTCGCCGGCGTGCACGTCCTTCTCGCCGCGCACCATGCCCAGGTTGACCTTGCCGCCCTGGGGCCACCAGCCGGTGACCCGATCGAGCATGCGCAGCATGGGGCGGGCCAGCCGCGGCTCGGCGTCGCAGTAGCGGGCCGGTGAGTCGGTCAGGTCCAGGGAGAAAGCACTGTCCAGGCTCAGGACGGCGCGCTGCTCGGGGGTGGTGGGCAGGCCCACCTGGTTCTCCAGCGCCTCCTTGGGGAAGAAGCCGAAGACCGTCTTCATCGCGTAGACCTGGCGCTCGCCGCCGTCGGCGTCGTCCAGGTGGCAGGTGACGTCGAAGCCCTCGATGATCATGCCCGCGGTCTTGCTGATCTGGGTGATCTCGACCCGGGTCTTGAGCGTGCCGGCGTTGCGCGGCAGCTCCTGTGTCCAGGTGGCGGTCCCGTCCAGGTTGCGGAAGGACAGGTCCCGGTCGACGGTGAGGGCGCTGCCGACGTAGCTGGCCAGCCAGCCACAGGGCTGCAGGGCCGCCTCCAGGAAGACGCAGAAGGGCATGGTCTCGGTGCCGTTCTCGGCGAAGTACCAGGCCTCGGGATCGACGTCGAACTCCAGCACGACCCGGGCGCCGGGCACCAGGGGACCGTTCACCAGGGTCTGGGGCGGCAGACCCTCCAGCTGCGTGACGCGGGACATGAAGTGGTAGGGCGGACCGGGCAGGCGGGCGACGCGGCGGTGCCCGTCGAAGCGGGCGTACATGGCGCCGAAGGCGTCGCTGGGTCGGCCCCACGCGCAGGCCAGCAGGCTGTCGTAGTCGAAGCGGAAGCCGTCGGCAAGGGTTGCGACCGGGCGGCTGCCCTGGTCGGCCGGAGCCCCGGGGGGCACGGCCTTCCACAGCTCGGGCATGCTGGTGATGGGCCAGTCGGCGACGAGCTCGATGCCGACCCGGCGGGCGTGAAAGGCCTTGAGACCGTCGATCGTACACAGCAGGTCGGCGTAGAGCGTCGGCACCGGCCCGGCGACGAACTCCTCGACGAAGACCTCGTAGATGAGCTCGCGGTTGCCCGGGATGGCCTGGCCCCGACAGCGCAGGTCGAACATCTCGCCCTTGACCGGCTGGAAACGCCAGCCGTCACGCTGCAGGGTGACCCCCATGGCCGCCATGTAGAAGCTCATGGCCTGGGCGCAGCCCTCGAACATCAGGGTGCCGGGCATGCAGGGGTCGTTCTTGAAATGCCCCTTGTAGAACCAGTCGTCATCGTGCAGGTGCTGCACCGCCCGCAGGTAGCCGCGGCCCCAGGGCCCACCCGCGGGGTCCAGCACGGGGATCTCGTGCAGGAACAGCATGTGGCCAGACTGGATCTTCGGCGTGCGGTTGTGGGTCTCGCTCATGCGGAAGGCGTCGCCGAAGCAGTCCCAGGGGCGGCCGGTGGCGAAGGCGCGGATCTGCTCCCCCGAGTAGGCCCGCAGGCCACTGTCCACGACGGGCGGATCCAGGCGCGGTGCCGGGACGATCTCCTGGTCCTCGGGCTTCCACAGGATGCCGGCGCTGTCGGCCAGCTCGTCGTCGGTGAAGAAGCCGGCCTGGCCCTGGCGCACGGTCAGCGCCGGCTGGCCGTTGATCTCACAGTCATAGTGGAAGAAGAACAGGCGGACGTCGCCGTGGCGGGCGTGACCGTCCACGTGGATGTCGTACTGAAGCGTCTCGCCGGGGGCTGGCAGGTCGCGGTGGTAGGTGAGCTGGCAGCCCAGCAGCCGGTAGACGCGCTCGCCCTGGTTGAGCCAGTCGATGCCCAGGTAGCTGATGAGCATCAGGTCGGCCTGACCGGACTCGATCATGATGCCGGCCGGCATCCGGCCCTCGTTGAGGTACCAGGAGTCGCTCTGGACGTCGGTCTCTGTCCAGATGGTGCCCTTGCCCATGCTGCCCGGCTCGGCGTCCAGGCCGGTCATGCGGTCGGCGAGCAGCAGGGGCGGCTCGGGCATGCGGCACTGGCGGGTGTAGCCGTCCTGGCGCGTGAACAGAGGACCGTAGACCCGGGAGATCTCGCCCGAGGCGTGGATCTGCAGCCCGGCGCGGTCCAGGGTCGGGCCGGTGGGGGGCCGGCGCATGCCCGGGGCTGCGGGGGCCGGGGCCGGGGCCGCGACGGGCGGCTTGGCAGCGGCGGGCAGCGGGGCGGCGGGCAGCGGGACGGTGGGCAGCGGGACGGCGGGCAGCGGGACGGCGGGCAGCGGGACGGCGGGCAGCGGGGCGGCGGCGGCCGGGCGCGGAGGCAGCGGCGCGGGCGGTGCCGGGGGGGCAACGAAGGGCGCAGGTGCAGGCACCGGGCGGGCCGAGGCGGTGTGGGCGGGCGCGGTGTGGGCCGGCGCGGCGAGAGCCGCCGAGGCCATCCCCCCCTGCTGGAGCAGGGCGAACATGGCGTGCTGGCGCACCTGGAGGAAGCGGGCGTGGACCTCGGCCTGGGAGGACAGGTACTGCTCGTGCAGGGCCCTCAGGCTCGCGGCCTGGGCCGCGATCACGTCGTCGGCGCCGCGGGGCGCGTGGGGGATCGCGGCGGCCACGGCGGGCGCTGCGAGGGCCGAGGGGGCGGCGGCCGGGGGCACCTGGGCCGGCGCCGAGGCCGCCGGTGCGACGGCGGCGCCGACATAAGGCGGGCGCAGGTCCACGGTGGGGGCGCCCATGACCGGGGGCAGGGCGGGGGCGGGAGCCATCGCCTGGGCGCCGGCAGCAGCAGCGGCGGGAGGAGCGGAGGGGGCCATGGCGATCTCGGGGGGCGGTGCGGCGACCTGCGGTGCGGCGAGCCACGATGCGGTCGGCAGCGGAGGCCAGGAGGGGGCGGGCCAGTGGGCTGCCAGCCGGAGCTGGGGACCCGACCGGGCAGGGGGCTTCGGGGCGGCCGGCTTGGGGGCGGCCCGCAGGTCCACGGTGTGGCCGTCGACGGAAACGCGCGCCGTCTGGGCGGCGCCGGTGCCCCCGTCGGGTCGGCTGCCGGTGGCCAGGGCCAGGACCGCGGCGCCCAGGTGCACCATGCCGGCCGCCGCGTGGGCGTAGCCGTGGGTGGGCACCAGGCTGTGGCTACCCGGGTCGGTGCCCAGGCGCAGCGTGGGGGCCGCGTCGGGCCTGCCGGGGAGCACGGCCAGGATGGGCAGGCCGGCGGCGGTGGCGTCGGCCAGGCGCTGCAGGACGAGCACGACGGCGGCGTCGCCGGGCAGCTGCCGGTCGGCGGGCAGGAGCGCGGCGACCGCGGCCTCGTGGGCCGGCTCGCAGCTCAGGTCCACGGCGCCGACCACGGCGGCGTCCAGCTCTCCGGCGCGCAGGGCTCGCGCCGCCAGCTCCAGGGCCTGCAGGCCGCTGGCCGCGCCATCGCAGACCACCAGCGAGGGGCCGCCCAGGTCGAGCTGGCTGTTCAGGCGGTTGGCCGGGATGTTGGGCATGGTCCCGACCACGCCGGCGCTGCCCAGCTCGGGCACCACGCCGGCCCGGGCCTGGGCCAGCCAGCCCTCGGGCGCCCGCCAGGACCGCCCCCAGCTCGCCAGGCGCCAGCGCATGCCGTAGCGGGCGACCAGCGGATCGGCCTCCATTCCCACCAGGACGGCGCTGCGCTCCCGCGGCAGGGCGAGGGGCAGGCTCTCCACGGCCTCGCGGGCGGCGGCCAGGACCAGGAGCTGCTGGGGCAGGGTCTGCTCCAGATCGCGGGGCGGAAAGCGCAGCCCCGCCAGGGACAGCTCCACGGTCTCGGTGCGGGCCTGCCCGTCCTGGACCAGGGACTGGCCCTGCAGCAGCCGCGCGGCCCAGGAGGCTGCGTCGGCGGCCGGGCCCACGACGGCACCCAAGGCGACCACGGCGAGGTCCGCCTGTTCCGAGGCGGCGGGCCGGAGCGCCGGCTCCCAGCCGGGGCTCGGGAGCTGGTCCAGCACCACGTGGGCGTTGTTGCCGCCGAAGCCGAAGGCGCTCACGGCGCCGCGGCGGGGGCCGGCCCAGTCCTCGGCGGCCAGCACGGGGCGGAAGGGGCCCTCGCCCAGCATCGGGTGAGGGCGTTCCACGTGCAACGTCGGCGGGCGCAGGCCGCGCTTCATGGCCTCGGTGAGCTTGATGATGCCCGCGACGCCCGCGGCGGTGATCAGGTGGCCCAGGTTGGACTTCAGGGAGCCGATGGGCAGGTCCCGGGCCTGGCCGAAGACCTGGCCCATGCTGTTGAGCTCGGTGCCGTCCCCGACCGACGTGCCGGTGGCGTGGCACTCCACCAGGCCGACGCTGGCCGGGTCCAGGCCGGCCTCGTCCCAGGCCGCCCGCATGGCCCGCACCTGGCCCTCGGCCGCCGGGGCCAGGAAGCCGCGGCCTCGCCCGTCGTTGGACAGGCCGACGCCGCGGATCACGCCGTGGATCTCGTCGCCGGCCCGCAGAGCGTCGTCCAGCCGCTTCAGGGCCAGGAAGCCCGCACCCTCTGCAGGGACCAGCCCGTCGGCCTCGGCGTGGAAGGGGCGGCTCTGGCCGCTCTTCGACAAGGCGGACAGTGCACAGAAGCCGACGTGGATGAACAAATCGTCGGACCGGTTCACGGCGCCGGCCAGCACCAGGTCGGCCTGGCCGTCCCGCAGGCGGTCGCAGCCGAGCTTCAGGGCGTACAGGCTGCTGGCGCAGGCGGCGTCCAGGGCGAAGGCTCCGTCCAGGCCCAGGGCCTGGCGCAGCAGGGCCGCCGGGCCGCCCATCATGAAGCGGTTGCGTGGATCGGGTCTGACCAGGCCGGCGGCGGCCATGGCGGCCGGGCCGTAGCCGGGCACGGCCGACAACCAGCTCGCCTCGGCGAAGCGCGCCATCAGGCCGGCGGGGAAGCCGAGGTTCCCGAAGATGGCCTGGACGCGGGCGCCGGCGGGACGCTGGCAGCCGGCCAGCGCCTCGCGCGCCGTGTGCAGGGTCCACAGGAAGAGCGGGTCCAGGCCGGCCAGCTCGCGGGCCGGGACGGCGAAGCCCGCGGGGTCCCAGACCGACTCGAAGCCCGAGACGTAGCCGCCCCGATCGGCCCAGCAGCGGTCCCCGGTGTGGGGAAGCAGGCCCGTGGTGGGCGCGCCCGGGGGGGCGCACATGACGTCGCCTCGGGACAGGCCCCAGCGGTCGGCAGGGGTCGAGGAGACCAGGTCGCGCCCGGCCAGGACGGCGTCGCCCAGCTCCTGGGGGCTCAATGCACCGGGCAGGACGCAGGCGCGCCCGACGATGGCGATGGGAGATACGGCCACGGTCGCCTCAGGCCTGGGGCAGCAGGTGGGTCTCGACGGCGTCCAGCTCGGCGACGGTGCGACCGTCCTGGTCGGTGAAGACCAGGTCGCTGACGGTGCGGCTGCTGCTGGTCGACCGGCCCTTGAGCACGCAGCGCAGCGGGCCTGCCGTCGGGTGCTCGGTGGCCAGCCGCAGGGCGCCGACCCCGGTCGGCAGGCTCTTGCCGCCCAGGACCTCTTCGGCCCAGAGCAGGGCGAGCTGCAGGCCCCCGTCCAGGGCGGCCACGTCGGTCTGCCAGGCCTCGGTCCGCCAGCCGGCGTCGAAGACCCCGCTCATGTTGGCGGCGCCGCCCTCGGCCGACACGCCCTCGACGTCGCGGATCACCTGGAAGTCCGGGCCGTGGAAGAGCACGCCGCCGTAGATAGGCTTGCTGCCCCACTGCTTGACATGGATCTGCGGCACGCGCCCGCCCATGGGCAGGTGGGCCGCCATGCGGGCCCGGGCGGTGTAGTGCTTGCGGCCGTCGGGGCCGATCATCTCCAGGGCCAGCAGCACGCCATTGTTCTCGGCAGCGCCCCCAGCAGCGCCCCCAGCAGCGCCCTGTGCCGCCGGGCGCACGATGACCCGCAGGCGGTCGCCGCCGTTGTCGAAGTGGGACAGGCGCACGCCGGAGAGGACCTTGATGTCCTCGACGCCGACCAGCTTCAGGTCGGGGCGGAAGGCCCGGGCCGAGCGGGCGAACCACTCGACGGCCAGGACCACGGGTACGACGGGCACACCCTGGATGCTGTGGTCGGCCAGGTAGGGGTGGCTCTGCCGGTTCACGAGCAGGTCCAGGCTCAGGTCGGCGCGGCCCTCGTCGGCCAGCGGCACGCCGACCCGGGGGGCGCCCCCCAGGACCAGAGCGACCTGGTCCCGCTGCGGGCTGGCCAGCTCGTCGACCAGAATGCGGGCGCCGAGGTCCAGGGGGATCACCGGCACGCCCATGGCTTCGAAGCGGGCCTTGAGGGCGGGGGTCACCATGCCGCCCTCCCAGGGGCCCCAGCCCAGGGACTTGACCACGCAGGTGGGGCGCTGGCGGGCCTCGAAGCGGGCCACCTGGTTGAGCACCTCGTTGGCCATGGCGTAGTCGACCTGGCCCTGGTTGCCGCAGCGCGCGGCGACAGAGGAGAACAGGACCAGGGCCTTCAGCGGCTGCTCGCGGGTCGCGTCCAGCAGGGAGCGCAGGCCGACGACCTTGGTATCGAAGACCATCCGGACCTGGGCCGGGGTCTTGTCGGCGATGCGCTTGTCGGCCAGCACGCCCGCGCCGTGGACCACCGCCGTGATCGGCCTCCAGCTGGCCCCCAGCTGGTCGATGAGGGCCCGCAGGGCGGCGCTGTCCATGACATCGACGGCCTCGTAGCGGGCCTGTCCGCCCACGGCCTCGATGGCCCGCAGGGTGGACAGGATCTCGCGGTTGGCGACCAGGGTCGCCACCTGGCGCCCGAGCCCGGCGGGCGAGACCTTCTCGCCACGCGCCAGGGCGTCGGCGAGCAGGGCCTTCTTCAGGGCGGCGTCGCCGGCCAGGCCGGCGCAGCAGGCGGGCTCGGCGTCCAGGGCGGTGCGGCCCAGGAGCACGAAGCGGGCCCGCGTCGCGCCAGCCAGGGCGATCATGGTCGTGGCGGTGACACCCCGGCCGCCGCCCGAGACCAGGACCACGTCGGCCGGGCCCAGGGGCTGGGTGCCGGCCTGCACGGCGACGGGCTCGTCGGTCAGGGTCCAGCGCTGGCCGTCGGCGGTGAGTCCCACCTCGAGCTCCGGGCCGCCCCCGGCGATCTCGGCGGCCAGCGCCTGGGCCAGCTCCGCGACCGTGCGCCCGCCCTGCTCCAGGTCGATGGCCTTGACCGCGGCGGCGGGCCACTCCTGCGCGGCGGTGCGGGCCAGGCCGGCGATGCCACCGCGCCACGCGCGATCCTCGCCGGCCTGCTCCGCACCGCCGCCCAGGCCGAAGCGGCCGCCGGTGTCCTGGACCGTGATCAGCACGCCGCCCTGCTCGGTGAAGCGGCCGGCCACGGCCCGGGCCGCCCGGAAGGCGGCCTCGTGGACCTCGGATGGGCTGTCCCGCTCGGTCAAGCCGGCCAGGATGACCAGGCCGCCGGCCGGTGCGCCCTCGGGCACCTCGGCCACAGCCTGGGCCTCCAGGCCCCGCGCCCCCAGGGCCTGGGCCAGGGCCTCTGCGAGCTCGGGCCGATCCCCGGTGACCAGCACCGGACCGGCCTCCGGCGTCGCGGTCCGGGCCAGGCCCGTCGGCGGCGCGAGCACGGCCAGCGTGGTGTACCGGCCCAGGCCCGCGCCCTCCAGGGCCAGCGCGGCGCCCTCCAGGCTCAGCGCGCTGCCCGCCAGGCCGCCCGTGGCGCTGCCCAGGGCAGGGCTCTCGCTGCAGCTGGCTTGCTCGCCCGGCGTGGGCGCCCGGTCGGGGTCCCTGTCCGGCGGACCGTCCGTCGGGGCCTCCATGCTCTGCACCACCTGGCGCAGGGTGCGGAGCTGCGCCATGGCGCCGGGGTCGACCTCGGGGAGGGAGGGGACGCGCTCTCGCATGGCGGAGAGGATCTCGACGCGCTTGATGGAGTCGATGCCGAGGTCTCCCTCCAGGTCCATGTCGAGGGAGAGCATCTCGGCGGGGTAGCCGGTCTTCTCGGCCACGACCTCCATCAGGATCGAGGCCAGGTCGGCGCCGCCGAGACCTGCACTAGCGGCGCTAGTTGCGGGCCCGATGCTGGCGACGCTCGTCGCGCCGATGGCCGGCTCCCCCATGCCGTCGACGACCTGGCGCAGGGTGCGGAGCTGTGCCATGGCGCCGGGGTCGACCTCGGGGAGGGAGGGGACGCGCTCCCGCATGGCGGAGAGGATCTCGACGCGCTTGATGGAGTCGATGCCGAGGTCTCCCTCCATGTCCATGTCGAGGGAGAGCATCTCGGCGGGGTAGCCGGTCTTCTCGGCGACCACGACCAGCAGGACCGCCGAAAGGTCGACCGCAGGCGCGGCGGCGGGCGCGGCGGCGGGCGCGGCGGCGGGCGCAGCGGCGACGGGCGCCGGGGCGGCAACGGGCGCCGGCTGGGCGGCCGCGGGCTGGGCGTAGACCGACGCCGGCTGGGCATAGACCGGGGCGGCCACGGGCTGGGCGGCCACGGGCGCCGGCTGGGCGTAGACCGGCGCGGGCTGGGCGTAGACCGGCGCGGGCTGGGCGTAGACCGGCGCTGCCTCGGCGTAGACCGGCGCTGCCTCGGCGTAGACCGCCGCGGGCGGGGCGGCGGCAAAGCCGGCTCCAACGCTGGCCAGGCCCATGATGCTGGTCTCGGCCGACTTCAGGAAGGCGGCGTGGGAGTCGGCCATGGCCCGCTGGAAGGAGGCGTGGGCCTCGGCCGTCTGGCGCTGGACCTCCTGGAAGGTGGCCAGCCAGGTCGCGTCGGGCGCGGCGGGGCGGGTGGACATGGGCATCCCCGGGGTGGGAGGGAGAGGGGGGGCGGTCCGCACCGGCGCAGGGGCGACCGGGGCGGGAGCGAAGCTGGGAGCGGCGGCCGGCGCCGGGCGCGCGGCAGCCGGCGGCGCGGCAGCCGGCGGCGCGGCAGCCGGCGGCGCGGCGACCGGCGCCCGCTTGGGATTCGGTCCGGGACGGCCCGCCGCGCCGTTGGGGGGCGGGTAGGGCTTGCCGACGTTGGTGCCGCTGATCGGCACGGCGAGCTTGGGCTTGGGCACCGTGGTCGGGTCGACCGCCGCCTTGTAGCCCTGCCACAAAGCACCCAGGTCCAGGGCGTGGCCGGCGGCCAGGAGCTGGGCGACGGCGTCCAGCAGCTGGTGCAGACCGTCCCGCCCGGAGCGGTCCAGGCTGACCGCCAGGTGCGGCTGCTTGCGCAGGATCTTGCCGGCCAGGTTGGTCAGGACGTGACCCGGTCCCACCTCGACGAAGGTGCGGACTCCGGCCTCGTACATGGCCTCGATCATCTCGACGAAGCGCACCGGGCGGGCGATCTGGCCGCCCAGCAGGGCGCGCATGGCGGCCGGCTCCTGCGGGTAGGGCGCGGCCTCGGCGTTGCTCCACACGGGGATGTGGGGCGCCTGCATGGCCACGCCCTCCAGGAAGGCCGAGAAGGGTACGGTGCTGGCGCTGACGACGGGGCTGTGGAAGGCCGTCGCGACCTTCAGTCGGGTCGTGGTGATGCCCTCGGCCTCCAGCTTCTCCTCGACCTTGGTGATGGCCGGGGTCGGGCCGGACAGCACCACCTGGCGGTGGTGGTTGTGGTTGGCCAGGACCACGCCGCCCTGCTCGGGATCGGCCAGGCCCCACGCGCTCAGCAGCTCCTGGATCTGGTGGGCGCTGGCGGCGACGGCGGTCATGGTGCCGTCGATGCGCGCGGCCTCGGCCATCAGCTCGCCCCGGGTGCGGGCGATGCGCAGCATGTCCTCGGCGCCGATGGCCCCCGCGGCATGCAGGGCCGTGACCTCGCCGTAGCTGTGGCCGCCGACGTGATCGGCGCGCAGGCCCAGGGCCGTGGCCACGCCCAGCAGGGCCAGGCTGGTCGCCCCGATGGCCGGCTGGGCCCACTCGGTCCGCGTCAGGCGATCGAGCTGAGCCTGCTGCTCCGCTTCGCCGAAGGCCGTGCGCGGGAAGACCACGTCGTGCAGCGGCAGCTCGCCCAGGGGCAGGTCCGCGGCGAGGTCCCAGGCGGCCCGGGCCGTGTCTAGGTTCATGGCGACCGAGGCGCCCATGTCCAGGTACTGGCTGCCCTGGCCCGAGAACAGGAAGGCGACCTGGCCCTCGACGGCGCCCTGGCCGTAGTGGATGCCGTCGGGCGTCGAGACGCTGGCGCCCTTGCGGGCCAGGGTCGCGCCGCGCCGCAGCTTGTCCTGGAGCTCGCCCAGGTTCGCCGCCACCACGGCCAGCCGGTGGCTGCCCGCGTGCTCGCTGTGGGCGCTGTGGGAGGCCTCCCAGCGCAGGTCCTGGGCGGTCTCGGCCAGGGACTGGGCCCGGTCGGCCAGAGCGGCGGCGCTGTCGGCGCTCAGGACCACCAGCTCGTGGCCCCAGGTACGCAGCCGGCCCGCCGTGTGGGCGCCCTGGTACTCCTCGACCGCCACGTGGAAGTTGCTGCCGCCGAAGCCGAAGCTGCTCACGCCGGCCCGCCGGGGGTGGGCGCTGCTGCGGATCCACGGGCGGGCGCGGGTGCCCAGGTAGAAGGGCGAGGTCTGGATCTGGAGCTTGGGATTGGGCAGCGTGATCTTGGCGGTGGGAGGCAGCACCTTGTGGTGCAGAGCCATGACGGCCTTGAACAGACCGGCGGCGCCCGCGGCGGCCTTGGTGTGGCCGATCTGCGACTTCACCGTGCCCAGGGCGCACCACTGGCGGTCCGCGCGCCCGCTCTCCTCGAAGGCCAGGCGCAGCCCGCCGAACTCGGCGGCGTCACCGGCCATGGTGCCGGTGCCGTGGGCCTCGACCAGCTCGACGGTCTCCGGCCCGTAGCCGGCCCGCTCGTAGGCGCGGCTGATCGACAGGGCCTGGCCCGCGCTGACCGGCGCGTAGACGCTCTTGCTGCGCCCGTCGCTGGAGCTGCCGACCGCCTGGATCACGGCGTAGATCCGATCTCCGTCCCGCTCGGCGTCGGACAGGCGCTTGAGGGCGAACATGCCCAGGCCCTCGCCTAGCATGGTGCCGTCGGCATCGTCGCTGAAGGGGCGGCAGTCGCCCTTGCGCGACAGCGCGGGCGTCTTGCTGAAGCACATGTACATGAAGATGTCATTCATGGTGTCGACGCCGCCCACGATCACCACGTCGCTGTCGCCCAGGTACAGCTCGTTGAGCGCCATGTGCAGGGCCGCGAACGTGCTGGCGCAGGCCGCGTCGGTCACGCAGTTCGTGCCGCCCAGGTCCAGGCGGTTGGCGATGCGGCCGGCCACGACGTTGCCCAGCAGGCCGGGGAAGGTCGCTTCTTGCCAGGGGGCGTAGTGGTTGGCGATGCGCTGGGCGATGGACTGGACCTGCTCCTCGTCGAGCCCACCCTCGCGCAGGGACTTGGTCCAGACCGGCCGCTGCAGGCGGCTGACCATGGCGTTGAGCAGCTCCTGGGCGCTCGTGACGCCGAGGATGCAGCTCATCTTTCGCTTGTCCATGGACGCGAACTGGCTGCCCCAGGCGTCCTCCAGGACCTTCTGGGCCACGATGAGGGCCATGAGCTGGGCCGTGTCGGTGGCCGGGATGGTCGAGGGCGGCACGCCCCAGCCCAGGGCGTCGAAGTCCACCTGGGGCAGGAAGCCGCCCTTCTTGGCGTAGGTCTTGTCCGGCGCCGAGGGATCGGGGTCGTAGTAGTCGTCGATCAGCCAGTGACCGGGCGGCACCTCGGTCAGCAGGTCGGTGCCGGCCAGGATGTCCTGCCAGAAGCCGGTGGCGTCGGTGGAGCCAGGGAAGATGGCGCTGACCCCGACGATGGCGACGGGGACGCGATTGGAGTCGGCGGACATCAGGCTCTCCTGCGGCGCGAGGGTGCGCGCCGGCGGCGGCTCAGGTGAGCGGCCGGGGGCGGAAGTCGAAGGCGGCGGCGGGAACGGGCACGCCGAAGGTACGGAGCTGCTGGGCGCGGGTCACCGCGGCGGCGCCCTCCAGCAGGTTGCGGGCGATCTGGACGACCCCGCGCTGCTCGGGTGCCTCCAGGAAGCTGCCGCGGACCCAGTCATTGAAGGCGCCCATGGCCGGTCCGCACCAGATCTGGAAGTCGGCGCGGCGGTCGGGCTGGCCGGAGATGGCCCAGCGGCTGGACTGGCCCAGGTAGGACCGGAAGACCAGGGCCATCTGGTGGTGGGGGTCGGCCTGCGCCCGGACGACCTCGGCGGGGTCGCGGTCCTGCCACCAGGCGCGGGTGCTGGCCCAGGCCGCATCGACGGTCTGGTGCAGGATCTCGCGCTCCAGGCGGCTCCGCTCCTCGGTGGGCAGGGCGTCCAGGGAGCCGTGGGCCCGGTACAGCTCGTACAGGCGCCTGGCGCGCACGCCGAACATCGTGCCGCGGCGCAGGACCTGGACCTCGACGCCCAGCTCGAACATGTCGGCGGCCGGGGCCATGACCACGTCGGCCAGGCCGGCCTGGGCCAGCATGAGCTTGCCCTCATCGGACAGGCCACTCTCGACGGCGCCCTGGTTGACGGAGCCGGTGAGCACGTAGGCGGCACCCAGCGCGAAGGCCGCGGCGACCGCGGTCGGTGTGCCCAGGCCCCCGGCGGCGCCGACCAGGATGGGGCAACGGTAGCCCTGCTCGGCGACGATGCGGTCGCGCAGCCCGACGATGACCGGGAACAGCGCCGTCAGCGGCCGGTTGTCGGTGTGACCCCCGCTGTCGGCCTCTACCGTGATGTCCTCGGCGACTGGCAGGTGGCCGGCCAGCCGGGCCTCTTCCGCGCTGAGCTCGCCGCGCTGCACCAGGGCCGCCAGCAGCTCGGCCGGGGGCGGTGCAAGGAAGCGGGCGGCGACCTCGGGGCGGCTAATCTTGGCGAAGACCTGGTTGCGCCGCGCGATGCTGCCGTCAGGGAGCTGATGTACGCCCGAGAAGGCGTAGCGGACCAACATGGGCGTCAGGCCCATGTAGGCGGCGGCGCTGACCCGGCGGACCCCATGGCGGATGTACAGGTCGGCGACCCGCGCCTCGAGCGCCGGCTCGTTGGGCGAGTGGATCAGGTTGCTGCCCCATACCGGGCCCTGCCCGGCGACGCCCTCGCCCAGCGTCTTGCGGAGCTGCACGATGGCCGCCTCGACCCGGGCCGGGTCCAGGCCGGCGGCGCCGAAGAAGCCGAGCATGCCGGCCCGCCCCACCTCGATGACGATGCGCGTGGTGGCGATGCCGTTGGCCATGGCGCCGGTCACGTAGGGGAAGCGGACCCCGTGGACCTCGCCGAAGCTGCGGTCACCCAGCCACTCGGGGTAGATCGGCGGCAAGGAGGCCAGCAGGGGCCAGCCGGCCGTGCCGTCGAGGGTGGTGGTTGCACCGCCGCCCAGGCCGACGCCCAGGGCGCCGCTCCGCGGATCGTGGAGGACGTGGACGGCGTCGCGTACGCGTCCAGCGGCCGTCCGCAGGTCGTCTGGCGAGAAGGCGGGCGCCTCCGGGCCGGGTGTCCAGAAGCCGATGGGGGTCATGGGTCCCAGGGGTGTAGCGCCGGGGCTCGTCTTCCGGCCGCTTCAAGGGGTCGATGTCTATATGGGGGACCCCGGACGGGTGTGTCATCGCTCGGTCACAGCTTCCTGACGGTTCGTACCTGGCCGGCGGGCCAAGCCAGATCGGAGCACCTTGTCGCACGTTCGGGCCGCACCCCTTCCCCTCTAGTATGCTGCGGCCGTGGTCCACCCCAGCGCCCCTCTTGTCCGCAGTGCGCGCCCGCGATCCGGCCGGGCAGGCGGGGGCCTGGTGGAGCTCATGATCGCCATGGTGCTCATCGGCATCATCGCGTCCATCGCCATCCCGCAGTACCTGCGCCTGCACCGCAAGGCCATGCGGGCCGAGCCCTTGCCCAACCTGCGCTCCATCGGCGTCGCCGAGCAGGCCTACTTCGTGGCCGATGGCTCCTGGGTCGTGGCGGGCCCCAACCCCGAGGCCTCGCTCGGCCCCCGGGCGCGGCCCTTCGATGCGACCCGCGCGGACTGGCGGCCGCTGGGCTGGTTCCCCGATCGCGATGTCCGCTGCACCTACAGCGCGACCCTGATGGACCACGGCAGCCATGTCCGCGCTGAGGCCGTCTGCGATCTGGACGGCGACCGCGAGTACGCGATCCTGCGCTACGAGGTGCCGGCCGGCGACCAGCAGGGGACCTTCCTGGACCTGTACCCGGAGCGATTTTGAGCGCTCCTGATCGCTCCTGAGCGCTTCGGAGCGCCGCCCGCGGGCCCGCTACTCCAGCCGTTCGCCGCACTCGGCCAGGACCACACCCGCATCCGAGAGCAGGGTCAGGGTCTCGGACGCGTCCATGTGGGTCGCCTCGGCCAGGTCCCAGCAGGTGGTCTGCGTGGTAGTCGGCGAGGTCTCTCCGGCCCAGCCGGGCTGCGCGACGCCGACCCAGCCCCGCGGCACCCGGTGCAGCTCGCGAAGCGGGACGATCTGTGCGAACTGGGCCGAGTAGTCGGTGCGAGGGGGCCCCTGGCGCTCCACCACCTGCAGCACCAGCCCGATCGCGGTGGCCAGCCCGAGGAGCGCGGACAGGCGCAGCACCCGCGCCATGGAGGTGCCCTTGGGACGCTGGCGGAGGGCCTCGGCCTCGGCCTCCAGCGACTTCAGACGGCTGTCCAGGTGCTGGGCCTCGGGGTCGCCGGGCTCCCGGGCCAGGACGCCGTCCAGCACGCTGCGGGCCTGCAACAGGTCGCCGCGTTCGAGCTGGGCGCGGGCCATGAGCAGCCAGGGCAGGGTCGGCGGATCGCCCGTCGGGCCTGTGCGGTACATGACATCCCGCAGCATCGTCAGGCCGGCGCGGGCCACGTCGGAGTCGCTCTCCCGGCAGGCGGTGAAGCGCGTGTAGCCCAGCCACTCCTCCAGGCCGGGACGATCGGGATCGTCTTCCCAGGCCTCCTCCAGCAGCGGCAGGGCCTGCTCTGCCGAGCCGGCGCGGGCCAGGGCGATGCCCTCCACCAGCGGATCGCGGGTCGGGCTCGCCACGGCCTCGGGCGCCTGGTGGGGCGGCGGCGGCCCGCGCTCGAGCAGCTCGGTCTGGTGCGTGTGGCTCAGCTCGTCGCCCTCGGCGCCCTCCTCGTGGAAGCTCTCGTGGAAGGGCTCGTGGGGGTCGACGTGAGCGGCATGGGCCCGGGCCAGGTCGGTGTCGTCGTCGAGCGCCGCCTCCTCCTGGGTCTCTCCGTCGTCGATCAGGTCTTCGCCCCCGCTCCCCGACAGGCCCAGGTCGAATTCTCCCATCTTCCAGGCCAGCCACACCACCGCCAGGCAGCGGGCCGGCTGGCTCGGCGCGTGCGTGAGGCGCTCGCTGCCCGGTCCCAGGCCGTCCAGGCTGCGCAGCCACGCCTGGATCTCCGGGTCCTCGGTCAGGGTGTCCGGGTCGATCGTCAGGCGGGGCCAGGCGTCCATGAGGGGCTGCAGGCAGCCGAGCAGGTCCGGCAGCTCGCGGGCCCGGCACATGGCCTCGGTCAGGGCGTGGCGCGCGTCGAAGAGGCCGAAGTCCTCGGGGCTGCCACCCTCTTCGAAGTCCCACAGGGCGTTGCGGGCCCCCATGGCCTCGGCCAGCACCGCGGTGGCGTGCCCGGTGGGGTCTTCATCCTCCGGGTGTGCCTCGGGCGGCTCGCGCTCCACGCCGATCAGCACGCCGCCCTGCACGTAGAAGGTCCAGCGGCAGATCTCGTCTTGGACGCGCAGCGCCCCGGTGTCGCCGTACCGCAACAGGTCGACGAGGGTGTCTTCGAGCAGGGGCAGCATGGAGGTCAAGCGGGCCCCGAGAGGGAGGCCGCCATTGTACGGGAGCGGGCAGACAGGGCAAGGAGCAGCCCGGGGCGGTCGGGACCTTCTATGTAAAGCACAACTTGACACTTGACGTGCAGGTGGCCATCATCCGTCCTGTGACCGACCCGCGCCTCGCTCGTGCCCTCCAGCAGCGCCTCGGCGCTTTCCGCCGGGACCTCGCTGCTGCCACTGCCGGTCTCCGGGGCCAGCCCTCGGCGCCCTTCAGCCCCCGCGACGGTACCGGCTGGCCGGCTCCCCGCAGCTCCGCCGAGGGGCGGCCGGCCGCACCCCTCTCCCTGCGCCCCGCCCCGGCGGGTCAAGCGGCGGTCCGGACCTGGCCGGTGCGCTTCCGCGACGAAGGCCGCACCGTGCTCGTGCCCGCAGGGCGCAGCATCCTGGAGGCGGCGACGGCCCAGGGCCTGGCGCTGGCCCACTCCTGCACGGTGGGCGGCTGCGGCACCTGCCGGCTGCGGCTGGTGTCCGGCCAGGTCGCCATGGACGAGCCCAACTGCCTGAGCGCCGAGGAGCGGGCCCTGGGCCTGGTGCTCGTCTGCGTCGGGCGACCCCTGGGGCCCGTCGAGCTGGCGCGCCCGTGAACGCCGCTGCCGGGAACGCCGCTGCCGGGAACACCACGGCCCACCCGCTGCGGATGAAGGATCTGTGCGCGCGCACGGGCCTGCAGCGCCAGGCGGTCCACTTCTACATCCAGCAGGGCCTGGTCCCGGCCGGCGCCAAGACCTCGCGGAACATGGCCTGGTACTCCCAGGCGCACGTCGACCGCATCCTGCTGGTCCGCAAGCTCCAGCGGGAGCGCTTCCTGCCCCTGGACGCCATCAAGGCCCTGCTCGACGAGCGGGACGAGCGCTTCGCGCCGGCCCAGCAGGACTTCCTGCGCCAGCTCCGCGCCGATCTGCGGCGGGAGGAGCGCGCGGACGAAGCTCCGCAGAGCCTGGACGAGGTGGTCGCCAGCGGTCGGATCACGGCGGATGACGTGGAGCGCCTGGCCCGCGTGGGGGTGCCGGGCATCGGCCACGACGAGGAGGGGCGCCTGCGCGTGAGCGGGGAGGCCCTGCCCATCGTCGACGTCCTGGGGCAGCTGCGGGCCCTGGGCTTCACCGATGCCGCGGGCTTTCGGGCCGAGGACGTCCTGATCTACGAGCGCGCCGTGACGGCGCTGCTCATGGAGGAGGCGGCCCTGGTCAGCCGCGGCCTGTCCGGCCTGCCCCCTGCCCAGGCGGCCGACCGCATCGCCCGCGCTTTGCCCCTGGTTCACGAGCTCATCGCCCGCCTGCATCGGGCCCGCATCGACCAGCTCCTCGACAGCGTCTGACCGGCCTGGCCGGTCCCGCCTCCCCCCGCCTCCCCCCGCCGCCTTCCTCCCCCGGAGGTCCTGTGTTCCGTGAGCGCTTCCTCGGTCGCCTGTCTCCCAAGGTCCGCTCCCAGCTCGACGCCTGGCAAGAGGCGGCCGAGGTCCTGGGCGAGGTCCACGATCCCCGGGTGCTGGCTTCTCTTGGGCCTAGCGGTGTTCGTGGGCTGCTGCTCCACCGGGGCAAGCAGGGCGTGCCGACCGGCGTGAAGGCGCACCACACCGCGCACTTCGACTGGCAGTACCCCCACGACCAGCCCGAGATGGCCGAGCTCTACCGGCGGGCCAAGGCCGGCCAGTGGGACGCCGACGACCTGCCCTGGCAGACCAGCGTCGACCCCTTGAACCCCGAGCTGCTGCTGCTGCCCGCGGACTTCGTCGACCTGGACATGGCCTTTGACATGGGCATCCGCCTGGACGAGACGGAGTGGCGGCGCTTCGGGGCCAGCATCGCCGGCTGGATGCTGAGCCAGTTCCTGCATGGCGAGCAGGGCGCGCTCTTCGCCGCGGCCCAGGTGACCGAGGCCGTGCCCAGCTTCGACGGCAAGCTCTACGGCGCGACCCAGGTCATGGACGAGGCCCGCCACGTCGAGGTCTTCCTGCGCTACCTGGAGACCAAGCTGGGCGGCTTGTACCAGGTCAACGACAACCTCTTCGTCATCATCGACGCCCTGATGGCCGACTCGCGCTGGGACATGAAGTTCCTGGGCATGCAGATCATGGTCGAGGGCCTGGCGCTGGGCGCCTTCGGCGTGCTCTACAAGGTCACGGCCGAGCCGCTGCTGCGCGCCCTGCTGGCCCAGGTGATCCAGGACGAGGCCCGCCACGTCCACTACGGCGTGGTGGCCCTGCGCGACCACTTCACCCGGGAGCTGGGCGAGGCCGAGCGCCGCGAGCGCGAGGACTGGGCGCTAGAGGTCAGCCTGCTCATGCGCAACCGCTTCATGGCCTACGAGGTCTACGAGGAGTGGTTCGAGCACAAGATGTCCCGCGCCCAGTGGCGGCGCTTCATCCTGGCCAGCCCGGGCATGGAGATGTTCCGCACCGTGATGTTCAGCCGGCTGGTCCCCAACCTGCGAGAGATCGGCCTGCTCAGCGACCGGATCCGGCCTCGCTACGAGCAGGTCGGCCTGCTGCGCTACCTGAACGGCGCCTCGGCGGACCGCCTGACGGGCAAGGACATGCTCGACGAGCTGGACGCCGAGCGGGCCCGGGAGCTGACGCCCGGGGCGCCTTGAGCCCCGCGCCGGGGGCGCATTGACGCCCGCGGGCTGCCGGGCCAAGACAGCGACCGGGAGGTGCCGCGATGGCCCGACGGTTCGACGACAAGGTGGCCTGGATCACCGGCGGTGGCAGCGGCATCGGTGCGGCCCTGGCCCAGGAGCTGGCCGGGCGCGGCGCGACCGTCGCGATCTCGGGGCGCCGACGGGAGCGGCTGGACGAGGTCGTGGCCCGCATCGAGGCGGCGGGCGGTCACGCCCTGGCCGTGCCCTGCGACGTGACCGACGAGGCCGGGGTGCAGGCCGCAGCGGCCCGGATCGGCCAGGAGCTGGGCGGCATCGACGTCTGCGTGGCCAACGCCGGCTTCGGGGTCGGCGGGCGCTTCGAGAAGCTGAGTGGCGAGGACTGGCGCCGCCAGCTCGACGTCAACATCGTCGGCGTGGTCCAGACCGCGAGCGCCGCCTTGCCCTTCCTCAAGCAGCGCAAGGGTCGCCTGGCCCTGATCGGCAGCGCCATCATCTACGCGCTGCCGCCGGGGAACGCCGCCTACTCGGCTTCCAAGGCCGCGGTGCACGCCATCGGCCAGACCCTCTACGCCGAGCTGGCCAAGGACGGCGTGAGCTGCACGACCATCCACCCCGGCTTCGTGGCCAGCGAGATCGGCCAGGTGGACAATGACGGCGTCTTCCACGTGGAACGCAAGGACCCCCGTCCTGCCTCGCTCATCGTGGCTACCGACGTCGCCGCCCGGGCCATGGCCAACGGGATCCACGCCCGCCAGCGCGAGTGCGTGGTCACCGGTCACGGCAAGGCCCTGGCGGTGTTGGGCCGCCACATGCCGGGCCTGGTCGCCGCCATCCTGCGCCGGAGCTGAGCGCCGCTGGGGTCCCGGCGGCCCCGGCGGCTCCGGCGGCGTCGCACCCGTCGCTTTACGGAGCGCTGGACCTCGATAGGAGGGGTGGGTCCACCCTGGAGGTCCCCATGCTTCGCTCCCTGATCCTCGGCGCCACGCTGCTCGTCGCCACCCCGGCCCTGGCCTGTCCCATGGCCGACGCCGCCGACTACGCCACCTCCCTCGCCAAGGTCCAGGCCGCTCCCGGCGACAAGATCGACCTGAGCGTCGAGGGCATGAGCTGCGGCTCCTGCTCGGCCAAGGTCGTCGCGGCGCTCAAGGCCCTCGACGGCGTGAACGAGGCCGCGGTCGACTACCAGACCGGCATGGCCGAGATTGCCTACGACGCCAAGAAGGTCGACAGCGCCAAGCTGATCGCGACCATCAAGGACGCCGGCTACAGCGCGAAGCTCGACAAGGCCACCTGATCCGCGGCGGCGAAAAGCCGCTGACGTGTGTCGAAGCGTCCGCCTCGGGAGGGCCTGGGTCCGGTTAGGGGTCGAGTTCCTCGCAACCGGGAGCGGCGCGTGGTGAGTACGGTGGCGACCGTCGAGCGGGACACCTACCGACCGGCGGTCCAGGCCGCCGATCTCGCTTGCCGCGTGGTGCAGGGCGTGGGTGTCCCCATCGGGAGCCTGGAGCAGGACTCCATCCTGGCGGCGGCACGGCGCCGGACCGGCCTGAAGGACTGGGGCAGTGAAGACTTCCTGGTGCCCTTGGCCAAGATCCTGCCCGCGGCCCGGCGCGCGCCCCTGACGCCCCTGGCCCGCGTCATCGCCCGCCAGATGTTCGTGGCGGCGGTCGCGAACCGGCTGCGCACCCAGGACTGGTTCGGGCGCCACCCGGGGGCCGAGGACACGGCCATCACGCAGCCGGTCTTCATCGTGGGCTTCCCACGCTCGGGCACGACCCTGCTCCAGAACCTGCTGTCCCTGGAGCCAGGCGCCCGGGCCCTGCGCTTCTGGGAGCTGCAGTCGCCGACCCCAACCAGCGACGATCGGGCCAAGGACCGTGCCCATCGCCTGGGCACGGCGCGCTCGACCTTGCGGGCGGCCTACTTCATCGCGCCCGAGATGCAGACGGTGCACGAGATCGGGCCCGAGACGGCAGAGGAGTGCTGGCCCCTGTTCGCCAACACCTTCGCGGTGCTGAACTGGGATGTGGCCAGCGGCTTCCGAGAGTACGGCGACTGGCTGCTTGGCTACGACATGGTGGGGCCCTACGCCGAGTACCGCCGGCAGCTCCAGATGATGGCGGCCTACCAGCCGACCCGGCAGTTCATCCTGAAGTGCCCCGAGCACCTGTGGTTCCTGGACGCGCTGCTGGCCGTCTTCCCCGACGCCCGCATCATCTGGACGCACCGCGACCCCATGGACAGCGTCGCGTCCTACTGCAGCCTGGTCTCCCTCAACCGTCGCATGCTCTATGGCCGCTACGATCCACAGGCCCTGGGCTCCCACATCGAGGAGAGCTTCGCCACCGGGGTCCACCGCGCCATGCAGGCGCGGCTGCGCCACCCCGACGCACACATCATGGACGTCAGCTTCCGGTCGCTGGTCAAGGACCCGGTGGGCGTCGTCCGGCAGCTCAAGGAGCAGCTGGACATCCCGCACAGCCCCGACGGCGACGCCCGCACGCAGGACTGGCTGACCAACGAGCGCAAGGACAAGCGGGGCGCCCACGTCTACCAGGCCGAGCGCTACGGCCTGGAGCCGGCCCGGGTCTATGGCCGGTTCCGGGACTACGTGGACCGCTTCGAGGTCCGGCTGCGGCACAAGGTCTGATGCCCCGGTGCCGGTTGTTCAGACCGGCAGGCCCTCAGACCGGCAGGCCGATGGTGGTCATGCGCGGGAAGTAGAAGGAGACCCAGGCGTCGCGGAACATCCGCAGCATGGGCGCCGGGATGTGGCCGTGCAGGACGTGCAGCCGCGTCCCGTTGACGCGCTCCTCCAGCCGCAGTTCCAGGCGGCTGTCGTCCATGTCGTCGCTGAAGTCCTCGGTTCGCCAGGTCTGGGCGATCAGGCGGGGCCGCTCCAGGTAGACGAATTCACCCCGAACCGAGCCCCCCCACAAGCTGTACGGGCCGCCAACCCGCGGGTCGATGAGGGCGGGGGCCTGGGCCAGCAAGCTGTGGCGGGTGCTGTCCATCCAGGTGTCGAAGACCTCGACGGGACGTACGAAGAGGTCGACCGCGAGCTCGATGGTGTGCAGCTTCATCCTTCCTCCCGGGTGGGCCCTCCTACCTCGCCCGGGGGGCAGCAGCCGGGTAGGGGGAGGCGTTCCTCCCTGGGGTGTCGTCCATGTCTCGTGTCCCGACAGGTCGCCTGCGCCGCATTGCTCGGCTGGCCCGGACCAGTGCGTCGACCGGCATGGCCATGCTCAAGCAGGCGGACGACGTCGCCACCAAGGTCGAGCGCACGACCGAGGTGCTCAGCAACATGCGCGGCATGGCCACCAAGGTCGGCCAGATGGCGAGCTACGTCGACGGCGTGATCCCCGACCAGCACCGGCTCATCTTCGAGAAGAGCATGGAGAAGCTGCAGTCCAAGGCCCACGCGTCGACCTCCGCCGACATTCGCGGGGTGGTCGAAGAAGACCTGGGCGCGCCCATCGACCAGCTCTTCCGGGAGTGGGAGGACGAGCCCCTGGCCAGCGCGTCCATCGGCCAGGTCCACCGGGCGCGTCTGCCCGACGGCCGCGCCGTGGCGGTGAAGGTGCAGCACCCCGGCATCGCCGAGGCGCTGGAGGCCGACCTGGACAACGGGGTCGTCGTCAGGATGGCCGTCGACATGCTCGGCATGCGGCGCCTGGAGGCCGCGCGTTTTCACGGTGAGATCCGCCAGCGCTTCATGGAGGAGCTGGACTACCGGCTGGAGGCCGGACACCAGGCCCGCTTCCGCAGCTTGCACGAGCACGACCCCCAGATCCAGGTGCCCGAGGTTTTCCTGGACCACACCAGCGAGCGGGTCCTGACCAGTGAGCTGGTCCAGGGCAAGCCCTTCGCCGTGGCCATCCACGCCCGCGAGCCGGTCCGGCGCCAGTACGCTGAGACCCTGTGGCGCTTCGTCTATGGCTCCATGGTGCTGGGGGGCTGGTTCAACGCCGACCCCCACCCGGGCAACTACCTGTTCCAGGACGATGGACGCATCGTCTTCCTGGACTTCGGCTGCGTCGAGGACATCCCCGTCGCCCGCCGCCAGCAGGTGGTGCAGATGCACCGGGCGGCGGCGGTGCGCGACTGGCCGGTGGCGCGCTCGGCCGCTGCCCGGCTGCTCGAGACGCGGGGCGGCGTCTACGAGGAGCGGGCCATGGCCTACATGATGGAGATCCTGCGGCCGGTGAGCGAGTCTCCCTTCCACTTCACGCCCGAGTACGTCCGCACGGTCGTCCGCATGTTCAAGGACAACTTCAAGGACTTCGGAAAGGGCCAGGAAGGGGATGGCTTCGTGCCCCTGCCGCCGGGAATGATCTTCCTCAACCGCCTGCAGTTCGGCTTCTACAGCATCCTGGCGCGGCTCAACGCCAGCGTGGACTATGCCTCGGTAGAGGCGCGCTTCCTGGATCGCTGGGACAACGAACTGGCGGCGCAGCTGGGCGCGGACTCCGGCGGGTCTCCGACGGCCTAGCGGTGTAAGGCGCCCTCGATGCCGCCGCTGGTCAGGGCCACCAGGTCGGCCAGCACCGCGGGGAGCTGCATGGCGTGGGAGATCATCAGGAAGCGGGGCGACCAGGTGGGGTCGAACTTCTCTTTGTAGGCCCGCAGCCCCTCGAAGTTGTAGAAGTGCTCGCCGTGCTGCCAGGCCAGCGAGGCGACCGTGTGCCACAGCGGCGCCCCCGGGCGGGCCTCGACCCCCGACAGCGGCGCCATGCCCAGGGAGAACCGGGCGTAGCCCTGGGCGTGTCCGTGGAGCATGAGGCGCGTGAACAGGTAGTCCATGATGCCCTTGGGGGCGTCGGATCGGTAGCGCATCAGGTCGACGGACAGCTCCTCGTGCCCCCCGCTGGCCCACAGGTTCGCAAACGCGACGATGCGGCCCTCGACGCGGACCACGGCGATGTCGCAGCGTGCCAGGTAGGGTCGTGAGAAGGCGCCCAGGGAGAAGCCCTTCTCGGCGACGTGCTTCTCGGCCATCCAGTCCTGTGAGACCTGCTGGATGGCGTCGAGGATGGCCGGGTCCTGGGGGGCGGGCAGGACCTCGAAGCTGGCGCCCTCTCGCTCCTCGGCCTTGCGCAGGGCCTGGCGGAGGTCGCGGCGCCGGCTGCCCTCCAGCGAGAAGTCGTGCAGCGGGACCAGGGCCTCCTCGCCCAGCTTGAAGGGGACCAGGCCCAGGTCGAGCATCAGCGGCAGCTCGTGGACGCCGACCGAGTAGAAGACCGGCCGCAGGCCGTCCTCCCGGGCCTGGGCGATGAAGTCCCATGCCAGCTCGCGGGCGGCCCGTGTCTGCCCGACCGGCGCACCCATGGCGATGCGGCTGTGGCCCCGGTGGCCGAACATGATGAAGGCTTCGCCCCCCTCGTCCAGGATCACCTCCTTGTCGCCGAGCAGGACCAGCCAAGGCTGGGTAGCGGGGGCGGCCAGGGCCAGGCGGATGGCGGCCTCCAGCACTTCGCCTTGCGCCGGCGTGGTGGGCCAGCGGTGGCGTCGCACCCCCCAGGCCAGGCCGCCGACGGCCAGGACGGTCGAGGCCAGTCCCATGCCGCGCAGGAAGCGGGCGGCGTCCGCGGCCCAGGCGAAGCGGGTCCACTGGGCGCTCCAGGCGGCGATGCGCGGGTGGTGCCAGTCGCCGAGCCAGGCCATGGCCAGCAGCACGGCCATCATGCCCATCCAGGCGGCGGCCGAGGGGCCCAGGCTGGACAGCTTGCTGGGGCGGTCACAGGTGCGGTGACCGGTCAGCACGACGGCGGTGGCGCCCAGCAGCAGCAGCCCCTCGACCCAGTCCAGGCCCCGGCCGGCAGAGGCGAGCACGCCGGCGAGGAGCAGGGCGACAGCGAGCAGCCAGGCCTCGTGCAGGCGATGCCACAGGCCGCGGCCGACGACCAGCAGGCCGGCGCCCGACGCGACGCCCAGCAGGTGGCTGGCCTCGATGACCCCCAGGGGCACGACGCCCCGCAGCCAGGCCAGGCGCTCGGGCACGGCCGGGGTGGCGCTGGACAACAGGAGCACCAGGCCGCCGGCGATGGCGGCCGCGCCGGCCAGGCGGGGAGCCGCACCCTGGGCGGCCCGGACCAGGGCCGAGCGGGCCTGCTCCAGGGGCCCACGCTGGGCGCGCACGGCGGCCGCAGCCCCGGCGATGGCGACGAGCGACAGCGGCAGCAGCGTGTAGATGACGCGATATAGCAGCGCCGCACCGAGCAGCGCGTGGCCCGAGGCGCGGCCGTGCAGCAGGACGACCAGCGCGGACTCGAAGACGCCGACGCCCCCGGGGACGTGGCTCACGGCGGCCAGCAGGTGGGCGAGGAGCAGCAGGCCCGCGGTGCCGAGCGGGTCGGGTAGGGCGGGGAGCAGGGCGAGGAAGGCGATGGCCGAAAGCGCCCAGTCCACGCTGCTGAGGCCGCTCTGGGCCAGGGCCGTGCCCGGGCCGGGCAGGCGCAGCTCGATCGCGCGGATGCGCAGCGCGCCGGGGCGCAGGGCGCAGACCAGGGGCCAGGCCAGGGCGAGGGCCAGCAGGATGCCGCCCAGCAGCCGCCCCGAGGCCACGGGCAGGATCCCGCCGGGCAGGGCTGGCGCGGTGATCAGCAGCAGGGTGCCGCCCAGGGCCAGGAAGCCCAGCCAGAAGCTCACCGAGACGAAGCCGATGAGCTGGGCCAGCTCGGCGGCGCCCAGGCCCTGGCGCCCGTAGACCCGGCTGCGCAGGGCCCCGCCGGTCAGGACCGCGATGCCCAGGGACTGGGACAGGACCTGGGCCGCGATGGCGGTGGGGGCCAGCTCGCGCCAGGGCCGGGCCTGGCCCAGGTGCCGGAAGGCCAGCCAGTCGTAGAGCGACTGCACGCCGTAGCTGGCCACCGTCGCCAGCAAGGCCACCAGCAGGTGGGGCAGGGGCACATCGACGATGGCCTGCCGGACGTCGCGCCAGCGCACGGCGTGCAGCTCGTGCCGCAGGGCCACCAGGGCGATGCCGAAGATGGCCAGGATCGCCAGCCCATCCAGGAGGGGCAGCAGGCGCTCGCGCCAGGCGGGGGGGGAGGCTTCGGCCACGCGCTTGCCTATCGCGCAGCGCGCCTTGCAGCGTGCCCCAGGGCGCGGTTCGAACGGCGCTAGGAGCCTGTTGCCCATTAGCCAGCCGAAAGGACCGGTGGGCGGGCGAGGCTCCGGATGATCGCCACGCGGGCGCTCAGTTGGCTCCAGGGCGCGCGCCGCGTCCGCGGTGGGGCGGGCGGGCAGCCCGATCGGTCGGGCCGCTGGGACGGGTGGAGGCTCCCGTTGGGCGCGGC
>Ga0100377_1000165_pt1 | contig 52241 bp, 41 predicted proteins | sample CryGeymeta201501_FD_83664 | JGI IMG/M metagenome (GOLD analysis project Ga0100377, IMG submission 83664) | Groundwater microbial communities from Crystal Geyser aquifers in Utah, USA - Crystal Geyser metaG 2015-01 | ecosystem: Environmental > Aquatic > Deep subsurface > Groundwater | place: USA... | reverse complement strand
TTTTTTATGGTTACAATATACGTAGTGGTTTGTGTAGGCGTGGCTATTGGGTTAGCCAATGTACTATCGTTAAAGGTGCTAAAGGCACTAAACCAACTGTAACTTGCACCACCAGTAGCGTTTAGTTGTACGGTTTCTCCTTTGCAAATTGTATCATTTGGGGTTATGCTTGTGGTAAAAGTATCGCAGGGGGTGGTGTAAGCATTTATAAAAAGAGGTGTAATATTTGGTTTTGAAGGATTTGTCAAATTATTGTGAACTAAATTTAAGTTATAATTAGTAGTGTTATTTAGTATATAGGAACTTATATCTGCTAAAGCATCTGTGCTGTCCATTAAATTATCAGGTGCATCATCATCTAGACCAAATAAAGTATTATTTTGGTAATAAAAATGTCCCTTAGCTCCACTACAACCCCATAAATTATTCACAGCATCAGATCCTCCAATAATTCCAAGATTATTGCTATTGAGGGATACAATAGTTCCATCTGTCGTATGATTACAAGCCCTATCCATAAATAAAGAAAGCCCCACAGGGTTGAAAATATCTATCGGGTTCATACCATTCATGATGTATGCCTCATTGCCTAAAAAATTCTTGTTATTTATCCATAATGAAGTTGCAACTTTTTGCAATGTAGGATTTTCATAGGCTATATATATATATATAGTCCAATAACCCCAATTTATGGGTAATCCACTTTGAGTTGGAATGGTAATGTTGAAAGTGGAAGTAATATTAGCACTTAAAGAGTCAGTAAAATCATAATAATAAAGATGAATAGGAGAAGCAGAAGGGAGAGCGTTATTAACCTTCATAATGATTTCAGTAGTATCAAATAAAAAAGGAGTTCCATTAATTGTTATAGGAACATTTGGAGGATAACCTTGTCTATAGGTGAATAAATAGGCTTTTTTAATAGTGCTACCAGATTCTATATATAAATTTAAAGTGCCTGAACCAAAGCCTTGACCAGTAGAAAATCCTCCTGAAGTAACACCACCATAAAAAATATCTTGATAAAAACTAATCTGCCCTATACTTGATGTATATGATACTGCATAAAAGATGATAGTCAAAAATAATTTCTTCATGGACATAACTACAAAGTTAAATAAATTCTATAAGTTATATTTTTTGTTGATAAATTGTTTGTAACTTTTTGACAAAAATTACTTTTATGTTTTTTTTTTTTTAAATACTTTGGTTTTATTATTCTCAATTTTTACTCACTAAAACTAACTACCATGAAAAAACTATTAGTATCTTTTACAATCATTATCATAATAGCACTAACGGGGTTACATGCCCAAAACAATATTTGGAGTTTACCTCCTAATTATTATGACAATAATGGAGGACAAGTCAATTCTCTACTTGCCCCAGGAGGAACAAGCCCAGCACCATTTAGTTATCCTAATTATGATATTTCTTTTTTGTCAAACACCTCACACAATACAATGCAAGATGCTCAAGGTAATCTATTATTTTCCGTAGTAGATGGTGTTATTTACGATAAAGAAGGCTTTGTTATTGATAACTTACCCGGACAAGGTAATAGTGAAACTGTAATTATTCCTGTTCCAGGAAACTGTAATCAGTATTTTATAGTTATCAATCAATTTTTTTATTTCAGTTCGAACCCAAATCTTTTCTCTTGTTATCCATTTTTCGTTACGCTTGATTTATCTGTACCAGCTCCAAATAATTTTATTACTTTACGCAAAGGTTCACTAATTGACATATCCACAGGGATAGCTAGTCCAGGCGATAATGGAATTGATTTGAGCCTAAATGTAAATCCATCATGGCCCCATAGTCCTTATATTAAAAATGTTTTTATGGGAGCTACAAAATTAAGAGTAGATAATACACGATTTTTATTTATTTCAAATGGTGAAAATGTTTATAGGTATCTTGTAACAAGTAATGGCATTTTTTACGACAATTATTCATTTCTTTTAGATGCAGCTTCATATTCATTTAACAATGGTGCATTTCGTTCCGAGTTAGAAATTCATGAATTTGGTACTTTAGGAAATATTACCTACAGGATAGCAACCCCTTATTATTCGTATTTTGATGATTCTAGAATAAAAATTGTTGATTTGAATAATTTAGGTACACTGATAGGTGGGTCAGAAAAGTTAATCATACTAGAACCGGATCTATTTACACTTCCTCCATTTATTAAAGGACTAGAATTTTCTCCTAATGGAGAGTTCTTATATTTTACGCACTTGCCTAATAGTAATGCTTATCCACCTAATTTAACGATTCCTTTCAAAATATTTGATATAAATTCAAATAGCTTTATTAATAATGCTGCAATAAATACTTCGCTAATTACTGATATCCCTAATTTTAAATATTCTATGATAGAGTTAGGAAAGGATGATAAATTATATCTTGTCAATGATAATTTTATGGCTACTATCAGTAATGCTGATGATCCTAGTAATTTAGGGTGGAATAATACCGCAGTAGCTGTTAATTATAATCTTAGTAGCTATAAATTAGTTCCAGTACCACCAGATCCACCAAAAGAAGAATTTAAACTATTTCTCCTCCCCGACCAAATAGATGGGATGGATTATACCGAAAGTTTTTTTGCTAATGTTGCTTGTTGCATCGAAAATAGTGTTTATGATGTTTATGAATCAACAACCCCTAGTACTTTTGAATTTACAGGCACACAAACTTGGAGTTACACAGGAACTAACCCATGGGGTGTCAGCAATCCTCTAACTGCAATTACGGTAAAAGATAAAATGGTTATCAAAAGCGGAGCCAACATTACCATTAACAACATGACGTTTAAATTTGCCCCCGAAGCCCAATTAATAGTAGAAAACGGAGCAAGGTTAACCATTAATGGTACTACCCTAACGGTAAATACCGAATGTGTTACTAATTTAATGTGGCATGGAGTAGAAGTGTGGGGCAATGGTGCTAACCAAGGAGTAACATCCGGTAGGTTTGTTGCCAACAACTCCACCATCGAACATGCCATAGAAGCCACAGCAAATTATCGTCACGATTTAACGAGTGGTAGCCCTGCCGTTAATGTGATGGTTACCAATAGTACAGGAGGAATTATTCAACTTAAAAATAATACTATTATGCACAACAATGTGTTTGATGTGAATATGAATAAATACCAACGAATAATAAGCGGTAATTTAGCCAACGATTTATCGACATTTATCAATTGTAACTTTGTTACCGATAATTTACTAAACGACCCTTTACAAACTCCCTTAGCACATGTTCGGTTAAGTTTTGTAAACGGTTTACTTTTTTCGGGTTGCGATTTTCAGAACACCGCAACAGCAGGAACTTTTCCTTATTTATTAAGAGGCACAGGCATACAAGCAGAAGAAACCAAATTTGTGGTAACTTCGGGTTGCACCACCCCAACCTTTCCGTGTCCTATAGCAAATATCGACAAAAGCCACTTCAATAATTTAACGAGGGGCGTAACGGCATTTTCAAACAATGCGTTAAAATCGGTTCAAATTATCAACTCCGAGTTTTACGACAATTGGAGAGGTATCTTTTTAAGAGGATTAAATGTAGCTAATGTATCGAATAACATTTTTGATATAGGCATGAGTTCAGGCTCAATATCTACTTCAACTGTTTCGTATGGATTAAATTTAACGCATTGCGATGGTTACAAAGTAGAAAACAATGATTTTCATACTTCATTTAATGGTTATTTAGGTTGTTATGTCGATAATTCAATGGCAGGAGCTAACGAAATTTATAGAAATATATTTACCGATTTAATAGTAGCTTCACAAGCAGTAAATATTAATGGAGACGGAACAAGTGCAGGTACAGGATTAGTATTTAGATGTAATCAATATACCGAAACATCAGATTATGACATTTTGATTTCATCAGGTAGAATTAAGGCTTTTCACGGAAGTTGTGCTACTAATCAGAGTCCGTCCAATAATCAATTTTCATATACTGCACAGTATGGAGATTTTTGGATGACTAATAATACTACACCAAGCGGATTTAATGTCTCTTACCAATTTAGCCAACCCAATGGTTACAATTTAGAACCAAGAGATTATCCTAATAGTGCCACTCATTACAACAACAATAACACATTTCCTTCCTATTGTTCTTCTATTTTTATCCCTACAACTTTACCTGCAACTTCCTGTCCAAAACAAGTTGCAAAAACAACCTCCCAATTAAAAGCGGAAATAGCTGCTCTACAGCTCATTATTAATGATTTAAAAATACAGATAGATGGTGGCAATACTAATAGTTTATTAAATTTAATTGCAACTACTAGTGGAGGAAATCTTAAAAATGCGTTACTAGCTGCTTCTCCTTATTTGAGTGATGAAGTGCTGATTGCCTATATTTTATCACATCCATCTAATGGAAATTTAAAACTAGTAGTATTAGCTAACAGCCCATTAAGTAGTGAAGTTTTAGCTGAATTGGAAAATAGTTCTCTACCACAAGGAATTGCCAATCAAATAAACGCAGCACAAACAGGCATCTCACCACGACAAGAGTTAGAAAGTGAAATTTCGTACTATGAAGGAGAAATTACCAAAGCCAAAAACGACATCATTAGAATATTGTTGTTCGAAGAAAATGAAGATAGTACTAGACGAAATTTTAAAGATGTTGCCGATTTCTTGCAAGAAGATGAAATAAACAATACCACCAAAGAAAACCAATTGTTGGTGAATGCATTTATGGCTGATGAGAATTTTACAGCAGCCCAACAAAAAATCAATGCTTTAGCTACTTGTGGTTGTGTTGAAACTATCAACTTTTGTAAATTAAAAAATACAATTGTTCAATGTCAGCAATACCCCGAAAAGGAAATGGTGTTAACCACTAATACTACGTTACAGCAAACTGTAAACGAAGTAGCTAACGCATCAACAAGCAGACAAGAAATAACTTCGGCTAAAGTATTGTTAGAAGAAGTTGGTTTAACCCCGGTTATTCTTGAAGAAATAGAGATAATTACTCCACCAAGTGGATTAAGATTGATGAATCCTACAGAAACAGGAAATGGAGCAGCTACAAGTACTTTTGTGAACTTATTCCCCAACCCAACTAGCGACCAATTTACATTGACCCATAATTTAGTAGCCGAAAATGGCGAAATTACCTTAACTATTTACGATTTAATGGGTAGAAAATTAATAACAAAACCAGTAAACGATGCTGAAACAATCATCAGCACAACAACTTTAAAAGCAGGTGTTTATTTTTATTCGATTACCCAATCCGCTAGTGGTCGGACAGGCAACCAAATCGTAAAAACAGATAAGTTAATGATAGAGTAATTTTACAGTAAAGTAACTAAATTTTAATCCCATAAGAAATTCTTCTTATGGGATTTTTTTATGTAGTAATTTCTGAAATGCAAGTATTTTTCATTATCAACATAAAAATATGGGGGTGTTAATAAAAAAAATACTTTTTTATTAAACTACCCCTCTATTTTAATATATATTTGTTAAAAAATAATATTAATATCAAAAAAAATTATAAAAAATGCCAACTTATCGTTTCAAAGCACTAGAAGATGTTCTTGCAAGAGAACCAAAAAAAGTTGAATTTCCATCTAATAGAGCTTCTAATTATTATGCTACTAATGTGTTCTCACAAGAAGTGATGCGTGAATATTTGCCTAAAGAAGCTTATACTAGTGTGATGGCATCTATCACAGATGGAAAAAAATTAGACCGTGCAATCGCAAGTCAAATTGCATCTACCATGAAAGATTGGGCGTTGTCTAAAGGAGCGACACACTACACGCATTGGTTTCAACCATTAACAGGTGCCACTGCCGAAAAGCACGATTCTTTTTTTAGTCCAATAAGCGGTGGTAGGGCTATTGAGAAATTTGATGGTGATAATCTAATACAACAAGAGCCTGACGCATCTAGCTTTCCGAATGGAGGGATAAGAAATACCTTTGAGGCACGAGGCTATACAGCTTGGGATCCTACCTCACCAGCATTTGTAATTGGAAATACCTTATGTATTCCAACTGTTTTTATCGCCTATACTGGAGAAGCTTTGGATTATAAGATGCCTTTACTAAAAGCATTAAATGCAATTGATAAAGCAGCAACCGATGTTTGTCAGTATTTCGATAAAGAGGTAACCAAAGTAAATGCAAATTTAGGATGGGAACAAGAATATTTCTTGATTGATAAAGCCTTGTTTAATGCACGACCAGACATTATGATGACAGGTAGAGCATTGGTGGGACACAATCCTGCAAAAGGACAACAATTAGATGATCATTATTTTGGTTCTATCCCTGAAAGAGTTGCAGCTTTTATGAGAGAATATGAAATTGAAGCTCTACAATTAGGAATACCTGTAACCACTAAACATAATGAAGTAGCACCTAATCAATTTGAATGTGCACCTATGTTTGAAGAAACGAATTTGGCAAATGACCATAATTTATTGTTAATGGACTTGTTGGGAAAAGTTGCAATAAAACACAATTTTAGAGTTTTGTTACATGAGAAACCTTACGGAAGTGTAAATGGTTCTGGAAAACACAATAACTGGTCACTAGCTACAAGCACAGGAGTAAATCTTTTAGCTCCAGGAAAAAATCCTAAAACCAATCTTCAATTTTTAACGTTTTTTATAAACACCATCAAAGCAATTTATGATAATGCCGATATTTTAAGAGCAAGTATTGCCTCAGCAGGTAATGACCACCGATTAGGAGCTAATGAAGCTCCTCCAGCCATAATTTCTGTATTTATTGGTTCTCAGTTAACTCAAATGTTAGATAATATTGAGAAAAATGTGAAAGCAGGTAAGATGACTCCAGAAGATAAAACCGAATTAAAAATGAGTATTGGTAAAATTCCTCAGATTTTATTGGATAATACAGATAGAAATAGAACATCCCCTTTTGCATTTACAGGAAATAAATTTGAATTTAGAGCAGTTGGTTCTTCTGCAAATTGTGGTAAATCTTTGATAACCTTAAACTCAATTGTGGCGAAACAACTCATAGAATTTAAAAAAACAGTTGATGCAAAAATTGATAAGGGACAACGAAAAGATGAAGCCATATTACAAGAACTTCAAAAATTAATTAAAGAATCAAAATCAATTCGTTTTGAAGGGAATGGTTATAGTCAAGAGTGGGTGGAGGAAGCTAAAAAAAGAGGATTGTCCAATTTAAAAGATACTCCAAGAGCTCTAAAAATAATGACTCAAAAAGAAACGAAGAAGTTATTTGAAGAACTGGGCGTTTTTTCTGAAATAGAGATGGATGCTAGGTATGAAATAGATATGGAAGATTATATTTTAAAACTTCAAATTGAGGCAAGAACATTTGGGGATTTAGCTAGAAACCATATTATTCCTGCAGCTATAAAATATCAAAATGTGTTAATCAAAAACATCAAAGGAATGAATGATATTTTTGGTAAAGAAGCCTTGAAAATAGCAGCACCTCAACTTCAAATCTTAAAAGAAATTTCCGAACATGTAATTCATCTAAAGGAAAATTCTGATAAAATGCTAGATGAACGTAAAAAAGCAAATAAAATCGACAATTTTGAAAATAAAGCGTTAGCCTATTGCGATAAAGTTAAACCCTATTTTAGTGAAATAAAATATCACTCAGATAAATTGGAATTATTGATTGATGACGAGTTGTGGCCATTGCCAAAACTAAGGGAATTACTTTTTACTAGATAATTTAATCATCTAAAAATAAGTGTTAATACCCCAAAATATTAAATTGAGGAGTGAATAGATACAGATTATTTAATCAACTAATTTTGATTAATTAAAAAGATTTTTTTACTTTAGCGGCAATTCAAAGGAAAACTAACATATTAATATGAAAATAAGTAGAATTATTGGCACTATCGCCCTAGTAACAGTTCTTGGTTTAACTGTTAATGCACAGAAGAATTATAAATTGGAAGCTGATGTCGCTTTTAGTGGTTACAAATACTATCAAGCGATAGAAATGTATAAAAAAGCATATACCAAAGAAACCAAAAACGAAGTAAAATCTGAAATCCTTTTTCAAATAGGCGAATGTTACCGTTTAAAAGATGATGGAAAACAAGCTGCGGTATGGTACAATAAGGCAATTAAAGCAAAATATGAAAATCCTATTGCTATCTATTATGTTGCAGACATATATAAGTCTGAAGGTAGATATGAAGAAGCAATAGTCGAGTTTAATAAGTACAAAGCTGCTAATCCTGGTGATAAAAGAGCTGATGATGGAATTAAATCATGTGAAGCTGCTAGAGGATGGAAAGATAATCCTACAAGAACAGTAGTTAACCCAATGCCATTATTGAATTCTGAAGATTATGATTTCTCTCCTACTTTTGCTGACACTAAGTATGAAGAACTTTATTTTACTTCAACTCGTCAAGGTTCTGCTGGTGCAGAAATATCTGATGTAACTGGTATGAATTTTTCTGATATTTATCAAACCAAAAGAGATAATAAAGGAAAATGGAGTGTGCCTGTAGTTTTAAATGAAACTGTTAATTCACCTGTTGATGAAGGAGCTTCTTGTTTAAACAAAAAAAAGAACATGATATTTTTTACCAGATGTGGAGTAGAGGATAAAGGAATTTCTGGCTGCAGCATTATGTGGGCAAAAAGAGCTGGACAAAAATGGGGCGAACCAGAATTAATTAAAATAACTGAAGATACTTTTACTGTTGGTCATCCAACTATTTCTCCAGACGACAATGTTTTAGTATTTGCATCCAACATGCCAGGCGGTCAAGGTGGAAAAGATTTATGGTACATCACTTACGATGCTAAAGCAAAAACTTGGTCATCCGCTAAAAATTTAGGAGCTGAAATTAATACTTCTGCTGATGAAATGTTTCCTTACATTAGAAATAATGGAGAATTGTATTTTTCATCCACTGGTCATAAAGGAATGGGAGGGTTAGATATTTTTAAAGCTAAAAGTACAGGTGTTAACCAATGGAGCGGAGTGGAAAATATGCAAGCTCCATTAAATTCTGAAGCAAATGATTTTGGTATTACCTTTGAAGGTGATAAAGAGAGAGGTTTCTTTACCACCAGTAGAGAAGGTGGAAAAGGTGGCGATGATGTTTGGGAATTTTACTTGCCTCCAATGTTGTTTACATTAGAAGTAACTGTTAAAGATATTGAAAACGGAAAAGTTCTTTCGAATGCAAAAATTAAATTAATAGGTACTGATGGAAGTTCTGCTCAAGGAACTACCGATGAAAATGGAGTGTTTATGTTTGAAGCAAATGGATCAGATCGATACATTAATTCTAATACTTCTTACTCTTTAGTGGTGGAAAAAGAAAAATATTTAATTGCAAAGGGAAAAGAAAGTACTGTTGGTATAGAAGGATCTAAGAATTTCAAACACGAATATGCTTTGCAACCATTCCAAGATGTTGTTATTAAACTACCACTTATCGAATACCTTACTGCAAAATGGGATTTACAGCCACAATATAAAGATTCGTTAAATTATTTGTACAATATTATGACTGAGAACCCAAATATTATCATTCAATTACGTTCTCATACCGACCATAGAAGTTCTACAAAATACAACCAGGATTTATCTCAAAAAAGAGCTCAATCTTGTGTGGATTACTTAGTGAAAGAAAAAGGTATCCATCCTGATAGAATTAAAGCTATAGGAATGGGAGAGAATGAACCAATGAAAGGAGCTGGAGATGTTATTTTAACTGAGAAATACATTAAATCTTTAAAATCTAAAGAAGAACAAGATGCAGCCTTACAAAGAAACAGACGTACTGACTTTAAAGTAATTGGCGATAATTTTGTTGCTCCTGCTCCAACTACAGAAAATTAGATAACATACATATTTAAAAAAACATCCGTCAAAAGCGGATGTTTTTTTATACCTATTTGTAAGATAGAATAGGAGTAATACCAATAGTAATTTAAAACTGATGAATAAAGCTGAACGATATTTACAAAGAGGAGTCTCTGCATCAAAAGAAGATGTACACCAAGCTATTGCAACTATTGATAAAGGATTATTTCCAAGAGCTTTCTGTAAAATTATTCCCGATTATTTAACTGGTGATGCTGATTATTGCGTGATTATGCATGCTGATGGAGCAGGAACAAAATCATCATTAGCTTATGCCTATTGGAAAGAAACAGGGGATATTACGGTTTGGAAAGGAATTGCCCAAGATGCACTCATTATGAATATCGATGATTTATTATGCGTTGGAGCAGTTGATAATATCTTATTATCTTCTACCATTGGTAGAAACAAAAATCTAATTCCAGGTGAAGTTATTGCAGCCATAATAAATGGAACAGAAGAATTATTAGAGGAGTTAAGAGGACAAGGAATCGGAATACATTCTACCGGTGGAGAAACTGCTGATGTTGGCGATTTAGTGAGAACAATTATTGTTGATTCTACAGTCACTTGTAGAATGAAAAAAGAAAACGTAATTAATAATGCTAATATAGGTGTAGGCGATGTGATTGTTGGTTTATCATCTTTCGGACAAGCTACTTACGAAACTCAATATAATGGTGGAATGGGAAGCAATGGGTTAACCTCAGCACGACATGATGTTTTTAATAAATCTGTTGCTAAAAAATATCCAGAAACCTACAATCCGAATGTGCCTGAAGAATTGATATTTTCAGGAACATACTCTTTAACCGATAAGATAGAAGGGGTAGAATTAAATGCTGGAAAATTAGTTTTATCACCAACTAGAACTTACGCACCAATAATAAAAAAGATATTAGATTTATACAGAACTAAAATACATGGAATGGTTCATTGTAGTGGGGGAGCACAAACTAAAATATTGCATTTTGTGGAGGACTTACACATTGTAAAAGATAATCTATTTGATGTGCCACCATTATTTAAAATAATACAAGAACAATCTAAAACAGATTGGAAAGAAATGTATAAAGTATTTAATATGGGTCACCGCATGGAATTATATGTTCCACAGGAGATAGCTGAAGGTATTATTTCAATTTCTAAATCCTTTAATGTTGATGCTCAGATAATTGGAAGAGTTGAATCTAAAGGGGAAAAGAAATTGACAATAAAGAGTAAATATGGAGAATTTACTTATCATTAAAAGAGTATGAGTCTATTAAAAAAATTAGAACAAATAAATATTCGTTACGATCAGGTAAGCGAACAAATTATTGACCCAGAAGTTGCCTCTGATATGAGTCGATATGTGAAATTGAATAGAGAGTATAAAGAATTAGGGGAAATTGTTGCCATCTATAAGAAGTACAAAGATATTACGGATAATATAGAATCATCAAAAAAAATTATTAAAACAGAAACCGATAAGGAATTTGTTGACATGGCAAAAATGGAATTAGATGAACTACTTCCACTTAAGGATGAATTGGAAGAAGAGATTAAAATAATACTTATTCCAAAGGATGAAGAAGATACCAAAAATGTGATTGTTGAAATTAGAGCTGGAACTGGTGGAGATGAAGCCAGCATTTTTGTTGGTGATTTATTTAAAATGTATAGCAGATATATTGAAAAAAAAGGCTGGAAAATAGAGATATTGACAGTAAACGAGGGCACAGCTGGAGGTTATAAAGAGGTATCTTTTAGTGTGGAAGGTGATAATGTGTATGGTGTTTTAAAATACGAGTCTGGCGTACATCGGGTACAACGAATTCCTAAAACAGAATCACAGGGAAGAGTTCACACTTCAGCAGTAACTGTAGCAGTATTGCCAGAAGCTGAAGAGGTAGATATTGATCTTAGGAAAGATGATATCAAAAGAGATACTTACCGTTCTGGTGGAGCAGGAGGACAAAATGTAAATAAAGTAGAAACAGCTGTTCGACTAACACACATTCCAACAGGAATTGTTATTGAGCGACAAGTAGCTCGTTCTCAGTTAAAAAACTACGAGATGGCTCTTACTGCACTTCGAACTAAATTGTACGAAATAGAAGTAATTAAGCGAGAAAAGGAACGTGCAGCTGAAAGAAAATCCCAAGTATCAACTGGAGATAGGTCAGCAAAAATTAGAACCTATAATTATCCGCAAGGAAGAGTAACCGACCATCGAATAGGATTAACACTTTATAATTTAGAAGGTATATTAAATGGTGACATGGGAGAAATAATTCAATCATTAAAAATTGCAGAAAATTCCGAGAAATTAAAAGCAGGCACAGAAAATTAACTAAGGCAATAATATGGTAATGAATAAGTTATTTTCATTACTCTAAATATTATGAATAGTAAAAAACTCTTTATCATCCTTTTCTTAATTACACTATCATTTTTTTATAGTGTAGCTCAAACAACTCAAAAAGCTACTTCAAAAATAATTACAAGTGTACTTCTTGATCAAGACAAAAAAACACCGTTGCCTTATGCAAATATTCTTGTTTTACATAAAGATAAAGGAGCAATTACCAATGAAAATGGATATTTTTTGATAGATGATGAAGGCATCAACAATAATGATACGTTAAGTTTCAATTATATCGGTTACCATTCCAAAAAGATGGCTATCAGTGAATTACAAAACAATTTACCTATCCTTTTAAAAGAAGAAATAGTTAATTTAAGTGAAACTTTTGTTTTTGCCAACCAACATAACGCAGAAGAAATCATAAAAAATGTAGTAAAATATAAAGCAGTTAACTATAAAAATAGGACGTCAAAAAAACAACTTTTTATTCGACAAAGATCTATTTCCGATGTTGAACATATTGATATTAAATTTATTAAAAGTTCTTTTTCACAGTTAGATGAAAAAATGACTCGATTAGTTCAAAAAAAAATACCAAAACAATCCATTTCTTACACTGATTTTTTAGGTAATTTCTATTTTTCAAAAAATAAAAAAGATAGCTTAAAAATAGAACCTACGAAAATAGTTACACTCAAGGATAAAAATTTGGCTGATGCCAATCAATTGGAGGAAATGTTTGAGAAACTTTTTTCTGATACGAAAGAAAATGAATATTGGAAAATTAAAAGCGGAATTATAGGTGGAAAAGTTGACATGGAAGAAGAAGATTCAAGTGCTAAAAAAGATTCTTTAAAAGATTTTCATGAAAATTATTTTTCCACCTATTACTACGCCAAGAGGATGGATAATCGTTTTAAAAGTTTATTGGAAGATAAAAAGAAATGGGATTTTTTATACCACACGAATGATTACAAATACACGATTATTGGAGGAATAAAAATAAATGGGGAGGATGTTTATATGATAGATTTTATTCCTAAAAACAAAGGAAAATTTATTGGAAAAGTATATATTTCTATGGATACTTATGCTTTGGTGAAAGCTGATTATAGTTATGATATTGGAAAAATGGGAACAAATGTCCATTTATTAGGCGTTGGTTATACTGAAAACCAATTGGATATTTCAGCCTATTTCGAAAAACAAATGGGCAATTATCAATTGAAATATTATGCTGAGAAAATAGGAAATAAATTTAGTTTTGATAGAAGTCTTTCCCTATTAAAGAAAAAAAAGCGTTTTTTAATTGATAAAGAATTGAATGAAATTAAAGTTAAATTATATCTATCTGCAAAAGAAGAAAGTTCTATCGAAATACTTGTTCTTAACAATAAGGATATTACCGACCAAAACTTTGCTAATTTTAAACAAAAGAAGAATTTTAAAAGAATTTATGTTGATCAGTTTAACGATGATATTTGGAAAGGTTATGCCATTATAGAACCCACCAAACAAATGCGTGATTATAAAAAACAATAAAATAGAACTACATTAACTCATAAACTCATGAATAAAAAGGATCTTATCCAGCAAATAAAACAAAAACAATCTTTTTTATGCATTGGCTTAGATGCCGATTTAACTAAAATCCCATCACATTTATTAAAAGAAAAAGACCCAATTTTTGAGTTTAACAAACAGATTATCGATGCAACTAAAGATTTATGCGTAGCTTATAAACCCAATCTTGCATTTTATGAAAGCCTTGGTGCTAGTGGATGGGAATCTTTAAAAAAAACAATAGAATATATTCCAAAAGATATTTTTACCATTGCCGATGCAAAACGTGGAGATATTGGCAATACTTCAAAGATGTATGCCAAAGCTTTTTTTGAAACCTTCAATTTTGATTCAATTACTGTTGCTCCATACATGGGGGAAGATTCTGTAACACCTTTTCTAGAATTTAAAAATAAATGGGTAATTTTATTGGCATTAACCTCCAACAAAGGTGCTGATGATTTTCAATTTTTTGGAAATGAAAAAGAGCAGTTATTTGAAAAAGTTCTAAAACAATCCAAAAAATGGGGTAATGATGAAAATTTAATGTACGTTGTTGGAGCTACCCGACCAGCAATGTTTACCAAAATTAGAAAACTTGTGCCTGATAATTTTTTATTAGTCCCAGGAGTTGGAACTCAAGGTGGAAATTTAAGTGAGGTATGTAAATATGGAATGAATAAAGATTGCGGATTATTAATCAATTCTTCAAGGGGAATCATTTATGCTGGGAACGATAAAAACTTTGCAAAAAAATCAAGAGAAGAAGTCCTTAAAATTCAAAAAGAAATGGCTATCTTGTTAACCAATTTTAAAATTATATAATTATGATAAATCCTTTTAGTATCGGACAAATAGTATTATTTGTTTTTGCATTTTTCTTTGTTTTTGGTGCATTTTTTATTGTAAAACAAAAAACAGCGGTAATTATCGAACGGTTTGGTAAATTTAATAAAGTGGCACTTTCAGGCTTTAACTTTAAAATACCTATTATTGATAAAAAAGCCGGTACTGTTAATTTAAGAGTTATGGAATTGCCTGTTGAGGTAGAAACCAAAACAAAAGATGACGTTTTTGTTCGTTTAATTGTTTCTGTTCAGTATTATGTAGTTGAAACTTCAGAAGGAATTCAAACTTCATTCTATAAGTTTGATAATCCAGCTCGTCAAATTCAATCGTACGTTTTTGATTCTATTCGTTCGGAAGTTCCAAACATGTTGTTGGATGACGTGTTTAGTGAAAAAGATAAAATAGCAGTTGCAGTACAAACCGAATTGGCAGAAACGATGGATGAATATGGTTTTGCAATCATAAAAGCGTTGATAACAGATATTGACCCTGATGCAAAAGTGAAACATGCGATGAACGAAATAAATGCTGCAAAACGATTAAAAGAAGCAGCCAGAGAATATGCAGAAGCAGAAAAAATTAAAGTAGTTGCCGCAGCACAAGCTGAAGCGGAAGGTAAAAAATTACAAGGTGAAGGTATTGCCAACCAACGAATTGCTATCGCCAATGGTATTAAACAATCAGTTGAACAAGTAAAAGGTGCTATGGAAGATGGTGTTACTGGACAGCAAGTGATGAATATGTTATTTATGACTCAACATTACGATACCATTGGTAAATTAGCTGAACAAGGAGTTAATACTATTTTTATGCCTTATTCACCAAGCACTGTTGGTGATTTACAAACTCAAATTCAATCTAGTTTATTAGCCGCTGATGCTATCACAAAATCAACTACACTAGCCGATTATGCTAAGAAAAAAGTTGCAAAAAAATACGGCGACAAAGATATTGAAGATGAAAATATTGGTTAAATCATGTTTAATGAAGATTTCCTACATTATATTTGGAGTAATAAGTTATTTACTACCAGTGAACTAAAAACACTTCAAAACGAAAAAATTACCATCATCAAATCGGGACAGCACAATACAGATGCTGGTCCCGATTTTTTTAATGCCCAACTCAAAATTGGGGAAACACTTTGGGCAGGAAATGTTGAAATTCATCTTAGGTCGAGCGATTGGGTAAAACATAAACATCAATTGGATAGAGCTTATGATAATGTAATTCTTCATGTAGTTTACCAAAACGACCAACCAGTTTTTGATAAAAATAAAAGATTAATTCCAACGATAGAATTAAAAGCACTGATTGACGAAAAATTAATAGTAAACTACGAAAATCTTATTAATTCAAAATCAACGAATTGGATTCCATGTGGTCAGCAAATAAAATCAGTTGATAAATTTATTATTTCGACCTGGCTAGATAGATTAGCAATTGAGCGATTGGAACGAAAATCTAATGAAATATTGACAACACTAAAATTTAATGCAACTAATTTTGAAGAAACATTTTATCTATATTTATTCAAATATTTTGGTCTAAATGTAAATGCACTTCCTTTTGAACTATTAGCAAAAAATACATCTTTACGAATCATTGAAAAACATAACAGTTTATCATCCATTGAAGCCTTACTTTATGGTCAGGCAGGATTTTTGGAAGAAAACTATACCGACGAATATTATCAAAAACTAAAGAAGGAATATCAATTTTTAAAAGTAAAATTTAAGCTAAAACCAATTGACCGAAGTTTATGGAAATTATTACGATTACGACCTTCTAATTTTCCAACCATTAGGATTAGTCAATTGGCTAATTTAATGAGTACTAATTCTAGGTTGTTTGCTAAAATTATTGAAGCTAAAACAATCAAGGAAGTGCAAAAATATTTGATAACTCATGCATCAATTTATTGGAATAATCATTATCACTTTGGAGATGAATTGATAAAATCAACTACCAAGAATCTAGGATTAACAACAATAAACAACATCATTATCAATGTTGTTGTACCATTTACTTTTGTTTATGGGAAAGTAAAAAATGATGAATTAATGATTGAAAAATCATTGGAAATGCTATCAAATATGAATGCAGAAAGTAATTCAATTGTTGAAAAATGGGAAGAAATTGGCATAAAAGCAAATAATGCCATGCAAACGCAATCACTAATAGAATTAAAGAAAAATTATTGTTTTCAAAAAAAATGTTTAACTTGCAGTATTGGTAATAATATTCTACGACAATGATTAACAAAATACTATCTTATTTCGAAAAAAAGGCATTTGGCGTTTGCTCTTGGTGGGGCGAAAAGCTTCAACTAAAATCGAGTCGCATCCGAATGTCTTTTATCTATCTATCTTTTTTAACATTTGGCTCTCCAATTTTTATTTACCTTATTATGGCTTTTATTTTGGAACATAAAGAATATTTTAAGTTTCAAAAAAGAAAATCAGTTTGGGACAATTAGTTTTTAATTATAAAAAATTTACTAATCATTCATGGAGCTACCCATTCTTAAAGATATTGTAATTATTCTTGGGTTTTCTGTAGTTATTATTTTACTTTTTCAAAAACTAAAACTACCCGAAATTCTAGGGTTTTTACTCACAGGGGTAATTACAGGTCCTCATGGTTTAAACATTATCAATGCTAGCCATGAAGTAGAATTATTATCCGAAATAGGGATTATATTTTTGCTTTTTGTAATAGGAATCGAGTTCTCTCTAAAAGGATTAGTTTCTATTAAAAACACTGTAATTTGGGGTGGATTAATGCAAGTGGTAGGTACTATTGCATTTACTTTTTTAAGTGCATATTATTTTTTCGAACTTTCTTATCAAACCTCCATTTTTCTGGGATTTTTATTATCATTAAGTAGTACCGCCATCGTTTTAAAAATGCTTCAAGAAAAAGGAGAAATCACTTCTCCTCATGGACGAGTTACTGTTGCTATTTTAATTTTCCAAGATATTATTGTGGTGTTGATGATGTTGTTAACTCCACTTTTGGCAAATCAATCCCAAAGTCCTTTAATGGAATTGGGTATTCTTTTTCTAAAATTAGGGGCTATTTTAGTCGTATTATTTGCTTTAGGAAAATACGTAATCCCAAATTTATTTAAACAGGTTGTTAAATCTAAAAGTAGGGAATTGTTTATTCTTACTACGGTGGTTATTTGTTTTGCGACAGCGTGGATGACTTCGGCTGTTGGGTTATCGTTGGCTTTAGGAGCTTTTTTTGCAGGATTAATTATTTCAGAATCTGATTATAGCCACCAAGCAACTGCCAATATTCTTCCTTTTCGAGAAATTTTTATTAGTTTTTTCTTTGTTTCGGTAGGAATGTTATTGGATTTAAACTTTTTTATTCACCATATTTTTTCTATTCATGCACTTGTAATAGCGGTTATACTGTTAAAAATTATTGTGGTTGTTATTACTGTTATACTTCTTAAATATCCTGCTAGAACTGTATTACTAACTTCCTTAAGTTTGTTTCAGGTGGGTGAGTTTGCTTTTTTGTTGTCGGCAAAAGGAATGGAATACAAACTATTGTCGGACAATAGCTACCAATATTTTTTAGCAATATCTATCATTTCAATGGGAGCTACGCCTTTTATTATAAAATACTCTAGTGAAATTACAGCTTATTTTTTAAAGATTCCTGTTCCTGCACAGGTAAGGTATCGATTGAGAGAAATAACCAAAAATAGAGCAAAAAATAATACTATTGAAGAAACAAATTATCATGATCATATTGTAATTATTGGTTATGGGTTAAATGGCGAAAATGTGGCTAAAGCTGCAAAAACAGCTAAAATACCTTATCTTATTGTAGATTTAGATGCAGAAGCGGTTAAAAAAGGACAATTAAATAATGAACCCATGATATATGGCGATGCAGCTGATGAAACCATTCTTAAGTATGTTCATGTACACGAAGCAAGAGTTGTAGTTGTTGCTATTTCATCTCCAGAAGCCACCAAAAAAATTGTTAAAAGTGTAAGAGAATATTCTAAAAAAACTTACATTATTGTAAGAACAAGATATGAAAGTGAAATTGAAGGTAACTTAAAATTTGGTGCCGATGAAGTTATTTCTGAAGAATTTGAAACTTCAATAGAAATTTTTACTAGGGTACTAAAAAAATATTTGATTCCACAGGATGAGATAAGAATATTTATTGACCATATTCGTTCGGATAACTATGATATGCTGAGAAGTGTTAATACAACTAATAATAACTTACAACTTAATTTACCTGATATGGAAGTCGCTCGATTATTTGTTCAGCAAGGCAATAATCAAATTATAGGTAAACGCATTAAAGATTCTAATTTTAGAGAAAATTTTGGAATAACTATTTTGGCTATAAAAAGAGATGGAAGACATATTTCTGACGTTACTCCAGAAATGACAATTAAACAAGATGATGTATTATATGTTTTTGGACGGCCAGATCATATTTTAAAGATAAATTCATTACTAAAATTTAATTAAAAAATGAAACGAGCCATGTTAAAAAGTCTAACACACAGGAAGATGATTATAGGCGGCTTCCATGTGACAGATAAAAAACAACCGAGTGAAGTGAGCTCATGTTAACAATAAAAAAGAACGAATAATAAAAATAAACACATGAAAATTCTAATTACTGGCAGCAACGGACTTTTGGGTCAGAAATTGGTGAAATTATTAGTAAATAAATTTAACATTAAATTTTTAGCCACTTCTACTGGCGAAAATAGAATAAAATCTATTATAGGATTTGATTATGTGAGTTTAGATATTACCAACAAAACCCAAGTAGAACAAGTTTTTAATCAATTTAAACCCAGCGTGGTTATCAATACTGCCGCAATGACCAATGTTGATGCTTGTGAAGACCAAAAAGAACAATGTTGGAATTTGAATGTAAATGCCATTAAAAATTTAATAGAAGCTTCCGAAAAACATCAAACGCATTTGATTCATCTTTCTACCGATTTTGTTTTTGATGGAGAAAATGGTCCATACAAAGAAGAAGATAAACCCAACCCATTGAGTTATTACGGACAATCGAAACACGAAGCGGAGAAATTATTGCAAGCAAGCAACATCAAATGGAGCATTGTTCGAACCATTATTGTTTATGGTGTGGTGGAAGACATGAGCCGTTCTAACATTGTGTTGTGGGCAAAACAAGCCTTAGAAAAAGGAAATCCGTTAACCATAGTAAACGACCAATTTCGAATGCCAACCTTAGCCGAAGATTTGGCAATGGGATGCTGGTTAATTGCCCAAAAACAAGCAACAGGCATTTATAATATTTGTGGCAAAGATTTCATGAGCATTTTAGAATTGGTCAATCGTGTAGCCGATTTTTATGGTTATGATAAATCCATTATTTCTCCCATTGCTTCAACCTCATTAAACCAAGCAGCCAAACGCCCGCCAAAAACTGGTTTTGTTTTAGATAAAGCAATAAAAGAGTTGGGATATTCTCCTTGTAGTTTTGAAGAAGGATTGGTAGTGGTAACTGAGCAGTTGAAAGGGATTAATGCTTAACATTCCAGCACTAAAAGCAGTTGGATTTTATAATTTTTCTACAGTTTTCAGTAGAGTGTTTTTTATTTTAGACCAACTGATTTTTTCAAATAGTATTGGCATTTCTTCGTTTTCGGCATCATCAAAATAGCATAAACTTTTCAAAACCATAAATTCCGAACCATCAGCATATTTATTGTTGTAGAATGAAATCATTTCCATTAAAGTATATTTTTTTAGTAGAAAATATAAATCGATAAAATCCTTTCTACTTCCCCTTCCTGCAATGGCATTGAGTTTCATTGCGGCTACATCTTTGTCTGAAACCATTCGAATGCCATCAATAACTGTCAATTTTTCTAACAATGGGTATTTATAATTTACAAAATCGATTTTTACACCATCAACAGAAATAATAATCATGCTTTTGCTTTTTTTAATAATAGAAACGAACCCAAATTTTGACAACTCATCAACAAATTCAATATCGTTAATTTCGACATTACCAAACATATCAATATCAAACGAAAAGCGATGTCCCATTTGCAATGCTAATGAAGTACCGCCAACTAAATTAAAGCCTACAAATAATTTTGAAAGCATTATTTTGTTCAATAATTCCAGTAGTTTTGGTTGGATTGTTTGAGTTTGTAACATCTAAAATTTGATTTTTTTAGTTGAAATAAATGAGACAAAAAAGAAAGTGTAACAACATCTAAGCTACGAAATTGGAGGGAAATATTTTTTATCGTTTCCAAACCGTAAACGGTTTTTATAATATTCCAATCGTTGATGTTCCCAAATTCAACCACTTTATAGATGATTTGGCTTTTAGATTTTTCAAAATCTAATGCGGAAACATCAACATCCCAAAAAAGATGAGCAGATAAATTTGATATGGCATAAACTGGTTTCATCAACTACAAAGATAGGAACATTATCCCCAAAAAAAACGAAACAAATTAAGGATTTTATAGAAAGATTTTAAGCGAAGTTTTAACTACTCTTTAATATATTTCCATAATTATAAGCTTTAGCTATACCAATAAAAAAAGCGTCCGTCAGATGAAGGACGCTTAGTATAATCTACGCTAAGATGTGGGGTGGTAACAGGGCAGTTGAATGGGATTAATGCTTAAAAGGTTAGACCATTTTTTTTAAACTTAGCATAATGGAGAGAGGTGTCTTCAATCTGTTTATTTGGCAGAGTAAGTTTACTTGGTTTGAAGCAATTTATTTAAGTTGTTTTATTTGCCCACTTTCCATTATATATTTTCCTGCAACAATAAAATTAGAGTCACAACATAAACGTTCGGAATTTTTGTTTTTCTTTTCAATACTTATTACCAAACCATCCATTACAATTGAACTGGAGCAATTTTCATCATCATCCCAAATCGAATATGTTGCTTCATTATACAATGTTAAAGGGATACATCCATAAATAATTTTACAAATTTGTGTTGGAATGCTATCAATATTGAAAACAAGCAAGACTTTTTGAATTGTTGTATCTATACCATTATTGAATTTTACCAATCCTTTTATTAATAACTCTTCTCTACCAATATTGTCAAGGTTAATAGAAGCTGTAGATGTAAAGGAGATGAAATTTATCGGAACTATAAAATTGTTCCATATAGTATCAATATCAGTGACGTAACTGAATTGAAGAAGTGCATCGTTAAATAAAATTTGTGGCTTTTTGTTAGTATTTCCTATTATTAATCCATAATTAATTATTTCAGAACTAAATTCAATTTTATGAGGTGTTAAATCGATACAATCACCACATTGAAAGTCTTGTCCATTAATGTGTGCCATTATCAAACATAAAAGTAAAGTTATAGTGAGCCTCATAAATTGTTTATGGTCAGGTTTATTTTCAAATCAAATGTATTGATTTTTATTCATTAATTACCAAACGTAGATATTATGTTTTTTGCCCAAGTTTGTATCCCCACAAACGAGTATATGTTTGTTTATCCGTTTGTTTGTGAAGACACAAACAAAGGCTAAAAATGGATCAAATTTTCAATTTACCCTAATTCTATATCAAATAATACTAAAAGTTACCCTAATTCTGTGTCAAAAAACACTATAAATTACCCTAATTCTGTGTAACTAATTAAAATATTTACCCTAATTTTGTGTTGAATAATCGAATTATTTACCCTAATTTTGTGTTATGTTTAATCGAATTATTGTTAACGAGCTCGATAAATGGGCAAACAAAAAGAATAGGAAACCTTTAGTGTTAAGGGGTGCAAGACAAGTGGGTAAAACGACCGTTATCAATCAATTTGCCAAAAATTTTGAGCAGTATATTTATCTAAATTTAGAGCTTCCTAGTGATAGTAAACCTTTTCAAAACTTCAACAACCTAGAAAATTTAGTTCAAACCTTATTTTTTTTAAAGGACAAAGAATATGCTAAAAGAAATAAAACACTACTTTTTATTGACGAAATACAAGAAGTTCCCGAAGCATTTAATATTTTAAGATTTTTTTACGAAGAAATGCCCGAAATACATGTTATTGCAGCAGGTTCACTACTCGAAACAATTTTTAACAATCAATTAAAATTTCCGGTTGGAAGAGTAGAATTTTTGGTATTACACCCTGTTTCATTTATCGAGTTTTTAGAAGCTGTGGGCGAGGTGCAAGCTTTAAAACAATTCAATACCATTCCTTTACAATCGTTTGCTCACGATAAATTATTAAATCTTTTTCATACGTATGCCTTAATTGGTGGTATGCCAGAAATTATTAAAGAATATGTCGAAACAAAAGACATTACTGCATTAGGCTCAATATACGATTCATTAATAGCATCTTACCTTGATGATGTGGAGAAATATGCAACAAATAATTCACAAGTTCAGGTAATTAGACATGTTATTAAAACAAGCTATTTTGAAGCCAACAAACGCATTAAATTTCAAGGGTTTGGAAAATCTGGATATGGCTCGAAAGAGGTTGGAGAAGCTTTACGTACATTAGAAAAAACATTCTTACTTCGATTAATTTATCCTACAACAAGTGTTAAATTGCCTATTGTTCCTGAGCTACAAAAATCACCTCGCCTTCATTTGTTAGATACTGGTTTAATCAACTACATGGTAGGTGTACAAAAAGAAATAATTGGTACAACTGATTTAAACAATGTTTATAACGGAACCGTTATTGAACATTTGGTAGGGCAAGAATTATTGACTGGTAATTTTAAAGCCTTAAATTCGTTAAACTTTTGGGTAAGAGAAAAAAACACATCTTCTGCCGAATTAGATTATGTAATGGTTTATGATGGTAAATTAATTCCCATTGAAGTAAAATCAGGTAAGGAAGGAAAATTAAAATCTTTACATCTTTTTATGGAAGAATCATCACACAACGTAGCCATACGTTTATATGCTGGAGAATTGTCGTTAACCAAGGTGAAAACAGCGACTGGTAAAATGTATCATTTATTAAATTTACCCTATTTTTTAGCTGCTCAACTTCCAAAATATTTAGAATGGTTCAACCAAAAAGTAAGGTAAATTCGCTTTGTTATTGATGACATGAAAAAAATAAGTTTAACAATCTTCCGCTCAAGTTTGTGTCTCCACAAACGAGTAATTGTTTTATCCATTTGTTTGTGAAGACACAAACAAAGGCTAAAAACAATATATTTGCAGTGTGAAAAAATTATCACTCGACATCAACAATAGAGAAGCTTTTGAGCAAAACTTAATCCATCATTTTAAGGATGCTAAGTATTTGTTTTATTTCAATTCAAATAACGAAAATGCGAACATCTTAGCCGTTTCAAACAGCGAAAAGGTGATGGAAAACAACTGGAAAATTGGTTTTATTTCGTACGATTATAAAAACCAAATTGAGCAATTATCATCAAACCATACAGATGAAATTGGTTTCCCTGATGAGTTTTTTTTCTCACCACAGTTGTTGGTAGAATTTTCCGAACATAAAATCAATATCAATTTCGATGATAAAATTTATAATGAAACAGATTTAAGAGCTTTAGTACACCAATTAAGTAGTCAAGAAATTAAAAAAAGTGAAGCTTTATCGGTTAAAATGTTGCCAATCGTTTCTAAAGAAAACTACCTTAAAAACGTAGTAAAACTTAAAAAACACATTCAATTAGGCGACATTTACGAGGTCAATTATTGTCAGGAATACGCTGCCAGTAATGTAGAAATCAATCCGATAGACACGTATTTTAAACTCAATAAAAAATCGCCAACACCTTTTTCGTGTTTTGTAAAATATCACGATAAGTTTTTGCTTTGTGCTTCTCCTGAGCGGTTTATGAGCAAAATTGGTGATAAATTGATTTCTCAACCCATTAAAGGAACGATAAAAAGAGGCTCAACTTCACAAGAAGATGAGCAACTAAAAATACAATTGCAAAACGACCCAAAAGAACGTAGTGAAAATATCATGATTGTTGATTTGGTACGTAACGATTTAGCAAAAATTGCAACACGAAACAGCGTTAAAGTGGATGAATTGTGCGAAATTTATACCTTTCCTCAAGTGCACCAAATGATTTCGACTATTAGTGCAGCATTAAAGCCAGAAGTGGATTTCAAAACAATTGTTCATGCACTTTTTCCTATGGGTTCGATGACAGGAGCTCCAAAAATTAGAGCGATGGAATTGATTGAACAGTATGAAGATGCTAAACGGGGATTGTACTCAGGAACAGTAGGATATATTAAGCCCAATAGCGATTTCGATTTTAATGTAGTGATTCGGAGTATTTTGTATAACAGTTCATTAAAAAAAATATCGTACTTTGTTGGAGGAGCAATTACCAATTTATCGGAACCAGAAAAAGAATATGAAGAATGTTTGTTAAAAGCCAAAGCCATTAATGAAGTGTTGAAAGCTCACCCAACCCTACCGAAGGGAGGGCTTACGTAGTGGAGAGAAAACTGTGAATACCTATGAATTGAAAACTCTTTAATTAATGATTAAAAAATTTGAAAAATATTACCAAAAAAACGAATTGTTTGCAAAAACAGACAAAATTCTACTCACCGTGAGTGGAGGTAGAGATTCGGTGGCTATGGTTTATTTGTTTAAGGCTGCAAAATTGAACTTCGGCATTGCACATTGCAATTTTCAATTAAGAGGAAAAGAGGCAGATAAAGATGAAGAGTTGGTAAATGATATAGCAGAAAAATTTCAGATTCCTTTTTATTCAATTATTTTTAATACGAAAGCGTATGCTACTGAAAAAAGAATTTCTATACAAATGGCAGCGAGGGAGTTAAGGTACGCTTGGTTCGAAAAAATAAGAAAAGAGAATAATTTCCAATTTATCGCTACGGCACATCACCAAAACGATGTAGCAGAAACTATGTTAATTAATTTAACAAAAGGAACAGGTCTTTCTGGATTGCACGGAATCAGCATTAAATCAAAATTTATTATTCGTCCAATGTTGTGTTTTTGTCGAGAGGAAATTGATGATTACATCAATAAAAATAATATTATTTATAGAGAAGATCAATCAAATACTGATACCAAATATTATAGAAATGCCATTAGGCATCAAATTATTCCTGAATTAGAAAAGTTGAATCCTTCTATTATAACTACACTCAATAAAGAAGCAACTCGTTTTTTTGAAATAGAAACTATTTTGGAAGAAAAGATAAATTCCGAAAAAGAAAAGTGTTTTGAGTATGCAGATGATAGTATAAAAATTTATATCAAAAGACTAAAGAATTTAAATTCTTTAAAGACATACTTATACTATTTTTTAAAAGATTTTGACTTTAATTTTTCTGACGTGGAAGATATTATTAATGGATTAGACAATCAGGCTGGAAAAACTTATTATTCCTCAACTCATATTCTTGTTAAGGATAGAGATTTTTTTATTTTAAAAAGAAATGAAGAACAAATAGTTCCTCCAATCTTTATCAACTCTTTTGAAGAATTTCCTTTTGACAGTCATTTAATCAATTCATTAGACAACTTTAAAATAAATTCTTCTAGTAACTATGCTTATTTAGATGCTGATAAAATACAATTTCCTCTTATCCTTAGAATATGGGCAACAGGTGATTTTTTTAAACCTTTTGGCATGAAAGGTTCTAAAAAAATTAGTGATTATTTGATTGATAAAAAGGTTTCTATAATCGATAAAAAAAAAATAAAAGTATTAGCAGATGATAAAGGTCAAATTATTTGGCTAGTAGGATATAGAATCAATGATAATTTCAAAATAACTTTATCAACAAGAACGATATTATTATTATCAGTAAAAGAATAGTGAGCTATCATTTTTCAAAATCAATTCATAATTTTCTATCTAAAAAAATAAGTTTATTTTTAGACAATAATTAAAACTCATGCTCAATTAAACAGTTAGTTAACATATTAATCGTATTATTTTTAGTTGGTTTTTCGGCTAAAACTTTTTCACAAAAGGTTGGGTTAGTATTGAGTGGCGGAGGGTCTAGTGGAGTAACTCATATTGGAGTAATAAAAGCGTTAGAGGAGAATAATATTCCCATCGATTATATTACTGGAACTTCGATGGGAGCTTTAGTTGGAGCATTATATGCAGCAGGATACTCACCACAGGAAATAGAAGATATATTTTTATCTACCCAATTTAAAGATTGGGCAGAAGGAAATCTTGATCAAAAATATAGTTATTATTTAAGGGAAAAAAATAACAATCCATCCTTGGTTACATTCAAGTTAGCTATGGATACACTTTTTGAAACTAGTTTACCCACCAATTTAATATCACCAATTTCACTTAATTACGGATTAATGAGCTATTTTGCTCCCTCTACTGCATTTGCAAATAACAATTTTGATAGCTTATTTATTCCATTTAGATGTGTGGCTTCAGATATAATTTCTAAAAAATCAGTAATTTTAAGAGAAGGAGATTTGTCAACTGCTGTTAGGGCTTCAATTGCTTATCCATTATATTTATCACCAATCACAGCAGAGGGAAAGTTGTTATTTGATGGTGGTTTATACAATAATTTCCCTTCCGATGTCATGTATAATGATTATTTACCAGATTATATTATAGGAAGTAATGTTTCTTCCAGTTATTCTGCACCAAATGAGGACAATATAATTTCTCAAATAAAAGCTATTCTTGTTGACAATAGAGATTATTCTATTTCATGTGATAATTCAATATTAATAGAGCCTGAGGCAGCAGAATTTTCTTTATTTGATTTCGACAATAATAAAAAATTGATTCAAATAGGTTATGATGCCACACTCAAAAAAATTGCCGATTTGAAAAATGATATTAATAGGAGAGTTGATAAAAACGAACTAGAAGAAAGAAGAAAAGTATATAAAAAGAAGTTACCAAAATTAGTTTTTGAAGATATTGAAGTGAGTGGATTGACTGACTCTCAAAACAAATACATTAGGAAATCATTAAGGTTTAAAGGGGACACTATTAGTGCGGAAGAGTTAAAATCGGAATATATAAAAGTGTCTTCAGATGACAAAATAAAATCAATTTATCCTTTAGCGAAATATAACAAAGAATCAACTTATTTTACATTAAAACTATTGGCTAAAAAAGAAAAAGATTTATTTGTTTCTTTTGGTGGGGTATATTCCTCTAGACCTATTAATGAAGTTTATATTGGATTACAGTATAATGTTTTAAGTAAAACAGCTATATCTGTGTTAGCCAACACTTATTTTGGGAAGTTACATAATTCACTTTCGGGTGGTTTTAGATTCGATTTTCCGTTTCAGATTCCTTTTTATTGGAAAACAACCTATACCATTGATGGATGGGATTACTTTAAAAGTAAAACAACTTTTTTTGAAGATACTCGCCCATCTTTTTTGGTTGTAAATGACAATTATTTTAAATCGGAAATAGCTTTTCCTATCGCTTATAAAGGGAAAATTATTATTGATGGAACAGCAGGAGAATTGGTAAATAATTACTATCAAACTAAACAATTTTTATCAACTGATACCACTGATAAAACTAGGTTTAGAAATTTTTCAACAGCTCTTACTTTTGAAAGAAATTCGTTAGATTTAAAACAATATGCTTCTCGAGGAAGTTTTTTTTCAATTTGCACCCGTTTTATCAGAGGTGAGGAACATAGTACTCCAGGATCAACATCCATTATTAAAGATAATTTTGATACCATTTTAAATTGGTTTCAATTTAAAGTTACTTTCGATAAATATTTTAATGATGAGGGGAAAGTTAGGTTTGGTTTATTTGGAGAAGGAGTTCTTAGTAACCAACCATTTTTTAATAATTATACGGCTTCTGTACTATCGGCTCCGGCATTTCAACCTCTTTCAGAGAGTAAAACCTTGTTTCAAGAGAACTTAAGAGCTCATTCTTATTTTGCTTTGGGAGTTAAAAATATTTATCAGGTTTTAAAAAAGTTCCAATTACGGTTTGAAGGATATTTATTTCAACCTTACCAACAAATTCTACAAAATAATAATAAGGAAGCTTTTTATGGAAATGTTTGGTCTGATCAACAATTTATTCTTTCTTCTTCCTTAGTTTATAATTCACCAATTGGACCTTTAGCCATCAATTTAAATTATTATGATAAATATGAAGAACACTGGTCTTTATTATTTCACTTCGGTTATATTATTTTTAATAAAAAGAGCTTAGAGTAATTTCTATTTTCCTATTGTTGGAAATGAGCTCGCTAATAAACTTAGAAGTAACGAGTTAATAATGACAAAAAGGAAAACGATAAAAATTGTCGACTTTTTATGTCTATAAAATTTCTCACAAATTATTGAACCGATAGGTATTGATAGAATTGATGCTGTTAAAAAAGCTATTCCCCATACACCAAACAAGTGTTTAGTTTTAATAATTAATTTATTCATCCTAGTCATCATTTTAGGAAGTGGTTTTCCTAATTTCTTTAATTTTTCAAGCTTTGCTCTTTTTATTTTTTGACTAAACTTAATCAATATTTTCCCGAATGTAAAAAATACAATTGTTCCAAAAATCCCTCCAGAAGTAACAGTTAAAAAAGTATCTAATAAGCTTAAACCAAAACCATTTATTCCAATAAATGGGGAAGCTAGAAATTTAGTTGCTGCAGTAAAAAATACAATAATGTAGGCGTGCAAATCCATCATTATTCTTTTAATCCAAAAGCTAAATCGCCTGCATCTCCTAGACCTGGAACAATATAAGATTGAGCAGTCAATTCATCATCAATAGCACCAACCCATAAGGTGGTATTCTCAGGCATATTTTTTTTAATATATTCAATTCCTTGAACACTGGCTATCAAAGTAACTAAATGCAACTTTTTTGGTTTTCCTTTTTCTAATAATGATTGGTAAGCAACAACTATAGAAGAACCAGAAGCAAGCATAGGATCTGATAAAATAACTGTTTTGTTAGCGATACTTGGGCTAGCTAAATATTCTGCTTCAATAATGAATGTTCCGTCTTTACGATGCTTCCTATAGGCTGAGATAAAAGCATTTTCAGCATTATCAAAGAAATTTAATAGTCCTTGATGCAAGGGTAATCCTGCTCTTAAAATGGTTGAAAGCACAGGTTGTTCATCTAATAAATTAATTTCTGAGGTGCCTAAAGGAGTTACGATTGCTTTTTTTGAAAATGAAAAAGTTTTACTGATTTCGTAGGCAAATATTTCACCCATTCGTTCACAATTTTTTCTAAATCGCATTTTATCATTTTGGACGTCAACATTCCTAATTTCAGAGATAAATTGATTAAAAATAGAATTAGTTGTTCCTAGGTTAATTATTTCCATTTTATTTATTATTTAATGATTCATTAAGCATTTGTTCATAAACTTTTTTCCAGCCCTCCCATATTCCTTCATCAGATAGAGATTCATTATGCCAAACACTTATAAAAGTACCATTAACATCTTTAACTTTTTGTATGAATTCTTTTATTTGAGTAGTGGCTATTTCTGGCGAAGATTTTTCATAATATTGAAAAGTAGCATCCATTAATGTAAAAGGGTATAGTTTGAGTTTTGTTTCTACCTCGGTATCAATATCATAAAAGTAAAAAGGATTACAAATACTTGCTCTGAAGCCATTTTTTTCTGAATAACCTAAGGTATAATCAGCTTGAATATTGTTATCGATTAAATGGCGATAGGTATTTGGAAAGTTTAATTTCAGAAAATGCTGCCTGCTTTTTGTAGTTTTTCTATGAGTTATATTTTGAAGCCTTCTTATTTCTGTTGAAAGCGTTTTTAAGTTATAATTTGAGGCATGGGAGGGGTGGATTCCAACTTCATAATAATCGGAAATAGATTTAATTAAGGAGATAAAAGTTTTATTTTTTACAGGAATATTTTTATCATTTAAGCCATAATCACCTAATAAAAAAAAATAGATTGGAGAAGTATTGTATTTTTTATGAATTTCATGTTGGTAATTAAAAGTATCATAAGGGTCGGGTAGTTGACCTAAAATTACTTTTAATCGTTTCATAAAATTATGTTCTTTTAAAAGAGATTTTAATAACCCTCCTGTTATTCTAATAAACCCTTTATGTCGATATGCGTAGGCATTATCAATATCTATTGTTGGAATAAATTTAAAGGTTCTTTTTTTAAATTTAAAATTTGGATAATGGGTTTCTACTTTTTTTTCTATTGCGTTAATCCAATAATTTACTACTGGAGTAGCTAAAAAATTATTTTGAAAAGCTAAACTTTCTGATGCTAAAAATCGTTCATCTTTATCATTAATATGTGGTAAATATTCTTCGTATCTACTTATTAAATAAAAACTTGCAGCAAAAGGATCGAAAGGGAATTGGGAATCTTTTCCGACTTTAAAAAAACACGTATTGCCTTCAAACTCAAAAATGGTAATAGTTTGTTCTTTTATTCCTGTTTCAAAAAGTAGTGGTGAACTCTGAAAAAATAAACCAGAATTTAATGGAGTAGTGGAGTAGTTAATTTTTACATTTTCTGAATTCTCGAACGCTTCAATTCTATTGGTAAATGCAACATTAACTTGAAGTATATCTAAAAAAATAGTTTTAAAGATATAGTTAAGGCGAGGTGTTATTTTATGAGAATAGATTAAAATCAATTTTTTATTGTAAGTTAAAGAATTCCTTCGTCTGCAAAGCTATAATATTTTTTTTCTCCAATGATGATATGATCTATAACTGGTGTATCTATTAAAATACCTGTTTCTTTAATTTTTTTAGTTAATTTCATGTCCTCATTACTAGGGTTTATACTTCCTGATGGATGGTTGTGGAATAAAACAATTGACGAGGCTAATTGCTCAATGGCATGTTTAAATATGATTTTTATATCAGCAACTGTTCCATTTATCCCTCCTTTACTTATATTTTCTTTTTTTAAGATTTCATTTTTTCTATTAAGGTAAACGACCCAAAATTCCTCGTGCGGTAAATCGCTTAATACATTTTGCATAATAGCATAGGCATCATTGCTCGATTTTATAGTTTCTTTTTTTTCCACTTCTGTATCTTTCCTTCTTCTACCTAATTCAAGAGCTGCTATAATACTTATTGCTTTGGCTCCGCCAATTCCATTAAATTTTGTAAAATCACTAATAGTTAGTTTTCCAAGTTTATTTAAATCATTATTAATGGAGGATAAAATTTTTTTTGACAATTGAACGGCAGTTTCTTTTCTACTCCCAGAACCTATTAATATTGCAACTAATTCGGCATCTGATAAGGAATTTCTACCTTTTAACATTAATTTTTCACGAGGTCTATCTTCTTCCGCCCATGATTTTATATTAAAATTTTCTTTGTACATATTAGCTATAAAAATACAAAAAAAAAGGGAAGCTTAATAGTTAAGCTTCCCTTTAAAGAAAATTAAAAATTTATTAAGCCTCTGCAGTTGGCCCACCAAAATTCATTGGTATTCCACTAGGTCCAAGGTCTTTAATCTTACCATGCACGGCTTCATATTTTTGGATGTTGTCTTGAAGAGCAATAACCAACCTTTTAGCATGTTCAGGAGTCATTAAGATTCTAGATTTAACTTTAGCTTTAGGCATGCCTGGCATTACTTTAATAAAATCAATTACAAATTCAGAATTAGAATGACTAATAATTGCCAAGTTAGAATAAATACCCTCAGCTATTTCTTCAGTTAATTCGATATTTAATTTATTATCGTTTTTTTCTTCAATCATTATCTCAAAGTTTTAATCATTTACATTAACAGTTTCATTTTTTGCTGCTATTAATTGATCGTATTCTTCTTTTGATCCAACAATCATATCTCTGTAGCTCTTTAAACCTGTACCTGCTGGTATTAATTTACCTACAATCACATTTTCTTTTAAGCCTTTTAAGTAATCTATCTTACCACTAACAGCAGCCTCATTTAATACTTTTGTTGTTTCTTGAAATGAAGCAGCAGAAATAAAGCTATCTGTTTGTAAAGAAGCCCTTGTGATACCTTGTAGAATTGGACTTGAAGTTGCTGGAATAGCTTCACGTGTAGAAACGATTTCTTTATCCATTCTTTTTAGTTTAGAATTTTCGTCTCTTAACTGTCTGTGTGAAACAATTTGACCAGGTTTTATTATGTCAGATTCTCCTCCATCTACAACAATTAGCTTATCAAAAATCCAATCGTTTTCTTCCATAAAATCTTTTTTATTGACAATAGATTTTTCTAAAAATTTAGTGTCTCCTGGATCTTCAATGTAAACTTTTTGCATCATTTGTCTAACAATTACCTCAAAGTGTTTGTCATTAATCTTCACACCTTGTAATCGGTAAACTTCTTGTACTTCATTTACAATGTATTCTTGAACTACAGTTGGTCCTTTAATTGCCAATATATCTGATGGAGTTATAGAACCCTCTGATAATGGTACTCCAGCTTTAATAAAATCATTTTCTTGAACTAAAATGTGTTTAGATAAGTTAACTAAATAAGTTTTAACTTCTCCAGTTCTTGATTCAATAATAACTTCACGATTACCTCTTTTAATTTTACCAAAAGATACAATTCCATCTATTTCAGATACAACTGCTGGATTAGAAGGATTTCTAGCTTCAAACAATTCAGTTATTCTTGGTAAACCACCAGTAATATCTGCTGTTCCTCCAGCAACTCTTGGTATTTTAACTAAAATATCACCACCTTTTACTTTATTTCCTTCATCTACGATAATATGAGAACCAACAGGTAAGTTATAAGTTCTAAGAAGATTTTTCTTGCCGTCAACAATAGTCAATACTGGTATTTTTTTCTTATCTTTTATATCAGAAATTACCTTTTCGGTAAATCCTGTTTGCTCATCAGATTCTTCTTTATAAGTAAGACCTAATTCAAAGTTTTCAAAAGCAACAGTTCCATCTACTTCCGTAAGAATAACAGCGTTGTATGGATCCCATTTACAAATTAAATCTCCTTTTTTAACTATGGTTTTATCTTTGATATAAATTTGTGAACCATAAGGAATATTACCAGTTGTTAAGACAATGTTGGTTTTTGTATCAATAATCTTCATTTCTGCAGAACGACCAACAACAACTTCAATGTCTTTTCCATCTTCATTTTTCTTGGTTAATGTTCTTAATTCTTCTATTTCGATTTTACCATCATATTTAGCTTCAATACTAGAAATACCTGTAATTTTCGATGCTGTACCACCAATATGGAAAGTTCTAAGTGTTAATTGTGTTCCTGGCTCACCAATTGATTGAGCAGCTATTACTCCAACTGCTTCTCCACGTTGAACCATTCTTCCTGTAGCTAAGTTTCTGCCATAACATTTTGCACAAACTCCTCTTTTTTGTTCGCAGGTTAATACTGATCTAATTTCAACTTCATCAATAGTTGAGTTTTCAATTACTTGGGCAATTTCTTCAGTAATTTGTTCTCCTGAAGCAACAACTAATTCTTCGGTTCCAGGAATGTAAATATCGTGTACTGAGGTTCTTCCTAAAACTCTGTCATAAAGAGATTCTACAACATCATCATTGTTTTTGAGTGAGCTAGCTGTTAAACCTCTTAAAGTTCCACAATCTTCGTCTGTTATTACCACATCTTGTGCAACATCAACCAATCTTCTAGTTAAATAACCAGCATCGGCTGTTTTAAGTGCAGTATCCGCCAAACCTTTTCGGGCACCGTGAGTAGAAATAAAGTATTCTAATACAGATAGTCCTTCTTTAAAGTTGGCTAAAATTGGATTTTCAATAATTTCTTGTCCAGCACTACCAGATTTTTGTGGTTTTGCCATCAAACCTCTCATACCAGATAATTGTCTAATTTGTTCTTTAGAACCCCTCGCACCAGAATCAAACATCATATAAATAGAGTTAAATCCTTGCTGATCGTTTTTAAGGTTCGTCATCAACGTGTTTGTTAATCTAGTATTGGTATGTGTCCAAATATCAATAATTTGGTTATAACGTTCATTGTTAGTTATAAATCCCATGTTATAGTTAGACATCACCTCTTCAACTTGAATGGTAGCATCTGCAACCATTTTCTTTTTTTCTTCAGGAATCATAATGTCATTCAGGTTAAATGATAACCCTCCTTTAAATGCCATTTGATAACCTAAATTTTTAATATCATCCAAAAATTCAACAGTTCTAGATGTTCCCGTTACTTTAAGAATGTTACCGATAATATCTCTAAGTGATTTTTTAGTTAATAGTTCGTTGATATAACCGACTTCATTAGGAACACATTCATTAAAAATAACTTTACCCGTTGTAGTTTCAAGTATTTTATCAATTATTTTACCATCTTCTAAATCTTTAGTTTTAACCTTTATTTTTGCGTGAATATGTAATTTTCCTTCATTATTAGCAATAATTACTTCTTCTGGTGAATAGAAGGTTTTTCCTTCTCCTTTTATCAGATTTTCTTTTGTCGATTGTCTTTCTTTGGTCAAGTAATAAAGACCAAGAACCATATCTTGAGAAGGAAGTGTAACTGGAGTACCATTTGCAGGGTTCAAAATATTATGTGAGGCTAACATTAATAGTTGTGCTTCTAATATTGCAGCATTACAAAGTGGTAAATGCACCGCCATCTGGTCACCATCAAAATCGGCATTAAATGCAGTACAAACTAATGGGTGTAAGCGGATTGCTTTTCCTTCAATTAATTTTGGCTGAAAAGCTTGAATACCTAAACGGTGTAGAGTAGGAGCTCTGTTTAATAATACAGGATGACCTTTTAAAACGTTCTCTAAAATATCCCAAACAATAGGTTCTTTTTTATCAACTATTTTTTTGGCTGATTTAACTGTTTTAACAATCCCTCTTTCGATAAGTTTACGAATGACAAAAGGTTTAAATAATTCAGCAGCCATATCTTTAGGAATACCACATTCATGTAGTTTCAAATCTGGTCCAACAACAATTACAGATCGTGCAGAATAATCAACCCTTTTACCTAATAAGTTTTGACGGAATCGTCCTGATTTACCTTTTAAACTATCTGATAAAGATTTTAGAGCTCTATTTGCGTCTGTTTTTGCAGCACTTGATTTTCTTGAGTTATCAAATAATGCATCAACAGATTCTTGTAACATACGTTTTTCGTTACGTAAAATTACATCAGGAGCTTTAATTTCAATTAATCTTTTTAGTCGATTATTTCTAATGATAACTCTTCTGTATAAGTCATTTAAATCAGAGGTTGCAAATCGTCCTCCATCAAGTGGAACTAATGGTCGAAGTTCTGGTGGAATTACTGGAACAACTTTTATAATCATCCACTCTGGTCTATTTTCAATTCTTTTATTGGCAGACCTGAAAGATTCAACAACTTGAAGTCTTTTTAATGCTTCATTTTTTCTTTGTTGAGAGGTTTCAATATTTGCTTGATGTCTCAAATCGAAAGATAAAGTATCTAAATCTAATCTTTTTAGTAATTCATAAAGTGCATCAGCACCCATTTTAGCTAAAAATTTATTAGGATCCGAATCGTCTAAATACTGATTTTCTTTAGGTAAAGAATCTAACACATCAAGATACTCTTCTTCAGTTAAAAAATCTAAGTATTGAACTGGTTCACCGTCAGTATTTTTTGCTCCTGCAGCATTAACAACTACATACCTTTCATAATAGATGATGGTATCTAATTTTTTAGTAGGTAACCCTAAAAGATAACCAATTTTATTAGGTAAAGACTTGAAGTACCAAATATGAGCAACCGGAACCACTAATGAGATGTGACCCATTCTTTCTCTTCTTACTTTTTTCTCTGTAACTTCAACACCACAACGATCACAAATAATACCTTTGTATCTTATTCTTTTGTATTTTCCACAGTGACATTCCCAATCTTTTATTGGACCAAATATTCTTTCGCAGAATAACCCATCTCTTTCTGGTTTATAGGTTCTATAGTTAATCGTTTCAGGTTTTAATACTTCTCCACTAGATCTTTCTAGGATTAATTCGGGAGATGATAAACTGATTGTAATTTTTGAAAAATTACTGCTGGTTTGGTTATTATCGTGCTTAAAAGCCATATTATAGAAATATTTGAATGTTCAAAAATTATTTTAATTAGTCCATTGTAATGTTTAGAGCTAAACCTCTTAATTCATGTAGCAAAACGTTAAATGATTCGGGAATACCTGGTGTTGGCATTTCTTCTCCTTTAACTATTGCTTCATAAGCTTTTGCTCTTCCTCTTACATCGTCAGACTTTATTGTTAAGATTTCTTGAAGAATGTTTGCTGCACCAAATGCTTCTAATGCCCAAACTTCCATTTCTCCAAACCTTTGTCCACCAAACTGTGCTTTACCACCTAAAGGTTGTTGGGTAATTAATGAGTATGGTCCAATAGAACGTGCATGCATTTTATCGTCAATTAAATGACCTAATTTTAACATGTAGATAACTCCAACTGTTGCTGGTTGATCAAATCGTTCTCCTGTACCACCATCATATAAATAGGTTCTACCATATTGAGGTACCCCAGCTTTAATACAATAGTCATTAATTTCTTCTACTGATGCTCCGTCAAATATAGGTGTTGCAAATTTTTCACCTAATTTTTGTCCAGCCCATCCAAGTACTGTTTCATATACTTGACCAAGGTTCATCCTTGAAGGTACTCCAAGTGGATTTAAAACAATATCAACTGGAGTCCCATCTTCTAAATAAGGCATATCTTCTTCTCGAACAATATTTGAAACAATACCCTTATTACCATGTCTTCCAGCCATTTTATCACCAACCTTAAGTTTTCTTTTTTTAGCTAAATATACTTTTGCTAGTTTAATGATACCTTGTGGTAATTCGTCACCAACAGAAATTGCATATTTTTTTCTTTTATAAAAGCCTAATATTTCATTTACTTTAATGCTGTGATTGTTAAGTATTTGTTTAACTAATTCATTTAGGTCTTCTGATGTTGTCCAGTTCTTAGAATCAATAAATAAGTAATCATCTATTTTTTCTAATACTTTTATTGAGAATTTACTTCCTTTAGCAACAATCTCCTCATTGTAATAATTGACAATTCCTTGACAAGTTTTTCCGTTAACTACGGTAAATAATTTATTAATTAGTTCTTTTTTTAATTCACCAATTTCATTATTATATTCTATGTCTAATCTAGCAATGATATTTTTTTCTTCTGCTCTAACTTTTTTGTCTTTTATTACTCTTTGAAATAATTTTTTACCAACAACAACACCTTTAACCGAAGGTCTAACTTTTAATGATGCATCTTTAACATCGCCAGCTTTATCGCCAAAAATTGCTCTTAATAATTTTTCTTCTGGGGTAGGGTCTGTTTCTCCTTTCGGGGTTATTTTACCAATAAGAATATCACCTTCTTGAACTTCTGCTCCAATTCTAATGATACCATTTTCGTCTAAGTCTTTAGTCGCTTCTTCACTAACATTAGGGATGTCTGCTGTTAATTCTTCTAAACCTCTTTTTGTGTCTCTAACTTCAGAAGAAAATTCTTCAATATGAACTGAGGTAAAAATATCGTCTTTTACAACTTTTTCAGATATTACAATTGCGTCCTCAAAATTATAACCTTTCCAAGGCATAAATGCAACTTTAAGGTTTCTTCCTAAAGCTAACTCTCCATTTTGAGTAGCATAACCTTCACATAAAACTTCACCTTTTTCAACTTTTTGTCCTTTAACAACAATTGGGGAAAGGTTCACACAAGTATTTTGGTTTGTTTTCTGAAATTTAGATAAGTTATAAGATGTTTTATCTCCATTAAAACTTACTAATTTTTCATCTTCTGTTCTATCGTATTTGATTGTAATCGTATTTGCATCAACATAATCAACAATACCTGATCCTTCTGCATTAATAAGTACTCTAGAATCTTGTGCTACTCTAGCTTCAAGTCCTGTACCAACTATTGGAGCTTCTGAATTAATTAATGGAACTGCTTGACGCATCATGTTGGAACCCATCAAGGCTCTGTTTGCATCATCATTTTCTAAGAAGGGAATTAATGAGGCAGCTATAGAAGCAATTTGATTTGGGGCAACATCCATTAAATTAATGTCCTTCGGTAAGGCAACAGGAAAGTCTCCTTCTAATCTTGATTTTACTCTTTCAGTTAGAAAATTTCCTTTGTCATCAATTTTTGCATTTGCTTGTGCAATTACTTTTGTATTTTCTTCCTCTGCACTTAAGTAAATTACTTCTTTTTTCAAGTTAACTTTACCGTCTTCAACATGACGGTAAGGTGTTTCAATAAAACCGAGTTTATTTACTTTTGCAAAAACACATAATGATGAAATCAGACCAATATTAGGACCCTCTGGGGTTTCAATAGGACATAATCTTCCATAATGAGTATAGTGAACATCTCGAACTTCGAATCCTGCTCTTTCTCTTGAAAGACCTCCAGGTCCTAAAGCAGACATTCTTCTTTTGTGTGTTATCTCAGATAATGGATTGGTTTGATCCATAAATTGAGATAGTGCGTTAGTTCCAAAAAATGAGTTGATGACAGAAGATAATGTTTTTGCATTTATCAAATCGGATGGAGTGAACACTTCGTTATCTCTAACATTCATTCTTTCGCGAATTGTTCTTGCCATTCTTGAAAGTCCCACTCCAAATTGATTGTATAATTGTTCACCAACAGTTCTTACTCTTCTATTACTTAAGTGATCGATATCATCAACCAAAGTTTTAGAGTTAATTAACTCAATTAAATATTTAATAATAGAAATGATATCTTCTCTAGATAATGTTCTAACATCTACAGATACATCTAATCCTAATTTTTTATTAATTCTAAACCTTCCTACTTCACCTAAATCATATCTAGTTTCTGAGAAGAATAATTTATCAATCACTCCTCTAGCAGTTTCTACGTCTGGTGGTTCAGCATTTCTTAATTGACGATAAATGTGTTCAACAGCTTCTTTTTCTGAGTTAGAAGGATCTTTTTGCAATGTGTTATAAATAATTGCATAATCGGCTGAGTTTACATTTTCTTTGTGAAGAATAATTGTTTTAGATCCTGAATCAACAATTAAATCAATATGCTCTTTTTCAAGAACAGTTTCACGGTCTATTATTACTTCATTTCTTTCTATTGTCACAACCTCTCCAGTATCTTCATCAACAAAATCTTCTACCCAAGTTTTCAATACTCTAGCAGCTAATTTTCTTCCTAATATTTTTTTAAGTCCAGATACACTAACTTTTACTTCGTCAGCTAAATCAAATAATTCTAATATTTCTTTATCTGTTTCATAACCAATAGCTCTAAAAAGAGTGGTTACTGGTAATTTTTTCTTCCTATCAATATAAGCATACATCACATTGTTAATGTCTGTAGCAAATTCAATCCAAGAACCTTTAAAAGGAATTACTCTCGCAGAATACAATTTAGTTCCATTGGCATGAAAACTTTGACCAAAAAACACCCCTGGAGATCTGTGTAATTGAGAAACTATTACTCGTTCAGCACCGTTGATAACAAATGTACCTTTGTTAGTCATATAAGGTATCTTTCCTAGATAAACATCTTGAACTATTGTCTCAAAATCTTCGTGTTCTGGATCAGTACAATATAGTTTTAACTTCGCTTTTAAGGGCACACTATAGGTCAAGCCTCTTTCGATACATTCATCAATAGAATAACGAGGAGGGTCAACAAAATAATCCTGAAATTCTAAAACAAATTGATTTCTAGCATCTGTTATAGGAAAATTTTCACTAAAAACATTAAATAGTCCTTCTTGTTCTCTATTTTCTGGAGTTGTTTCTAGTTGAAAAAATTCATGAAATGATTTTAATTGAATATCTAAGAAATCAGGGTAAGATAACTGACTTTTAGTGGAGGCAAAACTAATTCTTTCAGCCTTTTTTGCTTGAACTAACGGTTTGTTCATTTATGTAAATGAGTTTAGTTATTATTAAATTACCTCAAGTTGGAGGTATTAGTTTTATAAAATAATATAACTCTTTGCAAATCAATCCCGATTATTCGGGATCTCAGTTTTCCATTTACTTGGAGTGTATAAGTCTATAAGCACAAAACGGTTTAGATTCTATTTCGTAATTAAACGACCTAGAATCTAAACCTTATGGATTTAGATGGAGGGATTATTTAATCTCAACTTCAGCTCCTGCTTCTTCTAATTGGCTTTTAAGAGCTTCTGCTTCATCTTTAGATACACCTTCTTTTAATGCTTTAGGTGCACCATCTACTAGTTCTTTAGCTTCTTTAAGACCTAAACCAGTTAATTCCTTAACTAATTTAACTACAGCTAATTTTGATCCACCAGCTGCTTTTAATATTACATCGAATTCTGATTTTGCTTCTTCAGCAGCTTCTCCGCCACCAGCAGTAGGTCCAGCAACAGCTACAGCAGCAGCAGCAGGTTCAATGCCATATTCTTCTTTAAGAATACTTGCTAATTCGTTTACATCTTTTACAGTTAAGTTTACTAACTCATCTGCAAGTTTTTTTAAATCTGCCATTTTAATTTATTTTAATAATTTTATACAATTTAATTTATTATTATTTTGAGTACTAGTTTTTATTCAGGTCTCTCTGAAAGTGTTTTTACAATTCCTGCAATTTTTCCTCCACTTGATTTTAATGCAGAAATCACATTTTTAGCAGGTGATTGTAATAAAGCAATAATATCACCAATAAGTTCTTCTTTAGACTTAATATTAATTAAGAATTCTAAGTTCTCATCTCCTATATAGATTGCTTCTTCAATAAAAGCTCCTTTAAGTAAAGGGGTGCTGCTTTTTTTACGAAAATCTTTAATAATTTTTGCAGGTGTATTACCAACTGTTGAAAACATTATCGAAGTATTTCCTACTAGTGTGCTATATAATTCATCGTAATTACCATTAGCTTTTTCTAAAGCTTTTTTAAGTAGGCTATTTTTTACAACTTCTAATTTAACATTACTATTAAAGCAAGTTCTTCTTAACTTTGTAGAGCCTTCAGCATTTAAACCCGCAATATCAGCTAAATAAAAAATATTAGCTTCATTTATTTTAATGGTTAAACCATCAATAAACTGGGTTTTTTCTTCTCTTGTCATAACTAATTTCTTAGATTAGAAAATTTATTAAACCAAAATTGATTTTGGTTCAACTTTAACTCCTGGGCTCATTGTACTCGATAAGCTAACGCTTTTTACGTATGTACCTTTCGCCGATGTAGGCTTTAATTTTATTATAGTTTGAATTAATTCATTTGCATTTTCAACCAATTTATTAGCTTCAAATGATACTCTACCTATGGTAGTATGTATTATTCCAAATTTATCTACTTTAAAATCAATTTTACCCGCTTTGATTTCTGTAACAGCTTTACCAATTTCCATTGTTACTGTACCTGATTTTGGGTTAGGCATTAAACCTCTTGGTCCTAAAACACGACCTAAAGCTCCAACTTTACCCATAACACTTGGCATAGTAATAATTACATCAATATCAGTCCAACCTTCCTTTATTTTTTCAATATAGTTGTCCAAACCAACATGATCGGCACCTGCTTCTTTAGCTTCAGCTTCTTTATCAGGAGTACACAGTACCAAAACTTTAACATCTTTACCTACACCATTTGGTAAGGCAACTGTTCCTCTAACCATTTGATTCGCTTGTCTTGGATCTACTCCTAAACGAACACTAATATCAACGGATGAGTCAAATTTTGTGTATGTAATTTCCTTAACAATTTTAGCCGCTTCATCTAAATTGTATTGTTTTTCAACATCGAATTTAGATAAAGAATCTTTCATATTTTTAGTTAACCTAGCCATTGTTAATCAATTTATTTAAATTATTAATTTATGCAGGGAATTTACCTTTAACGTTTATTCCCATACTCCTTGCTGTACCAGCAACCATTTTCATTGCAGATTCAATTTGAAAACAATTTAAATCGGGCATTTTGTCCTCTGCAATTGTTTTTACTTGATCCCAAGTAATGGAAGCTACTTTAATTCTATTTGATTCTTTAGAACCAGATTTTATTTTAGCAGCTTCTAATAGTTGCACAGCTGCAGGTGGAGTTTTAATTACGAAATCAAATGATTTATCGGCATAAACTGTGATAACAACTGGTAATACTTTACCTGGTTTGTCTTGAGTTCTACCGTTAAATTGTTTACAGAATTCCATGATGTTAACACCTTTAGCACCTAAAGCAGGTCCTACTGGTGGTGATGGATTTGCTGCACCGCCTTTAATCTGTAATTTAATTAATCCGCTTATCTCTTTAGCCATCTTAATTATTATTTAATTGCGTACTCTTTCAACCGGAAGCATTATAATGCTGAAATTATACTGGTAATTACTTATTTATTTAACTTTCTTTCTCTACTTGTAGAAAACTTAGTTCTAGTGGTTGTTTTCTTCCGAAAATTTTAACCATTACTTCAAGTTTTCTTTTTTCTTCATTAATTTTTTCTATGGCACCAGTAAATCCATTAAATGGACCATCGATAACTTTGATGTTTTCACCAACAACATAAGGTACGTTCATTTCTTCTTCACTCTCTGCTAACTCATCAACTTTACCTAATATTCTATTTACTTCAGCCATTCTTAATGGAAGAGGATTCCCTCTTTTTTCAGCACCCAAAAATCCAATTACACCATTCACTCCTCTAATTATATGAGGAACTTCTCCTGATAAATCTGCTTCTATTAAAATGTAACCAGGAAAAAAACTTTTTTCTTTACTAATTTTTTTCCCATTCCGTATTTGGTAAACTTTTTCTGTTGGAATTAATATTTGAGTAACAAAATCTTTTAATCCAGCTCTTAGAATTTCATCTTCGATGTACTTCTTAATTTTATTTTCTTTACCACTTATCGCTCTAACAACGTACCACTTTTTTGTTTTTTCAGTCATAATTCTCTAATCAAATAAACCATAAACAAATGTCATTAATTCGCTAAACGAACGATCCATTATAAAGATGATAACTGCAAAAATTACAGAAGCTACCATTACTACTACAGCACTATTTTGTAGTTCTGCCCAAGTAGGCCATGATACCTTATTAAATAGCTCATCAGCCGATTCTTGTATGTATGTTCCAATTTTTGCCATAACTTTATTTTCTCTGCACGGGTAGAAGCAAGTTTCTCTAGTATTAACTTAAGATGAACTTCTCAACTCATGCTATTTTTGCACGGGTGGAGAGATTCGAACTCCCGACACCTGGTTTTGGAGACCAGTGCTCTACCAACTGAGCTACACCCGTAAATTGTAAGCTGAAAAAGGATCTATCTTAGCGAACACCTTTTTCAACTTTCAACTTAAGAGTTATTATCTTATTTTATAATCTCGGTAATTTGACCTGCTCCCACTGTTCTTCCACCTTCTCTAATTGCAAATCTTAATCCTTTATTTATTGCAACAGGAACGATTAATTTTACAGTAACTGTTACATTATCTCCAGGCATAACCATTTCTCTACCTGCTTCTAAGTAAATTTCTCCAGTTACATCTGTTGTTCTAATATAAAATTGAGGTCTATATTTATTGTGAAATGGAGTGTGACGACCACCTTCTTCTTTTTTCAATACATAAACTTCGGCTTTGAATTCAGCATGAGGAGTTATAGAGCCTGGTTTTGCAATTACCATACCTCTTCTAATGTCACTTTTTTCTATACCTCTTAGTAAGATACCAACATTATCTCCAGCTTCACCTCTATTTAATATTTTTCTAAACATTTCAACTCCAGTAATTACTGATTTTAAATGTTCATCTCCCATTCCTAAAATTTCTACTTCATCACCTGTATTTGCAATTCCAGTTTCAATTCTTCCAGTTGCAACAGTTCCTCTACCTGTAATTGAAAACACATCTTCAACTGGCATTAAGAAAGGTTTATCGATATCTCTTGGAGGCATTTCAATATAAGAATCAACAGCATCCATTAATTCCATTATGCCTGCTTCCCATTTTTCTTCTCCATTTAAAGCTCCTAAAGCAGATCCTTGTATGATTGGAACATTGTCTCCATCGTATTCGTAAAATGATAACAATTCTCTTATTTCCATTTCAACTAACTCTAATAACTCTGGATCATCAACCATATCCACTTTATTCATGAAAACAACCATTCGAGGAATACCAACTTGTCTTCCTAATAAGATGTGTTCTCTTGTTTGAGGCATTGGACCATCAGTTGCGGCAACCACTAAAATAGCTCCATCCATTTGAGCAGCACCTGTTACCATGTTTTTTACGTAATCTGCGTGACCTGGACAATCTACGTGTGCATAGTGTCTATTTGCTGTAGAATATTCTACGTGAGAAGTATTAATTGTAATACCTCTTTCCTTTTCTTCGGGTGCGTTATCAATAGAAGCAAAGTCTCTTACTTCTGAAAGACCTTTTTTTGCTAACACAGTTGTAATTGCAGCTGTTAACGTTGTTTTACCGTGGTCAACGTGACCTATAGTTCCTATGTTTAAATGTGGTTTGGAACGGTCAAAATTTTCTTTAGCCATGATTTCAATTTATTTTATTACTTATTATTTATATTTAATTTATTCTTTAATTATTATTAAAGCATCAAAATATAGAGCCAATGATGGGACTTGAACCCATGACCTCTTCCTTACCAAGGAAGTGCTCTACCTCTGAGCTACATCGGCTTTTACCGATATATACCGTAAAAAGAGCGGGAGACGGGGCTCAAACCCGCGACCCTCAGCTTGGAAGGCTGACGCTCTATCAACTGAGCTACTCCCGCTTTTAAAACTTTCATATATTAAGAAGATGAACTCCTAATTTCTTGAGTGGGGGAAGCAGGATTCGAACCTACGAAGGCGTAGCCAACAGATTTACAGTCTGTCCTCGTTGACCGCTTGAGTATTCCCCCAACGTATTTCAATAATTTAAAGAACTGAGCCGATCGAGGGACTCGAACCCACGACCTGCTGATTACAAATCAGCTGCTCTAGCCAACTGAGCTACATCGGCTTATTTTGTTTTTTTAGGAAAAATGCATAAAAAAACAGACCTTTCCGTAAAAAGGTCTGCAAATGTATAAAAGATTTTATACTAATCAAACAATTAGTATTTATTTTTTTAGAATTAAGCTTTTTTTAATTTTTCTTTGTGTTTTTTCAATTGCTTTCTTAGTGCATCTACTGCAATATCAGTCGCTTCTTCAAATGTTTTGCATTGCTTCTTCGCAAACATATCGTTTCCAGGTATCAATAGTTTAATTTCGGCAACTTTATTGTCTGTAGGATGTGAATTTTCTATTTTTAGGATTACTTCACCATCAATTATTTTGTCATAACAGTTGGCTAATTTATCTATTTTTTCATGGATAAATTCAATCAATTTTTTATCTGCATCAAAATGTACTGAACTAATTTTTAAATTTACTTTCATCGCTTCATCTTTTTTTAACCCTTTGGATGGGCTTGTTTATGAATATTTTTTAATTTTTCTATCGTATTATGAGTGTAAACTTGAGTAGCTGATAGATTAGCATGCCCGAGTATTTCTTTTATTGAATTTAATTCCGCTCCATTGTTTAACATATGAGTTGCAAAGGTATGTCTAAGAATGTGTGGACTTTTTTTGCTTAATGTTGTCACCGTACTAAGGTAGTGATTTACTATTCGATATACAAGTTTTGGATACATTTTTTCTCCTTTTTTGGTCAGAAAAAAAAAGTCGCTTTTAAATCTATTGTATTCGCGGAGTTTGATATAATTGAGTACTAATTTTTTAAGTTGGTTGCCTACTGGGATGATTCGTTCTTTATTTCTTTTCCCTAAAACTTTTAGGGTGTTATTATTAAAATCAATAGAACTGTTATGAATACCAATTAATTCACTCAACCTTATTCCTGTAGCATAAAATAATTCTAACATAAGTTGATTTCTACATCCTTCAAAATCGTTATCAAATTCAGTTTTATCAAATAAAGTGCTCATTTCTTTTTCAGTAACATATACAGGCAATCTGGTAGCTGTTTTTGGTGAAATAACTTTAAGCAACGGATTAGTTGTAACTACTTTAGTTTTTAGCAAGTACTTATAAAATGATTTTAATGTGGATATTTTTCTTGTAATGCTTCTTGGCGATATTTCTTCTTCGATTAATTGTACTATCCACGAACGAATAATTGATGAAGTAACATCATTGGTTTTTCCGATTTGATATTGATGTGCTAAAAAGAACTGAAATTGCTCCAAATCATTTTTGTAAGCAGTAATGGTGTTTGCAGAATATCGCTTTTGATGGGTTAAGAAATCGCAAAAATTTGAAGTATGTTGCATAAAAAAGTAGTTTATTTTTATAACGAAATTGTAATGATAAAGTTATAAAAATAAACTACTAAAAATGAGATGTAAAAAATTAGGAAGGGTTTATTCTTCAGCCTTTCTTAATTTTTCAATATAGATAGCTTTTAACTTTCCTTGTCTATTAATAACAGAAGGTTTGTCAAATTGTTTTCTGTTTCTTAATTCTTTAAGTGCTCCAGTTCTCTCGTATTTTTTTTTGTAACGTTTAAGAGCTCTTTCAATGTTTTCTCCTTCTTTAATAGGAATTATAATCATTTGTTTACTTTTTAAGTTATTTTAAGGGCTGCAAATTTAGAAAATTATTTTATAATTCAGCAAATTACTTTAAAATTTCTCTTGAGATAACTAATTTTTGAATTTCGGAGGTTCCTTCTCCAATGGTACACAGTTTAGCATCTCTATAATATTTTTCTGCAGGATAATCTTTGGTATAACCATATCCTCCAAAAATTTGAACAGCTTCTGTCGCTGTTCTAACAGCTACTTCAGAGGAATAATACTTCGCCATCGCAGAGACTTTAGAAACATCTTTATGTCTATCTTTTAAATCAGCAGCTTCAAAAATTAATAGCTCTGCGGCTTCTATTTCTGTAGCCATTTCTGCTAATTTAAAAGCGATTGCTTGAAAACTAGCAATAGGTCTATTAAATTGTTCTCGTTCTTTGGCATATTTTGTTGCTGCGGTTAAGGCACCTTTTGCAATACCTAAGCCTAATGAAGCAATGGAGATTCTACCTCCATCTAAAATTTGCATGGCTTGAATAAAACCATCCCCTACATTGCCAAGCATATTGTCTTTATGAACTCTGCAATTATCAAAAATGAGTTCAGCGGTTTCTGAGGCACGCATTCCTAATTTGTTTTCTTTTCTTCCAGACGAAAAACCTGCTGTACCTTTTTCGATAGCAAAAGCAGTCATTCCATGAGAATCACCTTTTTCTCCTGTTCTAGCAATTACAACGGCAATGCTTCCAGTTATTGCATGAGTAATAAAGTTTTTTGCTCCATTTAATACCCAGTAATCTCCATCTTGTTTTGCGGTGGTGTTCATTCCTCCTGCATCAGAGCCTGTATTATGTTCCGTTAATCCCCAAGCACCTATCCATTCTGCAGAAGTTAATTTTGGTAACCACTTTTTCTTTTGTTCTTCGTTACCAAATAGATAAATATGGTTGGTGCATAAGGAGTTATGTGCAGCAACTGATAACCCAATCGAACCACAAATTTTTGATAGTTCAGAAACAACGGTTACATATTCATTGTACGACATTCCTGAGCCACCATATTCGGTAGGAACAACACAACCCATCAACCCTAATTCACCTAATTTTTTAAATACTTCTACAGGAAATTTTTGAGATTCGTCCCATTCCATCATTTTTGGACGAATATTTTTTTCTCCAAAATCTTTAATCATTGCAGCAATCATTTGCTGATTTTCTGTTTTTCCGAAATCCATAATTTGTGCTTTTAAAAGGCTACTAAATTAGCCATGTTTTTAGAATATTTTGAAAGCTTTTTAACGCCATCTAAAAATGTTAACTCTACAACAAAAGAAAATCCTGCTACAGTTGCATCTTGTTTCAAAATTAATTCCGCTGCTGCTGCTGCTGTTCCTCCAGTAGCTAATAAATCATCGTGAATCAATACATTCCAGTTTTTTTGAATTACTTCTTGGTGCATTTCAATTTCGGCTGACCCATATTCGAGGTCGTAACTGTAGGAAACTGTTTTATAAGGTAATTTTCCCTTTTTTCGTATCGGAATAAAAGGAAGATTTAATTTGTTTGCCAACATGATTCCGAAGAAAAATCCTCTACTTTCAATGCCAACAATAGCATCTAAATTTAATTTTTCAACTTTTTTTGCCAATTCGTTCACTATTTCTGTACATAATTTAGCATCCAAAAATATAGGAGTTATGTCTTTAAATAGTATTCCAGGACTAGGAAAATCAGGAACATCACGAATTACTTTTGCTAATTTTGTACTAATCATTCTTGTTTATTTTAATAGTTTACAATTTTAAGATAATAAATCCAAAATCTCAAATAACAAATCTCAAATAACTAAAAAACAAATCCCACCCCAACCCTCCCAAAGGGAGGGAGTTGATTTGTTTTTTAGTTAATTGTTAAATAGGGTGCGATTTTCAAAAAAGTTTCAGCATCAATAATTTGAATTTTTTTAATGTCTTCTACTTTTTTAAAATTACCATTTGATTTTCTGTATTTTACAATTGCATTGGCAATGTTCCAATTGATGTAGGGATGAACTTTTAATTCTTCAGCTGATGCTTTGTTGATGTTTAGTTGTTTAGGCAAATTATTACCCAGTTCAACTTGATTGATAAATTCGTTGTAGGTTTCTTCTTTTAAATTCCATACTTCTTTGAGTTGCTCTTTTCTTACAAATCCTCCTAATTCAGTTCTATATTTTATAATGATTTCAGCATATTTTTCAGAAAAGATACCTTTTAAGTTGGTTAACTCATTGGCAGTAGCGGTATTGATGTTAACTTTTGTAGTATAGGCTTTTTTCGATGTTACTTTTTCTGATGGTGAAATTGCATCTGGCAATAATATAAAGGGTTCTAATTTTAGATAATCAGCTTCAGCCAAACCATAAATTTTTTTCACATCTGCTTTGGTTTTCCATTTTCCACCTTTTTCTTTATAATTAAAAATAACTTTAATTTGCCAGTCTTTAAACCCTAAGTTGCCCCATTGTTCTTTTGAAATAGTATTTGGGTCAAAGTTAAAGTAACTCACTTTGGTTGCTTCTTTTTTAGAAGTGTTGTTAAATATATTTTCCTTTTCATCGGGCAATAGAATAAAAGGTTTTAACTGTTCATAATGACTTTCTTCTAAACCATATATTTTTTTAACATCTTCTTTGGTTTTCCAACCGCCACCTTTTGCTTTGTAATTATTGATGGTCTTAATTTGCCAAGCTACAAAACCTAATTTTTCCCATTCCTCATCAATAATAGTATTGGGATTAAATTCAAATAATTCAATTTTTAAAGTATCATTATAAGGATGAATGGAATCGGATTTTATTGATTTTTCAAATTCATTAATTTCATTTTCGAATTGAGAAAAATCTGTTTGTTGATTTTTTTTAAAATAACCAATAAACTGGATGAAAACAATAAGAATAATGATTATCGAGAGGAAAAAAACAACTCCTCTTTTTTCTCCTCGAGTAAAAGAAAAGTAGTCTTTGTAATTCATTTTTCCTATCTCTAATTTTTTTTGTTACTAGTTAATTTTTGGGTACTGGATATTAGACATTAGTTGTAAATCTTAGTATTCAATCCACAATCACAGTCTTCAAATCTAAAATCGTAAATCTCCAATCGTAAATTTCTAATTTCTAATCTCCTCATCATTCTCCGTGAAAGAATCGGGCTCAGGTTTTGGTGGTGTTGTTAATACTTTATAAAAAAAGTAAGCTGTAATGAAAGTCACAATTACTTCTGTGACTAACATCATTATTAATGCAGATGTGTTCATGATGTAAACCTCCCTTCTTTAATACGTTTTTTATAGGCAATATAAACTAAATAGGCAATAGCTAACCATAACAACAACAAGCCTATACGCGAAATGTTTACATATAGCATTTTTGTTTTAAGTTGTTCTATAGCAAAAGTATCTGTGGTCTCAGCTATTTCTTGATATAAAGCAACATTAGTGATTTGATTCCAAATTCCAGGTAAACTTCCAATAAATACTCCTAGCAGAAAAATAGGAGTTATGTATTTAATAATGAATTTAAAAATGTTTGGGACTTTTATATCAGCTCCGTCCATAATTTCTTTCCAACCTTTATCGATGCCAAAAACCCAAGAGAATAAAATGATTTCAAACAAGGCGAATACGACTAGTGAAACAGTTCCAGCCCAATAATCGTACTCATCAAAAACTCCATAATTAAAAAATAATACAGTAGGTAATCCTAATAAAAACACAATACAACCAAAGGCTAATGCTGAATTACCACGTTTCCAACCAAATTCATCTTGCAAAAATCCCATTACAGGAGTTCCCATTGCTAATGAGGATGTTACTCCAGCAAAAAATAGCAAACCGAACCAGGCAACGCCTGCAGCTATGGCTAATGCTCCACCCCATTGTTGAAATAGATAGGGCAGCGTTTGAAACCCTAGACCTAAACCTCCACTTTTGGTCATTTCCATTACTTTATCAACGCCTAAATAACCAACAGCAATTGGAATTAAAATGGCAGAACCAAGTACAATTTCTACAAATTCATTCATCCAACCAGCACTCATAGCATTTAATGCTATATCATCTTTTTTCTTAATGTAAGAAGCATAACAATGGATAGAACCCATTCCTAAAGATAAAGTGAAAAACACTTGCCCTGCTGCTGCTAGCCATACTTTTGCCGACCAAATTGAAGAAAAATCAGGAGTCCATAAGAAGTTTAAACCAGCGGTACCATCATTAATTGCTCCAGATTCTCCTGTATGTAATGTAATTGCTTTGTACGCTAAAAAAGCTCCAAATATTAGTAATAATGGCATTCCAATTTTTGCAACTTTCTCAACACCACCACTTAAACCTTTTGATAAAATCCATGTGTTGAGAGTTAAACAAATAATCCAAAAAATAATAGGCTCAATCGTAGTTAATGATACATAATTTCCAAAAAAATTAGCAACTTGTTCTTGACTTTGACCTACAAAAGAACCTGAAATAGAATGCCAAACCCAAGAAAGTGTCCAAGATTCTAAGTAACAATAGTAAGATGCAACAGCAACATTGGTAAATATTCCAAAAACACCAATATATTTCCAAAACTTCTTTTTGTCCATAGAATCAAGTATAAATGGAGTAGAATGATGTCCGAAATTACCTCCAAATCGTCCACTTGACCATTCAACAAATAACAAAGGAAGTCCCATTAACAAAAAACATATTAAATAAGGAATGATAAAAGCTCCACCACCATTTTGAATTGCTTGAACTGGAAAACGCAAGAAGTTGCCTAATCCAACAGCATTACCAGCCATTGCTAGTATTAGTCCTACTCTCGAACCCCAAGCTTGTTTTTCTTCTTCCATTAATTATTTTTTTCGATGAATAAATGTCAAATATAACTCAATTTATTTAATTATAAAAATGGCTGATAAATACAACCACCAATGCTATTTTTTTCTGCTCCTGTAACCGATTTTAGGCAATTAAATTCTTGTCTTAACCTTAAAAC
>Ga0100377_1000164_pt1 | contig 52242 bp, 25 predicted proteins | sample CryGeymeta201501_FD_83664 | JGI IMG/M metagenome (GOLD analysis project Ga0100377, IMG submission 83664) | Groundwater microbial communities from Crystal Geyser aquifers in Utah, USA - Crystal Geyser metaG 2015-01 | ecosystem: Environmental > Aquatic > Deep subsurface > Groundwater | place: USA... | reverse complement strand
GGGTTGCCCCAGGTGTGTCTTCTGCTCGGTCATGGGCCTCTGGGCCCACTCCCTCCCATCAGACGCCACCTGGAAACAGAATCTACGTCGGATCCATCGGCATCTATTTTCCGAATGGCTTCTGAGGCGAGGCTCTTCACAGCGCGGGTGCGGTCGGTGACCTGGACGGCGGACGCTGCATGTGCAGCGCGTGTCATCCCCGGACGAGTTTGACGTCTCCCAAGACCTGGGAGACCGGGGTTGGCGCCATCACTCTCGTTGGCCCGGTGCCAACGAGGAGGGCAGCATGTATCCAGACTATCTCATCTATGACGAGATCAAGCGCCGGGACCAGGACGCGTGGGAGCCGGTCCCCCTGCATCTTCCGCTGTACATGCCGTACCTGCCGGAGGAGGACGATCGGGACCGCGACGATGACAAGAAAGAGGAGCGCGGCGGGGTGACGATCATCGATATGAACGACTACACCGAACTGGAGCTGTAGGCTCCCGGTGTGAGGGACGGTGCTGGCAGCCTCGGAGACGACGGGGTGTGTCGGCCTGAACGGCTTGAGTGGGCTCAAGCCGTTTTGCGTTTCTTGGCCGGCGCGGCGGTGAATGAAAGCGGGGAGGGCGGGGTTGAAGGGGTGAGGTTGATTTCGCGAAGCGGTTCAGGTTGTGCTAGAGTTGCAGGTGAATGTCCCTGGCCTCCCCCCCGGCCACAGCTGCCGAGGGCGGCCTGGCAGCCGAGCAGGTGCAGACCGTGAGAAACATGGTCATCCCCGACGTGGGAGACATCATCGCCGGCCGGTACCGTCTTGACGGGGTCCTGGGCCGGGGCGGGTTCGGGATCGTGTTCTCGGCGACCCACCTGGAGATGAGCCGCGTGGTGGCGCTCAAGACGTTGCTGCCGCAGGTGGCGATGTCTCAGGACGCGGTGTCACGGTTTCGGCAGGAGGCGGTGCTGGCTGCAGGGCTTCGTCACCCGAACACGATCACGCTGTTTGACTACGGGCAGACGACCGAAGGGCTGCTCTATCTGGTGATGGAGTATCTGCAGGGGCAGACGCTGAAGGACCGCATGCGGAGGGGCCGTTTGACGCAGCCGCAGGTCCGCGCGGTGTTGGTGCAGGTGCTCAAGAGCCTGTCGGAGGCGCACGGTCGGGGGATCATCCATCGTGATCTGAAGCCGGAGAACATCTTCCTGTGCGAGGTGCCCGGGGAGCAGGACTTCGTCAAGGTGCTCGACTTTGGCGTGGCGAAGATGATCGACAGCGGCCCGGTGAGCGCCGACGCGGATCTGTCGGCGGGTGCGTCCTTCGGGACACCGCGCTACATGGCGCCGGAGCAGATCTCCGGGGCACCGCTCGGCACGTACACGGACCTGTACGCGCTGGGGTTGATCGCCTATGAGGCGCTGCTGGGGCAGCCGGCCTTCGATGGGCGGACGCCGCTGGAGATCATCGCCAAGCAGGCGAACGCGCAGCCGCCGCAGCTGCCGGCGCATCTTCGGATGACGCCCGTTGGGCAGGTGATCGAGCGGTGTATGATCAAGGATCCGACGCGTCGCTTTCAGGCGGCGTCGGAGGCGCTGGATGTGCTGCACGAGGTCCAGGATCTCGGGCAGGTGTCGAGCGGGGCCTTCCGGTCGAGCAACGCGACCCACAGCGCCGGTCTACCGACGGCGGGGTGGGGATTCAACGACAGCGGACCTGTGGACAGCGGCCGATTTCTATCAGAAGGCGTCCTGGACGACTCCGTCGGTGACGAGGGGATCGAGTCCAGCGCGACCGTGGTGCAGATGCCGGGCGACAGCTTCGACAGCGGTCGCTACCTCTCGGAGGGTTCACTCGTCGACAACCTCGGCGAGATGGAGAACGAAGCCACGCGACTGGAGGACGGGATTGGTGCGGCTCCGATGGCACCGGAGCCGACGATGATCGCGCCCGGCCGTCTGTCGCCGCTGCCGATCGATCCGATGGAGTCGGAGTCGACGCGGGTGAAGTTCCGGGAGGAGACAGTCGACCTCGAGGCGGACGACCTGCTGGACATCCATACGGCGCACCGTGTGGACGTCGCGGCGCGTGCGGCGCGTGCGGATCTCGGCTCGCCGGTCCGGCCGCCGGTCGCGCCAGCGCCAGCGCCGGCCCCCGCAGGTCGGCATCGTCCCGACCTGTCTGCACCGAGCATCCGGGTACCTCGACACCCGAACCCGCCCCCCCCCGAGCCGATGGCGCCGCGCAGCGCACCTCCCGCCGCGGAGGACTCGTCCGTGCTGTTCTCGGTGGCGCACGAGGCGGCGGCCTACACGCCCGGCGTGCCCCGGTCGGCGCCGGACCCGTCGCTGACCCCGCCTCCGGTGGGCGTGCAGCGCGCGGCGAACCTGGCGGCGCCCGGCACGACGAACCATGGGCACACGCCGCCGCCGCGTCGGGCGCCGGGGTTGGATCGGAACCTCGTCGTCGCGTTGGCGATGCTGGGTCTGGGCCTGATCGCGGTCATGCTGGTGGCGACGCTCTACCTGCTGCGGCCGTTCATCGGCCTTGGGGATGACCCGACCCCGACGGCGACGCCGATCGCCGAGGGGGGCGCGCCGCTGGCCGAGACGGTGCTCGCGGTGACCTCGTCGCCAGCGGGCGCTGAGGTGCTCGTGGATGGCCGCGTGGTCGGCGTGACGCCGATGGACATCAAGCGGCCCCAGCCTCGCGGGGTCATCGGGCTCATCGTTCGCAAGGTCGGCTTCGAGGACCACAGCGAGGAGCTGACCTACGACGGCAACCAGGAGGTGAGCGTCACGCTCAAGGCATCTGGAGACGGCGAGGAGGTCTCAGCGAAGGAGGCGGACGCCGACGAGGACGAGGAGCGGCCCGTGGCGGCGAAGGCCCCGGCCCGCGATCCGAAGCCTCCGACGCCGAAGGCCGAGGTCGCGGCGAAGGCGACCCCGCCGGTGGCGAAGCCGAAGGAGACGCCCCCGAAGCCGAAGGAGCCCGCAGCAAAGCCGAAGGAGACGCCTCCGAAGCCGAAAGAGACCGTGGCGAAGCCGAAGGAGACGCCTCCGAAGCCGAAGGACACGCCCACGCGCCGTCGCACCGGGACGACGGCCAAGAAGAATCCGTTCGGCAAGTGGTAGCCGCACGTCGTTGACGCGGCGCTCTGGCGCCGCCACCGACGTCGCGACGGCCCTGCCCCCTCCTGCCCACCCAGCACCTACAGCACGATCTCCTTCCAGGTCACGAAGCCGTCGGCCTCGGGGTCGTAGAGTCGCGTCGTGACCTGGCGGAGGGTGGAGTCGGCGCCGTCGAGGTTCAGGTCGTACAGGTTGTACTTGGGGCCAAAGTGGGGGTTGCGGTGGGGTGCGGTGCTGGTCGAGCCGGCCTCGGCGACATGGAACGGAGCGTTGGCGTCGCGGGTCAGGGTCGAGAAGCCCCATTGGTGGTTGTGCCCGTGGATCACGAGGTGGACCCGGTGCTCGCGGAAGATGTCGAGGAGCTGGTCGGCGTCCACGAGGCGCCGGAACAGCTCCCGGCGGCGCGAGGTGTGGGCGGGCGGGACGACGTGGTGGTGGAGGGCCACCATCACGAAGCGGCCTCGCAGGCTCGGGTCCGAGAGCACGGCGGCCAACCCCTCGCGCTGCGCCGCGCCGACGCGGCCGACGGCGAACAGGGGCGGCGAGGGGATGCAGCTGTTGACGCCGACGATGGCGACCTCGGGGTGGGGGAACTTGACCCAGGGGTAGTGCTCCTCGTCGACGACGAGGTCGGGCAGGACGGACTGCATCCACGGGCCGAAGAAGGACTCGAACCGCAGGGTGCGGGCCGAGTTGTAGGTGTAGTAGTCGTGGTTGCCGGGGATGATCGAGACCCGATCCGGGCCGCCGCCGTGGGCCTCGATGATGGCGCGAGCCTCGGCAAACTCGGACTCGAGCGAGAGGTTGGACAGGTCGCCGGTGACGACGATGTGATCGGCGCCGTCCGCCCGGATCTGGTCCAGGGCCCGGATGACCGTCTCCTTGCTGTGGGAGCGCGCGCGCCGCATCAGCAGGTTGAGGCCGCCGGTGAGGCGCTTGCCGAGGTAGCGCCAGGCCCGGACGTTGGCGAGGTGGAGGATGTGGAGGTCTGAGATGTGAGCGATGCGCATGCGCCGCCTTGGGGGGAGGGGGCCGCCGAGGCGGCCCGCATCGCTACTGGAAGTCGACGCGCACCGGATCGGACGCGACGGTGTCGAAGGCCGGGTCGCCAGGGACCTGCCAGTAGCACTGGACCTCGTGAGGACCGGCCTCGGCAGCCTTGACGTTGACCGTGACGGTGGCGTCCCCGCCGAACGACGCCTGGGTGGCGGTCGTCACGAGGTCGACGTGGAGGTCGTTGAAGTAGAAGAAGAGCGTGTCGAGGTCGAGGCGGGCGTTCTCATCGGCGAGTCCGTTGTTGCTCAGGCGCAAGCGGGCTGCGGCGAGGGTCTTGGCGTCCTCCGGGAGCTCGACCGCGAAGCGGTCGTTGCGACCGTCGTAGATGGCGGGCAGGCCGGCGCGGGGCAGGAAGGAGGCGAGGCGGTCGTAGCGGACGCCGTCGGAGGTCGACCAGAGGTGGGCGCCGTCGTTGGTGGCGAAGCTCGACGCGTCGTTGAGGCGTCCCCAGAAGTCGAACAGGAGCGGCCGCTGACGGAGGGTCAGCAGGTCGGGGAGGGTGCCCTGGGAGGGCAGGTCGAGGGTCGACGCCTCGGCGGTGGTGGTGTCGCCGATGGCGTGGGAGCGCCACTCGGCCGCGCGCGAGTTGCTCACGCCGATGCCGTTGGCGAGCTGGCCCTGGTGGCCTGTGGCCGGGTCGGCGGTGAAGAACTGATCGAAGAACGTGGTGCCGACGGCGCGGCCGTTGAAGCCCTCGGAGGAGAGGTTGTCAGCGCCGTTGTAGAACCAGTTGGTGCGGGTGTACTGGCTGGTGATGGCCGTGCTGACGCGGGTCGTGCGGAACAGCTTGAGGCCACGGACGAAGCCGCAGTTGTCGGTGAAGTCGTTGGCGGCCGCCATCGACTCGTAGCGCACGATGAGGGAGGTCTGGCTGCCGAAGTGCACGATGCGTGAGGTCGTCAGCGCGGCCGCGTCGCCGTCGCCCACCGCGAACTGGGGGTGGTAGGCGGTGGAGAAGCTGCCGCGGATGGACTCGAGGAGCACCTGACCGTCGCCGAGGGCGCTCTGGGCAGGGTTGCCGAGCTCGGTGGCGATCATGAGGGTACCGTTGACGTCGGCGAAGCTGATCGGGATGGGGCCGACCTCGACCGCGTAGCCGTTGCAGATCTTGACGCCGAGGGGGGAGTCCGGGTTCGTGTCGTCGAACGGGACGCCGACGCGCACGTTGCCGGCCACGTCGGCGCCACCGGATGCGACGACGGGGTAGCCGGCGTTGGTGGCGGCGGTGAGCCAGTCACCGTCGGCGGGGTCGAGCGCCTGGAAGAGGCGGCGGCCGGTGCAGTAGAGGTTGCGGTCCTGGCCGGTGGCGTCGTTGGCGAGGTTGGAGGCGTGCACGGTCACGTCAGCGCCGGGGCTGGCGAGGCCGACCGTGGCGGTCGCCGGGGCGCTGGCCATGACGAGGTCGGGCACGGCGCAGTCGGTGTCGGCGGCGTCGGCGGCGCCGTCGCAGTCGTTGTCGAGCATGTCGCCGCAGGCGGCGGTGCCGGTCGGACCCTCGGCGGCGACGACGCAGCGGTCGACGTCGCAGGTGCCGTTGACGGTGGCGTCGGTGCAGGTGAGGGTGCAGGCGTCGCCGTCGCGGTAGGTCCGCTCGCAGACGCCCTGGGCCGAGCAGGTGGCGGTGGCCGTGCAGGCGGTGGTGCAGTCGTTGTCGACCGCGCAGCAGTCGGCGCCGGTGCACAGGATGAGGTTGATGTCGGCCGCGGTGGCGTTGTTCAGCTCGTCGAGCTCGCTCACCGCGTCCGCCGGGTCGACGACCACGCCGAAGAAGCCGGCGCCGTTGGCGAAGGCCGCCAGGTTGGTCACCGCCAGCGGGGAGGCCACCAGGCGCTGCTCAAAGCCCACGAGGTCGGCCTCGGTGCCCTCGAGCAGGAAGGTGTCGCTGGCCGGGTCGATGGTGGCGTCGGTCGAGTAATACAGGCGCCAGGTGACCGAGGCCGCCTCGGCGTTGCCGAGGTTCCACAGGGTGAACGCCAGATCGACGGAGGCGTCGGGGGCGATGTCGGTGGGGGTCACCGAGAGGTCGGAGGGGGAGAGGTCGACGCCCACCACGACGCTGGCCATGGTGGAGTCGAGGTTGTTCGCCTCGTCGGACTCGGCGATCAGCTGCGCCGGATCGACCACGGCGAAGACGAAGCCGTCACCCGCCACGAACTCGCCGTCGTTGGGGAGGGCGAGGGTGCTGCTGACGGCGACCTGCTCGCCGGTGCTCATGCCGAGCACGGTGCCGGAGGCGAGCAGCTTGTCGGTGGCGGGGTCGAGGTCGGCATCCATCGAGTAGTAGAGGGCCCAGGCCACATCGCCGAGGTCGTCCGCGCCCGCGGCCTCGACCGTGAACGCGTAGTCGATCGAGGCCAGACCAGGCGTGAAGGTCGTCGGCGTGATGGACAGGCCGAAGACGGTGGCGTCGATGTCCAGCGGGTTGCTGATGGTGACGGTGACCGGCGTGGCGGTGTCGTTGTTGCCCTCGTCGGTCTCGGCGATGGCGTCGGCGGCGTCGAAGATGACGCCGATGAAGCCGGGGCCGTCAAGGAAGGACGGGGCGGTCGGCACGGCCACGTTGCCGGTCAAGGTGTCCGAGAGCCCCGCGCCGAGGGTCGCCAGCGTGCCGCTGGCCAGCTCGAGGTCGGTGGCGGCATCGAGGGTGCTGTCGGCGGAGTAGACGAGGGTCCAGGCGATGTCGGTGGCGTCGTCGGCGCCGTTGTTGCGCACGTCGATGGTGTAGTCGAGCGCGGTGACGCCGGGCTCGATGGTCGTCGGCGCGACGCCCACGGCCACGGCCTCGACGTCGATGTCGATGACGACGTTGATCGTGATGGTGACCGCGGTCGAGACGGCGTTGTTCGCCTCGTTGGTCTCGGGGATGACGGCCGAGGCGTCGAGGACGACGCCCATGAAGGCCGCGCCGTCGAGGATGGCGGGGTCGAGGGGGATGGCCACGGCATCGGTGACGGCGACGGTGGCGCCGCCAGCGAGCGCGGCGATGTTCCCGTTGGCGACGAGGACGTCGGTGGCGGGGTCGATCACGTCGTCGGTGGAGTACCAGAGGGTCCAGGAGACGTTCGTGGCGTCGTCGGCGCCGTGGTTGGTGGCGTCAAACTGCAGATCGATGGTGGTGGTGCCAGGCTCGATGGTCGTCGGGGTGATGACCAGCGCGCTCGGCTCGAGGTCGAGGTCTGCTGCCGGCGCCAGGACGGTGATCGGCCGGACCACGGTGTTGTCGTTCTCGTTGGGCTCGGTGAACGCCGCCGCGCTGTCGACGACGACGGCGATGAAGCCGGCGCCCGGCACGATGGCGGGCACATCCGGGAAGGCAGCGGACCCGGAGACCGCAGCGGGAGCGCCCTGGGCCGCGCTGGCCGCGGAGCCCTGGGCGAGGATCAGGTCGCTGGCCGGGTCGATGACGTCGTCAGGGCTGTACACCAGCACCCAGGTGACGTCGGTGGCCGCGTCGCTGCCCTGGTTGTCGATGGAGAAGGCGTAGTCGACGGTGTCGACGCCCGCGGTCAGGCTGGTCGGTGTGACCGAGACGCCGAGGGCGCGCAGCTCGAACTGCGGCACATCCACGATCGGGCCTTCGGCCAGGACGGTGTAGGTGTTGGCGCCGAAGGGGGCGCTGGCGGTGATCTCCATGCAGACGCGGACGGCGTCGGGCAGGGCGAAGTCGAGCGTGGCGCCGCTGGCCACGACGCGGTCGCTGGCGAGCTCGTCGATCAGCTCGCCGAGGGCGTTGGTGCGGTACACGGTCAGGTCGAGGTCGGTCTGGTCGGGCATCGCGCCGTCGAGGGCGAAGTCGAGGCCGACGCGGTAGTTGCCGCTGGCCGGGGCATCGAAGCAGTACCAGTCGGCGTCGGTCGGGCAGATGTTCTGGCCGGTGCGGGCCGTGCCGAGGGTCAGCGCAGCGGCCTGGGCAAGCGTCCCGTTGCCGGTGACGCCGCCATCGGTGCAGCGGCTCAAGAAGATCGTCGTCGCGTCGATGTTGTTGTCCTCGCGGGTCTCGACGATGGCGTTGAAGCCGTCCACGACGACCCCGAAGTAGCCCGTGCCATCCGGGAAGGCGGCATCATCGGGGACCGGGATCAGCTCGTCGACCGCGAGCTGGGCGAAGCCAGGCAGGCTGTCGATGGTGCCGGTGGTGACGAGGGTGTCGTTGGCGGGGTCGATGGTGGCGTCGCTGGAGAAGTAGATCTGGTAGGCGACGTTCGTCGCGTCATCCGCGTTCAGGTTTACCACCCGGAACGACACCGAGGCCTCGCCGGACCCCGGCCGAAGCACGTCGGGCGCCGCCGAGGCGCTGGTGACCGAGAGATCGACGCCGCCGAGCTGGGCCAGCGGGCCGTAGGTGCGCAGGCTGTAGCTGTTGGAGCCCTCGGAGCGGTCGAAGGGCACGACCTCGACGCAGACGCTGGCGGCCTGGGCCAGCGTGAAGGCGGCGTTGGCGTCGTCGCCAAAACCCACCGCAGCGCCGATCTGGCTCGGGGCCCCGTCGACGTTCCACACGATCACGTTCAGGTCGCGGGTGCGGTCGCCGGCGGCCGCGAAGGCGACGTCGGCGCGGTAGTCGCCGGGCTGCAGCTGGCCGTAGCAGAAGAAGTCCTCACTGCCGGGGCAGATCACGAGGTCGTTGTAGGTGGTGTTGAGGGTGACCGGGGCAGCGGTGTTGAGCGTGCCGTTGCCCTCGAAGGCGTCGTCCTCACAGACGAGGATGTTGACGGCCGAGAAGAGCCGGTTGTTGCCCTCGTCGATCTCGCTGACCCGGTTGTCCGGGTCGATGTAGATGCCGATGTGCCCCAGGCCGGCGTGGAACGCGGGGTCGTCCGGGACGATGATGACCTCGCTGATCTGGCGCTCGGAGAAGCCGTCGAGGCCGCCCGGGATGGAGCCGCGGAGCAGCTCGAGGTCACGGGTCGGGTTGATGATGGGGCCTGCCGAGGAGTAATAGAGGCCGTACTCGACGGTGTCGGCGCGCTGCGTCCGGGCGTTCTGGAGGGTGAAGTCCACGGCGAGGAAGGAGGCCCCTGGCTCGATGTCGGTGGGGTCGACGACGAGGTTGCGGCCGACGAGGTCGGTGCCGAACAGGCCGTCGATGGAGATGTTGTAGCGGATGGCTCGCCAGTCGCGATTGGTCGACAGGACGCGCAGGAAGTAGCGGCCGGTGACGTTGATCTGCTGCCGGATGCACGGCGTGGGGCCGGTGTTGGCCTGAAGCTGGGCCTGGCTCGGATCGAACAGGGCGATGGCGAAGTTGAACGGCTGCGGGTTGCTGGAGTCGTTGCCCACGCAGATCGAGACCTGGGGGCCGGCGACGAGGTCGACGTAGAAGAAGTCGACGTCGGTCTGGGGGCAGCGGTCGAGCACGAGGCCCTGGTTGACCGCCGTCAGCAGGTTCGAGGAGGCCGCGATGGCCTGGTCGGGGCTGTCGTTCGGCTCGAACAGGGCGTCGCAGCGCAAGGTCGGGTCGGCCTCCTCGACCACGAGGTTCAGCGTGTAGCTGTTGGTGCCGTCGGGGTCGCGGTTGAGCGGGTCATTGTGGAAGACCTGCAGGATGTAGCGCTGCTCACCGTTGACGTAGTCGAACTCGATGCGCTCCTGGTCGCTCGTGCCGGTGGAGGACCGGACCTCGGGGTAGGTGTTCCCGTCGTCGAGGTGCAGGCGCAGGTCGATGTCGCCCATGGCGTGCACGAAGTCGACCGTGGCCGAGAAGCGCTGGCCGTCGCGGATGGTGAAGCTGTAGTAGTCCACCCGCCCCATGTTGCAGACGTTCAGGTTCTCGTAGGTGCCCGGGACGATGGGCGTGGCGGTCTGCGGCGTGTTGTTGTCCTCGAAGGGGTCGTAGCACGAGGTGTCGATCACGAGCTGCGCCGAGCACAAGACGTTGTTCGTCTCGTCCTGCTCGGTGACGGCGTTGCCGGAGTCGAGTTGGGCGCAGACGTAGTAGTTGCCCTCGGTGGCCTCGACGGGGATGACGAACGACTGGGTGTCCATGCGCGACCGCGCCCCATCGACGTTGTCCACGCTGAACATGGTCAGCGGGAAGTCGGTGATGTCGATGGCGGTGTCGGTGGAGAGCCAGAGGGTGACATCATAGGCGCCGGAGGCGTCGTTGCGGGTGTTGAGGGTGGTAAACGTCGCCGACAGGGTCTGGGCCAGGGCCGGCGAGGTGTCGCTGAGGGTCATGTCGGTGCCGGTGAGGTCGGTGCCGGGGCCGGGCTGGCTGACCCGCACGTTCATGCCGTACTCGTTGACGTCGTTGGCGGTGCGGCCGCCTACCTCGATGATGTAGCGGCCCTGCTGCGGCACCAGGAAGAGGCCCGCTTGCTCGAGCTGGCCGTCGGTGCGGCTGATGGCGGTGGCGATCTGCTGGAAGTTCGGATCGAGCAGGCGCAGGTCGAGGTTGGTGGCGGTGCCGGCGTGGGTCAGGTTGACGTCCACGGCCAGCGAGTCGCCCTGGTCGAGCTGCACGCAGTAGAAGTCCTTGTTGCCGCCCGAGCAGATCGACAGGTTGTCGAACTGGCCGGCGGTCAGCGGCGCGCAGTTCTGGGCCGAGTCGTTCGGCTCGTAGTCGTCGTCCTGACACTCGCAGCGGTCACCGGTGATCATGATGGTGTGGTCGAGCGTGTGCGTGTTGTTCGGCTCGTTCACCTCCACGACGACGTTCGTCGCGTCGACCACCACGCCGATCGTGTACTCCGAGCGGAAGATGTCGCAGGTGAGGTTCTCCAGCGGGATCTCCACGTCACGGCACGTGTCCGGCGCGATGGGATCGAACGGCACCTCGGCGATGAGCCGGTCGGTGGCGGTGATGGAGCTGTCCTGGGAGAGCCGGACCCGCATGGTGGACGGACCGGCGCCGTTGCTGCCGGTGTTGCAGACGGTGACCGACAGGTTCAACGCGTCGCCGTCAGCGACCTCGGCCGAGTCGACCGCGATGGACGTGGCCTCGAGGTCGATGATGGCGTCCGGGGTGATCGTGATGGTGCTGTCGAGGCGCGCGAGGTTGTTGTCCTCGAAGGTCTCGCCGACGCTGTTGGAGGCGTCGCACAGCGCAAACGCGTGGAACTCACCCACCTCAAAGAAGCCCGGCACGATGGCCGTCTGCTGCACGCGCGTCGGCACGTCGGTCGGGAGCAGATTGTTGAAGTTGAGGTTCGTCAGGCGATGATCGCGGGCCGGATCGAGCGTCGCGTCCTCGGAGAGGTAGACCGAGCAGAAGAAGGACCGGGTCGGCTCGGTGCCGAAGTTGGCGACCTCGAGCGTGATCTGCACTGAGCCGTTGAGGAAGGTCGCGCGCGGCTGGAAGTCAAAACCGATTACGACGATGTCGATGCCCGGCTGCGGCTCGTTCGACAGCAGGATCGAGCCCTGCGACAGCGCGATGTTGTTCGCCTCGGCGAGGCCCTCGGTGTCGTCAGGGCCACCCTCGCGGATCGTGTTGTCCGGGTCGACCACCACGAAGGCGTAGATGCGCAGGTCGGGTGCGCCCTCAGCGAGCTGGATGGGCTCGGGCAAAAAGAGCTGCTGGCCGCGGACCTGGTAGCTGTTGTCCGGCTGCTCGAACGAGATCAGGGGCAGCGGGTCGGTCGTCTGGTAGACCTTCACCGCGGTCGCCGGGTCGAACAGGTCCGTGCCGGGCTGCAGGTAGACCGCGTAGTCGACGTCCGTGGCGAAACCGGACCCGATGTTCAACAGGTCCGCGTTGATGCTGATGGAAGAGAGGCGCTGGAACGCCGTCGTCGGGCCGACCTGGACGTTGCTGACCGTCAGATCGGGCGCGTCCACCAGGTTGTTCTCCACGAACACCGTCGCGTCCGACGCCACGATGTTGTTCCGCGTGTTGTCGTCCTCGCCGACATGCTCCGCATGGTCGATCGCCGCGATGATGGAGTACGCGCCGGTCGCCACCGAGTTCGGCACCGTGAAGGTCGCATCCAGGCTCCGGCGCGAGCCGCCGCCGATCGTGATGCCATCCTCCGGCTCCACCACGATGTCGCCGAGCTCGGCCAGGGTCGGGAGCTGCTCCCAGGCCACGCCCGCGTTGGTCGACAGGTAGAACCGCACGCCCACCGGCACCGTCAGCGCATTCTCCGATGTGTTCAGCAGACGCATCGACACCCGAAGCGCCTCCCCGATCGAGACATTGCCCGGCCGTCCGATCAGCTCCTCACCCTCGAGCTCGACCTCGGGGTAGACCGTCACCTTGGTCGCGACGGGCCCGTAGACCTTGTTGCAGGTCGTGTCGGTGACCGTGAGTGACACGTCGAACTCGCCCGCGTCGTTGTAGATCGTCGTGGCCTGGGGCAGCGAGTTCACGCCCTCCTTCTGACCACCGTCGCCGAAGTCCATCTTCCAGGTGTAGAAGACCGGCTCGATCAGCGACACCTGGCCGTCGAAGCTCACCGTCAACGGCGCGAAGCCGGCCTCGACCGACGGGTCACTGATCGCGATCGACAGCGTCTCGTTGGCGCAGTTGACGTTCTCGTTGTTCGTCCCGTTGTTGACCGAGGGCGTCTCGGGGTCCGAGCAGCTCGTGCCAACCACCGCCAACAGCACTATCCCGACGAGGGCCGGGCCCACAGCAATCGGGTTCTTGCGAACTCGCATCATCCATCTCCTCCGGGTGGAAAAATCCTGGTGCCCCATCCTCGAATCCAGGCCACAGGGGGGCTTGCGGGATATCGAAAGCATGGCCGCTGATGCGTTCACCTGACGACACCCGAGCCTCACCGAGCGCGGGGACGTCGCTGGTGACGACGGCGGATCGACTCATCGTAGCGTGCGTTCTGGCGAATGCAAACGTGGCTCCGGCCACGCGGCACATGGCAGAGCCGTTGTTGATATCGCTCCGGGGCGCGCTTGGCAAGGGTGCCGCCAGCCCTCAGCGGCGGACCGCCCGGTGCGCCGCCACGCGACGCGATGGTGGTTGACGGTCGCGGCTGCGGTCGGGTATCTTCGCAGCGTGCGTCATTCTGCCATGTTGGCCCGTGCCAGGTCGTACACGCGGGCGCCGAACGGAGGGTTCCATTGGCCAGTTCAAGCAAGAAGCCAGGGGCAGACCTGGGCGACCTGAAGGCTCGCCTGGGTCTCAATAAGGCGCTCGAGAAGAAGCCCGAGGTGGTCGAGCCACCCCCGAGCGAGCCGAGCTTCAGCCCACCGCCTCCGGACCCCATGGCCGGTCAGTCGATGAACTACGGCGGTCCGCCGCAGCCTGTGGCGCCGGCCGGTCCGCCGCCCGGCTTCCGGGCGCCGCCCCCCCAGCCCCCCAAGAAGCTCAAGCGCAAGGAGCCGACCGACTGGCAGCCGCCCTCGTCGGACCCGACGGCGGCGGCCGACGTCGAGATCCGCGATCACAGCGGCAAGAACAAGATGCTTGTGCTGGTGGGCGCGGTGCTGATCTCGGCGCTCCTGTTCGGCGCCGCGGGCTACTTCTTTGGGAGTGGCAGCGCGCGTCGGCAGATCTACAACGCCCAGACGACGGACGCGCAGACCATCCTGGCGGTGGTCAAGCCGCGTGCGGAGAAGGTGGCGACGCTGTATGCGGCGGTCGCCCAGCACGACGCCGCGGCGCCCGACGCCGAGCTGCTCAAGCAGATGGAGGAGCTGGACTTCGTGGTGGAGCCGGAGCAGATCGCGACGGGCAAGCTGCTGCTGGGCGCCGAGCTGACGGCGTCGCTGGTGCGGTTCTCGGCGGACTCGAAGCTGCTTCAGTCGATGATGCGCGAGCACGTCCGGTTGACGCTGTCGGCGGACAAGAAGGAGCTGGCGGAGCTGGCGGAGAAGAAGGAGCTCTCGGCGGCGAACTTCTCGGTCATCTTCGATGGTGAGGGCTACGTCAGGAGCCTGGAGAAGAAGGGGACCGCGTTCCGTCCGGCGCAGGGACAGCTGGTGATCTTCGACGACCAGGAGCCTGTGGAGAAGAAGGAGGATCTGTTCGTGAAGGTGCGCTACCCGCGCAGCGGCAAGGAGCTCGAGATCCCCATGAAGAACATGGTGTTGATCGAGCGCACCGACATCCTCGGGGCGGGGGGTGACAACGCGCTGGTGCGGTACACGCGTCGGCACAAGCAGATCGCGCTCAAGCTCCAGGAGATGGTGCAGTACACCGAGGTGATGGTGAAGAACCTCGATGAGCTGTCCAAGCGTGATCCAGCCGGGATGCTGTCGACCGGCGAGTGAGGTGTGCCGCGACGCGGCGCTCTGCACGGCCCGGCGCTCCGCGAGGAGGTCGGGCTTTTTTGTGTTCGGGAGCGCGAACCGGGCCATGGGCGGGGTTCGTCGCGTGGGGCTTTGCAGCCGGGCCGGATTGTGGTTCACTGCGCAGCCATCGAGACAGGTCGTCGCGTGGCCCCCGTCATCGCCGGGGTGCTCGCGCGTGGAACACCACGTCAGCCAGCCGGAAGGAAGACCATGGAGCTATTCCAGGGGACGATCACCCTGTCGGGGAACCTCGACTACTTCCAGGATCGGGGTGCCTATTACGTCTATCACAACCTCTTCGGCTACATCCTTGAGATGAGCCGGGATCTCATTGATTTCCTTGAGTATTTCCGGGGCAAGCAGCGCAGCTCGGAGGAGGTCAAGGCGCACTTCGCCGGGACGTTCGAGCTGGAGCAGCAGCGCACGTTCTGTGAGGTCTTCCTCAACCAGGGCTGCCTGGTGCCCGAGGGCCGGAGCGAGGAGGACGTGGCGCGCCGCATGGTGCCGTTCCTGTCCCGCTGGACGGTGTACCATCAGCCCGCCACGGGGCCCGTGACGGTGTATCTGCCCGAGCCGGACAAGGGAAAGGTGGACGTGGTGGTGCTGCGCGACTGGGACGCCGCGCTGTGGCGTCTGATCGACCAGGAGCGCACGATCGACGAGATGATCGACGAGCTGCGCACCCACCCCGAGAGCCCGAAGATGGGGCTGGAGGAGAAGGTGGTGGCGTCGATCTCGAAGCTGACCCACTGCAACGCCCAGCTCCTGAAGCTGAGCCCTCGCCCGATGAGCGTCTATCGCGGCGCGGGCAAGGTGGGGCAGCTGCCGCCGTACCTCAAGAGCACGATGCCGTACAAGCGCGTGACGGCGGAGATCCGCGGTGAGCGGTCGCTCCACGTCGGCCTCGATGTGGAGGAGGGGGCCGTGCTGTCGAGGGAGCAGCGCGAGCGCGACCGGGTCGAGACGACCCTCTCGCACCTGTTCCGCGAGCCGCACCCGGCGCTCGGCGGTCGCTCCTACGGCGGCGCGCTGGCCCATCGCGCGATCGAGGACAAGCTGATCCAGGCCGGTGGGCGCGTGCTCGAGTGCGGCGTCTCGCTGCCCGAGCTGGCCGTGGGCTTCCTCGATCGCCTGGCCGAGTCGCCCGAGCTGGCCTCGACGGTGACCTACACCGCGATCGCGGTCGATGAGGCGTCGCGGGCGTCGCTGACGGCCTCGTTCGCCGCCAGCGGCCACGCCGTCACCGTGCTGTGCGGCGACGTTGAGAAGCTCGACGCGGTGGAGGGGCTCGCCGGCCCGTTCGAGCTGATCCTGTGCAACGAGTACCTGGCGAACCTCGAGTCGGTGCTGATGCGCAAGCTGACGATCGGCCAGGACGAGGAGGACGAGGAGGAGGAGGAGGCCGAGGCCGAGGCCACCGAAGGCGAGGCGGAGGCTGAGGCCGAGACCGCGCCGAAGAAGAAGAACGGGACAAACGGCAAGACCGCCCGGGCCGCCCGTGAGGTGTACATGGGCGCTGGCGACAGCGTGAACCTGATCTTCCGCCACAACCTCAAGTTCCACGACGCCAACGCCGAGTTCTTGTTCAACACCGGCGCGGTGCGGTTCATCGAGCAGGCCTCGCGGCTGCTGGCGCCGGGCGGGACGCTGGCGATCATCGAGTTCGGGGACCTGTTCGCCTATCCGGCGCTGAGCGGCCACGACGGCGAGCAGACGTCCATCCAGTTCAAGACGTTGCAGGACGTGGCGCGCTCGCTGGGGCTGCAGAGCAACTTCGAGTGGGTGCTGGCGCGGCTGGACTTCGACATCTCGATGCGGATGCTCGGCTCGACGCGGCGGCAGTTCATGGCGCTGCGCGCGCTGTTCGCCGCGCACGGCGTCGAGCTCCGCAACATCGCCTACAGCCGGGCGATGTTGGAGGAACTGGTGGAGGGCAAGCTGGACCTGGACGAGGTGCACGCGCTGGAGTTCTCGGGGTTGAACGACCGTGTGATGGGCGTGGTGCCGTCGTCGGTCAAGATCCTCGAGATGGTCCGGCCCGCCGAAGGGGCGTGAGCTCCGTGGTGGCCGAGGTGCCGCCCGCTGCGCTCGATGCCGACCAGCGCGCGGTCGTCGAGCGCGGCGCAGGGCCGACGCTGGTGGTCGCCGGGGCGGGGACGGGCAAGACCCGCGCGCTGACCTGGCGGGTGGCCCACCTGCTGGCGGCGGGGGTGGAGCCCCATCGCATCTGCCTGCTGACGTTCACGAACAAGGCGGCGAGCCACATGATCCGGGCGCTGCGCGACCTTGGCTTCGAGGGGGCGAGCTTCGTCTGCGGTGGCACGTTCCACGCGATCGCCCAATCCTTCTTGTCGATGGTGCCGGACCGGGTCGGGTTCGACCGGGGGTTTCGGGTGCTGGACGCCGAGGAGGCGACGGCGCTGCTTGGGCGGGTGTGCGCCGATTCAGGGGCCTCGTTCGTGGCGCCGGAGCGGATGATCGCCTTGTACTCCTGGTGCGTGAACACACGGCAGAGTCTTGAGGAGGCGTTGGTGTCGAGGTTCTCCGGTCTGGTCGTGGATGTGGAGCTCGTCCGGTCTGCCTTTGTTGAATACATGCAGCGGAAGGTGTCGCTGGGCGTGATGGACTTTGACGACCTGCTGCTCTACTTCCACCACCTGCTCGGGGACGGGGACTTCGGTCGTGCGTGCGCCGAGCGGTTCCAGTGGGTGCTGGTGGACGAGTACCAGGACGCCAACGCCCTGCAGAGCGAGATCGTGGCGCGGCTGGCGGCGGTGCATCGCAACGTGGTGGTGGTGGGGGACGACGCCCAGGCGATCTACGGGTTTCGCGGGGCGGACGTGGGGAACCTGCTGTCGTTCCGGGAGGCGTTCCCGGACGCGGCGGTGCTGACCCTGTCGCGCAACTACCGCTCGACGGCGCCGATCCTGGCGTTGGCGAACGCCTCGATCCGGCGCAACGTCGTGCGGTTCGACAAGGAGCTCGTGTCGGTGTCGGGCGCGGGGCCACGTCCGGTGGTGGCGCTGTGTCGGGGGCTGGACGACGAGTCGGTCTTCGTCGCCCAGCGGATCGCCGAGCGGGTGGCCGGTGGGGCGTCGCCCGAGGGGATCGCGGTGCTGTACCGGACGCATCGGCAGGCCGGGCGATTGTCCGAGGCCTTGACGATGGCGGGTGTGCCGCACGCGGCCCGGCAGGGTGGGGCACAGGCGGCGCGCGGCGCGCTCAGGCCCGTGATCGAGGTGTTGCAGCTGGCGGCGCGCCCGGACGACGCGGTGGCGCTGGCCCGCGTGTTTCGCGCGCTGCCGGGGCTCGGGCGTCGGGCGGTGGAGCGTGTGATCGAGCGCGTGCTCGCCAGCGGCTCGCCCGCCACGGTGCTGACGGAGCTGCGGACCCTGAAGCTGCTGCCGGCGGCGTGTCACGCTGAGGTGCGGGCGCTCGGCGAGCTGGTGGCGGCGGTGCAGGGAGGCCGGCTGGGGTGTGCGGCGGCGGTGGAGCGGGCCGCGTCGCTGTGCGGGCTCGAGCAGGACGAGGCTTCGGCGGCGCTGGCGCAGCAGGCGCGGGGCTACGTCCGGCTTCAGGAGCTGCTGGACGACCTCCGGTTGTCGGGGGTCAGCCTGTGGCGAGGGGAGGGCGTCACGCTGTCGACGGTGCACCAGGCCAAGGGACTGGAGTGGCCGGAGGTGTTCGTGGTGGGCCTGGCCGAGGGATTGTTCCCGCTGTCACGGGGCCCGGAGGACGCCATGGACGTAGAGGAGGAGCGCCGGCTGTTCTTCGTGGCGGTGACGCGGGCCGAGCGCGCGCTGACGCTGTGCGTGCCGAGCACGGCGAAGGGCTACGATGGCCGCGATCATGGCGTGGCGCCGTCGCGGTTCGTGAGCGAGCTGGGCTTGCTGGAGGCGTCGGCCGCGGTGGCCGTTGACCTGTGGCGTGTGGGGGAGTGAGGGGGCGCGCCGGGCGGCGCCGGGACGAGGGAGGGGTCAGGAGCGGGAGCCGTTGGCCTCGATGGCGACGGGGACGGGTCGCGTGCTGATCAGATTGAGCAGGACGTGGAGCCCTGCCGCGCTGACGGCGATCCCGAGGCCGATTCCCAATGCGAGTGCAATGATGATGCTGAGCGCGTCCATGCCACCTCCGGTTGAGTCCTTTCGAGAGCTCATGCGAGCGGACGCCAGCACGAGTCGGGCCGCGGACGTGCTGTCTGTGCGGCATGCCCATCGTGATGGCGGTGCTCAAAGCCAATTCGGTTTTACACCAGCGACCGGTGGAGTCAAGACGAAACCCGCCTGCGGCTCCGGCCTGCGAGCTGTTTTGCTCTTGCGCAAGGGACGAGCTGTGATTACCACCGCTCGCTTTTTGGCCCGTCCCCCCTGCGGGGCATGCGCGGGCGGTCCGGCACGCCGCATCGTCGCGGCCCCGCACAGACGGGCTCGAGGACGCGTCTGTGCGGGCAACTGTGCGGAGTTCAGGGCTCGGCGCGCGGGGTGAATCGGACGGGCTGGCCGCGCCATGACCACGTGAGGTCGGGGTGATCACCCGGGGTGATCTCGGCCAGATCCGTCGCCTCGGCGAAGGTGTGGGCGCCGAGGCTCCGCACCGCACGCTCGCCGAACTCCACCGCGCCCGCCTCGACGGTGCAGTGGCCGGGGCCTTCGGAGACGACGGCGAGCAGCAGCACCGTGGGCAGGTAGCCGGGCTCCTCGGTGCGCAGCAGCACGCGGCAGCGAGGACTGGCCGTCCAGCGCGGCGTTGACCACGCCTTGAGGCGGTCCCTGGCGTGCACGCTCCAGAGCTCGACGCCGCCCGGGTGGCGCCACAGCGCGAGGTATGGGCTGTGGGCGTCGAAGGCGAGGCTTCGGAGGGTGACCGGCGGCCGCCCGGTCGGGCGGAGCTGGACGTGGCGCGGCACGAGGGTGAGCAGCGGGTGGGCGATGACCCAGGGTTCGGGACGCTCGGCGGGAGCGAACAGCAGGAGGCGGTCGGCGGCGTCTGTCTGGTGGAGGATGAGGACGTGGCCGTCGGGGGACGGGACGGCGGCGTCGGCGCGGACAGGGCCGGTGTGACGGCGGCAGGCGTCGAGCGACGGGGTGGCCGGGAGCGGGGCGCTGCGGACGTCATGGCCGAACGCGCGGGCGAGGTCGGGGCGGAGGCGATCGAGGTAGACCTCGGCGCCGTCCCACCGCAGGCCGAGGCGGAGCAGGGCGTCGGCGGCCTCGGGGTGGCCAGTGAGGCCCGGTGGGCGGGCTTCGGCGAGCTGTTGGGCGGAGACGTGGCGGCGCACACGGGTGCGGAGGTCGAGGCGGGCGCCGCCGTTGGGGGTCGGATCGAGCAGGACGAGATCGTCGGCGGTGGCGTCCGGGGCAGGGGGCTCGCCGAGCTGGACCATGAAGTCGAGGTCGTCGGGCAGGGCGCGCTCGTCGAGCTCCACGGGGTCGAGGCCGTCGAAGCGGCAGAGGTGCAGGCGACGGTCGAGCCGGCCGTTGGTCGCGTGATCGGCGTCGGCCCCGAGGGAGATGGCGAGCAGGTGGTCGGGTGAGGCCCAGAGGAGGCGCGCGGCGAGGTCGAACCGAGGGGAGGCGAGGGGGAGGTCGAGGTCGAGGAGGGCGGGCCGGGTGGAGGCCAGCGGGCAGGCGGTGTGGTGCTCGATGAGCAGGGCCGGGCCGAGACGATCGGTCTCGGGGTCTGCGGGCTGTGGATCTTCCACGACGGCGAGCGTGCCGTCGGTGGTCAGGATCGCCAGCCGGCCGTCGGTGGGGTGGGCGGCGATGTCGGCGAGCTGTTGGCGCGGGCCACCGTGGGTGGAGAGGCGGCCGTTGCTGACCAGCCAGCCGCCGGGGGCGATGCCGAGCGCGATCCACCATCGCCCGTGTGGGTGGCCGGAGAGCAGGACGCTGGTGAACCGGTCGGGCTGGCCCTGGCGCTGGCCCAGGAAGCGATCGAGGTCCGCGAGTCGGGTCGGCGAGTCGGCGAGCCCGTCGTGGGCGGTGTAGGCCCAGAGCCAGGCACCGGTGGCGTCGAGCCAGGCCAGGAGCGGCCGGTCGGCCGGACCTCCGAGCGCGAGGCTCCGGCCGGGGCCTGTGAGCGGCGCCGCGAGGGTGCGGGTGGCGACCGGGACACAGCTGCCGCCCGACACGTCATAGACGCCCGCGACCCCGTCGCAGTCGACCACCGCCAGGTGGGGTAGGGTGGGGTGGAGGGCCACGGCGGCCGGCAGGTCGGCCCATGTCTGGAGGTTCATCGCACGGTCGCGTCCGCGTCGTCGGTCGGGACGCCATGCCAGGTGCGCAGGACGTCGTCGGCCCACGCCTCCAGCAGCCCCAGCTCGCCGGCCAGGTGGAGGATGGTGTAGCGGGCCCGAATGTCCCGCCCATGGATGATGGACCGTCGGGCCCGCGCGTCCGTGACGTCGATGTCGGCGAAGGTCACCGGGCAGTCGGCGGCCAGCAGCTCGTCCCGGATCGAGGCCGGCGACCGGAGGGTCTCCCGCACGTCGGCGATGATGGACGGCCACTCGGCGACCAGCAGGGTGAGCCGCGCCCGAAGCTCCTCGTCGCTCGCGTGGGTGGCCCGGGCGTGCGGCAGCACGGCGTCCGCCAGCGGCCCGAAGTGCGCGATCAAGCTCGCCTCCCGGCTCGCCCAGTCCGGACGACCGGCGAGGATCGCCTCGATGTCGATCGACGCCGGATCGAGCGCCGCCAGATGCTCATAGAGCGCCGCCGTCGTGATCGTACCGACCCCCACCTGGCACCCGTGGAAGTCGTTCGACTCGCCGAACGCATAGTGCGTCATGTCGAGGTAGTGGCTGATCAGATGCTCGCCGCCGCTGGCCGGCGCCGACGAGCCCGCGACGCTCATGGCGAGCCCGGACAGGCACAGCGTCCCGGTCAGCCGGCCGACCGCCTCGGGGTCGCGGCCCGGCAGGAGCGGGGCCGTGCCTTCGAGGAGCTGGGCCCCGGCGTCGATCAGCACCATCGCCTCCCGCGAATACTCGCTGCCCAATAGACGGTAGCTCAGCCGCCAGTCGGCGTTGCTCACCGGCTTGCTGATCAGGTCGCCGAGCCCTGACGCGATCATGCGGTAGGGCGCGTTGGCCATCACGTCGAGGTCGGCCAGACAGACCACCGGGGGCGTGCAGGGCTGCGTCGTCTTGACGCCGTCGGTCAGGATCGCCGCGATCGCCGAGGTGTATCCGTTCATCGACGGCGCCGTGGCGACCACCGCGTAGGGCAACCCCGCCTTGTAGGCGCCCATCTTGGCGATGTCGTTGATCGTGCCCGCGCCCACCGCCAGCACCGTGGTCGGTCGGTGCGCGGCCAGCCGCTCTACGAAGGCCGCGATCTTCGCCTCGTCACACACCGGCGTCTCCTCGCCTTCGGCCGGCGCGACGATGTCGATGATGACGGTGTGGCCTGCAGCCGTGAGGCTGGCGGCGGCCCGCTCGCCCGCGATGCGCCAGGTGATGGCGTCGGCCAGGACAAGGGTGGTGGTGAGGTCCATCAGCGGGGCGAGCTCGGCGGCGACCGCGTCGAGCAGCGGGCGCCGGAGCACCAGCTTGCGCGTCGGGAGGCGGTCGGCGAACGGGGCCAGGGTGGCAGACAGGTCGAGGTCGATGACAGCGGCGCTCAAGAGCGGGTCCTCCGTAGGGACGTCGTGTTTTCGGGTCGGCGATCACGTTCGAACGTGCGAAGCTATAGCGCCATCGGGGTCCGTTGGCCATCGGGGGGTATTTTTTTCGCCGTTCTTTGTCAGCCTGAGGCCACCTGTTACATTCCGAATCGCTCCAACGGCGCACGGGCGTCGCTGAGAACGGAAAAAAAGTTGCTGGACACTATTTCTGCCGGTATACCATGCGGTCAGGGATGGTGTGCGATCTGGTCAGGGTGTCGGTGCCGTCAGGGACGGCGTTCGTCACGTCACAGCGCGGATCGGACCAGCCTGACGCTTCATCTGTGTACCCGCTTCCGGCCGATGGGTGCACATCCCTCCTGAGCCCTATGACCCGGGAGGAGGCGTGTGCCCTCCGTGGCACCAACCTACACGATGTGGGTTCTCGGCAGACGAGATGACAGAGGCCCCCTTGTGGCTCCCAGACTTCGGCGAGGATGGCTTTGAGCGATAACAACAACGACAGCAAAGACCCACGCGGTCTTGAACGTACGCCGGGTGAAGGACAGACCACGACGACCGTCGAAGAGCCTGCTGTCCAGACGCTGCCCGGTCTCCAGACCTCCGTGTTGACCCCCGAGGAGGAGAAGGTCATCCGGATGCTCCACGGTAAAGGACTTCAAGGGCACGAGGTGCTCGAGTTTGCGCCTGGGGCCTCCATGGAGACGAAGCTCCGCCTGGCGTTGATCGAGGCGAACCTGCTTGAGGCCTTCGAGGCCGAGCCCGTCGAGATCGACCCTGAAAACGGTTCGCCGCGTTCGGTGATCGCGGACGAGCTGGAGCGCTGACGCCATCCCCGGCGTGGACCTCGCGCGGCGCGGCTGCGCGGTGAGGTCGTGGCCGTGCTGTCGGCGATCCGGGTCGGCCGGGAGTTGACAGGGTGGGGGAGCGGCGGGATACTCGCGGCGTCACGGACGGAGGTTGCCCCCTCGCGCGCAGGTCGCGAGGCCGACAAGAGTTGGGGCAGTGGGGCTCGCGGGCGCGTCCCGACCGTGGTGCGACGTTATGTTCTGTGCGCGCGTCTCTCGCGCCAGGGCACCTCGAACCCCCAAGCACCGCGTGTCCACTCGCCATCGGTGGAGAGATAGCGCACGGCCGATGACACACAAACGCCATCCAACCGACCGATCTCCGGGGCTCCAGGCAAGCGACGGACCCTCGTCGCTGGACGCCGCGTTGGCGGACGGCGCAGACGGCGCTCCGCTTGATCCCGTCTTCTCCGAAGATCCATTCTTCACTGGCGAGTTCGATATCATCGAGCTGACCGGCGGCATCATCCCGATGGACGACCCCCACGGGGCGCCGACGCGGCCCGCCGATGTGGTGCCGCCCGGGCTTCCTCCGTCGCTGTCGAGCGATCCGGAGCTGCTGGCGGTCGACGGCGGCGAGCGGACGACGGTCGAGGTGCCCGGCCTCGGCGGCACGCCCGGCGCGGTCACGCTCCGGCACAGCGAGGTGCGGGCGCGGGTGCAGACGGAGGCCCGTCGCAGCCTCGCGCGCTGGCGGGCGCGCTCTCGCGAAGAAGAAGAAGAAGAGGAAGAGGAGGAGACCGGCGAGTCGACCCGCGAGGTCGTCGTGCCCGCGCTCCCCGCTCATGCGCCCATGCGGCTGAGCACCGACACGCCTCGCGAGGTCACCCGCGTCGATCGTGTGCGCTTCGAGGAGCTGGGCCTCGCGGACGCGGCGCCAGAGCCGACGACCGCGGACGTCGCGTCGCTCGGGGAGGTCGCGCTCACGGACATCGACCGGGCGCTGGCGGACCTGGACGAGGAGATCGGCGACCTCGATCTTGTGGAGGAGGACCCCTACGAGGCCAGCGGGCTCTTCATCGTCGACCGCAAGCAGACCACCAACCGGGACGCCCTGCCGAACATGACGGCGCGGCTCAAGCTCCGGCTGCCCGGGCTCGAGGAGGACCTGGCGCTGCCGGCGCCGTGGGGCCAGTACATCTTCGAGCTGCGCGGCGAGATCCTCGCCCGCAAGAACCCCCGCCTGCGCGCGGCCTACCTGCACGAGGCCTCCGATGTCCTGCGCCTGACCGGCGATCGCTGGCGCCCCCTGGCCTACGACCTCGACATGCGCGCCCTGGACCTGCACCCGATGTACCTGCCCGCGCTCCGCAGCCGACTGGTCGAGTGCTGGCGGTCCGGTGACGCCCAGGCCTACGCCGCCGCCCTCGACGAGGCGTTCACGCAGGCCTCGCGGCTCGACATGGAGGGGGAGCCGGACGCTCAGATGGTCCTCGGCGCCCTCCGCTTCGAGTTGGGCGTGATCAAGGAGGTGCAGGGCGATCTCGTCGGCGCGCACGGCCTCTACATCGAGGCGACCCGCCTGTCGCACAGCGACCCCTTCTTCTACCTCAACCTCGCCCGCGTCTTCCTCGCCGATGGCGAGGTGGGCAGCTACGCCGAGATGATGAGCGCCTGCAGCGCGTTGGCCGGCGAGCAGGCCGAGGCCGACAGCATCCGCGCGCTGCTCCTGTGCGACACCGCCGAGGCCGTTCGGCGCTCCGGTCGCCTCGAGGACGCCCACGGCCTGTACGAGTCGGCGCTCACCTACGATCCCACCCTGATGATGGCCTACCGCGGCCTGCAGCTCCTCGGCTGGTCGCAGAGCGATGTCATGCTCGAGATCGAGGGCCTCAAGGGGCAGCTGGCCCTCCTGATCGAACGTGGCAGCCGCCTGACCCGCGGGGACTCCCAGCGCAAGCTGCTCAAGCGCAAGGTGGCCGGTCGGTTCTACCGCCTGGCCCGGCTGCTCTGGGGCCTCGGCCACGCCGAAGAGGCCAGCTCCGCCCTGCAGGACGCGCTCGGCGTTCGGCGAGGGGAGCTGATCTTCCTGCGATCGCAGGAGCGGATGGCGCGGCGGATGGGGCAGTTCGGGCTCGTGGCCGACGCGATCAACCGCCAGAACGGCATGCTCGGCGACCCCGCCTTGCGCGCGCTGCTCTTCGTCGAGCAGGCCCGCGCCATGGCGCAGGCCGGCGATGACGACGGCGCCCGGACCTTCCTCAAGCAGAGCCTCGAGCTGGTGCCCGATTGCCTGCCCGCGCAGCTCGAGTTCCAGCGGCTGATGCTGCGCTCCGATGACCCCGAAGCCCTCCTGATGCTGTTCGCCGAGCACCGCAGCGAGACGCCGGATCCGTCCGCAGCGTGGGCCGCCGAGCGCGCCATCGCGGCGATGCGGCGCGGCGAGGTGCACGAGTTCCTGCGAGGCGACCTCGAGGCGGCGGTGGAGGCGTATCGGCACGCCATGGCGTGGTCGCCCGGCGCGGGGCCGTGGATGCGCGCTCTGGAGCGCGTGCTGCTCCTGCAGCAGCGCTACGCCGATCTGGCCACCCTGTACGGTGAGGTCATCGCCCGCACCCGGCACCCCGCCCTGCGTCGCGCGATGCTGCTCAAGCTCGCCCGCCTCGGGGTCGTGCACGAACAGTACGAGCTCGCCATCTCGACCTACCTCCAGCTCCTCGAGAGCCAGGAGCCCGAGCTCGATCACCTCGAGGAGCTCGCCCACCTCTATCGGCTCTACGGGTGGCCGCAGGAGGCCGCGCAGATCCTCGAGCAGGTCGTGGAGCTCGGCCAGCAGCTCGCCCAGGACCTCGGCCCGACGTCGGCCGAGGGGCGCTCGGCCGTGCAGGCCTCCGTCCGCAGCCTCAAGTGGCTGACCGTCCTGCACGCCGACAACAACACCCCCGACGCTGCGCTGGCTGCCCACAGCCGCCTGCTCGAGCTCCGGCCGGGCGATGCCGAGGCGCTCGAGCGCCGCAAGCGCCTGCTGATCCAGCACGGCGACTGGCTTCAGCTCGTCGACCTCCTCGTCCAACAGGCCGACGCCACCGAGATCGACATCACCCGCCGCGAGCTCTGGATGGAGGCCGCCGAGCTCTGCGTCGTCCGCATCCGCGATCGCCACCGCGCCCTCAAGATCCTCTCCGACCTCTGTCAGCACTTCCCCGACTACGCCGCCGGCGCCGACGCCCTCGAGCAGCTCCTGCGCTCCCGCGACGACCACGCCGCGCTCGCCGACCTCCTGCTCGCCCGCGCCGCCCAGGTCGCCGACACCGATCCCACCGAGGCCGTCCGGCAATCCTTCGAGGCCGCGATGCTGCGCCGGGAGCGCCTTGAAGACGACGAGGGCGCCCTCGACGCGCTTCGCGTCGTTCTCGACATCGACCCGCGCTTCGTGCCGGCCCTGCGCGCTGTCGGTGAGGTGCTCCATCGCCTGGCCATGTTCGAGGAGTTGGCCGATCACCTCGACGCCTGGATGGCCCACCCCGTCAGCGACGACACCTGGCTCGGCCTCGCCCACGGCCTCGGCTACCTCAAGGAGTTTCCGCTCGACCTGCCGCTGGAGGCGGTGGCCGTCTACCACGAGATCCTCGACCGCGCCCCGGCCGATGTCGTCGCCATGACTGCCCTCATCCGCCTGTTCGCGCGCCTCCGTCAGCGCGTCGATGAGGCCGCCATGCTCGAGCTGCTGGCCGATCACGTCTCCGACCGCGACGACAAGATCGGCATGTTCAAGCGCGCTGCCCGCCTCCGCGAACGCCTCGGCCTCGACCCGACCCGACAGTGGGAGCGCGCCCTCGAGCTCGACGCTGGCGACATTGAGGCCGAGCATGGCCTCGAGCGCAGCCTCCGCCGCGCGGGCGCCTGGGCCCGGCTGCTCACCTTCTACCTCCAGCAGGCCAAGACCGGCGACAACGACCGGCGCCTCTACCACCTCGTCAAGATCGCCGGCGTCTACACGACCATCGGTCGCGACTCGGACGCGCTCGAGATCCTCCGCAAGGTGCTCGCGCTCGACGGGGAGCAGCACACCGCACGCCTCATGCTCGTCGAGACCGCGCGCCGCCTCCAGCTCTGGGAGCTCGTGGCCTCCACCGAGGTCGAGCTCGCCGATTCCACCTCCGATGACACCCTCCGCCTCGGACACCTCGCCGAGGCCGCCCGCCTCTATCAAGACGTCCTGAACCAGCCCAACGAGGCCCGCGCCCTGCTGCGCGAGGTCCTCACCATCGACCCGACCTACGACGGCGCCTACCAGGGCCTCCGCGCCTACTACGACGGCGCCGAAGACGTCGACCACCACGCCGAGCTCCTCGACGTGCTCGACGCCAAGCTCGCCGTCGCCCCGCCCGCCGAGCGCGCCGCCATGTTGCACGAGGCCGCTGTGCTCGCCCGAGACTCCGGTGACCTCGTCCGCGCCGCCCGCTACCTCGAGGACCTCCTGCGCGACGACCCCGACGACCTCGTCGCCCTCGAGCTCGCCGCCGAGCTCTCCCACCTCGCCGGACGCGTCGATGACCTCGTGCTCTTCCTCCGCCGCCGCCTCGAGGTCGTCCGCCCCGACGAGGACGATCCCGAGCTCCGCGCCTCCTTCCTCGATCAGCTCTCCCAGGCCGAGATCGACGACCTCGGTGACCCCGAGTCCGCCGCCATCCACCTCTCCGAGCTGATGGCCCTGGCCCCCGACCACGACGCCGGCCGCGAACGCCTCGCCCGCGTCTACCTCCACCTCGGCCAGTTCGAGCAGGCCTGCACCCTCTACAAAGACCTCTTCGAGACCCACCCCGACCCCCGCACTGCCCTCGTCATCGCCGAGCTGCTCGAGGTCCACATCCGTCGCCGCCAGGAGGCGCTGGCCTGGTACCTGCGCGCCCAGGACCTCGACCCCCTCGACGGCGCCGCCCTCCGCGGCTTCGCCCGCCTCTCCGAACAGCTCGAGCGTCGCTCCGGCGTCGCCATGAACCTCCGCGTCCTGTCCGACCGCCTCGACGCCATCAAGGACGCCCACCGCGAAGGCGTCCGACGCGACCCCTGGCGCATCGAGCTGTACGCCCAGCTCGCCCGCATCCATCACCTGCGCGGTGATATCGACCAGCTCTCCATCCTGCTCAACCTGCTCGACTACTTCGGCTACGACGACAACCTCGACGATATCCGCCGCCCCATCCTCCATCGCGGCGGCCAGCTCCTGCTCCGTGGCCAGGGGGGGCGCCTCGGCCTCGACGAGCTGCGCGCCTTCGTCCTGCCCGACGACGCCCAGGGGATGCGACGCCGCATCTTCGCGATGCTCTGGGAGACCGTTGCTGCCGTCGATCCTGACGATCTTCGCGCGCGTGGCGTCTCTCGCAATGACCGCCTCACCGAGCGTGATGGTGACCCGCGATTTGGTAAGATCTCACACCTTGCCCGCGCGCTCAACGTCTTCGGCGTCGACGTCTACCAACACCCCAAGGACGCCTACGCCGTCCTCCCCCTGTTCACCCCCGAGCCCACCCTCGTCGTCGGACACGCCATCTTCGAAAAAGACACCGACCCCTTCCACCACTTCCGCGTCGCGCGCGCCCTCGAGTCCCTCCGCGATGGCAAGGGCCTCCTCGAACGCAAAGATGCCCTCGAAGCCCTCGGCGCACTCGATGAGATGATGCTCGCCCTCTACAGCGACGAGGTCTCCTCGCTCCCCGTCTTCTGCGAGACCCCGCCCCCCCGCGCCTGGCTCGCCGATGCCTCCCGACGACTCCAGCGCGCCCTCAGCCGCCGCACCCGCAAGGACCTCAAGGCCATCCTCGACGTCGGTGACGAAGACCCACCCTCCACAGCCCTCGGCTGGATCGACGGCTGCCGCATGGCCCCCGTGCGCACCGGACTCGCCGTCTGCGGCGCCTTCTCCGTCGCAGCCGACGCCGTCGCCGGCACCTCGTTCAGCCTCGACCGCGAGCGCGGCCACGCACGCATGGAGGCCGTGCTGACCGCCCTCAAGCGCCCCGATGTCGCCCCCGTCGTCGAAGGGATGCTCCGCTTTGTGACCTCCGACGAGTTCGCCGGACTCCGCAGCTGCCTGCAGCTCCAGAACGAGCCCGTGGAGTGACGCCGCGATGACCAGCCACCCCATCCTCGACGCTCACCCCATGCTGCAAGCCCTCGTGCTGCGCGCCGAGCAGGCCGACAAAGACCGCCGCGGAGAGCTCTACTTTCAAGCCGGACTCGCCGCCGAGTGCGTCGTCAACGACTCCACCGTCGCCCTCGAGCTGTTCGCCCGCTCCCTCGCCTTCCGCCCCGACCACCGCCTCACCATCGAGGCCATCAGCCGCATCGCCGCTGACCCCACCGTCGAAGATCACAGCCTCCTCGACGACGTCGGCTTCTTCGACAACCCCCACGTCGAAGCCCGTCACAAGCACACCCTCCGCCTCGCCCGCGCCGAGGTCGCCTTCTACACCGAGGGCGACAGCGACGCCGAGGCCGCCCGCGTCGATGTCGACGCCATACTCGCCGTCCAGCCCGGCCACCGCCCCGCACGACTCCTGCAGCAGGCCATCGCCGTCCAGGAAGGCGACTTCCTCGCCCTGGCCGAGGTCGCCCGGGTCACCGCCCAGTCCACCGTCGACGATGGCCTTCGCGTCGCTTCCTTCTACCTCGCCGCCAAGCTCGCCGAGGACGCCCAGGACGACCCGCAGCAGGCCCTCGACCTCCTCGGCTTCGCCCTCGAGGGGGCCCCCCTCCGCCCCGAGCTCCATGTCGCCTCCGGTCGCGTCGCCCGCCGCCTCGGCGACGTCCAGGCCCTCGCCGCGCGCCTCGACCGCGAGGTCGCCCACCGCACCACCACCGACGGTCGCATCGCCGCCGCCATCGACGCCGCCTACGTCCACCACTGGCAGCGCGACCGCCCCGAAGACGCCATCGCCGCGCTGCTCAGCGTCCTCGATGACCTCGACGCCGACCGCGGCAGGGCCCGCGACGCGATCGTCGCCCGTGAGGTCCTCGTCGAGGTCGCCGCCGCCACCGACGCCGCCGGCGAGCTCACCGCCCTGCGCGAGCTCTCCCAACGCCTCCCGCGCGGCCGGCGCCAGGCCGCCATCTTCACCCGCATCGGGCAGCTCATGCTCGAAGATGAGGCTCTCGGTGACATCGAGGGCGAGGTCGCCGTCCGCTACCTCGAGGCCGCCCTCGACGCCGACACCACCTACCGCCCCGCGATGGTCCTCCTCGATGAGCTCTACGCCGAAGGCAAGTTCCCCACCAAAGGCCGCGATCTTCTCCGCCGCCGCGGCCTCGAACAAGGCCGCCCCGACTTCCTCGTCCGCGCCGCCGAGATGACCCTCGAGGGCCTCGGACGCGTCGATGAGGCCGTCGCGCTCCTCCGACAGGCCATCGCCCTGTCCGATGACGTCATCCTCTTCGGACCCGACTCCCCCCTCGACCGACTCCTCGAGCTCATCCAGAGCGAGGCCGAGCTCGCCCCCCTCGAGGTCCAGGCCGTCGAAGATGCCCTCGCGGTCGCCCGCACCGACCACGGCCGCCGACGCCTCCTCGATCGGTTCGTTCGCCTCGCCCACCGCGGCCAGGGCATCGACCCCGCCCGCCTCCTCAGCCTCACCGAGACGCACCACCTCCAGCTCTCCGACCCCTACCTCGCCGATCGCCTCGCCAACCTCTTCGCCGCCGCTGGCCGCTGGAGCGAATACGCCGCCCTGCGCCGCTCCGAGCTCGACGCCCTCGAAAACCACGGCGCCGAGCGGGTCCTCGAGGCCATGTACGAGATCGGCCAGATCCACGACGCCGCGCTCCACGACCGCGCCGCCGCCCTCGGCTGGTTCCGCGCCGTCGTCGACCGCGACCCCACCTACAAGCCCGCTGTCGCCGCCCTCGAACAGGTCCTCATCCAGACCGACGGCTGGACCGAGCTCACCCGCCTCTACGAAGGCGAGCTCACCCAGCTCAACGACGCCGACCGCGCCTCCAGCGCCTTCAAGATGGCCATGATCGCCGAGCGCACCCCCGGCGACGAGGCCCAGGCCGCCTCCTGGTACGATCAGGTCCTCCTGCGCGAACCCAACCACCTGCCCTCCATCATGGGCGCCATGCGACTGGCCGATGTCCGCGGCGACCTGGAGCGCTGGGCCGAGCTCGCCGCCTCCTGGGCCGACCGCGAGCTCGACGACCACCTCGCCGCTGCCCTCCACTGCGAGGTCGCCGAGGTCCTCGAAGATCACCTCGGCGACACCGAGAGCGCCGCCCACGCCTACCGCGTCGCCCTCGAGCGCAGCCCCCACCAGGAGATCGCGCGGATGGGCCTCATCCGCACCCTCTTCCGCCTCAACCTCCACGATGAAGCCGCCGAGGTCGCCGGCTACCCCGTCGGCGCCGAGGACGAGGACGAGGACGCCGCAAGCCTCGAGGTCGCCACCGGCGTCGCCATGATCGCCCGCGACCCCCGCGCCTACACCGAGCAGGTCGTGCGCGACTTCCCCGACTTCATCCCCTCCCGACTCGCCGCCCTGCGCCACGCCCTCGAGGCCCGCGACAACCTCGCCGCCGCTGCCCACGCTCGACACCTCGGCCATGTCCTGCCCGATGGCCCCATCCGCGCCGCCTGGCTCCGCATGGCCACACTCCTGGGACGGCTCGCCGGACAGGACCTCGACTACTCCATCGCCCACGAGCTCCTCGACGAACCCGTCATCGACGAGCAGGTCCTCCTCCGCATGGAGGCCTACATGCGCGACAACGGCGACCTCGAGGGCCTCGCACGCATCATGAGCCGACACGCCGGCGCCGTTCGCGACGACCTCACCCGCGCCTCCTACCTCCTGGCCTACGGACGACTCCTGCAGGCCCGCGGCCACGCCGATGAGGCCATCGACGTCTACGAGCAGATCCTCGAAGAACGCCCCGGCTTCCTGCCCGCCGTCAAGGCCCTCAAGCTCCTCACCGAGCTCACCAACGACCGCGAAGCCTTCGCCGAGGCCTGCGAGCGAGAGGGCACCCTGGTCAAAGACCAGAGCCTCGCCGTGCACGACTTCCTCACCGCAGGCGAGATCCGCCGCCGCTACCTCGGCGACATCGAAGGCGCCATCTTCGACCTCGAGACCGTCCTCAAGCTCGAGCCCACCAACAAGACCGCCTTCGACTCCCTCCGCGAGATCTACTCCATGCGCGCCCAGCCCAAGGAGCTCTATCACCTGATGCAGCGCCGCGCTGAGGCCGTGGACGACGCCGCCATCTGCAAGGACCTCCTGCTGCGAATGGCCGAGATCGCCTTCTCCCGCCTCGGTGACAACGAGCTCGCCAAGCGCTGCCACCAGCAGGTCCTCGAGCTCGACCCCCTCCACATCCAGTCCTACCGCATCCTGGCCGAGCTCTACGAGTCGGAAAAACTCTGGGAGCGCGCCGTCGATTGCCTCGTCGGCGTCCTCGGCCTCACCGAGGACAAGACCCTCCTCGCCCTCACCTATCGCAAGATCGCCGACATCTACGACACCGAGCTCAAAGACGTCCCCCGCGCCATCGAGGCCTACCGCTCCCTCCTGCGCCATGACCCCAACCGCGTCGATGCCCTGCGCCGACTCGCTGTCCTCCTCCACGGCGACCAACGCTGGGAAGAGGCCGCCAAGGCCTACGGCAGCCTCCTGCAGCGCGAGCGCTCCCGAAAAAAACTCAAAGGCGACCTGCTCGCCCTCTCCCGCATCTGCCTCGACGGACTCGCCGATCCCCTCCGCGCCGAGCAGTGCCTCACCCACGCCCTCCGCCTCGACAGCACCGACGCCGAGCTCCACGAGCACCTCATCCGCTTCTACCAGGAGCGCGGAGAGACCCAGAAGATCAACGAGCACCTCACCCGCACCGCCCGCCAGTTCGCCACCGCGCTCGCCGAAGACCTTGAAGAAGGCGACGTCGAGAAACTCCGCCCCTCCCTCGAGGGCATGTTCCGCATGGCCGACCGGTCCCGCGACCGCGATCGCTCCTTCGTCGTCTCCGCCTGCGCCACCGCGCTCGCCGCCACCACCGACGAACATGTCGCCTTCTACGAGATGTACCGTGAGGCCGGCGCCCTGCGCCTGCCCTCCCGCGCCATCCCCATCGACATGACCGACACCACCATCCCCGCTGAGCTCTCCGGCGCCGTCCTCAACGTGCTCCGCTACGCCGACGAGCCCCTGCGCAAGCTCAAGTCCGCCGCCGTCCGCGACTACGGCGCCGGCCGCCGTACCCGCGTCTCCGAACGCGACGGTCGCCCCGGCGCTGACGTCCTGTTCCGCTGGCCCACCCTGTTCAGCCTCCAGGACGTTCAGCTTCACGTCGTCTCCAACGGCCCCGAATGGCCCGTCGCCATCCCCGGCGAGCCCTCCATGCTCATCATCGACGAGACCGGCCTCGACCGCATCGCCGACGGCGACCCCCAATACCTCTTCCGCCTCGGCCGCGCCATCGCCCCCCTCTCCATGGGCATCGGCGGCTGGGTCCAGCTCCCCGATGACCTGCTCGTCCCTGCCTTCGCCGCCGCCGTCCGAAGCTTCTCCGCCACCTACCTCATCGGCGACGACCGCGGCACACACCCCCAGATCGAAGAAGACCGCATCCGCAAACACATGAGCCGCGTCCCCGAACGCCTCCTCATCCCCCACATCTACGAGATCACCGCCAAGTTCGACGCCAACGCCATCCTCATGCAGCGCCGACACCTCGAGCGCGCCTTTTGCCGCCTCGCCCTCATCCCCGTCTTCAACCCCGTCCCCGTCCTCGAGCTCCTCCGCGCCGACGGTGGCCTCGAGGCCTTCAACGATGGCCTCGGCTTCGTGCTGCAGGAACGCCTCGGCGACCTCCGCCGTGCCGTCGGCGTCGCCCTCGACTGATCCCCTCACCCCACCCCCGAGGATCCCCCATGACGAACAAGCAGATCGTCATCTCCGACCCCGATCCCCGCTGGGGCTCCCCCGACGACCACCGCACCCACGTCGTCCTCGTCCACCCCGAGATCCCTGGCAACACCGGCAACGTCGCCCGCCTCTGCGCTGGCGCCGACGCCGTCATGCACCTCGTCGAACCCCTCGGCTTCAAGCTCGAAGACCGCTACCTCCGACGCGCTGGCCTCGACTACTGGCCCAACGTCACCCTCTGCATCCACCCCGACTGGGACGCCGTCACCCACCTCTTCCCCCGCGACCGCCTCCACCTCTTCACCACGAAGACCGATCGGCTGTTCTGGGACGCAGACCTGGGGCCCGGCGCCGTCCTCGTCTTCGGGCGAGAGACCAAGGGACTTGAGCCGGAGATCCGGGATGTGCTGGGGGACCGCCTGGTGAAGCTGCCGATCGGGGAGGGCGTGCGTTCGCTGAATCTGTCGAACGCGGTGGCGGTGGCGGTGTATGAGGCGAAGCGGCAGCAGCGGGGGAGGGCGCGCTGATGCTGCGCAAGAGCGCTGATCGGTTTGACGGACCGAGCATGAGCGAGCCCCGTGTTCACGGGGGGGCGATACCATGAGTGTGTGGCGGGTCGCCTTCCTTCGGTCGGCTCCCTGCGGACCTCGCTACGCTCGGCCCGCCGCCACACCCGTCCTCGTCGCCTGTGCTGGTAGCACAGGCGACGAGGACGGGGACTCCCGTGGATACGGGGCGAAGCTCAGGCGATGGGAGTCAAACCAATCAGCGCTCTAGCTCTCACTGCACCACGTCGGCCCGGCCGCCGACCTCGCGCTCGACCCCGTCGCACCCCGGCTCAACGTCATCACCGGCGACAACGGACTCGGCAAGTCGTTCCTGCTCGAGGCCGCCTGGTGGGCCCTCACCCGCACCTGCCGGCTCTACAACCGCGCCGACGGCGGCGAGAGCGAGTCGCCCGCCGTGTAACAGTTCACGCCACGCGACGTCATGCAGGGGCTCAGCCGACGCACCACCATCGCCGGCCAGGACAAGGAGGAGACCCTCTGCCTCGGCCTCATCGACGAGTGGCGCGAGTGGAAGCGCGTCGCCGACCCCCGCTTCGACCTCCTCCGCCGCCTGCTCGCTGCGCTCGGGCCCGACGACCAACCCCTCCAGCCCGGCCCCCTCAAGCGCCCCACCCTCGACGACGTCCGCGAGATCCCCACCATCCGCATGCCCTACGGCCAGGACGTCCCCCTGACCTACGCCCCCGCAGGCGTCCAGCGCATGAGCAAGCTGGCCTACCTGCTCACCTGGGCCCTCTCCGAGCACGAGACCGAGTCCTCCCGCGTCGGCCGCCCCCCGACCCAGCAAGTCATCGTCCTTGTCGATGAGCCCGAGACGCACCCGCACCCCCGCTGGCAGCGCACCGTCGTCCCCAGCCTCCTCAAGGCGGTCGAGAGCTGGCGCGCGTCCAACCCGCCCCGCGTCCAGTTCCTCATCGCCACCCACGCGCCCCTGATCTTCGCCTCCCTTGAACCCCTCTTCGCTCCGGCGCGCGACGCGCTCTGGAAGCTCGACCTCGTCGACGGGGTGGTTCAGATTGAACGTGACGCTTGGCACGAGCGCGGCGACGCCAACATGTTATTCCTGTGCGCCCCCTGAATCCGGGAGAGCCTGACCGGGCCGTCACTGTCCTGTCTCCGACCAACGCCTCAGGCCGCCTGACCCCCTGCGAATCACCGCGCGCGCTCCAGCGCCAGCGCCCAACTCGCGCACCTGGCACCCTTCACCAGCGCCTGCGTCATGGTGCCTGGCACCTGCGTCAGCACGCGCCGGTGATCAAGCCACGGCCGCGTGAGAGCACATCGCCTCTGCGGGATGGGGTCGTCGGGGGCCTCCACCCTGAACGCGCCATCATCGAAGGCCGTCCAGCGCCGTCGCACCCCTGCTTCGGGCCCCCGACCACCCCCGCGACCCCCGTCACACCCCTCTCCCCGGCTCCATATACCCCCGTGACCGCCGTCGCACCCATGCTCCGGCCCCGCAACCCCCCCGTGACCGTCGTCGCGTGGCCCTGCACCGAGCCGAACAGGGGCCGCGACGACGTCGTGCGGCCTTCCGACCACCCGAACAGGGCCTGCGACGGCGTCGGGCGGTCTTCAGGCGTCGGGGACGGGGGCGTGACGGGCGCCGTGCCTTCGTCACGGTGCCTGGCACCTGCGTCAGCCCCCGCCACCAGGACCCCCGTCATGGTGCCTGGCACCTGCGACGGCAGCGGGGGAGGGCGCGCTGATGCGTGTCCCGACCGTCGCCTCAGGCCGCCTGGCCGCGCTCCATTCAACGGGCGCGCGAAAGCTCCAAGAGCGGCTTCAGATCGAGCACCATCCGCGCGGGCAGCTCGTCCGACAGCCGTTCGAGGCCAAAGCGCGTGTAGAACCCATCACCACGGCCTGCGTCAGGGTGCCAGGCACCCATCCACCACCCGTGTGGGCGCCCGTACGTCCAGGATCAACAGGGCCCGGCTACCGACCCTCGCATGCAGGAGTCTCCGCCAGCAGCCAGGCTCCGCAGGCGTCCCCTTCGGCCCCAGGTGGGGCGAACCCCTCAGCAGCGAGCCCGCGGTCCACCATCCAGCATTGGCCGAGGTCGTCCAGGACGGCGTCCGGGGTGTCAGGGCCGTCCGTAGCTGCCACACACGCAGCCCCGAGCGGCGACTCAACGCAACGTCGATCAAGGTCCACGCGCGCGAGATGCTGCACCCGGCACCGCGACTCGCTCGCGCACACCTGAACGTCGAGCGACGCGCACGGAGGTGGCGCCGGCACCGCTGAAGCGTCCGCCGCGCCGCCCGTCGAAGGGCCCTGAGCGGGGCATCCGACGAACGCCCCGCTCAACGCCAGCGCCATGATCATGCGCGCTCGTCTCCGTGTCCCCATCGCCTCCCGTCCCCGTCGGCTCCTCATTGCCTCTTGCGCGCCTCGACCGCGGTGTCCTACCCTGACAGGTCCAGTCTCTGCCCTGGAGCCCTGATGAGCGAAGACCATACCTCAAACGCCCCGATCCCCGACACCGAAACAGACCACCAGAGTCTCCCCGCACGCCGCACAGCCTTCCGAGGCCGCGGCAACCCCGGGGTGGCTGGCGGCGTCAAGGCCGTCGCCAAGGCGATGCAGATCTCTGCCGCGGAGATGGGGCTCGTGCGCGGCGCGCGCGCGCTGCTCGCAGTCAATCAGAAGGACGGCTTCGATTGCCCCGGCTGCGCCTGGCCCGATCCCGCCCACCGCGCCATGGTCGAGTTCTGCGAGAACGGCGCCAAGGCCGTCGCGGAGGAGGCCACCACGAAGCGGGTCACCCGAGTGTTCTTCGCCCGGTGGTCCCTCGACGAGCTCGGCACCTGGTCGGAGTACGAGCTGGGAAAGCAGGGGCGGCTCACCGAGCCGATGGTGCGTCGCGCCGGTGCCAGGCACTATACGCCCATCGCCTGGGACGACGCGTTTGACCTCATCGCCGAGCACCTCAACGCGCTCGACTCACCCGACGAGGCCATCTTCTACACCTCCGGCCGCACCAGCAACGAGGCGGCGTTTCTCTACCAGCTCTTTGTCCGTCAGCTCGGCACCAACAACCTCCCCGACTGCTCGAACATGTGCCACGAATCGAGCGGCACCGGGCTCGGTGAGTCGATCGGAGTGGGCAAGGGGACCGTCAGCCTGGCCGACTTCGATCAGGCCGAAGCGATCTTCATCATCGGCCAGAACCCTGGCACCAACCATCCCCGCATGCTCACCGTCCTCGAGCGCGCCAGGCGCCGCGGCGCGACCATCGTGTCCATCAACCCCCTGCGTGAAGCGGGCCTCGTCCGATTCAAACACCCCCAGGATGTGCGCGATATGCTCGGCGGCGGCACCCGTCTGGCCGAGCTCTTCGTGCCCGTCCGCATCAATGGTGATGTCGCGCTCCTCAAAGCCGTCTGCAAGGTCGTGCTCGAGCACGAGGCTGAGCGGCCCGGCCAGATCCTCGACCACGCCTTCATCGAAGCCCACACCGAGGGCTTCGAAGCCTGGAGGGAGGCGCTCGCCACCGAAGACCTCAACGCGCTCGCCGTCGAGTCCGGCGTGGACGAGGCGATGATCCGGCAGCTCGCCCGGATCGTCGTCGAGGCCAGAAGCCTCATCTGCTGTTGGGCCATGGGCCTCACCCAGCACAAGAATGGCGTGGCGAACGTTCAGGAGGTCGTCAACCTCCTCCTGCTCCGCGGCAACATGGGCCGCCCCGGCGCCGGAGCGTGCCCCGTGCGTGGTCACAGCAACGTGCAGGGCGACCGCACCATGGGCATCTGGGAGCGCCCCCCCGCCGCCTTCCTCGACAAGCTCGGCCAGGTCTTCGACTTCGAGCCGCCACGCGAGCACGGTCTCGACGTCGTCGAGTCCATCGAGGCCATGGCGTCGCGCCGCGCCCACGTCTTCTTCGCGATGGGCGGGAACTTCCTGTCCGCCGCGCCGGACACGAACTTCACCGCCGGCGCCCTGACCAACACACGCCTGACCGTCCACGTCTCCACCAAGCTCAACCGGTCCCACGTCGTCACCGGCGCCCAGGCGCTGATCCTGCCCTGCCTCGGCCGCACCGAGCGCGACCTCCAGGCCTCCGGTGAGCAGCTCGTGACCGTCGAGAACTCCATGAGCGTGGTCCATGCCTCCCGCGGACGCCTGCCACCGGCCTCGCCTCACCTCTTGAGCGAGCCCGCCATCGTCGCTCGCCTGGCCATCGCGACCCTGGGCCAACGCTCTTCCGTGGATTGGGCCAGCCTCACTGACGACTACGATCGAATCCGCGACCTGATCGCCCGCGTCGTCCCCGGCTTCGAAGACTACAACACACGGGTGCGCCAGCCCGACGGCTTCGTCGTGCCCAACGGAGCCCGTGAACGGCGCTTCGACACCGAGGTGGGCAAGGCCCGCTTCACCATCCACCCGCTCCCCCACATCCCGTTGGCCGCCGACCAGTACCTCATGATGACCGTCCGCACCCACGACCAGTACAACACCACCATCTATGGCCTCGACGACCGTTATCGCGGCATCTACAAGCATCGCCGCGTCGTCCTGATGAACGCCGACGACCTCGCTGCGGCCGGCCTCCGCGAAGGCGACGAGATCGAGCTCCGCAGCCACTTCGAGGGTGAGGTCCGCAGCGCGTACGGGTTCGTCGTCGTGCCGTGGGAGCTCCCCACCCGCTGCATCGCCACCTACTTCCCCGAGGCGAACGTCCTTGTGCCTGCACGCTCCTTCGCCGACAAGTCCCACACGCCCGCCTCCAAGTCCGTCGTCGTCTCCATCCACCGCTGACGCGCTGATCCATCCTGGATCACCTGCCATGGTTGCGTCGTGGTCCACAATGGAACACCCCTGCGGACGACGTCCCAGAGTCGACCACGTCCTGCGTTGCGCCGAATCGGTCACGGCCGCCGTGCTTGACGGGGTCGGCGCCGCGTTGAGCGGGTTGGCGCGAGGATTGCTTTACAGGCTGCCGTCGATCACCCGGCGATGCACTTTCGCCTTTGCATAGCTGGCACCGCCCAGGGGCGCCCTCGACGGGCGCGGTGTGGGCTCAGCCACCGAAGCTCGAGGAAACCCCATGCTCAATGTCACCTTCTGGGGCGTGCGCGGCAGCGTGCCTGTCTCCGGCGCCGAGTTTGCCCGGTACGGTGGGGCCACCACCTGCCTCGAGATCTCCATCGACGGCGCGGGGGACGGGACGCCCGACCGCGTCATCATCGACTGTGGGACCGGCGTCACCGAGCTCGGCAAGCGCTGGGGGGACCGTGCTCCTCGCGCCCTCATCCTTCAGACCCACTTCCATTGGGACCACATCCAGGGCTTCCCGTTCTTCGCCCCCCTGTTCAATCCCCGCGGTGAGTTCGCGCTGTGGTCCGTCGAGCGCGAAGGGTGTGGCCTTCGCGATGTGCTCGTCAGTCAGATGACCCGCCCAACCTTCCCCATCGGCATCGACATCCTCCCGGCCGCGCTGACGTTCGATGCGCTCCCCCCACAGGGCGCACGCCAGCTCGGCGACCTCACCGTCCGGTGGGCCGAGGTCCACCACCCCTCGGGCTGCACCGCCTTCCGTCTCGACCACCGCGGCGCCAGCGTCGTCTTCTCCGGCGACGTCGAGGTCCAGCAGGGCGGCCGCGACGCGCTCGTGACCCTCGCCCGCGGCGCCGATCTGCTCGTCATGGACGCCCAGTACCTGCCCGAGGAGTACCCGCATCGCCGGGGATTTGGTCACTCCACCCCGCAGGATGCCGTGGACGTCGCGCGCGCCGCAGGCGTCCGACACCTCGTCATGACCCATCACGACCCTACCCACACCGACGACGTGCTCGACCGCAAGCTCGCCAGCGCCCGCCGCATCGCCGGAGCGACCCTCACCGTCCACAACGCGAGGGAGCAGGGGCTGGCCACCGTCGAGCCCGGCGCAACATCACCGTTCCACACCCCGCACCACTGCGCCGAGTTGTAGGTCGGCCGCCAGCTGGGCTATCTTGCGGGGGTGGCCGCCGAGCCGGCCGCGGCGTCCACTCCCCTGCGCAGCGCGTCAGCAGGGGGTTCGAGATGACCGACCAGCGCTCCCGGAACACACCGCCGTACCCGTCCAGCCCCCAGGCCACTCCCGCCGGCCGCCTCCCCCTGGACACCGCCCCTGCTGCCCTGCGGCGCAACGCCCGAGGACGATCTGCCATGACCGATGCGCTCCTGCTGGCGCTTGGCGAGCTGATCCGGAAACAGATCAGCGCCCGACAGCTCCTCCAACATGTGGTCGAGGTGATGGCCGAAGAGCTCGAGGCCGATCGCTGCACCATCTTCATCCTCGACGACTCCGCCGACGAGCTCGTCAGCGTCGCCGCACAGCTGCCCGAGATAGACGCCATTCGCGTCCCCGTCTCACAGGGCGTCGCCGGCTACGTCGCCCGCACCGGGCGCCTCGTCAACATCCCCTACTGCGACACCGACGCACACTTCTGGACCCGCATCGATGAGGTCACCGGCTACCACACCCGCACCATGCTCGCCGGCCCCCTGCGCGACGGTGATGGCGCGCTCATCGGTGTCGTCGAGTTCCTCAACAAGAAGTCTGGCATCTTCACCGAAGCCGACGAGCGCGCGTTCGCTGTCCTCAGCGAACAGGCTGCCTCGCTCCTGGCTGAGACCACGCTCGGCCGTGGCCCCAACTACCTTCTCACCTCCGCCGCCTCCGAGGTCGCTCCCCACGACGCAGACCTGCCGTTCACCGAACGCATCAACGGCCTCATCGGACGCGGACGGCCCATGCAGGATGTCTACGGGCTCATCCTCCGCGCCGCGGCCACCGAGGCCACCGTCCTGCTGCGCGGGGAGTCCGGGACGGGCAAAGGGCTCGTCGCGCGGGCCATCCACGACAACTCCCCTCGCCACCAGGGCCCTTGCATTCACCTCGACTGCACCACGCTCCCCGAAGGACTGATGGAGAATGAGCTGTTCGGCCACGAACGCGGCGCCTACACAGGCGCCCACGCTCGCAAGATCGGCCTCGTCGAGGCGGCCAACCGAGGCAGCCTCTTCCTGGATGAGATCGGCGATCTGCCGCTTCCGCTCCAGGGCAAGCTCCTCACCCTCCTGCAGGATCGCACCTACAACCGCGTCGGGGGGACGCAGCGGCTCAACGCCGACATCCGCATCATCGCCGCCACCAATCGCGATCTCGAGCAACTCGTGCGTGATGGCCTCTTTCGAGAAGACCTCTACTACCGACTCCGCGTGGTCGAGATCAACCTGCCTGCGCTCCGTGAGCGTGGCCGCGATGACCTCATCGCCCTGATCAACCACTTCGTCGATGTCGCCTCGAAGCGTCACAAGAAGCACATCGAGGGCATTCGTGCCGATGCGCTGGCGATGCTGTTGCGCTACTCATGGCCCGGCAACGTCAGGGAGTTGGAGAATTGCCTCGAGGCCGCGATCATCTTCGCCGATCACCAGATCACACCCTCGACGCTCCCGCTTCGCAATGAGACCGCGACCATGGAGCTCCCCGTGCTGACGCGCGAGGAGATCGCGCGTCTTCGAGAGGGGGGGCCTGTCGCTGGCAGGACGGAGGGATCTGGAGGAGCCGACCGAGGTGGAGGTGCTGACGGTGTTCGAGAGGCCGGTGAGGTGGGTGGGCTTGAGCCCGTGATCGCAGACGAGCCGAGTCTACGGGACCTCGAGGCGCGGTACATCCGCTGCCTGCTGGAGAAGTATGAGGGAAACCGGTCGGCTTGTGCTCGGATTCTTGATATCGGTCGAAATACGTTGTTGCGGAAGATGAAGGAGTATGGGCTGGAGTAGGACGGGTGTGGGGTGCCTGGCACCTGTGCATGCGGAGGACACGGTGCCGGAGGACACGGTGCCAGGCACCCGGTCGAAGGACACCGTTTCGGTGTGTTCTTCGGTGCCAGGCACCCGATCCGACCCCCTTCCCACCGGCATCGAAAAAAAGTACGCAACATTCGTCCCGATCTGCCGATAACCCTCCCGACAACTTTGCCTGGAGGCCGCAATGGGACGTTCAATCCGCATCACCGAGTCCGATCAGATCTACTCCGTCACGAATCGCACGATCGAGGGTCGACACTTCTTCGCGCCTCGCCCGGAGATCAACGCGTTGATCCTGGCGTGTCTGGGCCGCGCGCTCCATCGGTGCGGAGTGGAGCTCTTCGCATTCATCTTCATGAGCAATCACTTTCACATTCTAGTCCGTGCGCCGAAGGAGAACCTCCACGAGTTCATGGGCTACTTCACAGGTCGCCTGGCGTGGGAGGTCAACCGCTACCACAATCGCCGGGGGCCCCTGTTCGGCGGGCGCTACCACGCCGTTCCGGTGCTCGACGATGAGGCGCTGTTGCAGCAGTACGTCTACATCGCAGCCAATCCGCTGGCCGCGGGGCTGGAGACGTCATTGGGATGGCCAGGGATCAGCAGCTATGCGTCGGAGCTCTCCGCCCGGCCGTTGGTCGGTCACTGGCTCGACCGTGAGGCCCTGCGTCGGATGCGTCGCCGCGATCGGGCGGCTCGGCCGCAAGAAGCCACGGTGCCGTACACCATCCCCATCACGCCGCTGCCCCGGTTGGCGGAGCTCACGGACGCACAACGTGTCGAGGTGCTGCGTGAAGCCGTCGTCGCGCGAGAAGCGGAGATCCTCGAACGAAGGGCGACCGAGGGGAAGCACGCGTTGCTGGGCGCCGCCGAGATTGTCGCGCGGGGGCCGGAGCATCGCCCCGCCACAGAGCCATGTTCGCCGCAGCCGCGCTGTCATACCGAATGCCCGAACACACGTCGAGCGTATCTCGAGACCGTCAGGGAGGTGACGTCGGCGTATCGCAGGGCGATGAAGCGCTGGCGCGCGTGCCAGGATGGCATCGTCTTCCCTGACGGTACTATTCCGCCAGGCTGGAATCGAGTGGTTCGCTCAGCTCGCGTGGGTGCGTCCTGAGGCAAGCCGCTCCACAGGTCGTGGCACGTGCATGGTGGCTTGTCGATGCGTTCTCACGAGCGGACCGGGCCACGCGACCGCCGTTGACACCTGCAACGCGCGGCGGAGCTCGAGCTGCGCTTTGGGGGCGCAGCTGGCGGGTCAACCAGCTCGTGGAAGCGAAGGCGGCAGGGTTGGCGAGATCCCGTGGTACGGTCTCGAGCGCTCGACCCTGGTCGTGCTGGGCAGCGGACGCTGACTGATTGTGGCTGTCAGCCCACAAGACTCCCTGCACTGCGTGGTAGACGGGGCTCAGGTGGGTCTATCGCCCATCATCACAGACGACGAATCGCCTCCCTTCCAATCCCAGCCGGATGAACTTTCCGCGGTCGTACCTCAGCATTCTGTCCACCGAGCCCAATTGGCCCCGCGAGACCCACGCCCCGCTCTTGTGCAGGGGTACTCCATCCACCTCGCTGGTCGCGGGGCCGAAGTGAAAGTGACCGTGAACGATCGTGTCCACGTCGGCGAGGATTGGACGAAGGCGGGTGGGCAGCGAGCGTCGCCAGAGCGTGTCTTCGCACTGAGCGACGACGCCTGCGAGCCAGCCCGGCCCGAGTCCGTAGAGTGTTTGTAGCGATGGGTGCCGGGCATAGGCGCGGTTCTCGGCGCGCAGCAGATGCTTGCCGACAGCCTCATAGGCGCCCTGGACGAAAGGGGCTTCGCTGAAGCGGTGGCCATGGACGGTTCGGATGCGTTCGCCGTGAAAGCCAACGAAGTCGAAGCGCCAGGTCTCTGGCCACAGGAGCTGGCCGGTGCCTGGCGCCGGATCGTGGTTGCCCTCGACGTATACGACGCGGCGGCCCTCAGCGCGCCACGCGGTGATCAGTTCCGAGAGGCGCAGGACAAGCTCGACCTCGTCGGGTCGGATCACGCCGCGGTGGGCGTCGATGATGTCACCGTTGAGGACAATCAGCTCTGCGTCGTCCACAGCCTCGTGGAGGTGGGACAACAGGTGGTCGTGGAGGGCGTGGCACACTACCCAGCCCAGATGGAGGTCGGAGAGCAGCAGTGCCTGACGTACGCGGTGTTGGGTGCCAGGCACCCGTCACCCCGCCTCATCCGTCGCCGTCTCAAGCACCGTATGCACCACCATGTGCTCCGAAACGATCTCGGCCAGGTCCTTGAGCTGCACATGGTCGGCGCCCCGGTACTTGACGCCGTCATCGATCATGGTCAGGCAGAACGGGCACGCCACGGCCACGACATCGGGTTCTGTCGCGAGGGCCTGGTCGGCGCGTTCGTAGTTGATGCGCTTGCCCAGGTCTTCCTCCATCCACATGCGACCGCCGCCCGCTCCGCAGCAGAACGCCTGCCGCTTGTTGAGGTCCATCTCGCCGCGGGTGACGTTGGGGATGGCGTCGATGATGTCACGGGGGGCGTCGTAGATCTGCGCCCAGCGACCGATGTAGCAGGAGTCGTGATAGGTGATGCGCTCGCCGACGCCAGGCTTGAGCTGAAGCTTGTTGGTGCGGATGAGCTCAGCGAGCAGCTCGGTGTGGTGGATCACCTCATAGTTGCCGCCGAGCTGGGGGTACTCCTTGCCGATCGTATGGTAGCAGTGGGGGCAGGTCGTGATGACCTTCGTCACTTTGTACTTGTTCAGAACCTCGATGCTCTCCTTCGCAAGGCTCTGATACAGATACTCATTTCCGATCCGGCGAGCTGGATCGCCCGTGCATTTCTCCTCGCGACCGAGGATGGCGAAGTCGACCCCGGCGTTCTTGAGGATGCGCGCAAAGGCGACGGTGACCTTCTTCTGGCGGTCATCGAACGAGCCTGCGCAACCGACGTAGAACAGGTACTCGGGCACGTAGTCGAGCTGGCTCAGCACGGGGATCTGGAGCCCCTCGGTCCAGTCTCCGCGGAAGGAGCCGGAGATGCCCCAGGGGTTGGAGGCGCTCTCGAGGTTGCGGAAGGTGCGAGCGACCTCGGGGGAGATCTGGGGGGAGTCGCCGCCCATGACGAGGAAGCGGCGCATGTCGACGATGGTGTCGACGTGCTCGATGAACACGGGGCAGTTGCCCACGCAGGCGCCACAGGTGGTGCACGCCCAGAGCTCTTCGGCGGTGATGACTCCGTGGAGCATGCCGGGCATCTTGCCGCCGGTGTCGAAGGCGTGGGTGATGTGGTTGTCGGGGCCATCCAGGGCGCCGTCGCCCTCGAGCTTCTTGCGCAGGACGTGGTCGCCCTTCTCGCGGATGTGCTCTTTGATGTTGTGGATGACCATCATCGGGTTGAGCGGCTTGCCGGTGTTGTAGGCGGGGCAGTAGTGTTCGCAGCGGCCGCACTCGGTGCAGGCGTAGGTGTCGAGGAGCTGCTTCCAGGTGAGGTCTTCGATGTTCTCGGCGCCGATCTTCATCGGGGTCTCGCTCTCGAAGGAGGCCTCGTAGGCGTCCATGTCGATGGAGTAGAGCGCGCCTCGGGGCTCGACCTTGCGGAAGAAGACGTTGGGCATGGCGCCGAGCAGGTGCAGGTGCTTGCCGAACGGGATGTAGTTGAGGAAGAACAGGACGATGCCGACGTGGAGCCAGTAGCCGAGGTTGTAGGCGACCTCAAGGCCCGTGGAGTTGATCCCGGAGCCGGGGCCGTCGGCGAGCATGTACGCCGCGCCGAGGGCGATCGGGGTCCAGTGGGGGTTGTGGCCGAGGGCATCGGGCGAGATCATGGCGATCTCGGCGCCATTGGCGATGAACTTGGTGATCATCAGGAAGCCGATGAGGCCGAGGATGATCGCTGCGTCCATGCTGGCCATGGCGTGCTGGGGGCGCACAGCGTAGCGTCGCACGGCGCCGAAGATGACGGCGGCGAGCACGGCGAACCCGGCCAGATCCTGACCGAACAGGAGGACCTGGTAGAGGGTTTCACCGACGATCGCCGACATGTGAAACTTCCAGTAGAAGCCTCGGATGAAGTACTCGATCGTCTCGAGCTGCAGGACGAGGAACCCCCAGAAGATGAAGAAGTGCGCGATGCCGGCGGGCTCGAGGATGACGCGACCCTGGCCGAGCACGTACTTGACGAACGAGCTGATCCGCCGCGGGAGCACCACGGGCACTGGCGTTCTGCGGCCCATGAACACGTATCGAGACAGGCTGAAGACGGTGTGGCCGAAGAGGCCGAAGGCTCCAAGGAGCATCACCGCCATGACACCGGCGCGAGCATATTCCATCTGGTCCCTCTCGAAGGGTGCGGTGGAGGCGGCGTGGCGACGGGAAGGAGCCGGGCACGCAGCAGGCCAACCGGGCGGCATACGTCGTCCGGGGGCGGCTCCGGTGTTGGCGACATCGACGGATGCGGAGACGCCCCCCTATCGGCTGACCGTATATCCCACCTCCACGCCGGACTGCAACCCTCCTCTGCTCCGAAGCCACCGCGGGGCGGCAGGGTCGGCACGGCCGGACGGCCGACGGCACAAACGGGGGCGCGTTTGACGGGCAGGTTGTGCTCGAAGGGGCAGGCGTATTAGTCTACGGCTGGCGAGCGACCCACCGGCCGGTGGGGGATCCCACGACCACGACTCTGGTGTCTGGCGTCGAGTCGCCGACGCGCATACGAGGCTCGCGTGCCCCATCGGGGTTGGCGCGCCGCCAGGGTCGAGACGCATGAGAGCAGGGGCATGTCGGGAAAGGTGATCGGGATCGACCTGGGGACCTCGAATTCGGTGGTCTCGGTGCTGGTGAACGGGGAGCCGGTGGTGATCCCGGACGCGCAGGGTCGCACGATCCACTCGTCGGTGGTCGCGTTCCTGCCGGACGGCGAGATCCTGGTGGGCAACGATGCGGTGCCGCGCAAGGTCATCGATCCGGTCAACACGGTGTACTCGGCCAAGCGCCTCATCGGCCGTCCGTTCTTCAGCGAGGAGGTGCGCATCGCGCAGACGCACTACCCCTACGAGGTGGTGTGCGGAGAGGACAACAACCCCAAGATTGTGGCGTGTGGCCGGGAGTATTCGGCGGAGGAGATCTCGGCGATGATCCTGACGCACATGCGTGATCTGGCCGAGGCGTACCTCGGGGAGCGCATCGATCGGGCGATCATCACGGTGCCAGCGAACTTCAATGAGGGGCAGCGGACGGCGACGAAGGTGGCGGGCGAGATCGCCGGTCTGGAGGTCGTCCGGATCCTGAACGAGCCGACGGCCGCGGCGCTCGCGTATGGGTATGGGCAGGGTCGTCGGGAGAAGGTGGTCATCTACGACTTTGGCGGCGGGACGTTCGACATCACGGTGCTGGACCTTCGCGACAGCGTCTTCGAGGTGCTCTCGACGGCGGGGAACACGTACCTTGGGGGCGACGACTTCGACAATCGGCTGGTGGACTTCATGGTGGCGGCCTTTCACCATCGCTACGCGTACGATCTGTCGACGGAGATCGTGGCGATGCAGCGTCTGAAGAACATCGCCGAGCGGGTCAAGTGTGAGCTGTCGGAGAAGGAAAAGGTGGCGGTGCAGATCCAGGAGATGATCCCGGGTTCGGCGCAGCCGGTGGTGTTGAGCTTCTCGCTGACGCGCGAGGGATTTTTTGAGCGATGCCAGGACATCGTGCAGCAGACCTTCCTGGTGTGTGACGAGGCGCTTCGGCTGGCGGAGTTGACCCACCACGAGATCGACCACGTGGTGTTGGTGGGTGGCACCACGCGGATGCCGTTGGTGCGGGACATGGTCTCGCAGTACTTCGTCAAGGAGCCGGTGGGCGACATCAACCCGGACGAGGTCGTGGCGGTCGGGGCGGCGATCTTCGCCGCGAGCCTGGAGGCGGACAGCGGCGGCGGCCGGTCGGCGTTGCTGATCGACGTGACGCCGCAGGCGCTCGGGATCGCGACAGCGGGCGGGTTCTGCGACACGGTCATCGAGCGCAACGAGAACATTCCGACGGAGCGGTCACGGACGTTCACGACGAACCGGGACTACCAGGACGTGGTGAAGCTGGAGATCCTCGAGGGCGACTCTCGCCGCGCCGAGGAGAATCGAAAGATCGGTGAGCTGATGCTCGAGGGGGTGCGTCCGGCGCCGCGGGGGCAGGTGCAGATCCAGGTGACGTTCGAGATCGACACCGACGGCATCCTCAACGTCTCGGCGGTGGACGTGGAGACGGGTCTTCGGCAGTCCGCGCGGCTGGCGGTGGCGGGGAGTCTGTCCAGCGAGGAGGCGGCGCGGCTTCGGGCGCAGGCGAACTATTACGAGGACGAGGGCGAAGCTGGCGCGTACTGGCCCGAAGGCGCGAGCTGAGCTCCATCGGTGGTCTTCGGGAGGGCCCGGTGACCCGCTGCGCGGTTGGATCGTACGACCGCATTGACGTTTGTGCGACGCTACGCTACACATCCGCCCGTTGAGGCGGTTTTGTCGGTCTCGTTCGGCCGCCCGCCCCCTGACCCCGAGAAGGCGCTGATGACGACCCCCCAGATCATGCTGGCTGCTGCCGACCGCGAGGTGCTCCTTGGCTTGATGCCGGAGTTTCCGCGCTCGCGCTTCGCGCCGATGGCGGGGATGTCGGGTCATGACGTCGCGGACGTGCTCCAGCGGCGGTCTGTGGACGCGGTGGTGGTTCACGAGACGTTGGCGGACATGGGTGGCGAGCAGCTGTGTGTGTGGCTGCGGGAGAACGTGGGCAAGGGGTTGGCGATCATCCTGTTGGTGAGCCAGCTTCCCCCCCGTCGTCGGGGTCCGTCTCCCTACGACGCCGTGGTGCGCATCCCGGCGGGGCCGGGGGTGTTGGGGGATCGCGTGGCGAACCTGGTGCGTCAGAAGTGGTCGGAGGCCGGCGGCCAGGACAGCTTCGCGACGGAGGTGGGTGAGCGGTTCGCGAAGGTGGACAGTCAGGACTACTACGCCATCCTCGGGGTGAGCCAGGCGGCGAAGTACGACGCGGTTCGCAACGCGTATGACCGGTTGTCGCTGCGGTTCCACCCGGACAAGTACCTCAGCCTGAAGGGGACGGAGGTTCACGAGCAGCTCAACGCGCTCTACAAGCGCATCGGAGAGGCGTATCGGATCCTGACCGATCAAAAGAAGAAATCTGCGTACGACAAGCTGCTCAAGCAGGGCACGCTTCGCTACGATGAGGCCTCCCGCGAGAAAGAGGGACCGAAATCCCTGGAGGACCTCTCTGACAATCCCCGGGTCAAGCGTTTCCTGAAGCTGGCCCAGGTCTCGATCGCCAGCGGCAACAGCCGGGCGGCTCTGCAGAACCTCAAGTTCGCCAAGAGTCTTGAGCCTGGCAACGCGCTGTTGGCGGAGAAGATCGCCGAGTTGGACAAAGACGGATAACCCCCCTCCTGGTATCTCCCCGAACAATCTGGCGGTGCATGGTTGATCCGTCCCCGTCCTGGGGTGCGCGATCTCCGCGACGCCGAGGTGTATGACGAGCAGTATGACCCACAGACACGCCATTGAGAACCTGCGCAACGTCGCAATCATCGCCCACGTCGACCACGGCAAGACGACCCTGATCGATGGGCTGCTGCGCCACACGGGGATGGTCCCGGAGCACAAGCAGCTCGCCGAGCGCGCGATGGACACCAACGATCTCGAGCGAGAGCGCGGGATCACGATCGTGAGCAAGTGCACCTCGATCACCTACCGCGACCACCGCATCAACATCGTGGACACGCCAGGCCACGCGGACTTCGGCGGCGAGGTGGAGCGGGTGTTGGCGATGGTGGACTCGGTGCTGTTGTTGGTGGACGCGTTCGAGGGGCCGATGCCGCAGACGCGGTTCGTCTTGAACAAGGCGCTTCAGCTCGGCCTGAACCCGATCGTGGTGATCAACAAGATCGACCGTCCGGATGGGCGTCCGGATCAGGTCCTGGACCTGGTGTTCGACCTGTTCGTGACGCTGGGGGCGAACGACCGTCAGCTGGAGTTCCCGGTCGTGTATGCGTCGGCGAAGCGTCGATACGCGGTGCGAGAGATCGAGGATCTGAAGGGCAAGGACATCGAGACGCTTGACCTGACGCCGCTGCTGGACTCGATCCTCGAGAACGTGCCGCACCCTCCGGGCAACCCCACCGCGCCGCTCCGGCTGCAGATCGCGACCCTTCAGTACAGCGACTACCTGGGCCGGCTCGGGGTGGGGCGCGTGTACGACGGCGTGATCAACGAGGGTGACCGCGTGATGGCGTGCCGCCGTGATGGTACGACGACGGAGTTCAAGATCAGCAAGCTGTACGGCTTCTCGGGGCTCGACCGCATCGAGCGGTCGCGGTCGTCGGCGGGTGAGATCGTGGTGATCGCGGGCATCTCGGACGTGTTGCCTGGCGAGACCATCTGCGCGCTGGAGCACCCGAACCCGCTGCCGCTCATTGCGGTGGACGAGCCGACGATCTCGATGCGTTTCTCGGTGAACAACGGCCCGTTCTGTGGTCAGGACGGCAAGTTCGTGACGAGCCGTCACATCAAGGGAAGGCTCGAGCGCGAGCTTGAGCAGAACGTGGCGCTTCGCGTGGAGCCGACCGAGACCCCGGAGGCGTTCAGCGTGATGGGGCGCGGCGAGCTTCATCTGTCGATCCTGATCGAGACGATGCGCCGGGAGGGCTATGAGCTGCTTGTCGGCCGGCCCCGCGTCGTGGTCAAGGAGGTCGACGGGCAGAAGATGGAGCCGATCGAGGAGCTTGTGGTCGAGATGGACGACGCCTATGCGGGCTCGGTCATCGAGGAGTTGAACAAGCGCCGCGGGGAGATGCAGGAGATGCAGGTGAACGAGCTCGGCACGACGCGCTTGCGGTTCCTGATCCCCAGCCGTGGCTTGATCGGATTCCGGAGCGGCTTCCTGACCTCCACGCGTGGCACGGGCGTGATGTACCACACCTTCCACGCGTTCGGGCCGTACCGTGGGGACACGCCGGGTCGGGCCAGCGGGGCGTTGATCGTGCAGGAGGCCGGTGAGACGACCGGCTATGCGCTGGCGAATCTTCAGGAGCGCGGCACGATGTTCATGGGGCCGGGCGAGAAGGTCTACATGGGTCAGCTGGTGGGGTTGCACGTTCGGGAGAACGACCTTGTCGTCAACCCGTGCAAGAAGAAGCAGCTGACGAACATGCGCGCTTCGGGGTCGGACGACGCTGTGCGTCTGACGCCGCCGATCGACCTGACGCTGGAGCGGGCGTTGGAGACCATCGGCGATGATGAGGTCGTCGAGGTCACGCCGCTGTCGATCCGGGTGCGCAAGGTGTGGCTGGACCACAACGATCGGAAGCGGTACGGCAAGAAGTCGTAGCGAGGGTGGGAGCTGAGGCGCGTGTCGGGTGCCTGGCACGGTGTCCGGTGTCGGTCGTGTGGCTGTCGACAGGGTGCCTGGCACCCACGCCTCAAGCTCCTGCTGCTGTGGCGCAGCGTCTGCGTCGCCCGGGTGAGCGTATCGGTGCCTGGCACCTGGCCACGTCGCCGCTGACCTGACACGAGGTCGTGCAAGGTGCCTGGCACCCTTTGCTGCAGCACCCGTTGCTGCAAGGTGCCTGGCACCCTGTGCCAGCCACCCCGACCCTCCCGATCCCTCCCTTCGCTCTCATCAAGCTTCATCCCCCACTTGCCGCCGCGCCGCGCGGCGCTCCAGGGCTGATTTGACAGCCCTCCCCGCCTCGCGCATCGTGAGCTCCGCGGCTTGACGAGAGAGGGACGGGGTGGTGCAACAGACTGGCGCGTGGGCGTCCCCATCAGCATTGGCGAAGCGACGTTGGCGCCCCGGGCTCTGGCGCGCCGCCCCTCGGCTGTGCGCTGCGTTGACGCGCCGCCAGAATGGGGCAGCAACGTGTGCCGTTGGTGCTCTGGCGGCGCTCGTGGTCCTCCTGACCGCGGGCGTGGCGTCGGCGTGTGGCGGGCCGCGACCCCCACAGCATCCACCGCGTGTGGACGGCGTCGGCGTCCTGTTCGACTGGGAGCAGCTCGCCGCAGCGGCCTCGACTCTGGTGTTGTCGCAGGGGACGTTCGGGACGGGGCTGGCGCTGGGGCGGGGGTGTGGGGTGTCGGGGTTCGATCCGCTTCGCGGGTCGGTGGAGCTGCGGACGTCGGCGACGTTGGAGGTGTGGTCGTCGTC
>Ga0100377_1000163_pt1 | contig 52278 bp, 35 predicted proteins | sample CryGeymeta201501_FD_83664 | JGI IMG/M metagenome (GOLD analysis project Ga0100377, IMG submission 83664) | Groundwater microbial communities from Crystal Geyser aquifers in Utah, USA - Crystal Geyser metaG 2015-01 | ecosystem: Environmental > Aquatic > Deep subsurface > Groundwater | place: USA... | reverse complement strand
GTTGGCCCCCCGTTGGCCCCCCGTTGGCCCCCCGTTGGCCCCCCGTTGGCCCCCCGTTGGCCCCCTGTCGGCTCCCGGTGGCGATGCCCCGGGCCCCGGGCTAGGCACGCCCCCGACTTGCTTCCCCACCTCGCCATCGCCGTGCTCCTGCTGGGGGCTTGCCCGCACGCCGCCCGCCTGCCCGAGCTGCGCGTCGCCGACCTGGGCCTGCCGGCCCCTCCCACCACGGCGGCCCACCTCGAGATCAGCGGCGGCGACCGCAGCTACTCGGGCCCGGCCCGCTTGGAGGTCGTGAGCGCGCAGCCCCTGTACCTGCGCCTGGAGGACCTGGCCCTGGCAGAGCCGCTGGAGATCCTGGTCGACCAGCGCTCGCCAGTGCACTTCGGCCAGCCCCTGGGCCCGCAGTTCACCGACACCGGGACCTTCCTGGAGACGGACGGTCGCCTGCTGTTCAGCCTGACCCGGACCTGGGACGCGGCGAGCGAGCGGGCGGGGGAGCAGGACCGGATCGTCGTCGTCGGGCGGCTGGCCCCCAAGACCCAGAAGCCGCCCCGGGACTGGCTGGCGCCGGGGACGACGCTGTTCTACGGCCTGACCTGGGACGACAAGCCCATCACCAAGCTGGTGCCCCTGGGCCTGATGGTGACCCTGGAGGCTGCCCCCGATGGGGGTCGCGTCCTGGCGTGGCAGGCCGATGTCGACCCGGACGCCGAGGTCGAGGACACCACCCAGCGGACCCGGCGCGGTCGCCGGGAGATCCCGCCCGAGGTGGCCGAGGCGGCCGCCAGCTACGCCGACGACTTCGAGGGGGGGGGCGACGTGTCGGACCACGCCAGCCTCTTCGTGCCGCGCCAGGCGCGCCGCACCCTGAGCAGCATGGGCGTGGCCGCCTGGCACGACAGCCAGGCTCCCAGCAGCGGCCTGCTGCAGGCCCAGGGCAGCCTGTCCCTGACCATCCAGGCCGACGACGCGCTGTGGAGCATCCCGGCGACGGTGGCCCGCGTCCAGGACAGTGGCGCCACCTACCTGATCGCCGACGACCCCCACGATCCGCTGCTGCTGTACGCGAGCCGCCCCGGCTGGAGCATGCGCCTGATGGCCATCGGTCGCCCTGCCCCCGAGTGAGCCCCGCCCCGCCCCGCCCCGCCCCGCCCCGCCCCGCCCCGCCCATGACGAGGCCGTCGTGAAGGACCTCAAGAGCCAGCTTGCCAGCGCCTTCGGTCGGGACCCCCAGGCCGAGGCGCCCCCCGCCCGCGAGGCAGTGCTTCCCGCCGCGCTTCCCGCCCTGCTGGGCCCTGACGCCCACCTGGCCAGCCCCTGGCTCCAGGCCCTGCGACGCCTGGCCGGTCGGGACGGCGTGCCCGCGGTGCCGGCCCGGCCGGGCCTGCCGGCGGCGCGACAGCTCACCGACACGGCGGTCAAGGCCCTCAAGGGGGCCGGTCGCAAGCGCGACGCCTCCGAGCTGAGCGATCTGCGGGCCCGCTTCCTCTCGGCCCGGGACAAGGAAGCCTGGGGCCTGGTCAAGGCGCGCTTCGTGGCCCTCGATCTGTCCGAGAAGGCCTACCGGGCGCTCAAGCAGGGCGAGGCCGACCCCCTGGCGGTGTGGACCCGCTTGTCGCGCTGCACGGACGCCGAGCTGCAGGCCATGGGACACGCCCGTTTGCGCGAGGTCCTGGGCAGCTGAGCCGGACCGCTGAGCTGGACCGCTGAGCCGGACCGCTGAGCCGGACCGCTGAGCCGGACCGCTGAGCCGGACCGCTGAGCCGGACCGCTGGGCCGGACCGCTGAGCCGGACCGCTGAGCCGGACCGCTGAGCCGGACCGCTGAGCCGGACCGCGATCCAGAGGTCGCGCTTCTGGTCGCCCCGGCGACACGGCGTCGCAGCCCTGCCTGTGGACCAGCGCATCGCCTTGTATGGCGTGCATATTGCATAAGTGTTGGTCCCCAGCATGCGGCGGCGCCGCACCGGAGAAGCCATGTTTCCCAGCCTCCTCGTCCCCCTCCTCGCCCTGATGCTGTCTGCCTGCAAGCAGGAGCCCGTGAAGTCCGAGCTCCGGCCGGGCGGCTACACCCTGGCCCGCTTCACCGACTGCGGAGAGATGCGTGCCTGGGTCGCCACCGCCTGGACCGAGGCCCTGATCCAGTCCCGCTATGGCTACGGCGGCTACGACCTGGCTGCGGGCGGCGCCGAGGGTGACAGCACCGACGGCGGCAGCAGCGGCCCCAGCTCCTACTCCGAGACCAACAACCAGGAGGTCGGGGTCGACGAGCCCGACCTGGTCAAGACCGACGGCAGCTACCTCTACGTGACCCACGGCAGCATGCTGTCGGTCGTGAAGAGCTGGCCTGCCAACGAGACGGCGGTGCTGTCGACCCTGGACCTGGACGGCGAGCCCCTGGGGCTCTTCCTCCGGGGGGATCGGGCGCTCGTGATCTCGACCGTGTGGGAGTACCACGACACCGGTGGCGCGACGGGCGGCGGCGAGACGCGCCCGGACTCGTCCGACGGTGGCTACGGCTACGGCTACTACGGCCTCTATGGCACGGGGGACGTGCCGGACTGGGCCGGTGACAGCGACCGCTACTACGGCAGCTCGACCCGCCTGAGCGTCGTCGACCTGAGCGACCGCAGCGCGCCCGTCGTGCGCCGCGAGATCGACATCGAGGGCTACTACACCGACGCCCGCATGATCGGCAGCGATGTCTACCTGGTCTCCAACGCCTACGGCTCCATGCCCGAGTCGCTGTGGGACCTCATCTGGAGCGGCAGCCTGGTCCTGCCCGAGGTCACCGACTGGTCGGACACCGCGGCCATCGAGGAGGCCGCCGCCGAGGCGCGGGCCATCCTCTTCCCGCGGGTCTACGAGGCCGTAGCGACCATGAGCCCCGAAGAGCTGCTGCCCGAGTTCCGCGACCAGGTCCCCGGCGCGGACGCCGCCCCCACGCTGCTGACCCAGTGCTCCGACGTCTACCACCCCGACGGCTACACCAACCCCTCGGTCCTGACCGTCACCCACCTCGACCTGGACGCTGGCGACGCCGGCTCCGACCTGGGCGCCACCGGGCTGATGAGCGACGGCTGGCAGGTCTACGCCAGCCAGGACCGGCTGTACGTGGCCCAGGCGGGCTGGTGGTGGTGGTGGGGCTGGGGGGACGCCGACCTGACGACCCACATCCACGCCTTCTCCCTGGACGGGGCCGACACCACCTACCTGGGCTCCGGCAAGGTCGCCGGCTACGTCCAGAGCCGCTTCAACATGAGCGAGTACGACGGCTACCTGCGGGTCGCGACCACCGACGCGAGCTGGTGGTGGGGCGGCGGCGTGGCCATGGCTGAGGACGGCACGGTGGACGCCGGCACCAGCACCGGTTCGGCGGGCAGCACCGGCTCCGCGACGGAGGGCAGCGACTCCAGCGGCGCCAGCACGGCCCTGACCGTGCCCGACGACACGCCGGCCAACAACGTCTTCGTCCTCCAAGAAGGCGCCACGGGCCTGGAGCAGGTCGGCGCGCTGTCGGGCATCGCCCCCGGCGAGCAGATCTACGCGGCCCGCTTCCTGGGGGACAAGGGCTACCTGGTCACCTTCCTGCAGACCGACCCGCTGTTCACCCTCGACCTGTCGGACCCCTCCAACCCGCGCCAGGTCGGGGAGCTCGAGGTCCCCGGCTACAGCACCTACCTGCACCCCACCGACGCCGATCACCTGCTGGCGGTTGGCATGGGTGACAGCGACGGCGGGACCAGCCGCTTCCAGGTGAGCCTCTTCGACGTCTCCGACATGGCCGCGCCGGTGCTCGACGACCGCTTCGAGGTCAGCAGCGACGACTGGTCCTGGTCCGACTCGCTGTGGGACCCGCACGCCTTCACGTACTTCGCGGACACGCTGTCGGTGCCGATCTACACCTACAACTACGACAGCAGCACGGGCAGCTACAGCGACTTCAGCGGCCTGCTGGTCCTGGACGTGGACCTGGCGGGCGGGGCCCTGACCGAGCTGGGCACCGTGGGCCACGGCGACCTCGCCGCGGACAGCACCTGCCCCGCCGATCCCTACGACGACTGCTACGACTACGGCGACTATGCCTGGATGCGCCGCAGCGTCGTCATCGAGGACTGGCTGTACAGCCTGAGCAGCTACGGCATCAAGGTCACGTCCCTGCGTGACCCCACCACCATGGCCGCCCGGGTGCTCTGGTACCCGAGCAAGTAGGGGACACCCGAGCCAGCGCGGGCGGGCCTCAGCCGACCATCTCCAGGGTGGCGGCCACGGCCCGCTCGATGCCGGCGGCGATGTCGGCCAGGCTGGCGTCCTCCATGTATGCGGGCGCCGTGACCAGCTTGCCGGCCCGGTCGATGACGGCCTGCCGCACCGGACAGGCGACGTGGGTGCCGCCCATGGCCTCGATGGCTGCGGCGGTGCCCGGGTCGCTGCCGATGGTGACGGTGCCCTGGTGCAGGGCCATGACCAGGACGGCCGGGCTGATGCACACGGCGCCGATGGGCTTGCCGGCGGTATGGAAGGCCGCCACGACCCGGGCGAGCTCCGGCTCGACCTGGCCCGCGGTGCCCTTCACCGCGAAGGTCGAGAGGTTCTTGGCCACACCGAAGCCGCCGGGCAGGAACAGGGCGTCGAAGGCGGTGGGATCGAGCTGGGCGAGGGGGGCGATCTTGCCCCGGGTGATGCGCGCGCTCTCGTGCAGGACATTGCGTCGCTCGCCGGGCACCGGCTCGCCGCTGAGGTGGTCGACGACGTGCATCTGCTCCTTGTCCGGGGCGTACACGGAGACCTGCGCGCCGGCCCGCGACAGGGCCAGCAGCGAGATCACGGCCTCGTTGATCTCAGCGCCGTCCAGGTAGCCGCAGCCGGAGAGCACGACGGCGACCTGGGCTGCCGGGGAGGGGGACGCGGGGGAGGGGGACGCGGGGGAGGGGGACATGGCGGCTCCTGGGGCGAGGTGCGGTCGGCACAAGCCAGGGAGACGCGCGGATCGCCCGCGCCCGTGCGATGATCGAAGCATCGACGCGACCGGGTCCGCGACCCGGCCTCCCTGTGGGTTCGGCTATGCCACGCCGCCGTGGCTGCCAACGGACCTCGCGACCGCACCGGAGCCGTGCATGGCTGCTCGCCTCGTCCTCTCCTCCGCGCTCCTGCTGCTGCTGTCCGGCTGTGGCCTCGGCCTGCTCCCTACCGCGGGGGGCGGCAGCGACTCGGGCCTGCTCACGACGCTGCCGGGAGACGGCGGCGGTGTGAACACGACCGGCGGGGACGGCGGCGGCGGGGACGGCGGGGGCAGCGCTGGTGACGGCGGCGGTGGCTCCGGGGACGGCGGCGGCACCAGCGGGGACGGTGGCGGCACCAGCGGGGACGGCGGCAGCTCCGCCTCGGCGCCCACCCTGAGCAGCCTGTCAATCACCGAGGGCCCCAACCGCATCGAGGTGTCCTTCGTCGCCACCGACCCCGACGACGACCTGGAGGGCGGCAAGCTCAAAATCACCCAGGGCGGCAGCACCAGCAGCTTCAACATCTCCTCCCAGATCGACCAGTGGCGTCCCTCGGGCAGCTCGCTGCTCTACCTGGACCTGGCCAACTGCGACCGCGGCAGCCACCTGAGCTTCGAGGTCACCGCCGTCGACGCGGCGGGCCACAGCAGCGCCAGCCGCACCGACTCGCTGACGCCCTCGGGCAACGCCACCGCCCTGCGCGAGGTCGGGGACACCCCCGCCGACATCGAGGCCGCCGGCGTCGTGAGCCGTAACAGCTACCTGTGCGGGGACCTGTACTCCACCGGCAACGACGGGGTCAACTATTACACCGGTGACCTCGACATCATCAGCTTCCACCCGAGCACGGGCGGGACCTACACCTTCTCGTTGTTCTGGGACGCCGTCAGCGGCGACTACGATCTGCACCTGTACAGCAGCACCTGGAGCAGCCTGGCCGCGGCCGCCGACTTCGGCACCGCGCAGCCCGAGAGCTTCTCGGCCACGTTGCTCTCGGGCACGACCTACTACCTGGTGGTTGCGGGCTGGTCGGGCAGCACCGGCGGCTACGAGATCGACGTCCAGTAGTTGGGGCGGCCGCCCCCCGATGCTGCGATACGGGCCCCCATGCCCCGCGGAACCACGCCGGGGGCACCCCCGTTGCCCTGAGAGGTCCCCATGGGTCCCCCCCTTGCCCTCGTGCTTGCCGCCGGGCTCGGCACGCGCATGCGCTCCCGCCACGCCAAGGTCCTCCACCCGGTCCTGGGCTGGCCCATGGTCCGCCACGCCGTGGCCGCCTGCCAGGAGGCCGGGCTGGAGGTCCGGCTGGTGGTGCACCACCAGGAGCCACAGGTGCGGGAGGCGCTGGCCGGCTTGCACGTCGCCTTCTCGCGGCAGGAGCACCCGCGCGGCACCGGGGACGCGGTGCGTGCCGCCCTGGCCGACCTGCCGGCCACCGGCACCCTGGTCGTGCTGCCCGGCGACGCCCCCCTGCTGCGTGCCCAGACCCTGACCGCGCTGCTCGACGCCCACCAGGGCCGGCTGGTGACCTGCCTGTCGGTGCGGCTGCCGGATCCTGCCGAGTACGGGCGCATCGTCCGCGACGGGGATCAGCTGCGCATCGTGGAGGCCGCCGAGCTGGTCCTGGCCGGCCGGTCCGAGGCCGAGCGCGCCGCCATGGACGAGGTGAATTCCGGCGTCTACGCCTTTGACCTGGCTTTTCTCCACGAGCTGCTCCCGAGCTTGCAGCCCCACCCCCCCAAGGGCGAGCTGTACCTGACCGACGCCCTGGCCGCGGCCTCGGCGCGCGGTGGGGCCGCCGTGCTCTGCCACAGCGGCGACCCGGCCGAGGTGATGGGGGTCAATGACCGCTGGGCCATGTCCGAGGCCGAGCGTCGGCTGGGCGAGCGCCTGAAGCAGGCCCACGCCCTGGCAGGGGTCAGCTTCCAGGACCCGGCCAGCACGCGGGTCGAGGTCGAGGTGCTCCTGGGTCAGGACGTGCTCATCGGCCCGGGCTGCGTGCTCGCCCGCGGCGTGGTCCTGGGCGAGGGGGTCGAGGTGGGCCCGCACTGCGTGTTGTCCCGCTGCCGGGTCCACGCCGGGGCCCGCATCCTGGCCCACAGCGTGGTCGACGGTGCCGAGGTCGGGGCCGGCGCCCAGGTCGGACCGCTGGCCCGCTTGCGCCCCGGCGCGGTCCTGGAGGCCGATGTCCGGGTCGGCAACTTCGTCGAGGTCAAGCAGTCCCGCATCGAGGAGGGGGCCAAGGTCAGCCACCTGTCCTACATCGGCGACGCCCGGGTCGGGGCGGGGGCCAACGTGGGCGCCGGCACCATCACCTGCAACTACGACGGCTTCGGCAAGCACCACACGGAGATCGGGGCGGGGGCCTTCATCGGCAGCAACACGGCCCTGGTCGCCCCCCTGCGGGTCGGCGTGGGCGCCATCGTCGGCGCGGGCTCGACGCTCACGGCGGACGTGCCGGACCAGGCCCTGGCCGTGGCGCGGGGCGCCCAGATCAACCGCTCGGACCTGGCGCCGCGCCTGCGGGCCCGCAACCAGGCCCTGGCCCGACTGCACGCCGCGCGCAGCTCCGGCGAGGGAGAGCCTTCGTGAGCACGCTGCTGACCGGCCTGAACCCTCCCCAGCGCGAGGCGGTCGAGGCCATCGACGGCCCCCTCCTCATCCTGGCCGGGGCCGGCTCGGGCAAGACCCGGGTCCTGACCCACCGCATCGCCTACATGCTCGAGAAGGGCGTGGACCCCCGCAGCATCCTGGCCGTGACCTTCACCAACAAGGCCGCGGCCGAGATGAAGCACCGGGTCGAGCAGATCGTGGGTCCCCAGGCCCGCAGCATGCTCGTGACCACCTTCCACAGCGCCTGCGTGCGCTTCCTGCGCCAGGACATCACGGCCCTGGGCTACCCCCGCTCCTTCGCCATCTACGACACCGACAGCCAGCTCCGCCTGGTCAAGGCGCTGATGAAGGAGGAGCGCATCGTCAGCAAGGAGTGGACCCCGGCCCGGGTGCGCAGCGTCATCGACGGCGCCAAGAACCACATGCGCAGCCCCCAGGACCTGGCCCGGGACCACGCCCACGACGTGGGCAACCCCGCGGCCCGCCTCTACGCCCGCTACCAGGAGGCGCTGCGTACCCAGGGGGCCGTCGACTTCAACGACCTGCTCAACCTGGTGGTCCAGCTCTGGGCCGAGCACCCCGACGTGCTGCAGCGCTACCAGCGGCGCTTCCGCTACCTGATGGTCGACGAGTACCAGGACACCAACCGCGCCCAGTACGAGCTGCTGCGCCTGCTGATGCGGCGCCCGCCCGGCGAGTCGCGCAACGTCGCCGTGGTGGGGGACGACGACCAGAGCATCTACGCCTTCCGCGGCGCCGACATCCGCAACATCCTGGACTTCGAGGCCGACTTCCCCCAGGCCAAGGTCGTGCGCCTGGAGCAGAACTACCGCTCGACCGGGTCGATCCTGAAGGCCGCCCACGGCGTCGTGTCCCACAACGGCGGCCGCATGGACAAGGTCCTGTGGACCGACAAGGGCGACGGGGCGCCGCTGCGGCTGCTGACCAGCAACGACGACGTGGAGGAGGCGCTGCGCGTCGTCTCCGACATCGACGGCCAGATCCGCGTGGGGCGCCGCTACGGCGACATCGCCGTCATCTACCGGACCAACGCCGCCTCGCGCCCCCTGGAGCAGGCCCTGGTGCGCTCCGGCGTGCCCCACGTCCTGGTCGGGGCGCGCAAGTTCTACGAGCGGGCCGAGATCCGCGACTTGATGGCCTACATCCGGCTGATCCTCAACCCGGCCGACGACATGGCCCTGGCGCGGGTCATCAACACGCCGGCCCGCGGCATCGGCGCCAAGACCCTGGACACCATCCGCGACCTGTCGGCCGAGCTGGGCCTGCCCCTGCTCGACGCGACGGCCCGGTGGGCCCAGGCGGGCGGTGGCAAGGCCCGGGCGGCGGCGGCGCAGCTGTGTGCCTCCATCGCCCGCTGGACCCAGGACGCGGCGCGCCTGAGCCCCGGCGAGCTGGTCGCTGAGATCGTGGAGCAGAGCGGCTACGGGCCCGGCCTGCGCGCCGAGGACACCGATGAAGCGCAGGGGCGCCTGGAGAACCTCGAGGCGCTGGTCACAGCTGTCGAGGAGCCGCTGGATGACCTGCTCTTCGATGAGGACGAGCTGGAACCCGGGGTCGCCCCGGGCGTGGTCCCCGACGTCAGCGACCCCCTGGTCCGCCTGCAGCGCTTCGTGGATCGGGTCAGCCTGGCGGGCCAGGCCGACGAGCTGCCCGATGGAGAGGACCAGGGCAAGGTCACCCTGCTCACGGCGCACCTGGCCAAGGGCCTGGAGTTCCCCGTCGTCTACGTGGTCGGCATGTACGAGGGCGGCTTCCCGCACTTCCGGGCCCGTGAGGACGAGGGCGAGCTCGAAGAGGAGCGCCGGCTGGTCTACGTGGCCTTCACCCGCGCCCAGGAGGAGCTGGTCCTGAGCCGCTGCCGTCGCCGGATGGTGCCGGGCACGGGCTACGCGGCGGTGGAGCCCTCGCGCTTCCTGCACGAGATCCCCTCCCGGCTGATCGTCATGGACAGCGGCTTGGGGGGCGGCGGCCTGGGCGGCGGCTTGGGGGGCGGCCTGGGCAGCGGCGGCGGCATGAGCAGCGCCTTTGCCCAGCGCCTGGCGGCTCGTCGCCAGGAGAGTGAGCGCTACCAGGCTCCGGCGGGTTTGCAGCGCCGGTCACCGCCTGGGGCTGCGCCCCCCGCAACTTCCCGGGGCATGCCCCCGTCATCTCCCGGGGGCCCGCCCCCGGTGCGCCAGTCCTCTCTCTTCGGTCCTCCTTCGTCATCGCTGGGAACCGAGGGTGGCGGCTCGGGGTCGGATCCGGGCAGCCTTCGCACCGTGGCCCCCGATGATCCCTCCCAGCTCCGGGTGGGGACCGAGGTGATCCACCCCGACTTCGGTCGTGGCGTGATCAAGGAGCGCCAGGGATCGCCCGCCAACCCCAAGCTCGTGGTCCACTTCCGTCAGCACGGCCCCAAGAAGCTGATGCTGCGCCACGCCAACCTGGAGATCGTCCTGCCGTGAGCGACCTGCTCCCCCTCGCCCTGGCTGCCGTCGCCCTGCTGGTCTCCGGCGGGGCGCGGGCGGCCGATCTGCTGGAGGTGACCGACGGCGTGTTGGGCCGGGGAGAGGTGGTCGGCGACACGCCGGTCGAGGTCCGGGCCCGGGCCCTGGTGGACCGAGGGGAGTGGGAGCGCGCCGCCGCTGCCTGGTCGGACGCCGGCCAGGAGGGGGTCGATCCCGAGCTGGTCCGCGCCTGGCGGATCGTGAGCCTGGCCCGGTCCCAGCAGTGGCAGCTCGCGCGCCTGGAGGCGCTGGCCGCGCTGGCCGCCGACGCGGGCGACGACCAGCACCGCCTGCTCTTCGCCTGGCTGATGTGCGCCGGGGGTGCGGACCGCACCGCCTACAAGGTCGCGGCCGGGCTGCCGCAGCAGGGCGAGGTCGGGCGCGCCGCGGCGGTGCTGGAGCTGCGGTCCTGGCGGAACCGGGAGCGCAAGGGCCGGGTGCGCCGGGCCCGTCGCCGGATCCTGGCCGAGGGGCAGGCCGACGCCTGGTTCTGGCTGGAGTCCAGCCGAGGGCACTTCCAGGCCCTGGAGCCCGAGGCCCTCGACGATATGGAGCGGGCCCTGCGCGCGCCGGGCACCAGCGGCGCCCACGTCACCGCCATGCTCCAGCTCCGGCTGGCCCTGGGGGACGACGCCGAGGTCGTGCGCACCGGCCTCGCTGGCATGGACCGCTTCGAGGACAGCGGCGACATCGCCAGCCTGGCCGCCCAGGCCGCGGCCCGACCCGCGGGGGCCGCGACCCTGGACAAGGTGCTCCAGGTCGAGCCCGAGCGCGGCGCCGCCCGCGAGCTGCGGGCGATGGTCCGCATGGACACCGATGACGCCGCCGGGGCCCTGGACGACCTGCTGGCGGCCGGGCGGGCCGGTCGTGAGTCACCGCGCCTGGTGGCCATGTTGGGGGCCAGCCTGGCGCAGCTGGGCAAGCGTCGCGAGGCGCTCGCGGCCCTCAGCGGCGGCGCCAAGCTGCACCCTCGGGACGTCGAGCTGGCCCGGCAGCGCTTCGCCATGGCACAGGAGCTGGATGAGCCCCAGGCCGTGCTCGACGCGGCCGTCGCGTGGCAGGACGCGGCCGACGCCGCCGCCGACACCGTGCCCCAGCCCGCCGCCCTCGCCGCCGCCCAGGCGGCCCTCGGCCTGCGCGATCCGGGCGCGGCCCTGACCTGGGTCGACCGGGCCCTGTCCTTTGGCAGGGACCAGCCGGAGACCCAGGACCTGCGCAGCCGCGCGCTGCAGCTGCAGTCCAAGCTGCGGGCCGGCGCCGCGCCCTGCGACGGCGGCGATGGGAGCCCGCCATGAGGGCCACCCCCCCACCTCGGCAGGTCGGAAGCTGCACCCTTGCAGGGAACCCGACCAGCGCGGCGCATGTCCCTGATGGCACCGGTTGCCGCCCCCTCGCGCGGGGTGGTACCCTTCGAACCCCTGAAGCGCCCACGGAGGGCTCGCGGCCTCGATGATCGTCACCTGTGAGCACTGCGCGGCCCGGTACAAGCTCGACCCAGGCCGGATCTCCGGCCGGGGCGTGCGGATCACCTGCCCCCGCTGCAAGAACGTCTTCGTCGTCTACAGCTCCCAGGCCGAAGACGGCGGTCTCATCGAGACCGAAGAGGCATCGGCCGCCGTAGAGGCGGCTGCGACGGGGCGGGGCGCTACTGGCGCTCCGGCCGCACGCGCGGCTGCCGGTCCTGCCACGGCTGCGGCGCCAAAGCCGGCCTCCGCCACCGCAAGGCCTGCGCCTGCGGCCCCGGCGGCCGCAGCGGCAGCGGCAGCGGCGCCGGCCAAGGCTGCAGAGGTCCGCCCCGACGTCGAGTCGCTGGACTTCGCCACCGTCGGGATCCAGGCCTGGAAGGTCAAGGTCCGCATCGGGCTGGTCTACGACTTCAGCGACTACAAGACCCTGGCCCGGTACATCAAGGACGGGCGCGTCGGGAACGACGACCAGATCAGCCACGACGGCGCGACCTGGACCCGCCTGGGGGACATCCCCGATCTCCAGCAGCACTTCGTGCAGGTCTTCCTGGACGCGCGCCGCGTGCAGGAAGCCGCGGCTGCCCCGACCACCGGCTTTGACGACGACGGGCCCACCATGATCGTCGGCGCCGCGGACGTGGCCAGCTCCCTGGCCCGTGGCGCGGCGGCCGCCGGCGGCAGCACCGGCGGGGGCGCGCGCAACCTCCGCGCCGCCAAGGGCCCGGAGATGGACGCCTTGCAGGCCGCGGTCGCCGAGGCGGCCGACGCCGAAGACGCCGATGACGCCGATGACGACGATGACGTCGTCATCGGCGCGGGCAATGGCGGACCCAGCGGGCCGCGCTTCAACGATCCCTTCGCCGCCTCCCGCTCCCGGTCCGGGGGCAGCGCCCGCAGCAACACCACCCGGCGTGCCTCGAGTGCGGCCGCTGGCCCGGCCCCCGCCCGGCGCGGCTCGCTGGGCATGGTCGTGGTGGTGGGCGCCCTGCTCGGCGGTGGCGGTGTGGCCGTCTGGTACGGCATGAACCACCAGGGCACCAACGTCGACATCGAGGCGCAGCAGCGGCAGGCCGAGCACAACGCGCTCATGGAGAAGCAGAGTCGCCAGGCCCAGGAGAAGATGCGGGACAACGTCAACAGCCAGATCTACGGGGCGCTGCAGCCCACGGCTGCCGACGACGACGCCTTCGCCTCGCCCGAAGACGATGCCAAGGACCAGAAGCTGATCCCCGTGGTGCCCCAGGGCCGGGGCGGCGTGCGCAGCGCGCCGGTCGGGACCGAAGGGGCGAGCACGAGCGGCGCCGCCGGTGCGCCGGTGGCGGACATGGGGGCCGCCGTGGTGGACACCCCCACGACCCCCAAGGACCACTACGACGCCGGCCGCTCGGCCTACCAGTCGGGGGACTACAGCAACGCGGTGCGGGGCTTCCAGCAGGCCGCCGACGGCGACCCGGGCAACGGCAACTACCACTACTGGCTGGGCAATGCCCTGCTCAAGACGGGCGCGACCTCCGACGCCCAGCGCGAGCTGCGGCAGGCCTCCTCGCTCGGCGTGAGCCGGGCCCTGGATGTCCTCGGCGACATCGCGGCCCAGCAGGGCGACGTGGCCGGCGCCATGGACGACTATCAGCAGTACCTGCGCACCAACCCCTCCGACGCGGCGGCAGTGCAGGCCAAGATGGACCGCCTCCAGTCCTCGCCTTAGCATGCCGGCCCCGATGGTGGCTGCCGCGAGGCCCGAAGAGTCGACCCCATGCTGATCGTCTGCGACAACTGCGGGGCCGAGTACGAGGTGGAGGTTGGTGACGACCTCGGCTCCCAGCCGGGCCGGGGCCTGCGCTTCCGCTGCAGCGCCTGCGGCCACACCTTCAGTATCTCCGACGACTCGGCGCGCTCCGGCGAGCGCTCCTCGGAGCATGGGGCGCAGGCGGCCCCGGTCGAGGCCCCTCCCCAGATGCTGCTCAAGCAGGAGGGAAAGGTCTACCAGGTCGAGGACGTCGACACGCTGCAGCGCTGGATCGTCGAGCGGCGCGTGCTCCGCGAGGACATGCTCAGCATCGGGGGCCTGAAGTGGGAGCCGGTCGGGAGCCGGCGCGAGCTGCAGGTCTTCTTCCACCTGATCGAGCATGCGGAGCGCGGGGAGGGCGCCGAGGGCGCGGGTCCGCCGCTCTCCGAGGGCGAGCCCGGCCTGGCCATGCGCGGGGCGGCGCCCTGGGAGCGGGGCCAGGACGACGGGGCGGCCCGCCACGACGCGACGATCTCGAACCTGCCCTTCGACGCGCCCGAGTCCGACCTGGATGAGGTCGAGCACGACGAGGGCACCGACGCGGGCCTGCCGCTGCCGGACCTGGTCGTCCGGGCCTCCACGAGGAGCGACGAGGCGGTGGACCAGGCGCTGCTCGCGGCCCCCGACCCCGGCCACCTCCCACGGCACATCGTGCCGAACCTGGCGCCGGGTGGGCGCGCGGTGACCGACGCGGCCCAGTCGATGGGTCCCGCCGTCATGCCGCCCCTGGTGGACGAGGCGGAGCTGCAGACCGTCGAGATCCCGCGCAGGCCCACAGGCGACCTGCCCCAGGACATGCTCTTCCCCGAGGAGACCGAGGAGGTGGCGCGCCCGCCTGCGCCGGTCGGGACCTGGGAGGAGCCCCTGCCGCGCCGCCAGGGGGTGCCGCCCTGGGCCTGGGCGCTGGGCCTGGCGGTCATCCTGCTCGGCGTGTTGTGGGTCGCCTGGAAGCAGAACCCGCGCTCCGCGCCGACGGACGGTCCTGCGCCCGCGTCGGTTGGGGCCAGCTCGACGGGGGCCAGCTCGACGGGGGCCAGCTCGACGGGGGCCACGGCTCTCTCGGCCTCGGGTGCTGCCCGGACCGTGCCTGCCCGGACCGTGCCTGCTGCGGCCCCCTCGACTGCGGCCCCCTCGACTGCGGCCCCCTCGACTGCGGCCCCCTCGACTGCGGCCCCCGCGGTCGCGGCCGGGGTCCCTGCGAACCGCACCGCCTCGACCGGGTCCGCTTCGACGGAAGCCCCGCCTGCCAGCTCGGCTGCCGCCAGCCTGACGCCTGGCGCCTCGACATCTCGCACCTCGACCCAGCCCGAGGCCGCGGCGACGCCGGGCAGCACCGACGCGGCGACGCCGCGCAGCACCGGCGTCTCGGCCGCCCGCCGCGTCGACCAGGGCTGGTCGGCCATGGAGAAGGGCCGCTACAGTGACGCGAAGCGGATCTTCGAGGGGGTCCTGGCCGAGCAGCCGGGCAGCACCGACGCGCGCTTCGGTCGCGCCTACGCCTCGGAGAAGCTCGGAAGTCGCGACGCCGCGGTGCGGGACTACTGCACGGTCGCGGCCGCGGGCAGCGGCGAGGCCCAGAGCGAGGCCCAGGGCCGGCTGCGTGCGCTCAGCGCCACCTGCGAGTAGGTAGAGGCTGTCCTCCCTGGAGCGTGCGTGGACAAGCCCCACATCCGGGTCGTCGCCGCCGAGATCGAGCGCGGCGGCCGCTACTTGATCACCCAGCGCCGGCCCGAGGCCACCATGCCGCTGCTGTGGGAGTTCCCCGGCGGCAAGGTCGAGGCTGGCGAGACCGACGTCCAGGCCCTGGCCCGCGAGCTGCTCGAGGAGATGGGGATCTGGGTCGAGGTGGGAGAGCAGTCCCTGCACCTCAGCCACGAGTACGACGCCTACACCCTGGACCTGGTCGTCTACCGGGCCGTGACCACCGACGAGCCCCAGGCCTTGCGGGTCCACGACCTGCGCTGGGTCAGCCCGGACCAGTTCGACCAGTACGAGTTCCCGAGCGCCGACCAGCGCACGGTGGACGCGCTGCTGGAGTAGCTGCTGGAGTCGCTGCTGGAGTCGCTGCTGGAGTCGGGTCCGCGCCCCTGGGTGGGGGAGGGGACCGCCAGCCCGCGTCGTTCGCGCCTGGCAGCCGGTCGCGGGTGGCACCACCGACTCCCCTACGGCGAGGGGCCGGTGCCTCTCTCGCCTCGAAGTTCGGGTGCCGGCGCCGACGCACGCCGGCCTGCGCTCAGCGTGCTCCTTGGGCGGTGGTGACCTCCCGGATGTTGGTTGCGGCGCAGACGGGGCCTGGGCTGCGCGGGCCTTGGTGAGCCGGCGGGGGTGGAGCAGTCCGCCGTGCGGTCCACGGCGCTGGCTCTGGGAGGGGCGGCCCCCCTCCACCGGGCTCGGGAGGGGGCCACGCTCGGCAGTGAGGCGGGTGGGACGCTCATCCAGTGACGCGATGCTTCGGTGCAGCATGACCCCGCTGCGGGGCGGCTGCAGTGCGGGTCTGGGCTCGGCCGCGCCCTCGGCCCGCTCGTCGGCCGCGGCAGCAACGGGCGAGGCGAAGCATCACCCCGCGAGTAATGACCGCAATTCGACACCAACTGCCGGTGGTGCCGCTCAATGCTTGAGTTTCAGCCGCAAACCAGCCATACCGGGACAGGTGATGGCTCGCCTCTCGAGTTGTTGCCGGCCACGCGGGCCGGCCGACTCGCACATGGCACCGTCCTGGGCGGCAGGACCTCGCAGACGGCGCGGATGGCGCGTACGAAAACGCATACCGCATCGCCTGACACCCGAAACTGACACCCGCAACCTCCACCCCGAGGGCTCCTCGAGCGCTTGTCGCTGTCGTCGGCGCGCCGCGCCTTGCGCCGCCGCAGGCCCAGCCAGGGCAGCAGGAAGAGGGCCGCGCCGCTGGTGCCGGTCGAGGTGGGGGCGGAGGGCCCGCCGCAGCCGCCGCCGGAGACCACCGCGTCGCGGTTGGCCTTGACCTCGTCCAGCTGCTCGTGGGTGCAGCGCACGGTGATGTCGGAGTAGCCCGTGGTGTTGCCGTCGGTGCAAGAGGCCCACAGGCGGAAGCTGGCGGTCACGCACTGGTCCAGGGAGCTGGGCGCGCGCCAGGTGACGGGCGAGCCGGTCGTCTGCAGGAAGTCGCCCTGGCTGCCGTCGGTCCACCACGAGCAGGAGTCCACGTCGCCGCAGGCGCGACCGCCGCCGATGCGGAAGGTGACGAACTCGCCGACGTAGGTGTCGCGGGTGCCGGGGTACACGGTGCCCCAGTCGGTGCAGTCGCTCCCGGTGTCCGCCGGGGCGGCCCGCGCGGGGGCCAGCACCAGGGCGCTGAGCAGCATCACGGAGACCACGGTTCCTCCAAGGCCGTCCACGGGGACCGGCGCGGTGCACTCCAGGCTACCTCGTCCGGCACCCGGCCGTCGCCTCCGCTACGGTCTGCGGCCTCCCGGAGGGCTCCTGCTGCCCGTGCTGCTGCCCTTGCTGCTGCTCCTGCTCGCCTCGGCGCGGGCGGCCTGTCCCCCCTCGCCGGAGCTCACCGACGCCGCCGCGGCTCGCGCCCAGGTGGCGATCGGCGACCTGGCCTGGCTGCACGCCGACCGGGGCGCGGCCCGCTGTGCGTGGCGGGTGGCTTCCCGGGCCGAGGATCCGGCAGCTCGGGCCATGGGGGAGCTGCGCCTGCTGCGCGTGTCAGGCAACCTCGGCCTGGCGGTCCACGGCCCGCGGGCCGACCGGGCGCTGGCCGCTTGCCCGGTGGACGAGCCCTGGTGCCGGCTGGCCCGGGCCGATCGCGACCTGGTGGTGCGCGAGCTGGGCATGGGAGGAGACGGGCGGCAGGCCCTGGCCGAGGCGCAGGAGCTGCAGGCCGTGCTGCCGGCGGCCGCCGCGGAGCGCGCCTTGTGGGCCGGTGCCGACCCGGCCGAGGTGGCGCTGCCCCCCGCGCCGGAGCCGTCGGAGCAGGGCGCCGCCGCAGACCCCTGGGCCGAGCTCGCCGCGGGCCTGCGCGAGCAGGGAGGCTGGCCGGCCGGGCCGGGGACCTGGATGTTGGGCCTGGGCGTCGTCGCGGCCCCCGGCCTGGGCACGGGCCCGCTGCTGCGCTTCTCTCACCCCGACCTGGGCTGGCGCGGCGGACAGCTCGAGCTCGAGGCCTGGTTCACCAGCCTGGGGGCTGGCCAGCTCCGGGTGGGGCTCCGCACCCGGGGGCGCGCCTGGCTGACCACCGGCGGCGCGGCCGGCCGGGTGTTGGTGCCGGTCTACGACGCCTCGGGCCGGCTGCTCGACCAGGGCCCGGTGCTCGGCGCCCAGGCGCGGGCCGGCCTGGGCCTGGGCCAGGGGCGGCTCCAGGCCTGGGCGGGCCCCCTGCTTCGGGAGGATCGCCCGGCCGGAGCGAGCACCTGGACCCCGGGTCACGGCCTCTTCGGCGGGGTCGGCGCGGTGGCCGGTCCGGTCCGCGCCACCCTGAGCAGCGAGCTGTCCTTGTGGGGACCGCGCCACCTGGGCCTGGTCGCGGACCTCCGCGCGGCGCGTCCGGCCCTGGGCGGCACCGCGGCCCTGCGCGTGGTGGGCGCCGCGGCCCCGCTGGTGAGCAGCCCCTCCTGGCGCCTGCCGGCCTGGGGCGGGAACGAGGTCCTGCGCAGCATGCCGCTGGGCCGCCTGCGCGCGCCCGGACTGGCCGGCCTGGTGGGCGAGTGGCGACACGCCCTGGCCGGTCCCTTCGGCTTCGCCTTGTTCGGAGAGGGCGCCCTGGCCTGGGAGGGTGGGGCCTGGCCGGGGGGGGCGTCGGGCCTGCGGCCGAGCGGCCACGGGGGAGGCGGTGGTGGGCTGCGCCTGCGCCTGCCTCCGCAGCCGGTCAACACCGTGCGCCTGGACCTGGCGGCGGGCGACCTGGGCTGGGCCGTGTCCGCAGGCTGGGGCGAGGCCTTCTGAGCACGGGGCCTTCTGAGCACGGGGCCTTCTGAGCGCGGGGCCGCCCAAGTGGGGGCTCAGTGCTTGCCGCCCAGCAGCCAGCCCCCCTTCTGCTCGTCGACCAGGTGCTTGAGCTCGCGCTGGGCCTGGTCGTGGGAGATCCGCATGGCGGCCAGCTCCTCCAGGATCCGGCGCCCCCGGCGGCGGCGGACGATGCCGTGGAAGGGGTCCAGCATCCGCTCGAGCACGGTGACCGCTGACGCCAGGGGGCCGCCGCGCCCCGAGCCGGCGGTGCGGGCGTGGATCAGGGCCTGGCGGGCCAGGGCGACGTGCTGCATGACGGGGCGCAGCTCAACGTGCTGCTCGTCGCTGGCCAGGGCGGCGAGGACCCCGTCGCAGACCATGACGCAGCCGTAGTTGCGGGTCCCCAGGTCCCCCAGGATCCGGCCGCGCTCCTCGGGGCCGGCCTGCGCCAGGGCCGCGAGCGAGGCGTGGACCTCGCCCCACTCCACCCAGCGGTAGGCGAAGTCCAGGCCGGTGCCCTTGATGTTCTGCAGGCCCATCAGGCGCAGGTCGGTGCCGGGCGGGGCCGCGTGGACCGCGGTGTCGATGATCTGGTCACCCGAGGCGCCGGAGTCCGCCACGATGACCAGCGACGCCTCGACCAGGCTGCGGTAGAGGCGGGCCCGCAGCTCCCGGTTCCCGGCCAGGGCCGCCTGAAAGGCCAGGTAGCGGGCCGAGGCCAGGAGCAGGTGCGTGACCAGCTCCTCGGCCCAGGTCGGGGTCGCCGAGCGCAGGGCCTGGGCCAGGCTGTGGGCCGCCGGCGCCAGGGCCTGGGCCCGCTCCTGGGCGGCCCCCCAGCTCGTCAGGGGGCCGGGCTCCAGGGCGGCGACCACGTGGCGCCAGGCCTCCCGAGCGTCGCGGGGCGCACCCAGCCGGCGGGCGAGCACGTCCCCCAGGGCGCCGGGCTCGTCGATGCGCAGGTGGGCGAAGACCCGGGCGGTGGCCGTGGGGCTGTCCAGGTCGGTGCGCTGGAGGTGCGCGTCGACCGCCTGGTACAGGTAGCTGCGCAGGCCCTGGAGGTTCGTGCCGATGAGCACGTGGCGGTGGGCCGAGGCCGTGTCGGCCAGCAGGCCCGCGAACATCCGGCTGCGCGCCACGCGGTCGGCGCGGTTGTTCACGATGGAGATGCGCCACTGGCCCGCCGGGCAGGGCTCCTCGAAGCCGGCCGTGATCCACGAGTGCCGGAAGGACAGCGGGTCGTTGGCCGACTGGCCCTGGGCGAAGGTCACCATGCGCCCCTCGGTGGGCACAGGCGCGTGCACCACCAGGGCGCCCACGTCGGCCACGACCCGCTCGGCCATGAAGCCCACGGCCTCGACCCAGCCGATCCCCAGGCCCTCGGCCAGGGTCGCGACCAGGGCGACGTTGGCCGGGTGCTCGCGGTGTCGGAAGCGGGCCAGCATGTCCTGGGGCATCAGCTCGAAGCGGGCCCGCGGCACGGCCGTCAGCGTGGTCTGGCGGGCCTGGGCCTGGCTGCGCAGGATGGCCAGCATGCCCTCCTCGGTGGTCAGGAGCTGGCGCCCGGGAGGGGCGAAGCCGCCGATGACCCGGGCCACGTCCTGGCCGGTCGGCCCCTGGATGTCCTCGTGGTCCGGGAAGGCGTTGGTCAAGGTCGCGACGTCGTCGCGCATCCAGTGCGCCTGGAGCAGCTCGACGTAGTGGGGGTTCAGCGCCATGCACTCCCACAGCAGCACCCGGGCGCCCAGGGCCGGCGCCACCGTCGCGACCTCTGCCTGCTCCCAGATCGTGGCCTTGTCGTAGGGGCGGTACAGGAACAGCTCCCGGGCGTGGCCGCCGGGGGGAGCGTGCAGGATCATGGCCTCGCAGCCGGTGGTCTTGGAGACGAAGGGGATGCCCAGCGACTCCATCAGGGCCGCCTTCAGGCGCTCGGTGCCCGACTTGCCCCGTGTGCCCCAGCCGCCCAACACCAGGGGCAGGGCGGCCCGGGCCCGACGCAGCTCGTAGCGTGCCCAGCTCAGGCGCCCGAAGAGCACCGCAGCGAGGCCGACGACCACCACGCCGAGCTGGGTCAGGGTGCTGCCCTGCATGCTGATCGCGAAGGTGATCGGGTCGAGCCAGGCGCGGGCGCTGCGGGCGGCCGGCCCCTGGTCGGGTTCTGGGGGCTCGCCGGGTTCTGGGGGCTCGGCGGGGATCGGGGGCTCGGCGCGCGGCGCTCGACCTGGAAGCCCAGCTCGTCCAGGGCCACGTCCCAGGAGGCGGCGACGCGGGCGTCTTCGCTGTCCAGGGCGGCGCTGCGCAGCAGGTCGAGGGCGCGGTAGGCCCAGGTGATCCGCAGCATGGCGGCCAGGCGGCGTGCCCGGCGGGGCGCCCGCACCCGCGTCGTGCCCAGCGCGCTGACGATGAGCACCTCGCCGCGGCGCAGGGCGTGGCGGAGGTCGTCGACCATGGGCACCTCTGGCGCCCAGCCGTCCTGGCGCTCCAGGCGGATCCGCTGGCCGGGCACGCCGGTGGGTGTGGCCTCGGCCAGCCGCGCGGGCGGCACCCGCACCTGGCCCAGGTCCGCCCGCCCGATGGCGTGGGTGTGGGCCTGCCGCTTGGCCGGTGCGGGCTGGCGCAGCTCGTCCAGCACCCGCCACAGGGTGGGGCTGGTCCGCTCGCCCCGGCTGACCCGGACCCGCAGCCCGGGCTCGTCCACGCCCCCGTGGGGCTCCAGCCAGAAGCCGAAGCCCTCGTGGGCCAGGCCGACCAGGCAGTGGGCCAGGTCCAGGCTCGTGACCCCGGCCGGCAGCCGGACCTCCAGGGCCCCGTCCTCGGGCAGGGCGGCCAGGCTCGCGGCCAGGGCGGCGGCCGGGCTGTGTGCGGCGCGGACCAGGTGGTCCAGCAGGGCGGCGCGGCGCCGCAGGGGCACGGGGGCCTCTTCGGGGACCTCGGCGATGGCGGTGACCAGGGCCTGGGGGGCCGTCTGCTGGCCGAGCAGCGCGGCGATGGCGGCGTCCATGGCGGTGCGCGCGACCAGGGGCACGTCGGCCAGCAGGGGGCCCAGCAGCCGCAGCCCGGCCTGGCCGGCGCCACCCAGGGCCCAGGCCAGGCGGGCCCGGGTGCGCTCCTCCGCCCGCTGCAGCAGCTCGCGGACCCGCTCCTCGGCCCCCGGCTGTCCGGCGGCCAGGGCCTCGCCCAGCCCATCGGCGGTCACGAAGCGGACCAGCTCGCTGTCGTCCTGGGCGATGGCGGCCAGGGCCCCCTCGGGCGCCAGCTCGGGGCGTCGGGCGATCCAGGCGGCGGCCTCGGCCCGGAGCAGGGCGCTGTCGGGGCCGTGGTGGTCGGCCAGGGCCTCTGCAAGCAGGGGCTGGGCCTCGCGGGGGGGCAGGCCGCGCACCACCCGCAGGGCCGCCCGGCGGATCCACGGGTCCTCGGCGGGATCCAGGCTCAGGCGCTGCAGCAGGGCCAGGCCCTCGGCTTGCAGGCCCCAGGCCAGGCCGTGGGCCAGCAGCAGGTCCACCAAGCTGGCGACGGCGGCCCGCCGGGTGGGAGCCCGGGCCTCGGTGGCGGCCAGGGTGGCGAGCAGGCGCAGGCCTCCTCCTCCGCCCAGGAGCTGCACGGTGCCCTCTTCGTCGCGGCGCACCGCCTCGTCGGCCAGCCGGGGCAGCAGGCGCAGCACGATCTCCATGCGCGTCCCGACCTCGTCGATGGCCGCCGCCTCCCGCTCCAGCAGGCAGGCCACGTCGAGCTGGCCCCGGGCCGCCGCCCCCAGGTCCCGCCGCAGGCTGCGGGCCGAGCGGGCGCTGGCCTCCAGGTGCTCGGCGACCAGGACCTGGCGACGGACCTCGTCCGCCTCCAGGATGCGCAGCCGCAGGGCCTCGGCGCGGGCCCGCAGGCCGTCGATGGCGCGGGTCTCGCTGTGCAGCAACTCCAGGGCGCCGGCCATGGCCGTCACGGGCTGGGCCGGGTCCAGGCTGCCAGCCAGCGCCTGGATCTCGGCCTCCCGGACCCGCGCAGTCAGAGGGTCGAGCAGGGCGGCCAGGGCGGCAGCGCGGGGGTCGACGAGCCCGCGGCGGGGCAGCAGCTCGCTCACGGGAGGTCTCGCAGGGCACGGAAGGCGATGGAGCCGGGGGGCAGGTCGTTCAGGCCCCGCTGGGGGCTGAACAGGACCTCCAGGCCGACGGCGGCCAGGGGCCCGTCGGGCTGGACGCGCCAGCCCAGCTGCGCCCAGGGGGTCCACCAGCGACGCTGGTGCTCCCACATGCCCTGCTCGGCCGTCAGCAGCACCTGCCCACCCACGCTGGACCGGTCCCGGTGGTCGTCGGCCAGCCGCAGCTCCACGCGCCCCGACACCGCCAGGACCGTGCCCTGGGGCAGCAGCAGGTCCGCGGCGGCCGTCGGCCCGAGGCGATCCAGGCTGGGCCCGGTGTTCGAGGTGGCCCGCAGGCCGAGGCGCCACCGCAGGTCCCGGGTGGGGCTGCCGACCAGGTCCCCCTCGGCCTGGAGATAGACGGGGTGGTCGCCGGCCCAGGTGGTCCAGACGTGCGGGTCCACGGGCTGGGAGGGGGGGGCGCTGAGGGTGGCGGCTCGCAGCGCGGCCAGCAGCCGCAGGTCCAGGGTGCGCCCCAGGCTGGGCTCCAGCCGCCCGTGCAGGGTCGCGCCCAGGTGGCCGACGGTGACGCCGGGCTGCGGCGCCAGGGCGCCGTCCACGGACAGGCCCAAGAAGCCCAGCCGCCCCTGCCGTCCCAGCTCGGCCAGGGCGCCGGCCGCGCTGTCGGGACCGCGCGCCCAGGCTCCCACCTGGCTCCAGCTCCTGGGCGTGGCGAAGAGGTAGCGGCCGGAGAGCTGCGCGGCCTGCCAGGCCTGGTCGGGCACGGCCAGGCGCTCCAGGTGGGCGGACAGGCCGACCTGGACGCTGCCGCCACGCGCCGGCCGCCGCAGCGTCGGCAGGGCCGGGCCGCCGAGGTGGGCGAAGATCTTGTCCACGTCCACGGGGAAGGCGCTCGGCGAGGGCAGCAGCAGGTCGGCCAGGGCATCCTCGGGCGCGCCCTGGTCGCCCTGGACCGTCGGCCGCAGCAGGCCGGCCGAGGTCTGGAGGTCGGCGTCGCCCACGATCTCGACCCGGTGGGTGCCGGCCTCGGCCAGGGGCACCACGGCGGGCGGGCCGTCCACCGTGACCCGCGCCCGGTCCACGCCATCGACCCGGATCCGGGCCTTGCCCCGCAGGCTCTCGACGCGCAGCAGGGCCGGGCCGCCGACGTCGTAGACCAGGGGGCGGGTGGGGGATGCACGGTGGGCCGTCATGTCGACGGCCCCGCTCAGGGGGGTCTCGTCCAGGCGGGTGCGCAGCACCAGGGCGTGGTCGGCGCCCGGGCCGCCGATCTCGACGTCGCGGGGCTTGCGCTCGGCCGGCAGGTGCACGGTCTGGACCTGGCCGTCGGCGATCTGCAGCTCGGTGTGGACCGCGTCGATGCGCAGCGGCACGGTGCAGGGGCTGCCGCTGCCGCGCTCGTCCCGGCAGAACAGGTCCAGGACCAGGTCGCCAGCGCCGGCCTGCACGACCATGGCCAGGTCGCCGCGGAGCAGGCTCTCGTCGCCGGGCGCCCAGGGCGGCGCCAACATGGCATCGCGGGCCCGGCGCCAGGTCGGCGCGTCGGCGCTGACGCGGGGGCCCTCGGCGGGGCGAGGCACGCGGACCAGGCCCTCGCCGCCCGAGGGAAAGGCCAGCCGGGTCCACTCGGTGTGGGCGGCCAGGGTGTCGCGCAGATCGTCGCCCAGGGGGCCGGCCCGGTCGAGGTCGGCCCAGGCCTGGGGCAGGGCGGAGGCCTGGGCCCAGGCCTCGGCCGCCGCGGCCCACAGGGCGGGGTCGCCGTCGTGGTCCTGGGCGGCCGCTTCCAGCGCCTGGGCGCGCTGCTCGGGGGGCCCCGGCGGCAGGGTGCGGGGATCGTCGAGCAGGGCCAGGGCCGAGGGGGCCGTGGTCGGGCCAGGGGCCGGGGCGCTGGGCGTGATCGGCGCCAGGTTGCCGGCCAGGCTGTGGGCCTCGCGCTGCAGGGCCGGGTCGGGCCCCTCCAACAAGGCCCGCAGGTCGCGCCGCGCCGCGGTCAGCAGGCCCATGCGGCCCAGCAGGCGGGCCCGATCCAGGCGGGCGCTGGTGTTGCCCAGGTCGATGGCCCGCGACAGGTCGGCCAGCTCGGACAGGGCGGCCTCTACGTCGGTCACGGGCTCGGGGGGTTCGGCTGCTGCCGTGTCCAGGCGGACCCGCAGCTCCAGGGTCACGGCGACCGGTACCTCGGGCTCGCGGGGCAGCACCGTCACGGCGGTGGCCCAGGTCCCGGCCGTCACCTGGACCACGCCCTCGGCGTCGGGCACCACGTCGCGGATCGTGCCGTCGTCGAAGCGCAGGCGCAGCGGCACCGGCGGCTGGACCGCCATGCGCAGGTCCACCCGGGCCCCGGGGTCGGGCAGGGTCCAGCTTCGGGGCAGCAGGTCGAGCTGGCGCTCGAAGGCCGGGTGTCCGCCCGGCGCCACCTCGGGGTCCAGCAGGTAGACCGGCCCGGCCTGCACGGCGAGGTGGTGCTGACCCGCCGCCAGGGCCACGTCGACCTCCTCCTCGCCCAGGGTCCAGGGCACGTCGTCCACGGTGAGGTGCCCGCCCCCGGGGGCCCGCAGGCGCAGCACCGGGCTGCGCGCCCCCCACTCCGGCAGCCACAGCGCCTGCTCCTCGCCCGCGCCGACCCGCACCCGGGGGATGCCCGGCCCGATGTCGGTGAAGATGGTGCCGGAGATCACAGCACCGGCCGGGGGCTCCGCGGCTGGGGGCTCCGCGGCCTCTTCCGGGAGCGGATCGGGGTCCAGGCGCGTGAAGCGGGAGTGCACGGTGCGCTGGCGGACCTCGGCCGAGAACAGCTCCTGGCCGTCGTCCACCAGGGGCTCGGCGGCCCGGATCAGCGCGATGCCGCGGCTTCGCTGACCGTCCAGCTCATCGAGCCAGGCGCCCACCTTGGCGGCGTCGGGCTCGGGCGTCGCCAGCACCGCCTGGGCCACGACATCGGGGGGCAGGGCCGCGGCCCGGTCGAGGATCGCGTCGGTACACAGCCGCCGCCCGTCGGCGGACAGCTCCGGGGGTAGCTGGGAGAGGCGCAGCAGCTCGTAGGGATCGTGGCTCAGGCGGAGGATGCGCGCCCGGGCCAGCTCGCCGACCGGTCCTGGCTGGTCGAGGAGGGGGCGGAAGCCGGCCAGGGCCGCCTCGCGGTCGTGGCGCAGCCAGGCCAGCTCCGCCCCGCCCACCGGGTCCGTGGCGGCCAGCTCGGTCACGGTTTGCGGGATCGGGCGCAGCCGCGTGCCCAACAGCGGCTGCCGGATCTGGGCCAGGCGCAGGCGGGCCTGGACGGCGACGCCCGGCACCTTCAGCGTGAGCGTGTGGGCGCCGGGGCCCACGAAGAGCTCCTCGATGCGGAAGGCGGCGCCGGTCCCGACCAGGGGGTCCAGCGCCAGGGCCTGGCCGTCCAGCTCCAGCTCCAGCTCGGCCCGGGCCCAGGCGCCCTGGGTGCGGGGGCGCAAGGACAGCACCAGGGTGCCGGGGCCCTGGATCTGCTGGGTCCAGGGCTCGTCGGGCGCCAGCAGCGCCTCCACCTCGGAGCTCCGGGCGTGGGTGGTCTGGTGCAGGGGCACCAGGGGGCCCAGGTCCGCCGCGGTGCCCAGGGCCCGCACCTGGCGGTCGGCCACGGCCTGGGCGCGCAGGCGCACCGAGGCGGCCACGGCCTCGCTGCCCCAGGGCAGGGCTTGCTCCGAGACCCGGTCGGCGCGGTCCAGCATCGACTGCACCTTCAGCCAGGCGGCCAGCTCGGCGCGGCGGGTCGTGGTCCGCACCCGCACCGGCCCGCCGTGGGGCACGACGTGGAGCAGGCGCGGCTCGGCGTTGGCGACGACCAGCAGGCCGTGGGCCACGCCCCGGATGTCCGCCTTCCAGGCGGGGCCTTCGACGGCCACCAGCTCGGCCGTCTCGGGGTCCCGGACCGTGGCCAGGGTCCAGACCTCGGGCAGCTCCGCGCCGCGGGCCGGCTGCAGCTCGACCGCCACGCCGGCCGGCACCACCAGGTAGCCCTCGCGCTCCTGCACCGCGTGCAGGGGCTGGGAGGGCGTCCAGGTGGCGCCCATGGCCGCGCCGGCGAGGAGCAGGAGGACCATCACGGCAGGGGCTCCCGCGCGGCGAGGGCCAGCAGGGCCTGGCGGAGCTGCTCGCGGAGCAGGGCGTCGTGGGCCAGCCCGGCGCGCAGCGAGGCCGACATCTCCAGGTGCAGGAAGCGCACCCGGTCGGCCAGGAGCGCGGCCTGGACGTTGTTCAGCGCCGCCAGCAGCGGCACCTCGTCGGGTCCGCGCAGGTCATCCTCGCCCGTCGCGCGGGCCAGGACCGGGAAGGCGCGGCTCGCCAGGTCTCCACCGGAGCGGGCCCGGCCGGTGCTGATCACGGCCGCGGCGGCGCTGCGGCGGGGGCCGAAGCCGTGCAGCTGCACCACCAGGGCGTCGGGCAGGGCCTGGGCCAGGGCGTCGCAGGCCGTCGTCAGGGGGCCCTCGGGCTGGCGGGTCGGGTCGATGTCCTCGGCCGCGTGGCGCTGGGCCGAGGCCAGCATGAGGGCCCGGATCCCGCCGCTGTCGAAGAGGGCGCCCGCGATGCGGCCGGTGTGCTCGTCGTAGTAGGGGTGCGGGGCCTGCAGGACCAGCTCGGTGGGCAGCGCCCCCAGGCGGATCGTGGCCATGCCCAGGCCCCGCGGCTGTCCCACGGGCTCGACCAGCCACAGGACGGCGCCGTGGCGCTCCAGGACCAGGTCCAGGCTCGCCGCCCGGGTCGCGGCCCCCGCCGGTACCCGCCCCGAGGGTGCGGCCCGGAGCAGCTCGGCCAGCAGGTCCCGGTAGTCGACCCGCCAAGCCTCGTCGGGCACGACCGGCGCGTCGGAGCGGACCTCTCGCGTCCGCTCCCAGGTCGGGGTCTCGGCCGGGTCGGCCCAGGCCGGGCCGGCCAGGGCGAGAGCCAGCAGCACCAGCCCGCCGCTCATCGGTGCGCCGCTCATCGGTCCACCGCTCATCGGTCCACCGCTCATCGGTCCACCACCCGGGCGCGCCGGGCGCCGGCGCTCGCGCCGCGGGCCCAGCTCGCAGTCGCGCGGATCCACACCGGCTCCTCGGTCCCGGTCAGGCGCAGCTCCAGGGTCATCGGCTGGCTGCCCGCGTCGGGGCCGATGTGCAGCAGCAGCGGGGAGAGGCGCGCGATGTCGGCGGCCGCGAAGGACAGGGGCCGGGCCTCGCCGCCCTCGGGGCGCAGGTGCAGGCGTCCGCTGCGCGGGGTGGCCTGGTCCAGCAGGCCCGGCCGCCGCGCCACGTTGCCCCCCTGCAGCTGCCAGTCCAGCCAGGCGTCCGCGCCGTAGCTGTAGATGGCCAGGCTGCCCTCGCTGCCAGGGACCGCGATGGTCACCGGGCTGTCGGGGGACAGGCGGATCACCCGCCGCACCTGCCACGGGCGCTCGCCCAGGCTGCGGGCCAGGAAGGTGCCCGCGGCGTCGACCGACACCTGGTGGTCCCCGGGCTGCAGGCCCGCCAGGCGCAGCCGACCGGCGCTGGACAGCAGGCGGTGGCTGCTGACCACGCCGTCCACCTTCACGTTCAAGCTGCGCCCGGCCTCGGAGGCGGCCACGCGGTAGTCGATGTCCAGCCGCCCCGAGGGCTTGACCTGGACCCGGCTGGGTCGGGTCGACAGCAGGGTCCGGGCCCCGGCGGCGTGGCGGTCGTCGCGATCGGGCTCCACCACCAGCTCGTAGGGTCCCTCCAGGTCCAGGGCGTGGCGCTCCAGGGCCGGGGCCTGCGCCGGCGTCTCCTCCTCGGGCACCGGCAGCGGCTGGTCGCTCATCCAGGCCTCGTCGAACATCCAGGCGCCGAAGGGCTCCAGGCGGACCTGGGCGTCGACCCGGACCATGCGGTCCTCGGCCATCAGCTCGTCCTGGTCCAGCGGGGACCGGGCCCGCCAGGGATCCTGGGCGTAGGGCTCGTAGCGGGCCACCTTGAAGCCGTGGGCTTCGGGGGGGCGCCCGGCGGCCCAGACCGGCAGGCGCGTGACCGTGGGCGCTCGGGCGGGCGGCGCCAGGAGCGCCGGCAGCTCGTAGGCGCGGGCCAGGGCCATGGGCGGGTTGTCGGCCTGGAAGACGCGCAGGCCCACATCCGCCACGGCCGAGGCCGTGACCTCCAGGCGGGCGGCCCCCACCGGCGGGATCAGGAAGCGATCCTCGGGCTCGGCGCAGCGGGCGCTGCCCGGGTCGTCGGCCTGGCTGTAGCGCTCGAAGGAGGAGGGCACGGAGGGGGCCAGCGCCTGCCAGGTCCCCAGCTCCTTTCCATCGGCCGCCAGGGCCCGCACCGTGAGGGCGACCGGCGCCCCGGCCTGGGGCGGCAGCTCGTCCGTCGTGTTCTGCTCCGGATCCCAGGACAGCCCGAAGGCCGGCAGCGCGCCCGCGTCCATGCGCGGCCGGATCGACAGCCGCAGCAGCTCGCCGTCCTGCTCCACCGGGAAGACCAGCGGCGGGCGGTCCGGGCCGGTGCGAAACAGCTCCAGGGTGCGGATGTCCGGCGACACCAGCCAGCCCTCGGCGGGGGTGCCGCGGATCATGGGCGGATCCCCCCAGATCGGCGGCGCACCGCCAGCGTCCGGCGCGCCCTCCAGCCGGGCCTCCAGGACGCGGGCGCCTTCGGTGTGGGGATCCAGGGCCAGGTGCAGGCTCTCCAGCGGCTCGTCTACGGGGAAGGGCCCGAGCTGGTCGAGGACCCCAGGAAGGCGACCTCGCTGGTGCCGTCGGCGTGGACCCGCTGCACCCAGGTGGGGGCGGGGGCGACGCGACGGCCGCTGCGGTCCATCCAGCGCGCCCGCAGCACGGCGCCTTTACGCAGGTTGAAGGCCACGGCGCCCCCCGGGGCGACGCTGTAGCCCAGGGCGGGCTGGCTCTCCCAGGGCTCCTCGGGGGCGCTGCTCACGAGCTGCACGGTGTCCACAGCGTGGCCCTGGGGATCGGGTAGGGCGCTCAGCCGCTCCCAGACCCGGCCGGCCAGCGTCTCCTGCCAGCTCGTGGGCAGGTCCTGCCAGCCGCCGTCCACCACGCGCGAGGCCATGGCGTCGTTGGTGGCGCGGTGCGCCCCGGCCAGGACCCGCAGGCGGGCGGCCTTGGTGCGCCAGGCGTAGCGGTAGGCCGTCAGCAGCACGGTGGAGCCGGGGCTCACGACGCTGGCCTGCACCTGCAGCCGCCCGCCCTCGGGCACCAGGCCGGCCACATCGACGCGATCCACGCGGCTGTCGCTGACGTCCAGGGGGGAGCGGGGCAGGAAGGCCGGGCGCAGCAGGGTGCCCGAGGGCAGGCGCAGCCAGCTCCGGCGGGCGCGGCGCCACAGGCGACCTGCCCAGACCGTCTCGCCCTGGGCGTCGAGCACCGACAGGTCCAGGCGGTAGGCCTGCATGGCGCGCGTGTCCCGGGCCCAGGGCGGCGGCGAGGCCACCCAGGTCACCAGCTTGACCTCCTCCTCGCCGGGGTCGAGGGCGAAGGCGAGGGGGGCGTCGGCGGACATCGCGAGCAGCCGGGCGCCTGTGACCCCGGCCTCGGGCGTCTCCTGGTCGTAGAGCAGGGCCGCGAGGACCAGGGCCGCGACGGCCAGCCAGGCCAACACCATCAGCAGGCGGCTCATGGTGCGCCCGCCGGGGCTGGGGCTGCCGGGGCGGGAAGCTCCTCGGGCTCCGGCAGGTCGACCAGGTGCAGGACGCCGTCTCCCAGGAGCAGGCGGTCCAGGGGGGCGGCCGCGGGGCTGGTCGGGCCGGTGCCCAGCGCCCGGGTCACGCCGCTGCAGCGGCCCGCCTGGCAGCGCAGCGCCACCAGCCAGCGGCAGCCGGCCAGGGGGTCACAAGCCAGGCCCAGGCGGGCTCCACGGCGGCGGGACTCGCGCTCGAGGACCCTCAGCTCGGCCGAGCCGCCGGTCCGGGCCAGGTCCAGGGCGGCCGCCTGCCAGGGGGCCCAGGCGGCGTCCTCGGGCGCAGCGGGCGCCGCAGGGTCAGCGGGCGCGGGCGCGGCGGCCTGGGCCAGGTCGCGGGCCCGCAGGGTCCAGGCCGGCAAGGCGGAGGCGTCCAGGGTGGCGAAGAGCGGCCCCCCCGGGTCGGGCGGCGCCAGCCGGGCGCGCAGGGGGCTCGACAGGTACACCGTGAGCTGGCGCTCCTCGCCGGTCGCCAGGATCGTCGCGGGCTTGGCGGGGTCCGAGCTGTCCCGGAAGGCCAGCCGGGCGGGCGCGCCGTCGTACCAGCTCACGCCCAGGCCCACCGAGGCCAGCCGGTTGGCCAGCTCCTGGCCGACGGGTGGGGGCGGGTGGCTGCCGACCAGGGGGCCGCGGGCGGCCAGCACCACCTCGCTGCCAGGATCCTGCAGGTCCCGCAGGCCCCGCAGGCTCAGGACCCGCAGCCCCTCGGGCCGCAGCGCCTCGAGCGCCCCCAGCAGCGCGCTGTAGGCCGGCCGGTCCGTGCTGCGCTGGCGGTTCTCCCAGATGGGCGGATCGTCCAGCAGGACCAGCACCGCGTCCAGGTCCTCGGCCAGGGCCAGGGCGCTCGCGGCGGCGTTGGGATCGTCCTCGGCGAAGGGCACCTCGATGACGATGGGCTGGCCGCCGCGCCGGACCACGGCCCGCCAGTCGCTGGCCACCAGGCTGACCCGGTCGGCGTCGGCGCTCAGGCCGGCCCCGACGGAGTGGGCGCTGCGGGCTGCGGTGCGCAGGGCGTCCGGTGCCCAGGGCGCGTCGTCCGCCCAGTCCAGCAGGGGCTGGATGATCCCGGTCCGGATCAGCCCATCGGAGCCCGGTCGGACGCGGGACACGGCGTGCAGGGGCCGGGTGAGGGGGTGCTCCCAGGGCGCGGCGTCGACGCCGCGGCTGGCCGAGGCCAGGGCGAAGCGCGCCTGGCTGGGCAGGGAGAGCACCGAGACGCCCTCGCTTCGATGCACCGTCAGCGGCCCGGTGATGGACTCCAGGGCGGGGCGCGCCAAGACGTCGAGGATGCGCCCCCCCGCCTCCAGGCCCAGGGCCGGCCCGGGCTCCACGATGAGCAAGGGCAGGCGCAGGCCGAGGTCGCGGCGGGCCTGGTCGCAGGCGGCCCCGACCGGCCCACACAGCAGCACGCCGCGGGCCCCGGTGCGCTCGGCCAGGGCCAGGGCGGCCTGGCCCATGCCCGGCGGACCCAGGCGCGCCGAGATGAGCAGGGGCACCCCCTCGGGGCGCAGCCACAAGGCGCCGAAGCCGTCGCCCGCCGTGACCAGCACCGGCTCGGTGCTTCCCAGCAGCTCCCCGGGATCCAGGGGGGCCGGGCCCTCGTTGCGCCAGGCCGCCAGCAGCAGCGAGTCGGCCGCCGGCGCGTCGGCGGGTGGGGCCACGTCCAGCAGGGGCGCGGTGGGCAGGGCCAGGGCGAGCAGCCAGGCCAGGGCGCTGCCCCCCAAGAAGCCCCCCAGGCTCGTGGCCAGGCTGGGGATGATGGTGCGGAAGGGGTCGCCCGAGCGCGCCATGCGCAGGGCCATGAGCGAGGGCAGCAGGTAGCCAAAGCCGAAGAGCTGCCGCAAGCGCAGGCCGGGCCAGCCCGCGCCGAGCACGTGGCCCAGGCCGAACTTCAGCGTGTACCCGACCAGCACCGCCAGCACCAAGGTCCGGCCGCCGGCCAGGTTCATCTCCCGCAAGGCGGGCAGGCGCAGCAGCAGCTGCAGGGCCATGGCGATGAGCAGGCTCTCGCCGATGGTGGCGCCCAGGCGCTCGGGCTCCAGCCAGCACAGGGCCAGCAGGCCGGGGACGATGATGCCGCCGAAGTCCCAGCCGTAGCGCAGGTTGGTCACCGAGCCGAGCCAGGCACCGGCCAGCAGCAGCATGTATGCCCGGGGGCTGCCGACGAAGTCCATGGCCAGGTCTTCGTAGGTCAGCTCGAAGCTGCCCAGGGACAGGTTCGTGTGGGCCAGCAGCACGAAGCGCAGGACCACCCAGGTCAGCAGCAGGGGCACGCCGACCCGGGGCACGGCCCGCACCGGACCGTTGCGCCAGATGGCGTAGGCCAGCAGCGGCACCACCACCAGGCCCATGCTGTGCAGCTCGGCGGCGACGCGGAGCTGGAGCCGGTCGGCCAGGAAGGGGAAGACGGCCCCCTCCATGGCCAGCCGCACGCCGACCGAGGCCAGCAGGGTCAAGAAGAAACGATCCCGCCCGAAGAGGGGGGACCAGGGCCACCACCGCGGCAGCGCGTCGGAGAGGGCCACCAGGACCAACCAGGTCGCCACCGCCTCGACCACCATCACCCCCGCCGTCAGGGGTTGGATGACCAGGACGCTGGCCAGGTAGCCGGGCACGACCAGGCCCGTGAAGCCCCAGCCGAGCCACTCCTGCAGCACCCAGACGAGCACCAGCCCCACCAGGACCGCGGTGAGGATGGAGGTGTCCAGGACGGCGGTGGGGAAGATCTCCAGCACGCGGTCAGCTCAGCCTGCGGTTGCCCTGCACGGGGATGCGAGCGCGGATCGTGAGGGGGAGATCCGGGTCGACCTCCGCCAGACAGATGCCCTCGCCGTCGCCGCACTCGGCCACCACCGTACCCCAGGGGTCGACGATCAGGGCGTGACCGTAGCTGCGACGCAGGCCCTCGTCGTCGTGGGCGCCCCACTGGGCCGGCGCGAGGACCCAGCACTGGGTCTCGATGGCGCGGGCCCGCAGCAGCACGTGCCAGTGGTCCCGCCCCGTGCGCTCGGTGAAGGCCGAGGGCACCGCCAGCACCGTCGCGCCCTGGTCGACCAGCCGGGCGTAGAGCTCGGGGAAGCGCAGGTCGTAGCAGATCGACAGCCCCATGGGGCCCAGCGGGCTCGGCGCCACCACCAGCTCGTGCCCGGGCGCCGTGGTCGCGCTCTCGGCGAAGCGCACCCCCCCGGCTGCCGCCAGGTCGACGTCGAAGAGGTGGATCTTGCGGTAGCTCGCCACCAGCGCGCCCTGGGGGTCGAAGAGCAGCGAGGTGTTGAAGGCGCGCCGCCCCTGCTCGCCGGGGTCGGGGTGACGCTCGGCCACGCTGCCGACCAGCAGGTGGATCGACAGCTCCCGGGCCAGCGCCGCCAGGCGGCGGTGCGTGGGGCCGTCCACGGGCTCGGCCAGGGCGATCTTGCGGCTGTGGGGCCCCAGGAAGGTGGTCGCTTCGGGCGTGGCCACCAGGGTCGCGCCGGCGGCGGCGGCGCGGCGGACCAGCGCCTCGGTGCGCGCGAGGTTGGCGGCGGTGTCGGAGCCACCGTTGAGCTGGATGCAGGCGGCGAGGGGCATGGGTCCTCCGGGGAGCGGGCGGATCATCAGGGGAGGTCGGTGCGGTGTCCAGCGAGAAGCACGAGCGAGGAGCACAAGCGCGAAGGACGACATCACGGGCGACCGACACCGCAGGTATGCGGCGGCGACGCGGGATGTGCTGGCGCTGCCCCTCTCGCCCCTGGCCTGCCGTAACCGTCCCCCCGACCGGCCCTTGACCGGAGCCTTCATGCATCGCTGTCTTCCCGTCCTCCTGCTGCTCACCGCTTGTGGCAACAAGGGCGGCTTCGCCGTCTACAACACGCCGCCCAGCGCGACGATCAGCACCCCCGCCTCGGGGACCTCCTACGCGCAGTACGAGACGGTCACCTTCTCGGGGCGGATCGGCGACGACCAGGACGCGGCGCCCGACCTCTCGGTCACCTGGGCCAGCTCCATCGACGGCGAGCTCGCGGGCGCCACCCCGGCGGACCCGGAGGGCTACCTGTCCTACTCGACGGCCAACCTCTCGGCGGGCAACCACGTCATCACGCTGCTGGTCGTGGACTCGGCGGGGGAAGCCAGCAAGTCCGAGGTGACCATCACCATCGACGACCTGCCCGAGAACCCCCAGGTGCAGATCGTGCACCCGGTCTCGGGGGAGGCGGGCCTGGAGGGCACCACTTTCACCTTCAAGGTGCAGGTGTCGGACAGCAAGGACGCAGCCACCGACCTGCAGGTCGAGTTCGACAGCGATCTGGACGGCGTCTTCTGTGCGCCGGTGCCCGACGCCTCGGGCACCGCCGAGTGCAGCCAGGAGCTGACGGCCGGCGACCACTTCCTGACCTTCCGGGCCACCGACACCGACGACCAGGTCGGCAGCGCCACCGCCTACTTCACCGTGGTGGCCGGGACGGCCCACGATGACGACGGCGACGGCTGGTCCGAGCTGCAGGGGGACTGCGACGACACCAACATCGACATCCACCCCGGCGCCACCGAGCTGGCCAACGGCGTCGATGACGACTGCGACGGGGTCATCGACAACGACACCGCCAACTACGACGACGACGGGGACGGCTACTCCGAGAACACCGGCGACTGCGACGACGCCGACCCCACGGTCTATTCCGGGGCCACCGAGACCTACGACGGCACCGACGAGAACTGCAACGGCCTCATCGACGAGGGCACCACCGGGCACGACGACGACGGCGACGGCTTCACCGAGATCGCCGGCGACTGCGACGACGGCTACGCCCTGACCTACCCCGGGGCCACCGAGCTGCCCGACTACCGGGACAACAACTGCAACGGCATCGTGGACGAGGGCACCGAGCTCTACGACGACGACGGCGACGGCTACTCCGAGGCGGCGGGCGACTGCAACGACGCCAACGCGAACATCCACCCCGGTGCCACCGAGACCTGCGGGGACGGCGTCGACAACGACTGCAACGGCAGCGCCGACGAGGCGGGCGCGAGCGGCTGCACCACCTACTACCGGGACTACGACGGCGACGGCTTCGGCGTGTCCTCTGACAGCGCCTGCGTCTGCAGCGCCACCGGCTACTACACCAGCCGCTACGACAACGACTGCTACGACTACAACACCTCGGCCAACCCTGGGGCGACGGCGTGGTTCAGCAGCCCGCGCGGCGACAGCAGCTACGACTACAACTGCGACGGGTCGCAGAGCCCATACTACTCGGCCTCGGGAAGCTGTTCGGGCACCTTCTGGATCTGCTCCTGGGGCGAGGGCTGGGACGGCTCGGTCGCCTCCTGCGGGACCAGCGGGAACTGGGTCACCGACTGCAGCGGCTTCACGTGCAGCACCTCGACCACGCCGCGCACCCAGACCTGCCACTGAGCGGGGAGCGGCGGGACCCTCGTCTCACCCCGGGCAGCGAGGAGGGCGCGGGCGTCACTGTGCTTCGTTGACATACGTAGATATGAGCGATCGGCAGGCCCGTGCCGGCGGGAGGGACGGTAGGGCGCAGGCGAGCGCCTGGAGTGTGGGCGACGCCGGCGCTGGGGCGGCGAGCCCGCTGCGTCTGGTAGGCTTCACGCAGCCCCTCTTGTTGTGGAGCCACCATGGTGTTGTGGGTGTCGCTGCTCTGTGCCTGCCTGGTCAGCAAGGACCTGTACCAGGACCGCAAGGCCTTGTTGACCGACGACGACGGTGACGGCTGGATCGAGGAGGACGGCGACTGCGACGACGGTGACCGGACGATCCACCCCCAGGCCGACGAGCTGTGCAACGGGGTCGATGACGACTGCGACACCATCGTGGACAACGACCCCAGCGACGGCACGACCTGGTACCCGGACGCCGATGGGGACGGCTTCGGTGACCCGGCCCTGGCCACTCGAAGCTGCGAGGCGCCGCAGGGCTACGCCGACCAGGCCGACGACTGTGACGACGGCAACGGGGCGGTACACCCTGGCGTGGACGAGGTCTGCGACAACGGCCTGGACGACGACTGCGATGGCGCGGCGCCGGGTTGTGGCCTGACCGGGGAGCACGTGACGCGTGTGGCCAGCGAGAGCACGGTCAGTGTCCCATTCGCGGTGGCCTTCGATCTCGGTGCGGCCGACCAGCACGCGCGCGTGGTCGATAGCGAGACGGGGGGGCAGGTCGTGCTCCTTGGACTTCCCCGCGACACCCTGGCCGTTGGAGCAGGCGGCGCTGGCGCGCTGGTGCTGGTGGCACCGCGGGACGCGGCCACCCCCTTCGAGCTGCGGCCGTCCATCGTCCCGCCTGCCGACGGCAGCATGACGAAGCTGGGAGCGTCCGTGGTGCCGGTGCCGTCCATTGACAGCCTCGGATTTTCCGGCGCCGCCGCGACGGCGACCCTGCAGGGCTCTGGTGGCGTGGCGCTGGGCACGGTGGTCGTGGTCTACGGTCGCCTGCCCGACGCCGTCAACAGTGCGCCCCTGCCCGATGCCACGATCACGCTCGCCGGCGCCGGCGCCGTGACGGACAGCGCGGACGTGAACGGTGACCACCTTGCGGATCTTGTGGGCTGGTCCGAGGCCGACGCGGCGGTGGCCGTGTGGACTGGCCCCCTCGTCTCTCTTGGCGAGCACAGCACGCCCGCAATGCTTCTCACGGGCGGCTCGCTTGCCCTGGGTTCGGACGAGCTGGTCTGGGGAGGCTACGTCATGCCCGACTGGGATGGCAGCGGGCAAGCCGCAATTGTGGGTGCCGCCTACGCCTCGGATGCGGACAAGGGCGCAGGGGGAGCGAGCTCGCGCCTGTACCTCTCGCCCTACCAGGAAGGCGCCTCGCTGGCGGTCCTCGACGCGCCTGTGTTGCGCACGTCAGAGGGGCCCGAGCTCAACCTCGGCGTGAGCGAGGGGCCATGGGATCTGCAGCATGACGTGGATGGCGACGGATACCCGGACCTTGTGATTCCATCGGCTTATGACGGACGCGAGCACAGCTTCGGCGGCTCGGTCGCAGTGATCCTCGGCCCCATGGCGGAGGGCGAAGAGACCTGGGCGCCGGACTACGAGCTTCAGGGCACGTCGGAGTACCAGCTCGTCGGTGCCTCGGCGGCAGTCGGTGACTTCGACGGCGACGGGCAGGCTGAGGTCGCGGTGGGGTGGCTGGATGACAGCCTCGCGGGCTCGGCGGGAGCGGTGGGGATCTGGCACCCCGAGCCGGGCACCGCGACGATCGACGAGCTGAGCGATGTGGCCCGGGGGGACCTGGCGGGACAGGTGGCGGCGCTGGCGCGGGCCGCCGACCTCAACTCCGACTCCTACGACGACCTCGTCATCCTCGCTCCCGGCTCATCCAGCGAGTCCATCGACGGCGCCATCTACCTCCTCTACGGAGGTGGCTTGTGAGCCACTGGCTTCGACCTCGTCCACGTTAGGCCTGAGCCATGAGTGCCCTCCTCATTCTCGCCGGCCTGGTTGCCTGCAGCTCGCTGCGCAAGCCCGACGTCGTCTTCCTGACCATCGACACGCTGCGCTTCGACCACGTCGACGCGCTGACGCCGCTCAGCCCGGTCAAGACCCCGGCCATGGACGCCCTGGTCGCCGACGGTGTGGCCTACACCCAGGCCTGGTCGCCGATCAGCGTCACGGGCCCGGCCTTCACCTCGCTGATGACGGGGCAGGAGCCCGGCACCACCGGCGTCGTGATGAACCAGTTCAACGGCTCGGCCGGGCTGCCCCCCCAGGCGCAGACCCTGGCCGAGGCCCTGTCGGCGCACGGCTTCTCCACCGCTGCCTTTGTGTCGGGCTTCACCCTGCGCCACAGCCTGGGCCTGGACCAGGGCTTCGATCGCTACGACACGCCGGTCGTCGGCGAGCGGCGGCGCCCGGGCCTGGACACGGCCCGCCAGGCGGTGGCCTGGCTGCGGCAGCGCCACGGCTACCAGCGCCTGTTCCTGTGGGTCCACAGCTACGACGCCCACGGGCCGCTCATCCCCTACGAGTACGCGGCCCCCGTCGGGCCGGGCTGGGCCCGGGACTCCGAGCAGCTCACCCACGTGCCGGCCTACCAGCGCATCGACGGGATCAGCGATCCGGACTTCTACCGGATGCGCTACGCCGCCGCGGTGGGCCACGCTGACGCCATGGTGGGCCAGGTCGTCGGGGCCCTGAAGGAGTCGGGGCGCTACGACAATGCCCTCATCGTGCTCCTGGCCGACCACGGCGAGACCATGACCGAGCGGCCCCTGTGGTTCGACCACGGCACCGCCGCCTCGGCCGAGCAGCTCCACGTCCCGCTCGTCATCAAGTACCCGCACCAGGCGGGGGCCGGGACCAAGGACGAGCGCATGGTCTCGCTGGTGGACGTCGCGCCCACCGTCCTCTCGACCCTGGGCCTGGACCCCTTGCCGGCGGCCGAGGGCCAACCCCTGTCCGTGGCCGTCCACGACTACCTGGTGGGTGAGAGCAGCCACTGCAAGCACGACCTGGTCCTTCCCTGCGCGCCCCTGGGGCCGGCGGGCAAGGAGCTGGCCCTGCGCACGCCGCGCACCACCCTGCTGCGCAGCAGCCGCGCCGATGGGGTGCTGTGGGTCCACTTCGACCGCAGCCAGGACCCCGACGAGCTGCGGCCCCTGCGGGGCACCGACGGAGTGCCGGCCCACGCCGCCCTGCTGGATCAGATCGCCGACGAGCGGGCGGCGCTCCCGCTCTTCATGCCCAGCGGCGACGACGAGGGAGAGGCCGCGGCCTCGACCGAGCCCGGCGAGCTCGAGAACCTGCGGGCCCTGGGCTACGTCGACCCGGTGCCGTCAGAGGTCGAGCCCGCGCCTGCCACGGAGCCTGCCAACGGCGATGGCGCAGCCGGCGACTGAGAGGCTGAGAGCGAGACCTGTCTGGGCCCAGCGCCCCTCAGGCTGCTTTCAGCCTGCGCTCAGGTGTCAGGCGGCTGCGATGGCGGGAGAGGGTGCGGCAGTGTGGTGTGCAGCTCCTCGATGGCATCGAGCTTGGTGAACCCGTTGTCGACGAGCGCCTGGCCGGGAAGGCGGTCGAAGTTGGCCTCGACGCCCTGCAACATGGGCTGGAGCTCGCCACTGTCGCTGGCTCGGTGTCGCTGGCTCGGTGTCGCTGGCTCGGTGTCGCTGGCTCGGTCACAGCGCCATCAACCACTCCGGGGCGATCGCGGGCCGGTCCGGATGGCTCCCGCGCGCCCGCACGGCCTCATGCAGCGCCGACAAGTCCAGCCGCTGCACGTGCAGCCACGCCGCACGAGCGTTGGGGTCCGGTGTCAGCAGGCGGTCCAGGTCTGCCGTCATCAGCCGGACGCTCGGCCGATCCGGCGTCAGCACCAGGACTCGCCCTGCCAGAGTTTTCGGACATCACAGGGCTCGGGTTGGCGCTGCCCGGGCGTGCTGAAGTCGGGGGATGAGGAGACATCCTCCGACTTCGGGTGTTCTTGCGTGCCGAAGTCATGGGATGAGGGGCCATCCTACGACTTCGGATGCTGAGGCGTGCTGAAGTCGAGAGATGAGGGCTCACCCCCCGACTTCGGGTGCTGCTCCCCCATCCCCTCGACCGTGCCTTGCTCGATATCGAGACCCCGCCGGCCGAGAGCGCGCGGTGCTCCCCGGCCTCGCCGCCATGGTCGGCGGGATCGACCTTCCCGGGGCCGCCGAGCCCGAGGCCCTGGGCGACGCCACCTGGTGGGTGCCCGCGGTCCACGCCGCCTGCAGCCCGGCTCGTGAGCAGGCCGGGCGCATGTGGCGGTGGGCCGGGCGCTGGGCCGATGGCCTGTGAAGCAAGGCCCTCCCGTCGACGCCTTCGCGATCTGCCGTGTTCGCCGCGTCGGGCCGCCTTCGGACTCCGCCCGGTGTCTCCGTGCGGCGGGCCAACGCAGTGGGCTTGCAGCTCGCAATGCGTGCTCGGTCCGGGCATTGCCTCCCGGGCTCTGGGCCCCAGCGGCGACCGAGGCTCAGCCGACCCGCGCCGCCGGGGTCCAGCGCGCCGGGTCCACCCCGCCGCGGTCGGCGTGCTCGGTGAAGAGGTCACGCAGGTAGCGCCAGGTCGACAGGCCCACCATCGAGCAGCTCTCCACCACGGTCAGCCAGTCGGCGACCCGCTCCGGCCCGTCGTCGGCCGGGGTGATGTGCCAGGGGCGCAGCCGGCCGCGCACGTTCTCGGGCAGGGGCAGGTCCGGGGCCAGGCTGCCGTCCGGCAGGAAGCGACACAGCTCGGCCTGGCCCGTCACCAGGGTCCGGCCGGCGCCCTTGAGGTGGCGGTCACCCAGGTCGGGGCCGCCCAGGACCTCGATGGCGCGCTGCAAGGCGCGCTGCTCGGTCGCGGCGTCGGGGGCGGTCCGCAGCTCCTCCAGGCGCCAGGCGGCCCGGGCCGAGCGGTCGCCGTCGGTCGCCGTCGCGCGGGCCACGGCCCGGCGCAGATCGGCCTGGCGTCCCGTGCGGCACAGGCCACGGCGGCGCAGCAGCAGCTCCCGCGCCAGCTCGCCGGGTTGGTCGCGCTCGGGGCCCTCGGCCTCTTCCGTCCAGGTGTAGGCCACCGCCTTGGGGCCGGCACAGGCCCGCAGCCGACCGGCGCGGCTGCCGTCGACCAGCACCACGCCCAGGCGGTCGCCGGGCTGGCCCGCCAGCTCGGCCCGGATCTGCGCCGCCACCGGGGACACGGCCTCGCCGCCTGCCAACATCCAGCGCGCCACCTGGCTGTCGCTGCAGGACAGGCCCAGGCCCACCAGGATCCGGGTGATGTCCTGGCCCAGCATGAAGTCCTGCCAGCGCCAGGTCGCCATGCGGGCCAGCATGCCGTTGGCCAGGGGCGCGCGAGGCTCCAGGAAGGCCGGCCGGTGCAGGGCCACGGTCTCGACCTGGGGGTGCAGCGGGCAGTCGGCCCAGCCGCGGTCCACCTCCAGCCACTCCAAGCGGAACCAGGTGCACTCCAGGCGGTCCTCGCGGCGCGTCCGGATGACCCGCAGCGGCTTCTTGCAGGTGGGGCAGACCTGGTCGGGACCCGGCGCGGAGAGCACGGCCACCCGGGTCAGGGGCTCGGGCTGGGTCGGCAGCTCCGCGGCTGGCGGCGGCGCGGCGGGCAGCGCTGTGCGCGACACGCTCATCACCGGCACCGCGCCCAGGCCCTCCAACGGGCTCACAGGGCGCCGCTGGCCGCGGGGCGACAGGACCTTCTCCTGCAGCGCTTTCTCCTGCAGCGCTTTCTCCTGCAGGACCTTCTCCAGCAGCTCTGCCGCGGCCTCGGCGCCGTAGGCGGTCGTGTCCGGCGCGACGACCGGCTCGTCCTCGCGGCCGGGCAGCGGGGTCCGGCTGCCGCCCGCGCGGGTGGCGGCGTCGAGGCCCGCCCCGCTGGGATCTGCCGGGTCCTGGGTGGCCATCGTCCTTCCGGTGCTGGTGCCGGGGCGCAGCCTAGCACGCGCGGCCGCGGCGGTGCCGCCTCGACCGTGTGCGCAGCCCCATGACGACGTAGGATGCCGCCGTGTTCGCCTCCTACCCCCGCTGGCGCGCCCGCCTGACCCGAGCCCGGGCCGAGGCCATCTTCCTGCTGCGCGCCGTGCGGGCCCTCAGCCTCACCGCCCTGGCCCTGGTCGTCGTCACGGTGCTCGGCGCGGTGGTCCAGCACGTCTACGGCGCGCAGCCCGGACACCCTCCTCCCTCCTGGGAGGACGCCTTCTTCATCAGCTACTGCCTGCTCCTGCTGGAGCACCTGGACCGGGCGCCGCCGCACCCCCTCGCCCAGCTCGTCCACTACGTGCAGCCCTTCGTCGGCGTCCTGCTGGTCGGCGAGGGCCTGACCAAGCTGGGCATCAACCTCTTCCGCAAGCAGGCGAACGCCCGCGCATGGATCGAGATCATGGCCAAGGCCTCTCGCGGACACGTCATCCTCTGCGGCCTGGGCTCGGTCGGCTTCCGCATCCTCGAAGAGCTGAGCGCCATGCAGGTGCCGGTCTTCGTGGTCGAGCGGAACCCCGACGGTGCCTTCGTCGCCCGGGCGCGCGAGCTGGGGACCGAGATCCTGATCGGCGATGCCCGCGCCGAGGGCCTGCTGCGCTCGCTCAACGTGCTCCAGGCCCGCGCCGTCATCGTCGCCACCGACGACGACCTGGCGAACCTGGAGATCGCCATGGACATCCGCGAGATGTCGGCCCAGGTGCCCATCGTCCTGCGGCTCTTCGACCAGCGCCTGGCCCAGCGGGTGCGCGCCACCCTGGGCATCGAGGTCAGCGTCTCGACCAGCAAGCTGGCGGCGCCGCTCTTTGCCACCGCAGCCCTGGACCGCACCGTCGTCAACACCCACAAGGTCGGCGACCGCACCCTGGTCGTCATGGAGCTGCGGGCCTGCGGTGCGCTGGCCGGCCGCAGCGCCGCGGAGCTGTCGCGTCGCCACAGCCTGACGGTGGTCGGCACCACCCGCGGCGGATCCACCTGGGAGGTCCCGCCCGACCCCGATCGCAAGCTCGATCCCCAGGACCGCATCCAGGTGCTGGTCGACGGCGCGCGCATCGAGGAGATCCGCGCCCTGGGTGGCGAGGAGGCCTGAGGATCAGGCCCCTTCAGAGGGCCGGGCCGCGGAGGGCCCCGCATCGGAGGGCAGCCGGTAGCGGCGGCCGATGGCCCGGGCCAGGCCCAGCCAGGCGCCGACCAGTCCCAGCACCAGCGGCAGCGCCCAGGCCTGGGCCGCCAGGGCCACCATCCCCAGCGTCAGGGCCGAGGCCCCGCCCTTGGCCACCCGGTAGGTGAGCATGTCGACGACGGCCTTGCCCTCGGTCTTCTCGCGGTAGCTCAGGGGCAGGTACACCGCCTCCTTGGCCGCCCGGAACAGCGAGTAGTCGAAGGCCTTGCTGGCGACCTTGGTCAGGGCGATGGGGGCGAAGCCGGGTAGGGCCAGGGCGCCGACGCAGGCGCTGCCCAGGACCAGGGGCAGGCCCAGCAGGGTGCCCGGCACGCCCACCACGCGCAGGACCGGCCCGGTCAGCAGGTTCAGGACCAGGGTGCAGGCGTCGATGGCGGCGTAGACCTGGCCGATGACGCCGGTGCGCCCGTCGGTGTCGGGGAAGGCCCGCTCCAGGGCGCCGGCAAAGGCGAAGTCGACCACGTTGATCGCGACCTGGACCACGGCGATCATGGCCAGGACCAGCAGCAGGGTGCGGCTGCCGCGGACGACCCGCCAGCCCTCCAGCAGCCCGGGCCGCGGCGCCACCGCCACGGGCGCGCCGGCCCCGGCCCAGCGGGAGAGGACCAGGGCCAGGGTCCCCACCAGGACCAGGTCCACCAGCACCAGCCAGGGCACCTCGGCGGTGCCGATCCGGTCGGCGAGGCGGCCGACCAGCAGGTTTCCTGTGATGCCGCCCAGGGAGCCCATGGCGCCGAAGAAGCCGTAGGCCCAGCGGGCCGTGCGCAGGGGGAAGACCACGTTGCCGAAGGCGTAGAAGGTCTCGACCAGGACGACGATGTAGACGTCCTTCCAGACGTAGAGCAGGAAGCTCGCCGCGTGCAGGCCGGCCTGGTGGGCCAGCAGCAGCAGGGCGAGCAGGGCGCCCGAGATGGCGCAGACGGCGGCGACCACGGCCGCCAGCTCCAGCCGGCGGGCCAGGCGCTGCCAGCCGGACACCGCCAGGGCGGCCCCCACGGCGACCCCCACCCAGGCCCAGGGCAGGGCGTCGCGGCCCCAGGTCTCCAGGAAGAGCGACTCGGTGCTCGGTCGGGCCAGCGCGTAGCCGAGCATCAGGACGTAGGCGACGAGCGACAGCCCCACCAGCCGGGGCAGGCGCAGGGGCTCGCTGCCCCCCAGTGGCGGGGGCGAGGCGGGGGGCGCCGCGCTCACATCCGGTGCAGGTGGTTGCCGAAGGGCACCGGGCGGGCCTGGCACAAGAAGGCGTCGACCGCCGCCTCCATGGCCTGCCGGGCGTCGTGCAGCGAGGCGTCGATGGCGGCTGCGCCGTGGTCCTCCGCGCCGTGGTCCTCCGCGCCGTGGTCCTCCGCGCCGTGGTCCTCCGCGCCGTGGTCCTCCGCGCCGTGGTCCTCCGCGCCGTGGTCCTGACCGCCCGGCTCCTGGGCGCGGCCCCCCGAGCGCTTGTGGCCGACCACCAGGGCGGCGACGGGCACGCCCAGCTCGTTGGCCAGCACCGCCTCGGGCCCGACGCTCATCGAGTTCACCTGGGCCCCCGCGGCCGCCCAGAAGCGGTTCTCGGCGGCCGTCTTGGTCCGCGGCCCGCCGACGAAGGCGAAGATCACCCGCGGCGGCGGCCCCTGGGCGGCGACCGGCGCCAGCGCCGCCACCTGGTCCGACAAGGCGCGGGAGAACAGCCCCTCCTCCAGCACCAGGTGACCCTGCCCCGGCACCGGCTCGGGGAACATGGTGCAGGGCGTGCCATCGGGCAGCAGGTTGTCGGGCCACAGCAGGTCGGCCACCAGCAGGGGGCGGCCCAGGGGCAGGCTCGGATCCAGCAGGCCGACCGCGCTGGTCAGCAGCAGGGCCTCGCAGCCCACCTCGGCCAGGGCCGCGGCGTGGGCCCGCCAGGGCACCTGGTGGGGCAGCCAGCGGTGGGGCAGGCCGTGGCGGAACAGCAGCCATGCGTCTTCTCGCTCGGGGTGGCGGTGCAGGACCACCGGCCCCCAGGCCGTCTTGAGGTGGTGGGGCAGCAGGGCCCGCCCGCACAGGACCGGGGCCTGGAAGGCGCTGCCGACCACCGCGACCACGCTCATGGCGTCGCGCCGGCGCAGGGCATGGCCGCCTGGTAGCGGCGCCCCGGGCAGCTGCTCGATGCCAGGAAGGTCTGGCCCTCGCAGCCGCAGAAGGGGTGCAGGTCCGCCGTGCAGGCCCGCATGGTCGAGCGGCAGGTCCCCAGGTGCTCGGCGTCGCAGCCCTGGCCCTCGCAGACCATGCCCTGATCACAGTCGGCGGTCGAGGCGCAGCTCGTCCCCGGGGCGTCGACCACCGGCGGACTGGGCGGGCTCGGCGGGCTCGGCGGGCTCGGCGGCTCGGCAGGCGCCTGGGCGGCGGCGAGGGCCTCGGCCGGTCCCTCGATCGGCGCTGCCGACGCCTCCGGCACGACAGGCGCTGCCGGTACGAGAAGCGCCGCGGCCTGCGGGTGCGAGGCGCAGCCCAGGGCGAGGCCGAGGTGCAGGAGGAGGGCGAAGGGAAGGACAGCGGGCATGGGGCCTCCGGTGGGGCGAGGGCGTTGCTGCAAGCTAGCACTCAGCAGGGCCGACCGGGAGCGCAGCGGGACCTCGGGGGTAAGATGCCGGAGAGCGGCGGTGTCCGCGGCCGGGGGGCCGAGGCGTCTCCCTTGCTTCCTTGACGGAGTGCTCATGCCCGCGCCGACGCCCCTGGATCGTTCCGCTCTCCTGGCGCTGCTGGACACCTCGCGCCCCTCCGGCGCGGCAGGGCTCTGGATCGGCGCCCTGCTCGGCCCCGTGCACCGCCTGGCCTGGGACGGGCCCGACGACGCCGGTCACCGCGAGCGCTGCCTCGAGCTGTTGCGCTCGATGGTCGCCTCCTGCCAGGACGGCGACGCCCACGACCAGCGCCTGGCCACCCTGGTGGACTGGTGGCTGCACGCCACCCGTGGCTGGTCGGTGCTCGGTCGCGCCTTCCACGTCGTCGACGTGCTGCCCGATCCCTCCCTGCACGAGCCCCTGTCCCGCCTGGCCCACGCCGGCACCACCGCGCTAGCCGAGCGCACGCGCCCCCACGCCTTCCAGCAGGCCATCACCGACCTCGAGGAGCGGCTGGAGGCGATCCCGGCCATCAAGAAGGCACCCGGCCCCGAGCTGTACGGGGAGGGTCGCGAAGACGCGATCCAGCTGCTGAACCTCGCCCGTGCCCGGCGCCCCCCCAAGGAGGTGCCCCCCCTGCGCCTGCTCACCGCCGACGTCGAGGCCTGGGCCAGCGAGACCCGCGGCACCCAGGCCCTCGACGCGCATCTGAAGGTCTGGAACTCCCTGGTCAAGCACCTCCAGGTCCTCCAGGACCACGCCCGGCGCCTGCTGGCGCTGTGGACCACCGAGGGGGTCCAGCCCTCGGGCCTGCCCCTGGACTGGGCCGACCGCCTCCGCGATCTGGGGGGGCCCTACGTCGATCTCCTGCCGGCGCTGCTCGTCGACCTCGCCGCGCTCGACGGCCCTGTGCCCGAGGAGCTGCGGGCGCCGCTGCAGCCGGCCTGGACCCTCGACGCGCTGGCCCACGCCGACCTCGACCTCGACGAGTCGCTGCGGGTCCGGCTGCTGGCGGTGTACGAGGAGGCCCGCGCCCTGACCACCCGCGCCGCGCCGCCCTGGGTCGAGAGCACCCTGGGCCGCCTGGACGAGCTGCGCCTGCAGATCCGGGCGCTGCGCGCCGAGGCCCACGCCGCCGGCGTCCCCGAGGCCGGGGGCAACCTCGACGAGGCCCTGAACTCGCTGCTGCGCTTCGAGCTGGGCGAGAGCGAGCAGTGGATCCAGTTCGCGCGTGAGGAGCTCCGGCTCCGCCGTGAGGACGCCGAGCAGGCCCGCGTGCGCCAGGACATCGCCCAGCGCGTCGCCGCCCTGGAGGAGCTGGGAGACCTCAGCGGCGCCGCCCAGCCCGACGAGCCACCGGCCCAGCACCTCGCTCGCCTGGACCGGCTCCGCGACCAGCACGCCACCGCGCTCCAGGCCAGCCTGCAGTCCCTGCGGGGCCAGGCCCTGCCACGCCCCCTGGAGCGGTCGGTCGGTGCCTTGCTGGACGAGGCAGCCCGTCGCCTGGAGCGGGGCACCCTCCCTGCGGCGGCCCGGGTCCTTCGCGAGGCCGAGGAGCAGCTGCTGAGCCACCGGGCCTCGGAGGAGCGTCGCCTGCTGCCCGCGGCGCGACGGCTGCGGGCGCGGGCCGAGGAGGTGGCGCTGCACGACGATGAGCGCAAGGAGCTGCTCGCCCTGACCGATCGGATCTCCCTGTGCGCGGCCGACGGCCTGCCGGTCGCCGGGCTGCTCGAGGCTGGAGAGGCCCTGGTCGAGGCCGCCGCCCGCGATGCCCTCCACGAGCTCGCCGTCCTGGTCCTGGTGGGGGATCCCCCACCCCTGCAGCGCCAGCGGCCGGTGACGCTGCTGGCCTGGTCGGACTCCGGGATCCGGTTCTCGGCGCAGCGCCTGCCGGACACCGGCGTGCTGCTCCCTGCCGACCACTCGGCCCGCCTCGAAGAGGGCGGCGTCCTGCGGGTCGTGCGCTGTCGGGCCGGCTGGGTCGAGGCCGACGGCCGCACCCTGGCGCTCGCGTCGGCACCCACGGTGCCCCCCGAGGGGCGATGGCACGACGTCCTTCCGGTCGAGTCGACCCGGCCGCTCAGCATCGAGGAGATCCGCGCCTACGACGGCGCCCACGACCTGTCCGACACGGTCTTCCTGGCCTGCCAGGGCGCGATCCTGGGGCCCTACCGACCCGACGACGAGACCGTGCCCCACCCCGCGGACCCCCGCGGCTTCGTGGGGCGCTTGGAACGAGAGGCCTTCGACGCGCTCTTCGGGCGCCTGGACCTGCCCCGCCGCGCCGGACAGCGCGGCCGGACTTTGGTCCACGTCGCCCCCGACCTGGAGACCCTGCTCCAGCAGGACGCCGAGCCCGTCGATCAGCTCGACCCCTCGCACCTCCAGGTGTGGTTGGCCGAGCTGGCGGCCGACCTGGACCCCGAGACCGTCGGGCGCTTGTCGCGGGTCGTCGCCACCTTCGCGGGCGGCGGCCAGGCCCTGCCGCGGGTGCTGCTCGACGCGCGCCTGCAAGGGCTGAACGACGCGCTCCAGGCGGCCCGCAGCTTCGAGCGGGCCCGCCAGGGCGCGGTCGAGGACTTCCTGCGGACGCCGGAAGCCAAGGCCATGCTCGAGGCCAGGGCGCGGCACGAGATCGCCGCGCGGGTCGACCGCCTGTCCGGGGAGGTCCAGGCGCGGCGCGCCGAGCTGGAGGGCGAGCTGGACGATGTCAACGGCCGGCTGGGGGCGGCTCGCGGCGAGCTGGCGGCCGTGGCCGAGCAGGTCGAGGCCGAGCGGGCCCGCCTGGAGACCCGCGCCGCTGACCTCAAGGGCGAGGTCGAGGACCTGGAGTCACTGCGCAACGACCGGAAGGCGCGGCTGCTCACGGAGCTGCTGGGCGCTCGGGCCGTGAACCCGGCGACCCCGGCTCGCGACGAGGCCGGTCCGCCGCGGGCCGAGCCGCTGGTCGGCGCACAGACCCCGCCGCTGGGCGAGCTGGTCGAGCAGCTCCAGCGCATCTTGCCGGCCTGGTCCCACGAGGAGGTCGCCAACCTGGTCCTGACCTTGCTCACCAGCCGCTGGACCCTGCTGGCGGGACCGCCCGGCGTGGGCAAGAGCACCTTCGCCCGCAGCGTGCTGCGCGGCCTGGGGCACGGGCCGGGCAGCGCGCGCTACCTCGAGCTCGTCGTCCGCCACGAGTGGCAGGACGACGCCCCGCTGTTCGGCTTCTGGCACCCCGAGCGCGGTGCCTGGGTCCCCAGCAGCGAGGGCTTCGTCGAGCAGCTCATCCGGGCTGCGCACGACCAGGCCGAGAGCTTCGGCGGTCTGTACACCATGGTGCTGGAGGAGCTGAACCTGGCGGCGCCCGAGTACTACCTGGCGCGGCCGATCTCGGCCTTCGAGGACGAGCGCCCGGTGATCCGCCTGTACGGTGATGATGTCCAGCCGACCAATCGCGACGTGTATCCAGGCTTCGTGCCCGTCGGGGACAACGTCCGGCTCATCGGAACGGTCAACGTCGACGACACCGTCCAGCGACTGTCTCCGCGCTTCTTGTCACGGGCGGGCGTGATCTGGATGGACCCCTCGCTGGAGACCCTGTTCACGCCGGCCGCGCCCCTGCCCCAGGCCCCGGCGCCTGTGGACTGGAGCGCCCTCGGCGCAGGCCTGGATCGCAGCTGGACCGAGGTGCCCGGCAGCATCCGCCGGGTCGTGGAGCACCTCCACGAGCGTCGCGTGCCCGGCGCGCCCAGCCCGCGCACCCTGCGGGGCATCGAGCGCTACCTGGCCGCGGCCCACGGCGTCCTGTCCCCTGCGGTCGCCGCTGACCTGCAGGTCTGCCAGCGGGTCCTGCCCTCGATCCGCGGCGTGGGTTCCGCCTTCCGCGTCCGCCTGGACGACCTGGCCGCCCTGCTGCGGACCCACCAGATGCCCCGCGCGGCCGCGCGCACCCAGCGCCTGCGCGAGCGCGGTGAGGCCCTGGGGGACTACTACGACATGTTCCATGTCTGAGTCCGTCCGTGTCTGAGTCCAGCGGGGCGGCGGCCTTTCGGGCCCGCGCGCGGTACTGGCCCGAGGGCGAGGCCGCGGCCGCGCCGGTCGAGGTGTCCCTGGGGCAGCCGGGCACGGTCGCCCCCCAGCCGGCTCGCGGGGGGCGCCCAGTCGAGCTCTTCGTGGCGGGGCTGCGCCCCGGTGAGCCCGTCCTGGTGCAGCTGGGGGCCCACGAGCGGGAGCGGGTCGCCGACGACGAGGGTACCGCCCGGACCCTCGACGCCGAGGTGCTGCTGGCCACCGCCGGCCGGGTGGGCCTGCGGGTCGAGCGGGCCACGGGCGAGGCGCTGGAGCTGGCCGTCGACGTGCTGCCCACCCGCCTGGCCGAGGCGGCGCTCCTGGCCTTGCTCGACGACCTCGATCGGCTGTCGCCGGGCCTGTGCGCCGACCTGGGCGGCCACGGGACCGTCTCCCTGTCCACCTCGCCCCCGGCCGAGGCCACCCTGCAGGCGCTGGAGCGCGCCGTCGGACCGCTGGAGGAGGCCGTCGGACGGGCCGGGCGTCGTCCCATCGTCCGGACCTGGGAGGAGGTCGGGGCCGTCGCCGCCGTCCAGGGGGTCGCCAGCGCGCGCGATGCCCGCTGGCTGGCGACCCACCCCCACCTCGCCATCCCCGCGCGGGCCCGGGGCCAGGACGTCGCCGTCCACCGCCGGGTCCACCAGGACCTGGAAGTACCGGAGAACCGGGGCGTGGCCCTGCTCCTGGCCCGCCTGGAGTCCCTCGGCGCCTCGCTGCTCGCCCTGGTCGAGGTCGAGCGGCGACGCCTGCTGGTGACCCGCCCCCTGCGCGAGGCCTTCCGCACCGCCCGCAGCAACCTCTTCGAGGAGCGCGACCGCCCCCGCTTGCAGCAGCTGGAGCGTCGCAGCGAGCGCGTGGCCAGCATCCTGGGCCAGGTGAGCGCCGCCCGGGCCCGCCTGGGTTTCCCGCCTGGCCTGCGCCCTGCCCCCTTCCTGCGGACGCCTCAGGTCGAGACCCACCCCGGCTACTGGCAGCTCCACCAGATCTGGCAGCAGGTCGCCGACCTCGACCTGCTGCGGCCCGGCCCGGCAGTGGCACCGCTGCGGAACACGGACGAGCTCTACGAGCTGTGGTGCACCCTGGTCGTCGCTCGGGGCCTGGCCCGCCTGGCCCGCCGCCCGCTGCACGAGCTGGTCGGCCCGGCGCTCGAAGGCTGGTTCTCCGAGCTGCCCCGTGGCCGGCTGCTCACCGTGGCGCTCAAGGGCTGGGAGCTGCACCTGTCCTACGAGCCCGTCCTTGCCTACGACGCCGCGGATGACGCCTCGCTGGCCAAGCTGCACCCCGGTCGCCCCTGGCGCCCCGATCTGCTGCTGGAGGTCTATGCCGCGGGCCGCCTGATCGAGGCCCACGTCTTCGACGCCAAGCACAGCCTGGACCGCGGCCGCCCCGGCGGCGTGCCCGTGGACCACGTCGAGCAGGTCTGGCTCAAGTACCCCGACAGCATCGGCGATCCCCGCACGCACCTGCCCCGGGTCGCGAGCTGCTGGGTCCTGTACCCGGGGCCCGCGGCCTGGGTGTACCTGCGCGGTCCGGCCATGCTTGACCAGGGCTGGCCGGCCGAGCGGGTCCGTGGCGGGGCCATCGCGCTGACCCCCGGCATCGCGGACACCGAAGCGGAGCTGGAGCGGGTACTGGACATCTTGTTGCGGCGCTGAGCGGCCCCGCTCAGCCGGGCAACTCATCGGACCACTCGGCGACCCAGGTGCTCTGGGCGGCGCAGTCCCAGGTCTCCGCGTCCTCGACCGTCCAGTCCAGCCAGGTGCCGAAGAGCTCTTCTGGGGAGAGGACCCAGCCATAGACGAAGTAGTCTCCGAAGTCCCTCCCGACCACCCATTCCGGGTCGTCGCATCGAAACTCTTTGAACTCGTTTTGACTGCACCGAACTCCTTCCATGTCAGCGGCCCAGGTCTGACCCTCGCTCAGGCGATGGATCGTGAACTCTCCTTCAACACTGTCTGAGATGGCGATGTTCGCGACCATGTCGAGAGGCTTGGGGTCGTCAGGAGGCAAGCAGCCTTCTTCGGCCGAGAGGAGCTGTTGGTCGATCAGGCCGTTGGAGTAGCCGGCTTCCGAGGGTAGGGAATACAGTCCCTCGCGGGGGCCCTGGTCCCCATGCGACTTGCAGCCGACCATGGGGAACGCGGCGAGAATCGCCAATACAACGAGCGGTATGCGCAGTGTTGCGGGTGGTATGAAGGTGCGGATCATCGGGCGCTCTCTCTCTTGAGGTCATCCACCCAAGCGTCTGGTAGGTCGGTGTGCCATTCGAATTCGTCCAAAAACAGATCGGAGCAAGTGCCGGTCTTGCGGCCCAAATCCTCTGTGAAGTGTTGGGACCAGAGTAGTGAGAAGCTCGTCGCGTCATGGACAGTGCCAATGTACAGATCGTCCGAGTCGAGATCGATGCAGGAGAAGTTCCGGCCATCGAGCTCGCACTCAGCCTTTGTGATATAGAGGTACGAGCTCTGGAACCATACGGTGAAGTTGGTCGCGTCGCTGATCACGACGTATGGGGACCCCGGATCGAAATCCTGTTTGTATGTGCTGCAACCATATCGGAATTCGTTCCTTTTCGCCCAATAGCCTCCGACACGAAGTGAAGGGGCGCAGCCCATCTGGGTGACCACCAGGGCCCCGCTCAGGATGCGTAGGTCCATGTCAACCTCCCGTCGGTGAGCAGCAGGATGGGGTCGCTGTCGATGTCGAAGGACCATGTGGTCCCCGAGGCCCCGATCACCTGGCTCCAGAGAAGCCTGGGGTATCGCACTGCGGTCGGCGCGGGCAGAACGTCTCTTCCGAGATCGCTCGCGGATTCCCAGTCAAAGCTGGTGGGAAGCATCCGGTGCCAGGTGGCGTCGACGGAGGTGATGCCGTCGGGCTTGCAGCTCATCGACACGCTGCGGGTGCCCCGCCACTTGTCGAGGAAGACGAGGTAGCCGTAGGCATGGGTGCCGTCTGTGCCGGT
>Ga0100377_1000159_pt1 | contig 52718 bp, 38 predicted proteins | sample CryGeymeta201501_FD_83664 | JGI IMG/M metagenome (GOLD analysis project Ga0100377, IMG submission 83664) | Groundwater microbial communities from Crystal Geyser aquifers in Utah, USA - Crystal Geyser metaG 2015-01 | ecosystem: Environmental > Aquatic > Deep subsurface > Groundwater | place: USA... | reverse complement strand
GTCCGTCGTCCCGGTGTCGGTCGTGCCCGTGTCGGTCGTGCCCGTGTCGGTCGTGCCCGTGTCGGTCGTGCCCGTGTCGGTCGTGCCGCAGGCGTCGTTGGCCGCGCCCGGCGTGCCCAGGTCACCCAGGCCGTAGCTGCTGCTCGCCTCGCACCAGCTGGCGCCGTCGTCGTTGAGCGTCGCGTCGAAGGCCGAGGGGGACAGGCTCATGCTCATCCCGGTGGGATCGGGGAAGAGCGGGCCGCCGTCGTAGTAGACCGCGTCGAAGACCGTCGCGCCATAGGAGAGGATGACCTCATCCGCGCTGTTGCTCAGGTTGAAGCTACTGTACTGGTAGTCGACGTCCAGCCCGCCGTTGGTGCTGCTGTCCGCGTTGTTGCCCAGGACCACGAAGGCGCCCGCCGCGACCGGCAGGCTGCTGGAGACGGTGTGGGTCTCGCCGTCCGCGTCGGAGAGCACCAGGCCCACCAGGTCCAGGTCCAGGTCGGTGTTGTTGTAGACCTCGAACCACTCGCCAGCGGCGTCTCCGACCGCGTTGGGGTTCTGCATGATCTCGGTGACCAGCAGGTCACCCACCGCCAGCAGGGCCACGTCGGGCGTGCTGCCGCCGGTGTCGGTCGTGCTCGTGTCGGTGGTCCCCGTGTCCGTCGTGCCCGTGTCCGTCGTGCCCGTGTCCGTCGTGCCCGTGTCGCCGCCGGCGCTGCACGAGTCGTTGGTCGCGCCCGGCGTGCCCTTGTCGCCCAACCCGTAGCTGCTGCTGGCTTCACACCAGTTGGCGCCATCGTCATTGGCGGTGGCGTCGTAGGCGGTCGGGTCCAAGCTCATGGACAGACCGTTGGGGTCGGGGAAGGTGGGACCACCGTCCCAGCGGACGGCGTCGATGACCCCGCCGCTGTTCGACAGGATGATCTCGTCGTCGCTGTTCCCCAGGCTCATGCCGCCGTAGTCGTAGTCCACGGTGACACCGCCGTTGACGGTGCTGTCCCCGTTGAGGCCGAAGACTACGTAGCTGTCGGGGGCCACGGTCAGGGTGCCGGTCACGGTGAAGGCGTCGGTGCCGTCGTCCCTGACCTGCATCCCGTCCAGGTCCACCGTCAGGCCCGAGGCGTTGTAGACCTCGAACCACTCGCCGTCGGCGTCCGAGACCGCCGAGGGGTTCTGCATGATCTCCGTGACCAGCAGATCACCCACGCCCAGAGCGTCGACGCCCACCGGGCCGCTGCCGCTGTCGCTGCCGTCGCAGTCGCTGTCGATGCCGTCGCCCGCCACGTCGGTGGCACCCGGGTGGATACTCGCGTCGGTGTCGTCGCAGTCGTCCCCGCCCCAGGCGTCGCTGTCGTGCCCGTCGCCGTCGGCGTCGTAGTCGCTGCCGCCCGAGCAGTCCTGGTCCACGCCGTCGTACCAGAGCTCGGTGGCGCCGGGGTGGATGGCGGGGTCGGCGTCGTTGCAGTCGACCGAGGCGATGTACCCGTCGCCGTCACCGTCGGTCAGGTCGGCGCCGCAGTCGTCGTTGGTCGCACCGGGGGTCCCCAGGTCGCCGTCGCCGAAGGGGGAGCCGGAGGCGCACCACACCAGGCCGTTGTCGTTGTCGCTGGCGTTGTCGTAGACCGGGTCCAGGGCCATGGACGCGCCGGCCGGGTCGGGGAAGGTCGCCCCGTTGTCCCAGCCCACCTGGTCGAAGATCGTGGTGCCGTAGCCCAGGTAGAGCTCGTCGCTGCCGTTGCCCAGGTTGACGGTCGTGTCGTAGGCCCAGGCCACCGGGGCACCGCCGTTGACGGTGGTGTCGGTGCTGCGACCGAAGACCACGTAGCCGCCCGCGGGCACGCCGACCCCCGCGGGGACGACGCCGTAGTCGGCGCCCAGGTCGTAGACCTCCAGCCCCTGAAGGTCCACGTCCATGTCCAGGGTGTTGTAGATCTCGAACCACTCACCCGTCTTGTCGGTCACGGTCTCGGGGTTCTGCATGATCTCGTTGATGACGAGGTCGCCGATGCCCAGGTCCCCCACCCGCACGGTGCCCGTGCCCGTGGCGTCGAAGCCGTTGCAGTCCTGATCGATGCCGTCCCCGGGGATGTCGGTGGCGCCGGGGTGGATGTCGGCGTTGCTGTCGTCGCAGTCGTCGCCCCCGCTGGCAAGGCTGTCGTAGCCGTCCCCGTCGGCGTCGGTGCCCGTCGCCGTGTCACCGCCCGTGTCGGTGTCGGTGTCCGTGTCCGTGTCGGTGTCCGTGTCCGTGTCGGTGTCCGTGTCGGTGTCCGTGTCGGTGTCGGTGTCCGTGTCGGTGTCCGTGTCGGTGTCCGTGTCGGTGTCCGTGTCGGTGTCGCCCCCGGAGTCATCTCCGACGGGGCCGGAGTCCCCGCCCTTGTCCTTGCAGGCGGACATGGACAGCAGGGCGGTCAGCAGCACGATGGACAGGGGCATGTGGCGCGTCATGGTGGCTCCCGGGACGGGTGGACAGCATTAATCGGACCTCGTGTGCCGCAGGTCCCTCCCCCTCAGCTTTGACGTGCCTGTCACCCGCCCGTCACAGTCTGCCTCCCGCCTGGCTCTGGTTCAGCGAAAGGACCGATCCGCCTGCGGCGCCGCGCCGCGCACGCCTTCCTCCCGGCCTCGCCGGGACCTACAAGGCACACCCTGGAGGCACCATGCAGACCACGCTGACCCACCTCGATCACATGGCCTTTGAAGTCGAGGTCGAAGGACATCGCTTCATCGTCGACGCCGCGCCCGCGCAGGGAGGGGAGGACCGCGGGCCGCGGCCCAAGCCGCTGATGCTGGCCGCCCTGGCCGGCTGCACCGGCATGGACGTCGTCAGCATCCTGACCAAGATGCGCCAGACCTGGACGCGCTTCCAGGTGCGCACCGAGGCCGAGATCACCGACGAGCACCCGCGCGTCTTCCAGGGCTACACCATCGTCTTCGACATCGACGGTGATGTGGACCCGGCCCGCCTGGCCCGCGCGGTCGCCCTGTCTCGCGACCGCTACTGCGGGGTGTCGGCCATGTACCGGAGCCACGCCCCGGTCCTGGTCAAGGTCATCCTCAACGGCGTGGAGCAGCCCGAGCCGCCCCCCGCCGAATAGCCGCGCCGGGCCTGCGCCCGGGTTTCGACGCCCGGGTTTCGACGCTAGGGATTCGACAGCGCCTGCAGCTCCTCGAAGCCGGGGAGCTGGCTGAGGTCGGGCACGACCACGATCTCGATGCGTCGATTGGCGGCCTTGCCTTCCTTGCTGTCATTGGCGGAGACCGGCCGGTACTCGCTGTAGCTGGCGGCGCTGACGTGGGAGGGATCCACCCCCGCCTCGACCAGCGAGCGCACGACGGTGACGGCACGGGCGCTGCCCAGCTCCCAGTTGCTGGGGTACTGGGCCGTCTTGATCGGCACGTTGTCGGTGTGGCCCTCGACCTGGAAGCTGCGGTCGGACATCTGGGCCAGGACCGCGCCCACCTCGGCGATGGCGGCCTTTCCGGCGTCGGAGAGGTCGGCCTTGCCGCTGTCGAAGAGCACGTCGGTGGCCAGCACGACGATCATGCGACCGTCCACGATCTTCACCTGGAGCCGCCCGGCGTCGATGAGGGTCTGGAACCGGGCCAGCATGTCCTTGTAGGACGCGACCCGGGCCTCGGCCTGCGCCTTGCGCTGGGCGAGGTCGTTGAGGGCAGCCGTGACCTCTTCCACGCTGGCCTTCAGGCGCGTCTTGTCCTTGAGCAGCTCGGCCTTCTCGGAGCGCAGGGCGGCGGTGTCGCCGTCGTACCGGGCCTGCAGGGCCGCGATCTGGTCGCCGAGGTCCTTGACCTGGGCCTGCTCCTGGGCCAGGGCCGACTTCAGGTCCTGGTTGGCGCTCTCGCTCGCGGACAGTGCCTGCTGCGAGCGCACCTGGGCGTCGGCCTGCTGGGAGAGCAGGTCATCGTACTTCTTCTTGGGCACACAGCCGGTCACGAAGAGGGCCAGCAAGGGAACGAGGAGGCGGATCCGAGACGACATGGGGTCTCCGGGGAGCAGGTGCGGGGGAGAAAGGCGCCAGGACCTTCCAAGTCTAACGCCGCGACGCTCCAGGCCACGCGGCATCTCGCCACCGGTCCACCGGGCAGCCACAGCCAGGCAGCCGGTCAGCCAGGCAGCCAGAGGCGCAGCCGCGCGCCCGCCGCGCCCGCCAAGCCCGGCAGCGCCTCCAGGCGTCCGCCGTGGGCCTCGGCCACCGCCCGAGCCAGGGGCAGGCCGAGCCCGGTGCCCCCGTGCCGCCGGCTGAAGTAGCGCTCGAAGACCCGCGGGAGGTCCGCTGCTGCGATGCCCGGACCCGAGTCCCGGACCTCCACGGACAGGCCCCCGTCGGCCGCGGCCAGGTGGACCTCGACCCGCGGCGGGCCCGTGCCCTCCAACGCGAAGGCTGCAGCGTTGTCGAGGAGGTTGCGCAGGGCGGCCTCCAAGCGCTCGGGCACACCGACCACGGTGGACAGCGCCTTGTCCGCGGTGAAGCGGAAGGCGACCCCTCGTGGCGGGCCCCGGCGGCGTCCACGAGGGCAGCGCAGAGGGCCGCGAGGTCGACAGGCTCGCGGAGGGAGCCGTACAAGCCGGCCTCGGCTCGGGCCAGGTCCAGGAACTGGCTTGCCAGGCCGTCCAGGCGCCGGGCCGCGTCGCCCAGGATCACCGCCAGGCGCGCCGCGCGCTGCGGGGCCACGTCGCCCCGCTCCAGGGCCTCGGCCGCAGCCCGCACCGCGGCCAGCGGGTTCTTCAGCTCGTGGACCAGGTCGGCGGCGAAGGCCTCGTTGGCCCGATCGCGCTGCTCGAGGGCGGACAGGAGCTGGTTGAAGGCCTGGGCCAGGTCGCCGAGCTCGTCATCGCGCGGCAGCTCGACAGGGCGGGTGGAGCGGGCCGCCGTGCGGTCGAGGACCTGGGCCCGCAGCCGCTCGATGGGGCGCACCATGCGCCAGCCCAGCCACAGGCCGAGGAAAAGTCCTACGGCCGCCACGTCCAGGCTGAGCTTCACGAGCTGGTAGCGCAGGTCGTACAGAGAGCGGATGGCGCGCCGGCTGCTCTCCTGGACCCAGACGAGCTGTCCGTCCGGCAGCTCCAGGGCGGCGGTACAGACCAACAGCGCGCCACCGGCCAGGGCTTCGCAGGCCGAGGCCTGGCCGCCCTCGCGGGCCTGCCAGGCCAGCTCCCGCTGCTCCAACGGGGGCCTGCCGGCGTCGGCGTCGGCCAGGGTGGGCGCGCCGCCGGGCCCGAAGAACAGCTCGCTGCTGACCCGGGCCAGGCCCTGGGGCGGGTCGTGATCCCGGTCGACCCGCGTGTGGCCCTCGGCGTCCAGGACCCGCAGCCACAAGCCGCGGCGGGTGGCGAGGGCGTCGAGCCGGGCGTCGGCATCGGGGCCATCGGCGAGGGCCCCGGCCTCCTGCGCGGTGCGCTCGACGCGCCGGAGCATGCGGCGCCCGACCGTGGCGTCGGAGAGGTGGGAGAGCCAGGCGAGGGCCGGCATGGCCACGACGGCCGCCAACACGACCATGGGCGCGCGCACCCGCAGCGAGCGCCAGCGCAGCCTCACAGCAGGTCGGCCCTCAGCCGCGCCACCGGTAGCCAGCCCCCACCACCGTCTCGATGTAGTCGAAGCCGGGATCCACGGCCTCGAACTTGCGACGCAGGCGGCGGATGTAGGTGTCGACCAGGCGCTCGGCCACGACGCTGTCGTCGCCTCGCACCCGGTCCAGCAGGCGCTCCCGGGACCAGACGATGCCCGGCCGCTCGGTCAGGACCTCGATCATCCGGAACTCGGTGACGGTGACGACCACCTGCGCCTGGGCGTAGCGCAGCTCCATTCGCTCCTCGTCCAGGGACAGGTGGCCCAGGACGCGGTGGACGGGCCCCGTGCCGGGGGCGGCCCGCCGCTCCTCACGACGCAGCAGGGCGGCGATCCGCGCCAGGAGGATGCGGGTGCTGAAGGGCTTGGTGACGTAGTCGTCCGCCCCCAGGTCCAGGCCCAGGGCCTCGTCGATCTCGCTGTCGCGGCTGGTGAGCAGCACGACAGGGACCGTGTCACCTTGGGCCCGCAAGCGCCGGCACAGGCTGAAGCCGTCGAGGTGCGGCATGTTCACGTCGCTCACGACGACGGCGGCCCGCCCCTCGGCCAGCCGGAGCAGGCCCTCACGCCCGTCCGACGCCAGGACCACGTCGTGGCCGGCGTCCTCAAGGGCCATGCCCAGGGCCTCGCGCAGTCCCGGGTCGTCGTCGATGAGGAGGATGCGAGCCACGCCGCCATCCTACTGCGGCACCCCTCCCGACGCCGCCACACCGGCCTGGCAGGCAGGGGGCGCGACAAGTCGCGAAGCGCTCGTTAAGGACCCGCCCCGCCGTCTCCCACGGCGCGGAACCACCGCGCGGGGCAAGGTTCTCCCCCGCCCCCTCCCCTACGCTGGAAGGACTCATGCGCAACTCCACGCTCCTCGCTGTCGCCGCGCTCGCTACCCTCACGGGCTGCTCGCTGAAGGGCGCTCGCGCCCCCCAGGCCCCCATCCCCTTCGCGGACGCCGGCTACACCGTCATGGGCCAGACCACCGAAGAGGCCTGCGGCACCTACATCTTCATCGACTGGGGCCACCTCTTCGCCAACCAGAAGGCCTCGCTGGCCGCGCCGGCCTCGGGCGGCTTCTCCATGCCCTCGATCCCCTTCGTCGGCGGCGCAATCCCCGAGGAGAAGCGGGCTCTGTACCACGCGCTGGACAAGATCCCCGACGCCACCCACGTGCTCGACATCCGCATGGAGAGCACCACGACGGGCTTCGCCCCCATGGGCTGGCCGGTCTTCGGGCAGCGCTGCGCGACGGTCCACGCCCGCGGCGTGAAGATCGACGAGCGCCCGAACCCCGAGCAGGGCTGATCGTCCCGGGGCCCTCGGGCCCCCCTCGGACACACGCGGCCGCCCCCACCCGGGGCGGCCGTCGTCGTTGGGGACGCGCCGACCCAGGCGCCGCCGCGTCCGGCCTACCGGGCCAGCGCCTTCTCCAGGGCCGCGCGCACATCGTCTTCGACGCGGATCTGGTAGTCCTCGAGCTGCTGGTCATTGGGCGTGTAGAAGAAGGGCTCGACGGTGCGGGCGTCCACGTCCTGCCAGCTCTCGACGGCGCCGGTGGCGGTGTCGTAGAGGACCCACAGCAGGCGGAAGCGCGCACCGGCCGGGCAGCCCTTCTGCTGGCCCACGAACCAGCCGCCGTTGTGGGCGTAGTAGCTGACCACGAAGGGCACCAGGAGCTGCGGGGCGGTGATGCCCGCTGGCAGGCCGCCCGGGTCCAGCGCCACCGGCTCGAGGGTGAAGCCGGGCAGGTTCTGGTTGTCCTGGCCGTCCAGCTTGGTGGTGCCGCGGATGGCGGCGCGGTGCGGTGCGCGCAGGGCGGACTCCACGCTGTCGTCCAGTCGGGTCCAGGGGCGGTCGGCCCCGGTCAGGACCTCTGCCAGCGTCTCATCGGTCCAAGCCAGGGCCTGGCGCGCGTAGTCGGCCTGGTGGGTGAAGGTGAGGCCCAGGCTGCGCACCTGGTTGCCGACCTCGGGCAGCAGGTCGTAGCCGCCCCTGTGCCAGATCTTGCCGACGAAGACGTTGGCGTAGAACACCGACAGCAGGGCCTGGGACTGCTCGGGGCTGCCCAGGGGAGGCGCGCCGGCGGGATCGGCCTCACCGAAGTCGCGGGAGCGCACCGACAGGCCCTCGGGCGCGATGTCGAGCTGGGCCGCGTCGAGGAGCACGGCGGGGGCCAGGGCCACGGAGGGAGGGGCACCAAAGGGCGGGCCGTTGCGGACCTGCACCTCGAGGCGGTGGGTGCCGGCGCAGCCAGTGCTGCCGGCCAGGGCGAGGGCCACCGTCACCAGGACGCGCCGAGACAGGCGATCTGACACGCTTCCTCCGGGGGCTGCCCCCCTAATACGCCGCCCGCTGGCTGGCTGGAGCAGGGGGCCAGATGCCCGCCGCAGGCCTGGCGGCCCCCACGACGAGCGCTGCATCACGCGCGCAGCCGGTTGACCGGGGCCCCCCAGCCGGTCACGATGCTCTGCGGCGCCCGTCCGCCGGAACCTTTCCCACGCCCGGCATCTGTGCAGCCACCGAGGACGCATTGAAGGAGCTGAAACCCGGAGACCTCATCGCGGATCGCTTTCGCGTCGAGGCGCTGCTCGGCGAGGGTGGCATCGCGCGGGTGTACCGGGTGCGCCACGTCCGCCTGGGCAGCGTGCATGCCGTCAAGATCCTGACGCTGATCCGGCCGGCCCTGGCCGACCGCCTGCTGCTCGAGGGACGGATCCAGGCCCAGCTCCAGCACCCCAACCTGGTGCGGGTCACCGACGTCGCCGAGCACGAAGGGCAGCCCTGCCTGGTCATGGAGTACGTGGCCGGCAGCAACCTGCAGATCCTGCTGGCCGAGCAGCTGCGCCTGGAGCTGGAGCCCGGGCTGCGGCTGATGTCCGGGGTGATCTCGGCCGTGGCCACCGCCCACGACCTGGGGGTCCTGCACCGCGACCTGAAGCCGGCCAACATCCTGCTGGCCCGCAGCGGCGGCCGCTGGATCCCCAAGGTCAGCGACTTCGGCATCGCGAAGGTGGCGACCGAGGGCCTGCGCGACGGCGAGACCAAGGCCGGCGTCCAGATGGGCACCCCCGGCTACATGGCCCCCGAGCAGATCGAGGACAGCGCCCAGGTCGACCACCGCGCCGACATCTTCGCCCTGGGTGCGGTGCTCTACGAGACGCTGTCGGGGCACCGGCCCTTCCAGCAGGACACGACCTTCCGGACGCTCCAGGCCACGATCCTGGGCGAGCTGGTGCCCTTGCAGGAGCGGGTGGCAGGGGTGCCGCCACACGTCGCAGAGGCGGTGCAGCGCTGCCTGAAGGTCGAGATGGAGGACCGCTTCCAGGACTGCCACGAGCTGGCGGACGCGCTCTTCGCCGCGCACCCCGAGCTGCGTCGCTCCGTCCGGCGGGCCGAGCCCGAGGCGGCGCCGGAGGGGCTGCGGCGGCCCGAGATCACCGCGTCCACGCCGACGCCCAGCCTGGGTGTGCTGCCGGTGCCCACGCCCCTGGGGCCCTCGCTGAGCCTGGGAGAGGGCGCGGCGGCGGGCGGCACCCTGGCCCCCGCCGACGACAGCCTGTACTCGGGACCCGGTCCCTCCACCGGCGGTCCGGCGGCGAGCGGGGCCCCGAAAAGCCGCAGCGGCGCGGAGCTGGTGGGCGGCATCGCGCCCGGGCGGGAGCTCGCGGCCGACAGCGGCGGGGGCAAGGTGGGGCTGTCCCCGTCCATGGGCGGACCGGACCTGGGAGGCGCCAGCTCCCGCCTGGCGGCTTCCCTGTCGCCCCGGTCGGGCGCGGCAGAGGCGACCCTGTCGCCGGGCGCGACCTTCTCGGGAGACGACCTGGACGCGGCAGGCACGCCCGCGGGCGGCGCCGACGAGCCGCTGGACGAGGAGCGGAGCACGCCGGCTTCGCGAGGCGGCGCGCGCTGGGTGTGGCCCCTGCTGGCGGTGGCGGCCGGCATCGGGCTGGTCGGCGGTGGCCTCGCCCTGCGCGGCTCCTTGTCCGGGCTGCCCGTGGAGCAGGTCGTCGCTCCCCCTGCACCCGTCCTGGCTCAGGCCAGCCCGACCGGACCGGAGGCGCCGGCCCTCCCGTCAGGCAGCCCCGATGCAGCGCCGGCGCCCGCAGCGCCGACCTCGACCGTGGCGCCCCCGACCGTGGCACCCCCGACCGTGGCGCCCCCGACCGTGGCACCCGCGACCGTGGCACCCGCGACCGTGGCACCCCCGACCGTGGCACCCGCGACCGTGGCACCCCCGGTGGCCGCGCCGATCCTCGCGACCGCCCCAGCGCCGGCCGCGCCCGCCCCCGTCGATGCGGGCCCGGACACTCCTCCGGACGTCGCTTCCGACGCCCGCGTCGAGGCCGCTGCACCGGCGAGCGCACCCGCCGCCACGCCGGCGCCCGACGCCTCCGCTGATGTCTCCGCTGATGTCTCCGCTGACGCCTCGGCTGACGCCACCTCGGCGGCAACCGAGCCCGTGGCTGACGCCGCCGACGCCGCGCAAGCTCCCGAGGTCCCGACCACGCCGCCTCCCCTCGCCCCGCCGGTCGCCCCCGCGGTGACCGGCACGTGGTCGGGCATGGCCAATGACCTGCCCCTGACCATCCGCATCCTCAGCCAGGACGGCGAGCAGATCTCCGGAGAGCTGACCTTCACCCAGGGCGCGACAGTCCACGTGGCGCAGGTGAGCGGCACCATCACGCCCACCCGCAGCATCCGACTGATCGAGGGTGGCGGCGGCAGCGGCCTGACCTTCACTGGCGTCGTCCGCGGGACGGGGATGATGGGGACCTACGGGCGCACCGGCAAGGAGTCCGAGCTGAGCTGGTCCGCGACCCGCAAGTAGCCGCCTTTCCTTTCTTCCTGCCCCGCCCCCCCCCGGAGCCTCCGTGTCCCTCCCCGCCTTGCTTCCGGCCCTCGCCCTGGCCCTCGCCTCTGCCCCCGCCCAGGCCGGCTCCGGCCCCTGGGTGCTCGGGCGCGGCGACGAGTCCCTCTACCTGGGCGTCGAGGGCCAGCGCTTCGACACCCTGGCCCTCTCCCCCTCCTCGACCCACGCCGACTCGCTGCCCGTCGGCGCTGGCGTCCAGACCTTCTCCATGAAGGCCATCGCCACCGTGGGCCTGCTGCCGCGCCTGGAGGGCGAGCTGGGCGTGCCCTGGGAGATGGTGCGCCAGAACGACGAGGGGGCCTATCCCTGCCCCGACCTGAGCCTGGGCGCCTGCCGGCCCTCCACCGGCATCGGGGTGATCCGGGCCCGCGTGAAGGGCCTGGTCCTGGACGAGATCGTGGGCTCGCCGGTGAGCCTGGCCGTAGGCGCCGAGCTGCGCATGGGGCAGTTCACCTCGAGCACCCGGGAGCGGATCACGAACTTGGGCGAGGGCACCATGGACCTCGGCGGCTTCCTGAGCGTGGGGCACACCGGCAGCCTGGGCAAGGGCTTCTGGAGCGCCTACCTGGAGGGCGGCGAGCGCTACCGCAGCCCCAACCGCAGCCTGGCCGACCGGCTGGTGCCCTCGGCCGAGACCTGGGGCGAGGTCGAGTGGCTGCTGGCGCCCGTGCGGCCCTTCTCCTTCGGCCCAGCGGGTACCTGGTTGTGGCGTCCCGGCGGCATCGACATCCAGGACATGCTCGCCGACCCGACCATCGTGCTCAACCAGGACCGCTTCGCCGCGCTGCGGGTGATGAGCCTGCAGGTCGGGGGCAAGGCGCTGGTCCGCACCAGCGACATGGTGACGACCAGCCTGGGGGTGCTGCGCACGGTCTACGCCTTCAACAACCCCGAAGACACCTGGACGATCGACCTGGGGGTGGGCGTGCGCGGCTTCATCCGGCGGCGCGATCGCAGCGGGGGCTGAGCGCGGCAGCCGCGGAGCGCGCGGCGCTCAGGGCTCTTCGACCGGCTCCACGTGGGCGAGCTTCTGGCGCAGGCGCGCGCCCTGGCTGGCGTCGCGCTCGCTGACCGCGCCCAGCGCCTGCTCCAGCGTCGTGGCGTCGCCCCGGTGGGCGCTTGCCGTCGCGAGCAGGGTCCAGGCTTCCTGGGCGGCGAGGCTGTCGGGGAAGGTGTGGACCAGGCCCTCGGCCCGACCAGCGACGGCCCGCCAGGCCTTGCGCCGCACGTAGAACTCCGCGATGAGGAGCTCCTTGCGGGCCAAGCGCTCCCGGCACTCGCCCAGGCGGCGGTCCACGTCGTCCTTGTACTGGCTGTCGGCAAAGCGCGCGTCGAAGCCCGACCAGGTGTTGACGGCCTGGCGGGTCCAGGTCTGGTCTCGGGCCGCGACCTTCGGCGCCTTGCGGTACAGGCTCTGGCCCATGCGCCAGGTCACGTAGTCGAGGTCGGGGTTGCGGGGGTGCATGCGCATGAAGTCGTCGTAGGCCAAGCGGGCCTGGTCCCACTCGCTCTTGCGGTAGTAGACGTCTGCGACGGCGAGCTCGGCCTTCACCGCCAAGGGATCATCGCGGTGGTAGTTGCGGATCCGGTTGAAGGTCTCCAGCGCCTTGGCGTAGTAGCCGCGCTTCATGTAGCGCAGGCCCAGCTCGTACTGTTCCTGGATCGACAGCTCCTTGGCGCGGCGCAGGCCGCTGCCGGCGGCCGAAGCGGTCGGGGAAAGGAGCAGCGCGGCGGCCAGGAGGAGGCCGCGAAGCGAGAGCGAGAGCGTGGGGAGAAGTCGCATCGTGGCGACCTAGCCTGTGCGCGAGGCACCCGCACGAAGACGGCCGCATGCCGTGAAGATCGGCGCCGCCGCAGGCCCGCAGCAGGCCCGCAGCAGGCCCGCAGCAGGCCCGCAGCAGGCCCGCAGCAGGCCCGCAGCAGGCCCGCAGCAGGCCCACGGCAGGCCCACGGCGAGGAGGTGCGAAGAGGAGGAGCCGCGAGGAGGGCGCCGGGAACCTGGGAGGGGCGGTCGGCCCTTGCCACGCCCCACCGGGTGCCTAGGAGCCCCACGGTATGGCTGCAACTCCCCGCTCTCACCGCCACACCCTGGCCGCCGGCGTCGCCCTCGGGCTGCTCGCTGGTGTCCTGGGCGCCGCCGTCGCCAGCCTGCCCGAGCACGGGGCTGCCCCCTCCGACGACCGCCCGCCCCCCGCGGCACCGGCCGGAGACGCGGCCCCCGCCGAAGGCACTGGCTTCGACGCAGCGACGGGCGCGCTGCCCGCCGAGACCGACCCCGTGCGGCACACCGCCGTGGTGCAGGCCGTGCAGCGCGTCGCCCCCGCGGTGGTCTCGGTCACGACCGAGGTGCCGGTCAACGACCCTTTCGCGCGCCATCGCGGCGCCTCCGCCAGCACCGTCACCGAGGGCTCGGGGGTCGTGATCCAGGCCGACGGCCTGGTCCTGACCAACGCCCACGTCGTGGCCCAGGCCAACCGCATCGTCACCACCTTCGCCGATGGCACCCGCTACGACGCCGACATCCTGGGCATCGACCAGGACCTCGACCTCGCCGTGCTCCAACTCCGCCAGGCCAAGGGCCTGGCCACCGTGGAGATCGGAAGCTCCGCCGACCTGATGCTGGGCGAGCCCGTCATCGCCATCGGCAACCCCTTCGGACTGGGCCACACTGTCACCACCGGCGTCATCTCGGCCACACGGCGGCCCTTGCAGACCGATCAGCGGGTCTACCAGGACTTCCTGCAGACCGACGCGAGCATCAACCCCGGCAATTCCGGCGGCCCCCTGCTGGACGCCCACGGGCGGCTCATCGGGATCACGACCGCCATCCGGGCCGACGCCCAGGGCATCGGCTTCGCCATCCCGGTGGACCGCGCCATCAAGGTCGCCATGGACCTGTCCCGCTACGGGCAGGTGCGCAGCCCCTGGCTGGGCGTGGACCTGGAGGACGTCTACGTCCGCGACCTGGACGTCCGCGACCTGGACGAGCCGGTGACCGGCGAGCGTGGCGGGGCCGGCGTGGAGTCGCCCGGCGGTGTGCGGACCGCGCCCCGGGTCGTACGCAGCCACGCCGTCCCTGGCGACAGCGACGCCGACAGCGACGCCGACAAGGGCCTGCAGCCCGGCGACGTCATCGTGGCCGTCGAGGGCCGGTCCATCCAGGGGCGGGGTGATCTGGACGCCTTCCTGGCCGGCTCCGAGCTGGGCGGCACCGTGCACCTGACGGTCCGCCGGCCGGTCGGCGACCACTACCGCGAGCTGAAGCTGGGCCTGGCCGCGCGCCCCCTCCCCGACAGCGTGGTCGAGGAGAGCATGCACGAGGTGCTGGGCATCGAGCTGTCCGAGGGTGCCTTCGACACCGGGGTGCCCGTGAAGACGGTGCTGCCCGGCGGCGCCTTCGCCCGGGTCGGCGGCCGACCGGGGGATCGCATCGCCGCCATCAACGGACGCGCCCTGCACTCAGCCGACGAGCTGCGTGCCGCCGTGGCCGCCACCAAGAGCGCCCACCGCGACGACGCCCTGGTCACCATCCGACGGAGCAGCACGCAGAGCCGGATCACGCTACCTCTCTGAACCCGCCTCCCCTGGAGCCCCCATGAGTGACGCCCCCTCCTCTCCCGGTGCCGATGCGAGCAGCAAGCCGCTGCCGATCGGCTTCGCCCAGTTCATCGTCTCCCTGGGCAGCTCGGCCCTGGTCCACCTGGGCGAGCTGGCCGAGCCGGGCTCGGGCCGCACCGAGGTCGACCTGGTGTTGGCGCGCCACACCATCGACGTGCTGGCCCTGCTGCAAGAGAAGACCAAGGGAAACCTGGATTACGAGGAGGTCCGCCTGCTCGACGCCCTGCTCTTCGACCTGCGCCAGAAGTTCCTCGAAGCCACGGCTCGCTGAGCCCGGCCCGAAGGAGCGGAGATGCCCCAGGTTGCGGAATCGCACGACCTCCGAATGCTTTTGACAGGGCCAGAAGGCGCGGGTAGTGTGCGCCGTCGAGAAGACACGTACCCCGCTCGCGGGGCAGCAGCCTCTAGCCCCCCCGGCCTCGGGGGAAAAACGGACCCCCCGCGTGCTGCGGGGACACATGGAGGAGAACCGCATGACGCGCATCGCCTGGATGTTCCCGGCCCTGGCCCTTTCCACCTTCGCCGGCTGCACCAGCAAGAACGGTGACGACTCCGGCACCCCCGGCGACGGCGGCACCGGCGACGGTGGCAGCGGCTGCACCGCCGAAGTTGACAGCACCTGGCCCGCCAACGGCGAGACCAGCGCCTACTACCGGACCAACGTCGAGTTCGACCTGTCGGACCCCGACACCACGGCCGTCATCACCCTGGCCGACAGCGCGGGCTCCGCGGTCGCCGGCACCTCGACCCTCAACGACGCTGGCGACGTGGTCCTCTTCACGCCCGACGCCCCCCTGGCCAGCGGCACGACCTACACGGCCACCCTGGCCTACTGCTCCGGCAACCCTGAGATCAGCTTCACCACGAGCTCGCTCGGCGCCCCGCTGGCCGCCTCCATCGACGGCAACGCCTACATCGTCGACCTCAACGGCGCGCGCTTCCTGCAGCCTGCCGGCGTGGCCGACCTGCTGCTGTCCCAGCTCAACAACAGCATCCTGATGGGCGTGCAGACCAGCAGCCCCAACCTGCAGATGATCGGCGCCATTTCCGTCGACGGCGGGACCGACCAGGACGTCTGCACCCCGACCATCGACTTCCCGTCGGCCGACTTCAGCGACTCGCCGTACTTCGCGGTGGGCCCCCAGGACACCACGATCTCGGCCGCCGGCTACGACATCGAGATCAGCCAGCTGATGATCAGCGGCACCTTCTCGGCGGACGGCACCTACTTCGGTGGTGGCGTGCTCGCCGGGCAGCTCGACGCCCGCGTCCTGGCCCCCCTGGTCGGCTCGCTGCTGGGCACCAAGGACCCGGACGCCATCTGCGCGACGGTGGCCGGCTTCGGCGTGACCTGCACCGAGTGTGCCAGTGACGGCCAGCCTTACTGCCTGGACGTGCTGGTCGAGGACATCACCGCGACCGCCCTGGGCACGGCCATCGTGCCGCGCACCCAGGCCGACGTCGACGGCGACTCCACCTGCGCCAAGTAGGCAGGGTCTCCGTGTGAGCGCGGGGCCGGTCCTTCGGGGCCGGCCCCGTTTCGTTGGGGGGCCACAGGCCCTGTTCCTTGGGGGCCACAGGCCCTGTTCCTTGGGGGCCACAGGCCCTGTTCCTCGAGGGCCACAGGCCCCGGGAGGTCCGCGTGTACGCCAGCCTGATCCTGCTGAGCCTGGTCTCCTGCCGCTCCTTGACGCCGACCGAGCTCGCCTGCAGCGCGGCCGAGGTCCTCGACCAGCACCCGGTCGATGGCGCCGATCCCGTCGGACGGCTCAGCCCGATCATCCTGACCCTCTCCCAGGCCCTGGATCCGGCCGAGGCCAGCCTGTCGGTCCAGGCCGACGGGGCCGCCGTCACCGGCAGCCTCTCCGCCGAGGGCGAGACCCTGCGCTGGACGCCTACGGAGCCCCTGCCCGCCCGGGCGGCGGTGAGCTGGAGCGCCGATCTGTGTGGGACCGCCGCCAGCGGGCAGTTTTCGACCGGCACCGCCACCGACCCGGCCGTGCCGACCGACCTGGCCGGCACCGCCTACGCCCTGGACCTCAGCTCCGCCACCTGGGTCGCGCCGGCCGGCGGCCAGGTGCTCTTCGGCCAACTCTTCGGGGGCCAGCTGCTGCTGGGGGTCCAGGCGGCCAGCGACACCGAGATCGACCTGCTGGGCGGCGCCGCGACGGTGCTCGACGACGGCACCGTGCAGCAGGATCCCTGCATCGCGACCTTCGACTTCGCGCCCGCCGACTTCAGCGGCAACCCCTATGTGCAGGTGGGGCCGACCACCCTGTCCCTGTCCTTCCAGGGGATCCCGGTCCCCGTGAAGGAGGTCGTGCTGACCGGTGCCTTCACGGCGGACGGCCAGGGCATCGCCGACGCTCGGCTCGATGCCGAGCTGGACGCCCGGGACATCGCCGACCAGGTCGGCACGAGCTGGTCCCAGCTCTGCGACATGCTCACGGCCTACACGGGCCTGTCCTGCGTGGACTGCAGCACCGATGGTCGGGCGGCCTGCATCGTCCTGCAGGTCGAGGACATCGACGGCAGCCTGGTGCCGGGCCTGTCGGTCCACCCCAACGAGGAGCCCCAGGAGTGTGACACCGGCGGTGGGGGCGCCTGAGGGGCGGGCCGCCGACGGGAGCTCCCGCCGGGCTCAGCCGCCGTAGTAGTAGAAGTAGGACTGGGCCCAGTCGTAGCTGAAGGCGTTGGTGCCCGCGTCGAAGCTGGCGGTCGCGTAGGTGCCGTACCAGCCGGCGCCGTCGTAGTAGTAGGCCAGGGTGCCGCCCTTCTCGCCGGCGACGTAGCCGTAGCTGAAGGTCGCGCCATCGAAGGTGCTGGGGTCCACGTCGACGCAGGCGCCCTGCGAGACGGCCGAGGCGCTGGTCTGCAGGGTGAAGGACCAGTCACACCCATCGCAGGGCGGCATGGCGACGGCGAGGTCGACGCTGTTCACCTGGGAGCGGATCACGCAGTACTCGGTGCCGTCCAGGCCCTCGAAGTAGCTGTCCTCGAAGCCCGTGTAGCTGCCCGCTCCCACGGTGCCTTCGCCCCGCAGGCCTGCGACGCCCACCGGCGTGCCGGTGTCCACGGGGCCGGTGTCACCCGTGCTGGTGTCCAGGGCGCCGGGGTTCTCGTCGGCGGGAGGACCCCCATGCCCGCAGGCGGCGAGGAGGGTGGCAGGCAGGGCGAGCAGCAGGAGCCGGTGGGTCACGGGTCCTCCGAGCGGGAAAGGCGCAGCGACGCGACCATATCGCGCCGCAGCAGGTCCTGCCCCGGAGCGGCGGGCAAGGAGAGCCTGAGGATCGCCAGGATCTCCAGGAAGTCCGGCGGCGGCGGGGCGCGGAAGGAGCGGATCCCGCCGTCGGCGGGGTGGCGGAAGGACAGGCTCCAGGCGTGCAGGAGCTGGTGATCCAGGGCGAGCAGGGCGGCGCGCAGGGCCTCGGGGGGGCGACCCCTGCCCCGGTAGACCGGGTCGCCCAGCAAGGGGTGGCCCAGGTGGGTCAGGTGGACCCGCACCTGGTGCGTGCGGCCGGTCTCCAGGCGGCACTCGACCAGGCTGACGACCCCGCCCTGCTGGTCGCCGGGCACGGGCAGGCGGGCCTCGCCGCGGACCGCCCAGTGGGTGACGGCCCGGCGGCCCCCCTCGATCACGGCGAAGCGCTTGCGGTCGCCGGGGTGACGGGCCAGCGGCGCGTCCACGGTGCCGTGCAGGGCCGGCAGCGCGCCCCAGACCAGGGCCAGGTAGCGCCGGTCCAGGTCGTGGGCCGCGAAGTCGGCGCCCAGGGCCTCGTGCGCCTGATGGGTGCGGGTCACGACCATGACCCCGCTGGTGCCCTTGTCGATGCGGTGCACGATGCCCGGCCGGGCCGGGTCGCCACCGGCCTGGTCCAGGCGGTGCAGCAGGGCGTTGACCAGGGTGCCGCGGGGGTGCCCCTTGGCGGGGTGGACCACCAGGCCGGCCGGCTTGTCCACGACCATGAGGTGGGCGTCCTCATAGAGGACCGGCACGTCGATGTCGTCGCGGACCAGCTCGGAGGGAGGCGGCGGCGGCACCTCGACCAGGATCTCCTCGCCACCGCTCAGGGACTGGCTGGCCCGCGCCGGCCGCCCGTCGACGGTGACCCTCCCCTCCCCCACCAGGGCCTGGATCCGGCTGCGGGACAGGGGCAGCACATCGGCCAGCCAGCGATCGAGGCGGGCCGCCGGCCCATCGGGGCGCAGCGCGTGCCGCTCCACGGCGCCTAGCCCCGGTGGCGCTGAAACAGGGCCATGTAGCCCCCGACCACGTCCCGATCGCCCAGGTCCAGGACCTTGACGATCTCCTTGAGGTAGCCGCGCACGAAGGTGGCGGCCGGGAGCTGGTCGTAGCCGTTGGCCTCGATGGCTTCGAGGTAGCGGTTGGAGATCCGCGTGGCGCGCGACAGGTCGTCGAGCTGCAGGCCCCGGTCCTGGCGCACGGCCTTGAGGAAGCGGCCGTCGTAGCCGAAGTCGCGGGCCAGGCGGTCGATGGGATCGACCGGACCGGCCTCCCGGGCCGCGGGCCCGTCGGTGCCCGAGAGGTCGGCCAGCAGTTCCTCGAGGGGGTCGATCCGGACCGGGACGCGGCCGATAAGCTCGACGACCGCGGTGTCGCCGCTCTCGGTGAAGCCCCCGTCGGAGGAGGCGGGCTCGGAGGCGGTCGGGTCGAGGGCAGGCCCGGCGCCGGCCGGCAGGGCGATGGAGGGCCCGGGCACGGCCAGCGAAGGCGCGGCCAGCGAAGGCACGGCCAGCGAAGGCACGGCCAGCGAAGGCACGGCCAGCGAAGGCACGGCGACTGAGCCCGAGGGCGGGGTGCCGGCGGCAGGGCTCGGGCGGGCCACGGGCGTGCCCACCGAGGGCGGCAGCGCGGGGGGCAGCCGCAGGGCGCCGGGGGCCGGGCTGGGGTCGGCCACGCCGGGGAAGGGCTCGCCCACGGGCAGGTCGGTCAGGGTGCGCACGACCCGCAGGGCCGAGACGGCGATGGGGTCGACCAGGGCCTCAGCGGCGCGGCCCCACAGGTCCTCGGCGTCGCGGGGCAGGCCCTGCTCGCTGGCGGTCCGGTAGGCGTCGTAGCGGCGGCGGCGCACCGGGTCGGCCAGCACGCCACGGGCCTCGCGCAGGCTGCGCTCCTGGGCCTCCAGGATGCGCACATCGGCGCCCTGCTGGCGCGCATGGCGCAGCCGGCGGACCAGCGCCGCGAGCTGCTTGTCATACGCGGTGTCCACCTCGGCCGGGCTGGCCGTGGGCGGAAGGCCGAGGAGCTCGTAGAAACCCTGAGGCATCGGGCGATGCTAACCGTCCCGGGGCGTTTCGTCTGGAGAGGAGGTGCCCAGCGTGTCCCGAGCGGCCGCCAGGGCTGCCCCCACGGCGCTCACCAGGGCATCCTCCTCACCGGGCAGCAAGGTGCGCGGGTCCAGCCGAACGGCGCCCCGGGCGACGCGGGCCAGGACCGCGGGCTCCCCCAGGCGCAGGGCCCGGGCCAGGGCCTCGGGATCGGCGCGCTCTACGACGACGACGACGGTGGGCAGCCCCCGAGCGGGCAAGGCGCCCCCGCCGCTGAAGCCCACGTCGGCCTCGACCTCGGCGCCGGGGATGGCCCGGGCCAGGCGATGCGCCAGGACCTCGCAAGCCGCCGCGTCGCGGGCGAGCATGGCCCGCACCGGCAGCTCGTCGGCCCGGCCCTCGACGTACAGGCGCAGGGTCGCCTCCAGGGCGGCCAGGACCAGCTTGTCCAGGCGCAGCGCTCGGTACAGGGGGTGCTTGCGGCAGGCCGCGACCAGGTCGGCCCGCCCCAGGATCAGCCCTGCCTGGGGGCCACCCAGGAGCTTGTCCCCCGAGCAGCAGACCAGGTCCACCCCCTCGGCCAGGACCCGGTCCACCGACTCCTCCTCGGCCGGGGTGCCGACGGCCCGCGACGCGGCCTGCGGCAAGTCGCCCAGCAGGCCGCTGCCCAGATCCTCAACCACGGGCACCCCGGCCTGGCGCGCCAGGGCGACCAGCGCCCCGCGGTCCGGGCGCTCGGTGAAGCCCTCGATGCGGAAGTTGCTGGGGTGAACCCGCAGCACCAGGGCGGTCTCGGGCCCCAGGGCCGCCGCGTAGTCGGCCGCCCGGGTGCGGTTGGTGCTGCCGACCTCGACCAGGCGGGCACCGCCAGCGGCGACGACCTCGGGCACGCGGAAGGAGCCGCCGATCTCGACGAGCTCCCCCCGGCTGACGATGACCTGGCGGTCCCGGGCCAGCGCCGTCAAGACCAGCAGGACAGCGGCGGCGTTGTTGTTGACGGCCAGGGCGTCCTGGGCCCCGGTGAGGGCCTGCAGCGGCCCCCGCACGCCGGCCAGGCGCCCGCCGCGCCGCCCGGTGTCGAGATCCAGCTCGACATTGCAGTAGCCCTGGGCCACCTCGGCCACGGCCCGAACGGCCTCGGGCGCCAGGGGGGCACGTCCGAGGTTGGTATGGATCGGGATGCCCGTGGCGTTGATGACCCGCCGCAGCCGCGGCCGCCGGTCTGCCGCCGCCCGTCGCGCGGCGGCCCCCGCGAGGTCGCCGTCCACCGGCTGGCCGGCGCGCAGGGCCAGGCGAGCCGCCTGCACCTCGGCCCGGGCGGCCTGCACGGCCACGGTGTGGGGCAGGTCCCGCAGGCGCGGGTCGGCGATGAGCTCACCGATGCTGGGCAGGTCGCGGAGGTCCATTCCAGCAGCTTAGACCGGCGCAGGAAGGATACAGCCCCCGCCCGCCTCGGGCCCACCTGCCGTGACCACCCTCCTCTACCTGCTGGCTGCCGTCTTCTGCTCGGGCTTCGCGCTGCGGGCCTGGGCCGGCGACCGCCACGATCCGGTGCGGCGGGCCTTCGTCGTCCTGGGCTCGCTGGTCGGCGCCTACTACGGCGGCTTCGCCCTCTTCCTGCTGCCGGGCATGGGCATGGCCCGCTACCTGCAGTCCGGCGTCGCCGCCTTCATCCCGGCCGCCCTGCTGTGGTTCCTGGAGCGGCTGCTCGACGGCGCCTACGCCCCGGCCAGCAAGGCGGTGCGGCGGCTGTGGATCGGCGCGCCGGTCATCTCGGTGCTCTTCCTGGTCGTCGACATCGCCTTCTTCCGGGACGTGCCGCGGGCCAGCCCGACCGAGGTGGTGCTGGCGGTCTGGTCCTATGGCGGCCTGCTGCTGTGCAGCCTCAAGCTGTGGCGCGAGCACAACGCGGCCGAGAACCGCGTGGACAAGGCGCGCCTGCGGTACCTGCTCTTCCTGTGCGTCGCGTCTTTCGGCTTCGCGCTCATCGAGGACCTGATCCGGGGCCTGGGGCCGGTGCCGGACATGGCCGAGCCGGGCCTGAACCAGCGGGCCAGCGAGCTGCAGGGCGTCTTCCCGCCCGTCAGCACCGTCTTCACGACGATCTTCCTGTACTTCCTGTACCAGGTCGTCCGCCTGACCCGCCTGCTGGACCTGCACGAGATCTTCAGCCGGATGCTGACCCTGGGCATCGCGGCCCTGCTGCTCGTCGCGGTGGACGGCATGGCGGTCTTTCTGCTGGGCGGGCTCTCGGCGAACCCGGTCCACGGCACCTTCCAGATCTTCCTGGCCAGCGTGCTCTTCCTGGCGCTGTACGACCCGCTGCGGCGGCGCATCGAGGGCCTGGCCGACGAGTGGTTCAACCGACGGGGACGCCGCCTGGAGCTGACCCTGGTCGAGGTGGACCGCGAGTTGGCCCGCACCCTGTCGCTGCCCGGCCTGGACCAGGCCCTGCTGGGGCGCCTGCAGGGCTCGGGCCGGGTGCCCCTGGCCAGCTTGTACCTGCGCGACCCTGCCAGCGGCCTGTTCCGGCTGGTCATGCAGAAGGGCAGCCCCGAGCAGCCCCTGATGCGCACCATCTCCGGCCAGCCCTTCGCCGAGGGCTTCCAGAAGGGCGCCCGCGCCTATGTGCGCGCCGATCTGCTCCAGGCGGTCAAGCCCCAGCCGGCTTCGGCGGCCGGCGACCCCGCCGACCCCATCCACGAGGAGGCCCTGGCCCGCCTGCGCACCCTGGACGCCATGGAGGCCGACCTCAGCATCCCCTTCCGCTCCGGGGATCTGCTGCTGGGCTGGCTCAACCTAAAGGACGAGGCCTGGAGCGACGGCTTCTCCCGAGACGAGGTCCGCCGGCTGGGGGCCACGGTGGACCGCGCCACGCACGTGTTGGAGAACATCGACGCCGTGGAGCAGCTCAAGGAGCAGCACCGACTGGCGGCCCTGGGCACCATGGCCGCCGGCCTGGCCCACGAGATCCGCAACCCCCTGGCCGGCATCAAGGGCGCCGCCCAGTTCTTGCAGGGGGGGGCCAGCGCTGCGCAGCTCCAGGACCTGCTCGGCGTGGTCGTGGGCGAGACGGACCGCCTGAACACCGTCGTCACCCAGTTCCTGGACTACGCGCGGCCCTTCGAGCTGCACGCCAGCCAGGCCGACCTGAACCTGCTCGTCGCCCGCACCATCGACCTGGTGCGCGCCGAGGACCTGCCCGGGGCTCTGGCCCTGGAGCTGGAGCTGGCGCCCGGCCTGCCGGACATCGTGGTCGACGCCGACAAGATCCGCCAGGTCGTCCTGAACCTGGTCCACAACGCGGTGCAGGCCCTGCGGGACCGGGGCACCGTGCGCATCCGGACCGCCCAGGCCCGCATGCGCAGTCGACCGGGGCGCGTGGTGGACGCGCTGGAGATCAGCATCCAGGACGACGGTCCGGGCATCGCGCCCGAGGACATGGACAAGCTGTTCATCCCCTTCTTCACGACCCGCGCCTACGGCACGGGCCTGGGCCTGCCGATCAGCCGGCGCCTGGTCGAGGCCCACGGCGGCGAGCTGCTCGTCCGCAGTCGCCCCGGCCAGGGCTCCACCTTCCTCCTCCGCCTGCCCCTGGCCGCGCAGGTACCAGCGCCGGCAGATCCGCCGGCAGGTTCGCCGGCCTCCGCGGCCTCCGCGGCCTCCCCCTCCCCCGCTCCCTGATCCCCCGAGGCACCCATGGCCCATCCCTGGCACGATCTGCCCAACAACCCCGACACCGCCCACGAGGGCTTCCAGGTCGTCATCGAGATCCCCAAGGGCTCCAAGATCAAGTACGAGCTGGACAAGCCCTCGGGCCTGCTGCGCGTCGACCGGGTGCTCTACAGCTCGGTCATGTACCCGGCCAACTACGGCTTCCTGCCCCGCAGCTACTGCGATGACGGCGACCCGCTGGACGTGTTGGTCCTGGGCAACGAGCCGGTGGTGCCGCGCTGCATGCTGACCGCCCGGGCCATCGGCGTCATGCACATGCGGGACGAGGGCAAGGGCGACGACAAGATCATCGCCGTTCACGTCGCGGACCCGGCCTTCGCCGACTACCAGGACATCAAGGAGCTGCCCTCACACGTGCTGCGCGAGATCCGGCGCTTCTTCGAGGACTACAAGGTCCTGGAGAACAAGGACGTCGTGGTCCAGGAGTTCGGCGGCCCCGAGGAGGCCCTGGAGGTCGTCAAGGAGTCCCTGGCCCTGTACCGGACCGAGGAGCACCGCCTGCGCGGCTGGTAGGCCCGCTTGCTCAGGCCCGGCCCACTTGCTCAGGCCTCGGTGTCGGCGTCGGCGAAGGCGTCCTCGACCACCGAGTCCTGGTAGCGGCGGACCACCTGGCGGGCCTGCTCGGCCTGCTCCGAGGCGACCATGACCACGCCGTAGCCGATGCCCCCACCGTGGTCGACGCCCGGCATGACGCCGTGAATGGAGCCGCCGTGGATCAGGAACTCGACGCCGTCAGCTTCGAGCAGCTCGACCACGATGGCCTCGTCCACCGGGCTCTCCAGCGTGTAGATCTCGACCAGCTTCTCCGAGCTCAGCCGGCTCCGCAGGACACGCTGGCGGAGCGCCTCCTCGGCGCTGATGGTGTCGGCGCCGCAGCTCCGGCAGACCAGGGGATCATCGACGTACTCGGCAGCACACTGCAGGCACACGCGCATCGGGAGCGCTCCGGAGGCCCGGTGGGGCGAAGGAGGAGATCGGCGGGCCCAGCCTAACGGACGCGCTCGGGTTTCGCGCCGGCCGAGGGGTCCAGCAAGCGCGTCACGCGCACTTCGGCGGCGCCCTGGTGCAGGCGCAGCAGGAGCTCGTCCCCAGGCGCGAGCTCGGTCGCAGCGCGCACGGCCCGGCCCTGCTTGAGGGTCACGGAGTAGCCCCGCTCCAGCACCCGCAGCGGCGAGAGCGCGTCGATCCGGCCCGCCACGGCGCCGACCCGCTGGCGGCGTCGGTCCAGGTCGCGGCGGGCGGCGCGCGCCAAGCGCAGCGACAGGTCCTGACAGCGGCTGCGGGCCTCGACCAGGCGGTGGCGCGGATCGCGCAGGCGCAGGCGGGTCAGGGCCTGGCGGCGCTGCTGCACGCCGCGGCGCATGGCCTGGAGCAGGCGGGTGTCCAGCTCGTCCACGTACTGCTGCAGGGCCTGCTGCTCGGGCACCACCAGCTCGGCGGCGTGGGAGGGCGTGGCGGCGCGCAGGTCGGCGACCAAGTCGGCGATGCTGACATCGACCTCGTGTCCGACGGCGCTCACGACGGGCACCGGGCAGGTGGCGATGGCCCGCGCGACGCGCTCGTCGTTGAAGGCCATGAGGTCCTCTTGCGAGCCCCCGCCCCGGCCGACGATGAGCACGTCGCTGCCGCCGTGGGCCACCAGGAGCTGGATGGCGCGCACGATGTCGGCCGGCGCCGTGTCGCCCTGGACCCGGCAGCTCGCCAGGTAGACCGGGATGCCGGGGAAGCGCCGCTCCAGGACCTTGGTGATGTCGTGGAAGGCGGCGCCCGAGCCCGAGGTGGCCACGCCGATGCCGCGGGGCAGCGTCGGCAGGGGCCGCTTGCGGGCCGGGTCGAAGAGGCCCTCGGCCTGCAGCTTGCGCCTGAGCTCCTCGAGCTGGCGCTGCAGGTCCCCCTCGCCGGCGCGGGCCAGGCGGCGGACCAGCATGTTGTAGCGACCCTGGGGCGCGTAGACGTCCAGGGAGCCCGTCACCACGACCTCGTCCCCCTGCTGCGGGCGCCAGCGCAGGTGCTGGTTCCAGCCGCGGAACATGACGCAGGACAGCGAGGCGCCAGCGTCCTTGAGGGTGAAGTACCAGTGGCCCGAGCGGTGGAGGGTCATGCTGCTGACCTCGCCCTTGACCTGCACCTCGGTGAAGGTGCCGGTCAGCACGTCCTTGATCTGGCGGGTCAGCTCGGTGACGGTGATGGGCTCACTGGCCACGACACGCTCCTCGGGGGCAGCCCCCTATGACGGTTCCACGCCCGCTGCCGGGGCGTGCTCGGGTGCGGCCCGACGACGACGGCGGGGCACCTGCAGCAGGGTCCACACCCCCAGGGTCAGCAGGGCGATGGGGCTGGCGACCAGGGCCGCCCGCAGGCGCTCGGGCTGGTAGACCAGCTCGACCTTGTGGTGGCCGGCCGGCACGCGCAGGCCGCGGAAGGCGAAGAGCGCGCGACGGAGGGGCACGACCTGGCCGTCGACGGTGGCGACCCAGCCCGGGTACCAGGTGTCGTTCTGCAGTATCAGCGCCGGGCGGCTGGCCTGGACCTCGAAGCCGAGGTGCTGGGGCTCGTCCAGCACCTGGGTCACGGTGCCCGCCGGGACCGCCGCCGCACCGCAGGCCGGCAGGTCCAGCTGCTCGCCCTGTGGCAGCTCGACCAGGGGGCGGTCGGGGTCCAAGGCGTCGAGGAAGGTGACCGGGTCGCCGTCGACCTGCTCGGGGCTCGCCACCCGGGCGCAGCCGGCCAGCCAGGCCGCCGGCCGCGGATCGGGGTTCTCGTAGAGGTGGACGCGCCCGTTGGCGGTGTCGGCGACGTGGCGGATGCCGGGGTCCTGGACCAGGTGCACGCTGGTGAGCCAGCGCAGGCCCAGGATGTCCACCAGGGCTGGGTGCGCGAACAGGCGATCCCACTTCTGGGGGCCGCGGTCCCCGACGTCCAGGCCGGCCCGCCACAGCAGGGTCTCGGTCCGCAGGATCAGCAGGGGCGAGGTCAGGATCACGTCGTGAGTGCCGTAGACCAGGCCCAGGCTGGAGGTGATGAGCTGCACGTCCAGCTCGGGGTCGCGGCGCCGGTCGACCACGCTCAGGCGCACCCGCTCGTTGCCGTCCACGTGGGAGAGCAGCTCGGGGCGGCTCTCGGCAAAGGCCCGGGGGTAGCGGCCGTTGTAGGCGGCGCCGAAGTGCCACAGGTCGGCGTAGAGCAAGGCGGCCAGCAGCAGCCCGCTGCGGGTGGCGCCCAGGCGCTCGCGCAAGGCCAGGACCAGCGCCACGCCCAGGAGCATGCCGACCGGGTACAGCACCCGCGGCGACCAGGGCGTGGTGCTCCAGGCCAGGTCGTCCAGGATGTGCTGGACCTTGGCCGGGATCCTGGTCGGGTCCTCGGGCTCGGCGCCGGGGAAGAGCACCTCTTTGAGGGGGTTGCTCTCGATCTCGGGCGGCAGCGGGGGCTGCTCCAGGTGCCGCTCGAAGTGGGCCGTGAGCCGGCCGCGCAGGGGCTCCTGGCCCAGCGCGAGCAGGCCGCGGGCCGAGACCAGGCCGACCAGCAGCAGGGCCGCCGCCCCGACCAGGACCTGCACCCCGCGGCGCCGCAGGGCCGCCGGGGCGTCCAGGGCCGCCTGGCTGCCCAGGGCCGCCAGCACGCTGACCGCCAGGGTGAGCACCAGGCTGAAGCGCACCGGGAAGCGGAAGCCGTCCAGTCCCGGGACATGGTGCAGCAGGGGCCACAAGGGCGTGAGCCCGCCCAGCATGAGCAGGCCGCTGAGCACGGCCACGACCCACCAGAAGGCGAAGCGCCGCCGCAGCGCAAAGGCGGACAGGGCCACGGCGGGGACCCCCAGGAAGAAACACATCTCCCAGTGGTTCAGGCCCTGGCCCCAGTAGCCTTCACCGCGGTGGTAGTAGGTCTGGAGCACCTGGGCGGGGGTGTCGTGGCCGAAGAGATCGGGCAGGATCCCGCCCAGCAGCTCCTGTGGCGGCAGGGCGCCGATGTCGGCGAAGGACGCGTCGACGCCGCCGGAGCGCAGCCCCTGGTGGGTCAGCTCCAGGGTCGCCAGCAGCTGCGGGCTGGCCGCGACCAGGCCCAGGCCGACGACGATGGCGAAGGGCAGGAGCTGCCGCTGCCACAGGGTCACGGCGCCGCACAGCAGCAGGCCGAAGGCCGCCGCCTGGGGGTGGCCGGCCGTACACATCATGAAGGTGGCGATGCCCAGCCAGCCCCAACGCCGGTCCATGATCGCCCACAGGGCCCAGGGCAGCCAGGCCACCGCGTTCTGCATGCCCAGGTAGACGGTGTGGCTGGTCAAAAAGCCCGAGAAGCCGAAGGCGATGCCGCCCAGCAGGGCCGCCTCGAAGCGCAGCTTGTGGGAGCGGGCCAGCAGGAAGGCCCCCAGCCCGGCCCACCAGGTGTGCAGCAGGATGGTCCAGTTCAGGGCCAGGGCCGGCGGCAGGACCATGAACAGGATCATGGTCGGCGGGTAGAGGATGCCAGCCTGGCCGTCGGCGAGCAGGGGGAAGCCGTTGGCCACCCCTGGCGCCCACAGGGGCACGCGCCCGGCCAGCCACTCCTGGGCCGCCCAGTAGCGCCAGGGCATGTGGTGGTGCCGCAGGTCGTGGGCCCAGAAGATGCCGTGGCCCAGCACGGCGTCCAGCGCCCACAGGGCGGTCAGGACGCCCAGGATCGCGGCGGCGAGGGCGACGGGGTGGCGGCGCATGAGGCCCATCCTAGGGGGTCGCGGGCGAGGCGTTCTGCGGGAGCGTCGGCAAGGAGGGAGGAGCCAGCAGCCGCAGGCCCTTCTCCAGCGCGAGGATCGGGGCGCTGCGGCCCATGCCGTCAGCCTTGGCCTGGTCGAGCATGGACTGGGCACCGGCCCGGTCGCCCCCGCCCAGCATGGCGAGGCCCAGCATGCCACGCAGCTCGGGGCGATCGGGCTGCAAGGCCAGCGCCTGGCTCAGCAGCGTGCGCGCCTCGTCGAAGCGGCCGGCAGCCAGCATGCGGCGCCCGAGGATGGCGCGCGGCTGCCACAGCTCGGGCCCCCAGGTGCTGGCCGCCTGGAGGAGGGCCTCTCCCTGCTCTGCGTTGCCGACCTGCAGCAGGGCCTCGCCCAGCCCGGCCTCGTACTGGGGCGAGTAGGGATCGAGGCGGTGGGCCTCTTGGAAGGCCCGGGCGCCGTCGGCCATGCGGCCCTGGCGCAAGGCGGCGGTGCCGACGTTGGCCCAGCCCTGGTCGTCGCAGGGGTCGGCCTCGATCACCGCCTCGGCCAGCCTGCCGGCCCCGTGCAGGTCGCCGGCCTGGAGCAGCAGGGCGGACAGGTCCACGGCGGCAGGCAGGTGGCTGGGATCCGCCTGGAGCAGGGCGGACAGGCGCTGCCGGGCCTCTTGCAGCTCGCCGGCCTGCATCCGGGCGCGGGCCTGGCGGTACTCGGCCTCGATCGCCGGGCTGCCGGGCGTGTAGGGATCGACCAGGCAGGCAGGGGGCTCCTGGCGCCGCGCGTCGGCCAGCATGGCGGCGGGCAGGGCCGGGGACAGGGGATCGGCGGCGAGCAGGACCCCCAGGCAGCCCGCACCCAGCCCGGCGACGAGCAGGGCGCGGCCGTCCCGCCGGGCCAGGCGCTCCAAGACCCAGGCCACGGCCGCTCCGGCGCCGGCCGCGAGCAGAGGGGCCAGAGACAGGCGGGTCCCGGCGTCGACGGCGAAGAGCGCGCCGAGGCCGAGGGTGCCCAGCAGCAGCAGGGCGAAGGGCAGCCCCTCACGGGGAGGGCCGGCCGGGCTTCGGCGGAGGCCGAGCAGCAGGCCGAGCAGGCCCAGGACCGCCAGGGGTGCGTGCAGCCACGGCAGCCGACCCAGCAGGGGCGAGGCGGCCAGCAAGGCGCCCACACTCCCGGATCCCCCGTCCGCGGCCCGCTCCCGGGGTCCCAGGGACTCGTGCAGGCGCCGCAGGAACAGGCCCAGGCCGCGCGCGGGATCCGCCCGCCACGCGGCCAGCGCCCGGCCGGTCCAGTAGCGATCCACCGCGGCGGCATCCAGCCAGGTGCCCGACTCCCGCGAGGCGACCAGGCGGGCGCGGCGGGCCAGGGCCACGCGCTCGCCGGGCAGGCGCATGGGATCGACCGGCGCGCTCTGCACGTAGGGGTTGACCGAGAGGTAGAGGTCGAGGCCCGTGCTGGTGCAGACGGGGTCGAAGCCGTCGCCAGCGGCGAGGTTGTGGGCGGTCGTGGCGCCCAGAGGAAGGGCCAGCCCCAGGGCGAGGGCGCCGGCCTGGAGCAGGGCCAGGGACCGGCCGCCCACCGGGGGCAGGCGCGCCGCGGCTGCGAGGACCAGCAGCGGTGCCAGGGGGAGCAGGGCCGCCCGGGAGCTGATCGCCAGGCCGAGCAGCAGCCCCCCCGACAGCGCGCCGCGCAGGGCCGCGCCGCGGGTGCCGGCCCGCCAGGCCCCGGTCAGGGCCAGGGCCGTCGCGACCAGCAGCAGGGGCGGCAGCTCTCGCCCGGCCAGGGACAGGTCCTGGTCGATGGCCAGCGGGGACAGGGCCACGGCCAGGCCGGCGACGGCCGCCGCGACGCTGCGGAAGACGCTGCGGAAGACGCTGCGGAAGACGCTGCGGGGCGCGCTGCGGGAGCTCTCCGTGCGGAGCAGGCGCGCGGCCAGCAGGGCCGCCAGGCCGGCGCAGAGCGCGCCCAGCACCGCCTGGGCCAGGGCCGGGCCCACGGGATCCTGGGTCCCGGTCAGGGCCGGGCCGAGCAGGCCGTCGAGCAGGCCGTCGAGCAGGCCGTCGAGCAGGGCCAGCAGGTAACCCTGCAAGGGCGCCAGCCAGAAGGCGCCGGCCTGGGCCGCCCCACCCTCGGTGCCCAGGATGTGGTGGGCCAGCCCGTCGTACCAGGCGGCGTCGGGCAGGAGCTGCCCCCAGTCGGCCGAGGGGCGCCCGGCGTGCAGGGGCCCCAGGTCCCCTCGCAGCTCGGACAGGCGCAGGAGCCGCAGGCCCAGGGCCAGCAGAGAGACGCCAGCCGCCACCCAGCGCGGCCCGTGGCCTGTTGCAGCAGCTTCCGACTCGGCCTCTCGTTCACTCATGGCCACCTTGTTCCGCGGCCGCCTCGGTGCTCCCCCGACCGCCGGCTCCCGCGGCCGGCTCGGTGCTCCCCCGACCGCCCGCTCCCGCGGCCGGCTCGGTACACCGCTCGGTCTGCCACTGGTGCAGGGCCTCGTCCAGCGCCGGGTGCGGCACCACGCGCAGGGCCGCCGCCGCGGGACCCACGCCCTGCCGCAGGGTGCAGGGGTCGATACCGCTGCTGCGAAGGTCTGTGTCCAGGCGGGTCAGCATGAGCAGGACCGCCGCCTGCTGGCAACGCGTCTCGTGGTCATCGGGCAGCCCCTCACAGGCCGACAGGTCCAGCCGCTCATGGCGCTCGAAGCCGTTCTGGTAGAAGCGACGCCAGAAACGCTCGGACATGTCCGTGTCGTCCTCCAGCAGCGGGGCCCACCGCAGGTAGATCTCCCGGGCCACCGGCAGGGCCTCGGCGTAGGTCGGCTGGGGCGCGCCCCGCCGCGAAGGAGCGATGGCGGACCGCACCTCGCCTTGCCACAGGTGCTGGCCACAGTCGTCCTTGAAGCCCCCCGCCTCCCTGCACAGCTCGGCGGCCCGCTCCCGCTGCCCCCGCTTGCGGGCGGCCTCGGCCGAGACGAAGAGACACTCGTCCCGCCAGGTGCCCACTGGCGCCGTGGCGCACAGCAGCTCGGGCGAGGGGGGGCCGTCGGCGTCCCGGCGGCGCGTGGCCAGGGTGACCACGCAGTCGCCGCGCAGGTCGAGGTCATCGATGCGGCCGCAGCGCGCCTGGTCCTGTCCCAGCTCCGCCGCGGGCGCGGTCAGCACCTGCTGGTACAGATCGGCGTCGGTGGGCCGGTCCTGACAGGCCCCCAGCAGCAGCAGGCTCGGCAGCAGCACAGGCAGCGGGGGACGGCGGAGGGCAGCGGGCACGGCGGCACCGTAACCAGCGCGGCCCGCGGAGCGCTCTGGTCGCGAACCGACCTTCGCGGGTGCGTAACTGTCTACACACTACAAAGCGCACGGTGTCGATGACGTGACATGCCGAGGGCGACGCCGGGCGGCGCGCAGGCGGGCCCCCAGTGGATGCCTACTGTTGGCTGACACTTGCATGTTTATACCGACGGGTCGGAATCCACGGCATCCGCAAACCGACCGGTCAGTCAGAAAAAGGCCTTGGAACTACACGGAAAATCCGGTGGCCAGGGCATTGCGGCGCCGCCCTCGACGGCCTACCCTGCGCCCACACCGGACTCCGACCGCCCCCGCGTCCGCGGGTCACCGGTTCGCCGCTCCGGCCTCGCAGCACCGTCTACGATCCCCGCCGCCCGCTCACGAGGGCGCGTCACATCCCCGCCGCTATCCAGGAGTGTGATCATCATGCCGACGTCCTACTCCACCGTCGCCGAAGCTGTCGCACACATCGGCGAGCAGTGGCCTGACCAGGGCTTCACGTTCCAGGACGAGACCGGCGCCGAGACGCTGTACACCTTCCCGCGGATCGAGCAGGAGACCGCCCAGCGCGCTGCCGCCATGCAGGAGCTGGGGCTGAGCAAGGGGGACCGCCTGGGCATCATCGTGGTCGAGCCCGAGCAGTTCGTGCTGACCTTCCTGGCGGCCCTGCGGGCGGGCATCGTCCCCGTCCCCCTCTACCCGCCGCTGTCCCTGGGCAACCTCGACGCCTACGCGGCCCGCACCGCCACCATCCTGAGCAGCGCTGGCGCCCGGGTGCTGGTGGCCTCGGCCCGCCTGCAGAACCTGCTGTGGAGCCAGGTCGACGCCGTCCCCAGCCTGGAGCGCCTGGTCCGGGCCGAGGATCTCGCGACCGCCTCCAACCCGGCCGTGCTGCCCGAGATCGCGCCCGACGACATCGCCTTCCTCCAGTACACCTCGGGCTCGACCAGCGACCCCAAGGGCGTGGTCGTCACCCACGCCAACCTGGTGGCCAACTGCGGCGGCATCATGGGCAAGGGCGGGCTGGACATGGATCCGGCCCGGGACAAGGGCTGCTCCTGGCTGCCGCTGTACCACGACATGGGCCTCATCGGCTTCGTCATCTCCCCGGTGCTCTACGGCATCCCCATCGTCTTCATCCCGACGATCCGCTTCATCAAGAAGCCGACCTGCTGGCTGGACACGATGCACGCCCACAAGGCGACGGTGAGCTTCGCGCCGAACTTCGCCTACGCCCTGGTCGCCCGCAAGGCGCGCCCCGAGCAGCTCGACGGCTGGGATCTGTCGAACATCAAGGCCATGGGCTGCGGTGCTGAGCCCATCAACCCCGAGACCATGCGGGCCTTCACCGAGGTGATGAGCAGCCGCTGCGGCATGCCGCGGCACGCCATGCTTTCCGCCTACGGCATGGCCGAGGCCACGCTGGCCATCAGCCTCAAGCCCCTTGACGAGCACCTGCGGACCCACCTGGTCGACGCCGAGCTCTTCCAGGCTGAGGGCAAGGTCGTAGCCCTGGACGAGGGCAGCGACGCCAACCACTTCGAGCACGTCAGCTGCGGCCCCTGCTTCCCCGGCCACGAGGTGAGCGTCAAGGACGGCGAGGGCCGGGACCTCGAGGAAGGCCTGGAAGGCGAGATCTGCCTGCGCGGCCCCTCGGTCACCCCCGGCTACTTCCAGAACCACGAGGCGACGGCGCAGACCTTCCGCGGCGGCTGGCTGCACACCGGCGACCTGGGCTACCTGCTGGGCGGCGAGGTCTACGTGACCGGCCGCATCAAGGACCTGATCATCCTCAACGGGCGCAACCTGCACCCGCAGAGCATCGAGTGGATCGCCGCCCAGATCGAGGGCGTGCGCAAGGGCAACGTGGTCGCCTTCTCCCGCCCCGGTGGGGACAGCGAGGAGCTGGTCATCGTCCTGGAGAGCCGCGCCGCCGCGACCCCCGAGAAGAAGGCCGAGCTGGCCCAGCAGGTCCGCCGGCAGGTCCAGCGCGAGATGGGCGTCACCGCCGCCGACGTCGTCATCGTCGCGGCCGGCATGCTGCCCAAGACCAGCTCGGGCAAGCTGCAGCGGCGCAAGACCCGGCAGCAGTACCTGACCCACGGCGTGGGCGTCGAGGGCGCGCGGACGGCGGGCTCCTCGGGCAGCACCATCACGCTGGCCCGGCACATGGCCAAGGGTGTCTGGTCGCGGACCAAGGCGGCCCTGCGGAGCTGAGCCGCGGCCCCCAGTCGACCGCTTCCCCTCCGGCCGGGACGCTCCCTGGATATGCGGGGGCGCTCGGCCGCGGAGCGTGGTCCCGCAGCGTGAACACGCAGCGTGAACACGCAACGTGAACACGCAACGGCCCGCTCCCCGCCCGCTCCCCTGCCCTCACCGCCATCCCTTCGACCCTTCTGCCCCTCAGGGAGCTCCCGTGAACGAGACCCAGATCCTGACCCTCATCCAGGAAGCCCTCAACGACGTGGCCCCGGGCCGCGAGGCGGACTTTGCCAAGGTCACCCTCGACAGCAGCATCGAGGACCTCGGCCTGGACTCGATCGCGACCATGGAGATGGTCGGCTACCTCGAGGAGAAGGCCGAGACGACCTTCCCCGACGAGGAGCTCGCCAAGGTGGCCTCCCTGCGGGACCTCACCACCCTGATCCAGGCCGGTCGGGACTGAGCGTCCGCTCCGTCCCCAGTCCGTCTGTTGCGCTGTCCCGCGGCCCACCGCCGCTCGTCCCCCGCTGCGGGGTCCCTCCCCCGCACACCCGCCGATGGCTGCGGCGTGGCTGCTTGCCGCCCGCGCCCGGCGGGACGGAGCCGCCCCGTGAGCGATCGCACCCCCACGTCCTCCCCTTCGCCCACGAGCGCGCCCACGAGCGCGCCCACGAGCGCGGCCGGGGCCGCCTGCCCCATCGCCATCGTCGGCATGGCCTGCCGCTTCGGCGGCGCAGGTGATCTCCAGGCCTTCTGGAAGCTGTCGCGGGAGGGGCGAAACGCCTTCGCGCCGGTGCCGGCCGATCGCTGGTCGGACGCCGCATTCCACGACACGAACCGCCGGGCCACCGACAAGAGCTACGCCCCCGCCGGCGCGTGGATCGACGACGTCCGGACCTTCCCGGCCATCGCCCTGGGCCTGCCCCCGCGGCGGGTCGAGGTCATGGACCCGCAGCAGCGCCTGGGCCTGGAGCTGGCCCTGGCGGCCATCGAGGACGCGGGCCTGCGGGGGCGCATGCCGCACCGCACCGGCGTCTACATGGGCGTCACGGCCCAGGAGTGGCGCAACATCCTGAACTCGCGGCTCATCGCGACCATGATGGCCACCGGCATCTGGGGCGAGCCGCCCGATGACCCCTCGACCCTGTTCCAGGCCGTCGAGCGCGTGGTGCCCAGCCGGCCCTTCACGGCCATCGGCGTGCTGGGCAACATGCTCGCCGCGGCCCTGGCCCAGGAGCTGGACCTGCACGGCCCGGCCTACACGACCGACGCGGCCTGCGCCTCGGCCATGGTCGCCGTCGAGAACGCCATCGCCCACCTGCGGGCCGGCACCACCGACGCCGCCCTGGCCGGCGGTGTCTACCTGTGCCTGAGCCCCGACCACCACGTGGCCTTCTCGCGCATCGGCGCGATGAGCGCCTCGGGGGTCTGCCGGCCCTTCGACAGCCGCGCCGACGGCTTCGTCCAGGGGGACGGCGGCGGCCTGCTGCTGCTCAAGCGCCTGGCCGACGCCGAGCGCGACGGCGACCGCGTCTACGCGGTGATCCAGGGCGTCTTCACGAACAACGACGGCCGCGGCGACGGCCCGATGTCCCCCCGCGTGGAGGGCCAGGCCGACGCCATCCGCGGCGCCTGGCGGGACGCGGGCCTGGACCCGGCGGGCCTGGGCTACGTCGAGGCCCACGGCACGGGCACCGACGTCGGTGACCAGCACGAGCTGGAGGGCCTGGCCCTGGCCTTCCACGGGCAGGTGCGCGACGCGGCCCTGGGCAGCTCCAAGGCCAACGTCGGCCACACCATGTCGGCGGCCGCCGTCGCCGGCCTGATCCGCACGGCCCTGGCGATCCACCACGGCGAGATCCCGCCGATGGCGAATTTCGAGGCGCCCAAGGACGACCTGCTTCTGGAAGGGAGCGGCTTCCACGTGCCCACCGGGGTCGAGGGCTGGGCCACAAAGGCCCGCCTGGCCGCGGTCAGCTCCTTCGGCTTCGGCGGCACCAACGGCCACGCCGTGCTGCGGGCCTGGACGCCGGCCGAGGGTGCGCCCCGGGCCCGCGCGAGCGCCGCGCCTGAGGAGGCAGGGCACCGGGAGGCGGCGCCCCTGGAGCTGGTCTTGATGTCCGCCTCGGACGAGGCCAGCCTGCGCGCCCTGGCGGGCCGCACGGCCGAGGCCATCCTGGCCGATCCCGGGATCACCGTGGCCGGCGTGGCCCGCGCCTGGGCCGGCCGCATGCCCTGTCCGGCCCGGCTGGCCGTGCCGGCCCGCAGCCGCGAGGAGCTGGTCTCCCGCCTGGCCGCCGTCGGCCGGGGCGAGCGGCCCCGCCACGTCCTGCTGGGCACCGCCGAGGGGGGCCCCGCCCTGGCCTTCATGTACCCGGGCCAGGGCAGCCAGCGGACCGGCATGCTGCACGACCTGCGGCAGCGCTTCCCGGTGATCGACCGGGTCCTGGACCGCATGGAGGCGGCGCTGGTCGAGGACCTGCCGCTGCCCCTGCACCAGCTGCTCTACCCGGAGCTGCGCACTGAGCCGGTGACGGCCGACCAGGCCGAGGAGGAGCTGACCGCGACCGAGTGCTGCCAGCCGGTGCTGCTCAGCGTGGGCACGGCGCTCACCGCCCTGCTGGCCGAGGTCGGCGTGCGGCCCCAGGTCGTCGTCGGACACAGCCTGGGCGAGTTCACGGCCGCCGCCGCCGCGGGCGTGCTCTCCCCCGAGGACGCGGCCCGCTTTGTCGCGCGGCGCGGCCGGGCCATGGCCGCTCTGCCCGGTGATCACGGCGCCATGGCCGCAGTCATGGCCAGCCCCGAGGAGGTCGCCCCCCTGCTGGGCGAGGGCGTCATCATCGCCAACATCAACCACCCGCGCCAGGTGGTGATCTCGGGCTTCACCGAGGCCGTGGACGCGGTCGTGGCCCGGGCCGAGGCCGCGGAGATCAAGGCGAAGCGCCTGCAGGTGAGCCACGGCTTCCACGGTCCGGCCCTGGCCGACCTGGACAGCGACGCCCTGCTGGAGGGCATGTCCCTGCAGGACCCGCGCGTCACCGTCGCCAGCGGCATCATCGACCACGCCTACGCCGGGGCCGAGGACGCCCGCGAGGTCTTCCGTCGCCACGCCACCTCGCCGGTGGACTTCGTCGGCGCCCTGGCCCAGTGCCGCCGGGCCGGGGCCGAGGTCTACCTGCAGGTCGGCGCCGGGGGGCCTCTGGCCAGCTTCGCGCGCGGCAGCCTGGAGGGCGACAAGAGCGGCATCCTGAACCTGTCTGGCATCGACGATCACGACGGCGGCGCCGGACTGATCGAGGGCCTGGGCCGCCTGTGGACCCTGGGCGTGCCGGTGGATGTGCGGGCCATCACGGCCCCCGCCCTGGTGGCCAGCCTGCCGGCCAGCGTCCTGCCGCGGGAGGACTACTGGCCGGTCAAGGACGAGCCCCAGCTCCCGCTCAGCCTGCCGGGCAAGGTCACCGCCACCCGCACCGCCGCGCCCCGCCCGGCCGCCGCGGCGAAGCAGGCGCAGGCCCCCGACGCCGCCCCGGCCGCCACCGACCTGCCGAGCCAGGTCCTGGCCGTCATCGCCCGCGTCAGCGCCTACCCCCTGGCGGCCCTCAAGCCGGCCATGGTCCTGACCGACGACCTGGGCTTCGACTCGCTCATGGTCAACGACCTGGTCACGGCCCTCAAGGACACCTTCCCGGCCGTCGAGGGCATCCCCCAGGAGATCCTGGTCAACCGTCCCACGGTGCAGGCCATCGTCGACTTCGTGGCCTCGGTCGGGACCGGTCCCGCCGCCGCGGTCGATGACGACGCGCCCCTGTCCGCCTGGGCCCCCTGCTGGCGCCCCGCTGCCGTCGGCGACCAGGTCCGCCGCGCCCTGCCCGCCGGCCTGCGGGTCCTGGCCGTGGGCGAGGGCCCGGCCCTGGACGCCGCCCTGGCGGGCCTGGGCAGCGCCGCCGCCGCCCTGATCACCGGCGCCCCCATGTCGGCCGCCGCAGCGGCCCAGGCGGGACCTGCCGACCTGCTCTTGTGGGCCGACGCGGACGTCGCCGCCCTGGTCGCCGCCCTGGACCGCCAGGCGGGCCTGGGTCGCAGCCCCGACCTGGTCCTGCTGCGCGGCGAGGAGCCGGCGGCCGAGGCCCTGTCCGGCCTGGTCCGCTCTGTGGCCGCCGAGTGGCCGCAGGCGCGGGTGAAGGCGCTCACGCTGGCCGAGGACCTGGAGCTGTCCCGCCTGGGCGGGGCCGTCATGGCCGAGCTGTGTGGCCCCGACCTCACCGTCGACGTGCGCCTGTCGGCCCAGGGCCGGGCCGTCATGGGCTTGGAGCGCCTGCCTGCGGGCAGCCCGCGCCCCGTCAGCCCCGGCGACACCGTTGTCATCTCCGGCGGCACCCGGGGCATCGGCGCCGCCCTGGCCGCCCGCATCGCCACCACCGCCCCCGGGGCCCGCCTGCTGCTGGTCGGTCGCTCGGCCCCCCGCTCCCTGGCCGCTGAGCTGGTCGCCGCCGGCACCGCCGTCCACATCGCCGCCGACGTCACCGACGCCGCCGGCCTGGCGGCGGCCCTCTCGCCCCACCTGGGCGCGCGCCCGGTCGTGCTCATCCACGCCGCCGGGCTCCTGGCCGACGGCCCGCTGGGGGGGGTCGACGCCGCCACCGGCGCCCGCGCCCTGGCTGTCAAGGCCCTTGGCTGGGCCCACCTGGTCCACGCCCTGGGCGACCGCCTGGTCGCCGCCGTGGCCCTGGGCTCCTGGGCCGGTCGCTTCGGCAACCGCCACCAGGCCTGGTACGCGGCCGGCAACGCCGCCCTGTCGGCCCTGGCGGCCGCCGACGGCTTCAGCAGCGCCGAGTTCGGCCCCTGGACCGAGTCCGAGATGGTCACCACCATCCCCGCCGCCGTGCAGGGCGCCATGCGGGCCGAGGGCGTCGACTTCGTCGGCACCCAGGCCGGCCTGGACGCCGTGCTGGCCAGCCTGGGCCAGGCCGGGATCCGCGTCATGGGCCGCGACCTGCCGGCCACCACCCGGTCCGTCCGCTGGACCGAGACCCTGTCCACCGAGACCCACCCCTACCTGCTGGACCACGCCATCGACGGCGTGCCCGTCCTGCCCCTGGCCGCCGCCACCGACCTGCTGGCCACCGCCGCCCTGCCCCCCGGGGGCGCCCCGCCCTTCGAGGTCCTGGACCTGCGCCTGTTCCAGGGCGTCACCGTCCGGCAGCCCGTCGAGATCGAGCTGTCCTGCAAGGGCGAGCGTGCCGAGCTGCGCCTGGGCGAGGGTCGGGCCCTGGCCTACAAGGCGCGGGTCCGCCCGCTCATGGCCACGCCAGAGCTCCCCCCCCCCCTCTCTGGCGGCGCCGCCCCGGCCCTCTCCCTGCCCGAGTTCTACAGCGGCATCACCTTCCACGGCCCGCTGCTCCAGGGCCTGACGGCCATCGAGGGTGTGGGCGAGGACTTCGCGCGCGGCCGGGTCCGCACCGGCCGCCCCGACGCCTGGATCCCCGACACCCGCCGCGGGCGCTTCACCGTCGACCCGCTGGCGCTGGACAGCGCCATGCAGCTGTCGGCCCACGTCGCCTGGACCCGCTACCACCGCGCTGGCACGCCGATCGGCATCCGCCGCTACGTGCAGCTCGCCCCCATGCCCGAGGGGGAGCTGGTGGCCGAGGTCCGCTTCGGCGAGATCGAAGGCGACCGCTTCACGGGCGACCTGCTGCTGCGCGACGCCAGCGGCATGCCCGTGGTGCTGGCCGAGGGGGTCGCCGCCGAGCTGCGCCAGGTCGAGGAGGGCGAGGCCGTCGAGGGCTTCACGGCGAAGCCGCGCCAGGTGGACTTCGCCAGCTGGCCCGAGATCGAGGCCCTGGACCAGCGCCTGCAGGCCGCCAGCTTCATCGGCATCCGCAACCCCTACTTCCACGTCCACGAGGGCACGGCCCGCAACACGGCCCGCATCGAGGGCAAGGACTACGTCAACTACAGCTCCTACAACTACATCGGCCTGTCCGGTGACCCCCGGGTCTTGAGCCAGGTCAAGGAGGCCGTCGACCGCTACGGGACCAGCGTCTCGGCCAGCCGCGTGGCCTCGGGCGAGCGCCCCTTCCACCAAGAGCTGGAGGCCCTGCTGGCCCAGTGCCAGGACACGGACGACGCCGTGGTCTTCACCGCCGGCCACGCCACCAACGTCACGACCATCGGGCACCTGATGGGCAAGGACGACCTGGTCCTGCACGACGAGCTGGTCCACGACAGCGCGCTGCAAGGCATCAAGCTCTCCGGCGCCACCCGGCGCAGCTTCAAGCACGACAACCCCGCCGACCTCGACCGCCAGCTCCGCACCCTGCGGCGCAACTTCGATCGCTGCCTCATCGTGGTCGAAGGCGTCTACAGCATGGACGGGGACATGTGCAGCCTGCCCGCCTACATCGAGCTGAAGAAGAAGCACGGCTGCCTGCTGATGGTCGACGAGGCCCACAGCTTCGGCATCATCGGCCAGACCGGCTGCGGCCTGCGCGAGCACTTCGGCATCGGCGGCCGCGAGGTCGACATCTGGATGGGCACCCTGTCCAAGAGCCTGGCGAGCTGCGGCGGCTGGATCGCCGGCGCCGCCCCGCTCATCCGCTACCTCAAGTACACGGCGCCCGGCTTCGTCTACTCGGCCGGCCTGACGCCCGCGAACGGCGTGGCTGCCCTGGCCAGCCTGCGGCTCATGCTGGAGGAGCCCTGGCGCGTCAAGCAGCTCCAGGACAACGCCACCTTCTTCCACGGCGAGCTGCGCCGCCTGGGCCTGGACACCGGCCCCGCGGCTGGCGAGTCGGGTGTGGTCCCCGTCGTGACGGGCAACAGCGTGCACGCCTTGTGGCTGTCCCAGCGGCTGGTGGACCAGGGCATCAACGTCCAGCCGATCGTCTACCCGGCGGTCGCCGACGACGCGGCCCGGCTGCGCTTCTTCCTGAGCAGCACCCACACCCGGCAACAGCTCGCCTGGACCGCGCAGGTCGTGCAAGACACCCTGTCCCAGGTCCGTAGCGAGTTCCCGCTGTAGGATGGCCGCCCGTCAGGGAGGTCGGCCTCCTCCCGCGGCAGCCACCCTGCACAGGAGACGAGCATGAGCACCGAGCTGACCTGGGGCGGAGAGACCACGAGCGAGGAGCGGACCTTCACCCTCGCCGCGCACCTGCTGACCTTCGTGGTCCCCATCATCGGGCCGCTGGTCATCTACTTCCTCAAGAAGGACAGCAGCCGCTTCGTCGCCTACCACGCGGCCCAGGCGGCCCTGTTCCAGGTCATCAGCTGGCTCATCGGCAGCGCGACCTGTGGCGTGGGCTTCGTATTGGTGATCCTGAGCGTGCTGGCAGCGATGAAGGCCAACAAGGGCGAGTGGGAGGACCCCTACCCGCTCATCGGCAGCGTCGCGCGCTGAGCGCCCGAGAGGCCTGGGGACTCGGTCCCCGGCAGGGAGATCGACCGCCAGGAGTCGCTTTCGGGCTCCTCAGGCGGCCGCTTCCTGGTGTACGGTGCGCGCGGAGGTTCGATCCATGCCGCGTGCCCTGACCCTGCTGCCCCTGCTCACCCTGCTCGTCGCCTGCGGGGACAAGAAGTCGAGCGGGGGTCCCGATGACACCGGCGGCCCCCCCGGTGACGGCGGCGGCACGACGGGAGACGGCGGTGGCAGCGACGGCGGCACCGCGGTGCCCACCCACGAGACCGACTGCCAGGACGGGCATGACGAAGACCAGGACGGGCTCGCCGACTGCCTGGACGACGACTGCTCGGCCGAGTGGTTCTGCAACGAGCCCGACAGCCTGGACTTCCACTCGGTCATCGACTTCGTGGGCCACACCATCACCTGCCAGGTGTGGGGCTTCGACGTGGACGTGGACGTCGATGACTGCCACGCCGACGCCGTCGGCACGCTGAAGCTCATGGACTCGGGCAACCTGTGCCCCGGCTGCGACCGCAGCTACTACGGCGGCCTGAGCTACACGACAGACAACTGCTCGGACCTGATGGGCACCCCGCTGCCCGTTGACGCCATCTACGGCTACGTCTTTGTCGACGCCAACACGCGTGAGCTGTGGAGCGCCGACGAGACCGGCGCCTGGGTCATGGTCGACACCATCACCTCCAAGGACGGGCACCGCTGGGCGATGTCGGGCGCCGATGAGGTGTGGGCCGATCCCCCCGACTGCGACAACGGCAACCAGAACATCGGACGGCTGTCGCTGAGCCTCTCCCTCGACGACCGCTAACCCTGCCGTGGCGAGCCCTGCCGTGGGTGGCCCTGCCGTGAACCGCGCGCGCGCCCCTCGGGACAAGGCCGCGCGCCGCGACGCGATCCTGGCTGCGGCCGGGCGGCTCTTCGACGCCCGAGGCCCCCAGGGCGGCGGCCCCGGCGTGCTCACCATGAGCGCCCTGGCCCGGGAGGCCGGGCTGGCCAAGGGCACGCTCTACCTCTACTTCCGCACCAAGGAGGAGATCTTCCTGGCCCTGGTGCTCGCCGAGCTTGCGGCCTGGCTGGGCGCCCTGGAGCAGGGCCTGGACGAGTTGCACGCCCCGCTGGCGCCCCTGCCCGTGGCCCAGGTGGTGGCGCGCTCGGTGCGGGAGCGCAGCCGCCTGCTGCGCCTGCTGGGGGTGCTGCACCCGGTGCTGGAGCAGAACCTGGAGGCCCAGGCCCTGCTGTCCTTCAAGCTGGCCCTGGCCGAGCTGCTGGCCGGCCCGGCGACCCGCATGGAGCTGCGCCTGCCTGTGTTGGCCCCCGGCGACGGCGCGCGCCTGCTCCAGCGCCTGCACGTGCTCATCGTGGGCCTGTCCCAGGCCGCGCGGCCGGTGCCGGCCGTGGCCGCGATCCTGGACCGGCCCGAGCTGGCCTGCATGCGCCTGGACTTCGACGCCGAGCTGATCGAGATGGTCGCGGCGATCCTGCGCGGCTGGCGCTGAGGCCCGTGCCGCTTGCGCTGAGGCCCGTGCCGCTTGCGCTGAGGCGCCAGCCGGCTCAGGTGCTCTGGTTGGCGCGAGGGTCGCGGGGCGAGGGCGAGAAGCAGGACCGCCCCGGCTGGCAGCGCTCCGGGGCGCACAGCGCGCCGTCCGGGCCACCGGGCTGCGCGGTCTGCAGGCAGGAGAAGGGGCTGTCCGACAGGGCCAGGGCCAGGTCGAGGTCCTCGGGCGTGGGCCAGCGGGCCCCGTAGAATGCCTTCCAGCGCAGGTGGGCGCAGAGCCTCATCGCAGCTCCTTGGTCGGGGGGGCCGGCGTCGCGCCGGGCGTGGCCGCAGGCAGCTCCACCACAGGGGGCAGGACGGCGTCTCGGGCGCGGGTCAGCACATCGCGCACGATGCCGGGGATGAGCTTGACCTTGTAGGCGGTCATGGGCAGCGGCGAGGCACCCTCTGCGGCGCGGGCAGCGGCCGTGGCCAGGACCTCGTCCGTGGGCTCGGCCCCGATGAGGGCCGCCTCGACCAGGGGCAGGTGCAGGGGGCGGTTGGCGACCCCGCCCATGGCCACCCGGGCGTCGGTGATCTTCGCGACCGGGTGCCGGCCCTTGCCCAGGTCGATCCACAGCCGGACGATGACCTCGACCAGGGGCCACTCCGCCTGGGCCCGGGAGGTGGCGCGGCCATAGGCGGCCGACTCGCCGGGCACCGCCGGGGGCAGGTGCAGGGCGACCAGCAACTCGCCCGGTGGCAGGGCGTGGGTCTGGCGGGGGTCATGACCGTCCCCCAGCAGGGCAGGGATCTCCAGGCGGCTGCCGCTGCTCAGCTCGGCCTCGGCCTCGTAGACCAGCAGGGCCAGGGCCAGGGTCGAGGGGTGGGGCGCCGCGCAGAGCCCCAGGTCGAAGCAGGAGTGGTACAGGTGGTCGCCCTGGCGGGAGAGGCAGACCGCGCCGCCCTTCTTGGCGCAGACCTGGCGGGGGCTGCGGTAGTACCAGCAGCGCACCTCTTGCAGCACATTGCCGCCCAGGGTGCCCCGAGCGCGGATCTGGGGCGTCGCCAGGCCCGCGGCGGCCTGGGCCAGGCCGGGGAAGCCCTCCAGGATGCGGGGCTCGGTGGCCAGGGTCTGCACGGTGAGCCCGGCGCCCAGGTGCAGGCCCAGCTCGTCCAGCTCCAGGCGATCCAGGCCGGCGGTGTCCCGCAGGTCCACGAGATCCCCCGTGGTGATGCCCTGCAGGCGCCGCTCCTGGAGGTCCGTGCCGCCGGCGCGCACGACGCCGTGGGCCGCCTGGGCCGAGGCGATGGTCTTGGGGAAGGAGATCACGACCGCGCCTCCAGCACACGATCCGGGCGGATGGGCAGGGTGGCGGGTCGCCAGCCCGTCGCGTCGAAGACGGCGTTGGCGATGCTGGCCGCCGTCGGGATGGTGCAGACCTCGCCGATGCCGACCCCGCCGTCCAGGACGCCGTCCAGGGCCTGGTCGTCGAAGCGCACCTCGATGGGCGGGACGTCCCCGATGCCGGGGATCCGGTAGTCGTCCATGTTCCGGCTGAGGAGCTGGCCCGTCACGGGATCCAGGTGCCGCTCCTCGTACAGCGCGTAGCCGATGCCCTGGACCACGCCGCCCTCGACCTGGCTGCGGGCCAGGGTGGGCACGCGGATCCGCCCGGCCGCCAGGCCGACCCAGGCCCCCAAGACCCGGGTCTTGCCCAGCCAGGTGTCGACCTCGACGTGGGTGAGCTGGACGGCGGCCGCCAGGTCCTTGCCGATGTTGACGCCCGAGGGCGCGAAGGGGATGAAGTAGCCGCCCGGGTCCCGCCGGCGGCGCCCCAGGGTCGTGACCGGCCCCGTGGCCGCCAGGACCTGGGCCCAGGGGACCGTGCTGCCGCCGTGCTGCAGCCCGCCGGGCACGGCGATGACATCGTCCCAACCCAGGGAGTCCCGGGCCAGCTCGGACAGCTCCTCGACCAGCTCGGTGGCCGCCTCGGTGGCCGCCGGCCCCATGCTGGCCGTGGTCCGGCTGCCGGCCGACATCACGCCCGGCACGTCCCGGCTGTCGCCGAAGCGCACCTGGATGTCCGTCGGGCGCAGGCCCAGCACCTCGGACACGGCGGTCGCGACGACGGTGCGCGAGCCGTTGCCCATGTCCTGGCAGGCCGAGGCGGCGACGATGCCGTCGGAGGACGCCTCGATCTGGACGCGGGCGCCCCGGTCGATGAAGACGAACCAGTTGGCACAGGCCAGGCCCACCCCCTGGCGGTAGCGGCCTTCGCGCGGCAGCCCGGCCCGGCCCGCCCAGGCGGGAAGGGACTCGATCCAGTCGTACAACCGCAGGCGGCCAGGGTGGCCGTCCCAGCGCCGCCGCAGGGTGATGGAGTCCTCACCGCGGGAGCGCGCGACCTGGTCGACGACCTGCTCCAGGGCGAAGATGGCCGGCGGCCCGCCGGGTCCCCGCATGGGCCGGCTCGGCGGCGTGTTGGTGACGACGTCGTAGTCTTCCAGCCGCTTGTCGTCACTCTTGTAGAGCAGGCGGGCGATCATGCCCGTGACCGCCCCCACCGCGACGCCCGAGCTGCCATGGGCAACGCTGCGCACGGCGTCCAGGGCACCGTCGGCGGTGGCGGCCACCTCGACCTGCAGCTCGTGGGACGGGCGGTTGCCGCCCACCGAAAGCTCCTCGGCGCGATCGGGCACGATGCGCACCGGGGCCTGGGCCAGGCGGGAAAGCTCCACGGCCGCCACCAGCTCCATGCTCAGGCTCGCCTTGGCCCCGAAGCCGCCACCGACGTGCTCGGCGTGGACACGCACATCCTGCTGGCGCAGTTTCCAGCGCTGGGCCACGTCCTGAGCCAGGTCGTGGACCGCCTGGGTGCTCACCCACAGCTCCACCGTGGGACGCGGCAGCTCCCCGCGGGGCAGGTCGGCCGGCGCGTCCTTCCACCAGGCGATGACCGCGTGCGGCTCCAGCGCGCCGTGGACCTGCACCTGGGTCTGGAAGGTGCCGGACTGCAGGCGGCCCTCGGTCCGGGCCCGCTCGATCTTCTTGTCGGCCCGCCCCGGCTTGCCCAGGATGGAGGAGCTGGCCGGGCCGCGCACATTGGCGTTCCACTTGCCGGACAGGGTGGCGCCCTCGGCGGAGCTGGGCGCGTCCTTGGGCAGCTCCCACACCAGGGGGGCGCCCTCGGCCTGGGCCGATGCGATGTCGAGCACATGGGGCAGGACCTGCCACTCGGGCAGCAGCAGGGCGAGGCCCCGGCGGGCCGTGTCCTCGTCCCGGGCCGCGACGGCGGCGACCTCCTGGTCAGCGTAGCGGACCCGTCCCCCGTCGTCGACGAAGCGCACCACGGCGCTCACGCCGTCCAGGGCCTGGGCGGCCGCGGTGTCCAGGCGGGTGAGCACGGCGGCGGCGTGCGGCGAGCGCAGGATCCGGCCGCGGAGCATGCCCTCGACCTGCACATCGACGGTGTAGCGGGCGGCGCCCGTGACCTTGTCCCGGGCTTCGACCCGGGGCGGCAGCGGGTCGCCGCGGTCGTGCTCGCCGCGGCAGGCGGCCTGGACCGCCGCGTAGATGGCTTCGTAGGCGCCGCAGCGGCACAGGTGGCCGGCCAGGGCCTGGGCCACCTCGTCCCGGCTGGGCTCCTGGGTGCCGTGGGCGGCGCGCCAGGCGTCGTGGAAGGCCGAGGCCTCGACCACGAAGCCGGGGGTGCAGTAGCCGCACTGCAAGGCGTCCTTGGCCATGAAGGCGCGCTGCACCGGGTGCAGGTGACCCTGGGGGGCGATGCCCTCCACCGTCGTCAGGCTGCGGCCCTCCAAGGCCACGGCCGGCAGCAGGCAGGAGCACTGGGGGCTGCCGTCGACGAGCACCGTGCAGGCCCCGCAGGTGCCCGAGCCGCAGGACAGCTTGGTGCCCTTCAGGCCCAGGCGCTCGCGGACCATGTCGACCACGGGCTCGTCAGCCCCGACGGTCACGGCCTGGCTGCGGCCGTTGACGGTGCAGGCCACGGACACGATGTCCCGTGTCGGCGGGGCGGCCTGGGAGGCGGCCTCGGCCAGGCGCGGTCCGACCGTGGCCAGCGTGGCCACTCCGGCGGTACCTGCCACGGTGCCGCGCAGGAAACCTCGGCGGGAGACCGGGTCGCTCATCCATCACCTCGGGCTGGGACCGGCAGAGTAGGAGGGCCGGTCGCCCGGGTCAATGCGGCACAGCGCAGGCAGCGACCGAGCGGCTCCTCGCCGGACCGCCGGGGCCTCAGTTTCCCAGCTCACCCGAAGCCAGGTCGTACAGATCCGGCACGTAGATGACCCGGCTGGTGCCGTAGCCGAGCTCGGTCCCGACGGCCCAGGTCACCACACCCTGGGGGCTCAGCTCCTGCAAGGTGCCCGCCGTGGTCCACGAGGTGAGCAGGTCCCCGTCCGGCATGCGGCGGGCGTCCCCCACCACCTGGATGAAGCGGTGCTCGGGATCGTCGTAGCGGAAGCTGCGGGTCCAGGTCCCGGCCGCGTGGTCCAGGCTGTAGACGCTGACCCCCGAGGCCTGCGTGCTGTGGTGGTCGCCGTTGTCGAAGGCGACCACGGTGTCCTGGTCCGCGTCGGAGAGGTGCGGGTGGCTCCACACCTGGTCGGGCGGGCCCAGCAGGTCCGTGCTGAAGGGGCCCATCTCCCAGGACACCGCGCCGCTGGTGGCGTCCAACGACAGCAGCGTGTCCTGCCAGCGCAGGTTGAGCAGGAGCTGGTCGGCGGCCTCGTCGTAGATGAGCGAGTTGGCGTGGGTCCAGTCCAGGCCGCCCTGGGTGTTGTGGTGCTCGGTGGTGTGATCGCAGCCGGGCGCCGGGGCGCGCCAGTCCGTCAGCGCGTCGAAGAGCAGGGAGCTGGGCGTGGTCTCATCCGAGCCCTCGGGCACCAGCTCCAGGCGGTCGGTCGTGATGTCGGCGCTGGAGGGTCCGAACTGGGCCCAGGCCGTCTCGTAGGCCAGGAAGGCGATGAGGCCGTTGGGCAGCTCGGCGAAGGCGTGGTGGCCCATGGGCGTCCGCGTGGAGCGCAGCAGCTCGCCGGTGCGCAGGGACACGCGCCGCACCTCGGCCCGGTCCTGCCAGGGGGCCTCGAAGGTGGGCATGAACAGGACATCCTGCCCGTCCAGCGACGGGCGCACCGTGATCACCTGGGTGTCCGGGCCGGCGTCGTGCCACCACACGTAGTCGCCGTCCCGGTCGAGCAGGACGATCCAGGAGTGCTTCAGATCGACCAGGCTCACCAGGAAGTAGTCGTCGGTGGCATGCTGCCCCGGCAGATCGTCGGTGAGTCTCACCGTGGGCAGGCCCACCGCGCGCGTCGCGACCTGCACTGTCCAGGTGTCGGAGCGCAGGGTCGTGCCGTCGTCGAGTGCGGTCACGGCCCGCACGGCGTAGCTGCGCCCCGCCTTCAGCCCCAGGACCACCACCTCGCTGGCGCCGTCGGCCGCCGCCTCGACGGCCGGCGTGGAATGGTCGATGACCCCGTCCAGGCCGTACTCCACCCAGGAGCGACCGGGCGAGTCGGTGTGCCAGCGCGCCGTGAGCACCGTGGGCACCCGCTCCGCCGCGCTCAGATCCAGGCCCTGCAGCCCGCCGGGGTTCCCGGGGCGGATCAGCGTGGTGCCGCCGTCGTCCGTGGTCCCCGGGTCGCCGTCCCCGCGCGAGGCGCAACCCGGCCCCGGTATCAGGCCGGCCACCAAGGCGATGCGGGGGAAGAACCACGAGGGTCGGGCCATCACCACCTCCAGTCAACCATACGTGTGCGCCGAGCCGTCAGCCATGCCCCCGTGGACCCCGAACAGCGAATTCACCCCCGGTGACACGCGGTGACAAGCCCCCCCCCGGATAGGCCCCCGCCATGCCTGTCCAGCCCACTGCTAAGCTCCTCCCCGCCGCCCCGCCCGCCCTCAGCTGGTCGGACTGGCCGGCCCGTCGCCAGCCGGGGCGGGCCGTGCTGGTCGCGGTGCTGCTCGGCGCGGCGACCGCCGTCGTCGCCAGCGTCGACCACCTGCTGGCGGTCCTGGGCGGCGCCCTGCTCCTGGGGGCCACCTCGGAGATCCTGCTGCCGACGCACTACCGCGTAGACGCCACGGGCATCACGACCCGCCGGGCGCTGAGGACCCGCCAGCTGGCCTGGGATCGGGTGGCTGCCCTGCGGCCCCACGACGACGGCATCGCCGTCCAGGCGGCGGGCGCCCGACGCTGGCTGGCCCGCCGCCACGACATCGTCCTGCGTGGCCCGCCGCCAGAGCTGTCGGCCCGGCTGGCCGCCTACTCGGGCATGCGCGTCGAGTTCAGGTCGTAGAGGTCGTCCAGGAACAGGATCCGGCCGATGCCCGAGCCCACCGAGGCGTCGGCCTCCCAGACCACCTTGCCGCCCGGGGTCAGCTCCTTCAGGAAGCCGGCCGACATCCACGAGCTCATCACGTTGCCGTCCGGCATCCGGCGGGCGTCCCCCAGCACCTGGATGAAGCGGTCTTCGGGGTCGGCGTAGCGGAAGTCTTCCTGGTAGGTCCCGTTCTCCTCGTCGATGCTCATGCCGACCACCGCGGAGACCGGGGGCGTGTCGTGGTCGTTGTTGCTGAACATCAGGACGCCGCCGTTCCAGGCATCACTCATGTGGCCGTGGGACCACGGCTGGCGACCGCTCTGGGACACCAGGTCCGAGGACCAGGGGCTCATCTCCCATAGGATGTCGCCGCTGGCGCGGTCGATCTTCAGCAGCGCGTCCATGTGACGCTCGGTCACGTAGAAGGCGTCGTCGGCCTCGTTGTAGACGAGCGAGTTGCCGTGTGACCAGTCCATGCCGCCGGTGCCCAGCACCTTGTTCAGCACGTGGTCACAGACCACCGAGGGGGTGCGCCAGTCATGCAGCAGGTCGATGACGGTCGCCGCCTTCCCGTGCTCGGTGTCGGCCTCTGGAGCTTCGAGCACCAGATCGCCCGTCACCGGGCGCATCTCTCCCTCCATTTCGAAGGGGTCGGTGGCATAGGCCAGCCAGGCGATGTTGCCGTCGGGCAGCTCGGCGAAGTCGTGGTGGGCCAGCGTCGTGCGTGAGGCGGTCTCGGTCCCCGTCGTCACCGTGATGCGGCGGAACTCACCCAGGTCCTTCTCCTGGGTGCCGTCGTAGCTGGAGTAGAGCAGGTCCGTGCCGTTGGTCGAGGCCTTCAGGCTGGGGACCAGGGTGTTGTCGCCGGCGTAGTGCCACCACACGTAGTCGCCGTCGCGATCGATGATGGCCAGCCAGGACACACCCTGCTGGATGATGGTCATGGCGACGTAGCCGCCAGCGCTGCGCATGTCGGCCCGGTCCACCGGGATGTCGAAGCTCGGCAGGTCCGCGGGGCGGTTCTCCAGGGTGAGCTCCTGGCTCTCGCTCTCCAGGCGGGTGCCATCGGCCAGCTCGGAGACGGCGCGCAGCGAGTAGGTGTGGCCGGCCTTCATGCCCAGCACCGGCATCGCGACGCCGCCGCCGCCGGTGGCCACCATGGGGGTGGACTGGTCCAAGGCCCCGTCCAGGCCGTACTCGACCCAGGAGGTCGCCGGCTCACCGACCTGCCAGCTCACGTCGGCCACGGTCGGGACGTCGGGGTCGACATCTACCGCCACCCCCGACAAGGAGCCCGGCGTGCCCGTTGCAGCGCAGCCGACCAGGGGAAGGAGGACCACGCCGGTCAGCCAGCGCGCGAGGAGCGGGGCGCTGGGGACAGAGGAGACCGACATGGCACACCGCGGGCAGGAGAGAGAGAGGCTTATCCACCATACGCCCCCGGGGCGACGCTGACAGGTGTTCATGAGGACTTCACACAGCCTCGACATCTGGAAACACGACCTTGCACGCTCCGTCGGGCCGGGGCAGGCAAGGGGATGCCCCCCGACGCCCCGCCTCCGAAGCCCACCGCCGCGCAGGCGGCCGCCGTCGATCGGATCGCCCGCTTCGTCGTGCGCATGGGGCTGACGGTGCCGGCGATCCTGGCCATCGAGGGCATGCGCCCCCTGTCCTTCGTGGGCAGCCAGCTCATGGTCGTGCTGACGCCCTCCATCGCCGTTTTTCTGAACCCCGACGAGTGGCAGGCCCTGGCCGGGCTGCTGGAGCACCGCGCGGGCCTGGAGGTCCTGCTGCGGCGGATCGAGGCCGTCGACGCCTGGTTCCAGGCCCACGAGGCCCTGCCCTCAGCCCAGGAGCTGCCTCCCCTCGCGTCCCCCCCCGGGGACGACCCGGCGCCGCTCTGACATAGACTGCCCCTCCGCCTCCCCTGCCCCGGTCCCGCTCGATGCCCGATCGCCCCTCCCCGGGCCCCGCTCCCCTCCGGTCGGTCCTCGCGACCGACTGCGGCAGCACCACCACCAAGGCCATCCTCATCGAGAAGGTCAATGGCGAGTGGCGGCAGACCTGGAGAGGTGAGGCGCCGACCACGGTCGAGGCGCCCTTCGAGGACGTCACCCGCGGCGTGCTGAACGCGGCCCAGGAGATCGCCGAGCTCTCGGGCCGGGCCCTGGTCCGCCCCGACGGCAGCGGCATCCTGACCCCCGAGCAGGGCGACGGCCAGGGTGTGGACATCTACATCTCGACCAGCAGCGCCGGTGGCGGCCTGCAACTCGTGGTCGGCGGCGTGGTGCGCTCCATGTCCGCCGAGAGCGCCCAGCGCGCCGCCCTGGGAGCCGGCGCCATCGTCATGGACGCCTTCGCCACCAATGACAAGCGGCGCCCCCACGAGCAGATCGAGCGCATCCGCCAGCTGCGGCCCGACATGATCCTGCTTGCCGGCGGCATCGACGGCGGCACCCGCAAGCACGTCGTCGCCCTGGCCGAGATGTTGGCCGCCGCTCGGCCCCGCACCCGCCTGGGCGGGGGCTTCGACCTGCCGATCATCTACGCCGGCAACACCGAGGTCCAAGACGACATCGAGCGGATCCTGGGCGGGATCAGCGACCTGCAGAGCGTGGCCAACGTGCGCCCGGTCATGGAGCACGAGGACCTGGGCCCGGCCCGGGACAAGATCCACGACCTGTTCATGGAGCACGTCATGGCCCAGGCCCCGGGCTACGACAAGCTCATGGCCTGGTCGGATGCGCCCATCATGCCGACGCCGGGAGCGGTCGGCCTGATCATGCAGACCATCGCCCGGCAGCGCGGCATCAACGTGCTGGGGGTCGACATCGGCGGCGCCACCACCGATGTGTTCAGCGTCATGGGCGGCATCTTCAACCGCACCGTGTCCGCCAACCTGGGCATGTCCTACAGCGTGTCCAATGTCCTGGCCGAGGCCGGCCTGCCCAGCATCCTGCGGTGGGTGCCCTTCGACATCGACGAGCGGGGGCTGCGCAACCGGATCGGCAACAAGATGATCCGGCCGACCACCATCCCCCAGACGCTGGAGGAGCTGAAGATCGAGCAGGCCATCGCGCGAGAGGCCCTGCGGCTGGCCTTCATCCAGCACAAGGAGTTCGCCGTCGCGCTCAAGGGCGTGCAGCACGAGCGCACCATCGCCGACGCCTTCCGCCAGGTCGGGCAGCAGTCCCTGGTCCAGATGATGGATCTGGACCTGATCGTCGGCAGCGGCGGCGTGCTCTCCCACGCCCCGCGCCGGGTGCAGTCGCTGCGCATGATGCTCGACGCCTTCGCGCCCGAGGGCGTCACCGAGATGGCCGTGGACAGCATCTTCATGATGCCGCACCTCGGCGTGCTCTCGACCATCGACGAGGCCGCCGCCACCGAGGTCTTCGAGAAGGACTGCCTGGTGTGGCTGGGCACCGCCGTGGCCCCGGTCGGCCCCCTGAAGCCCGACCAGCCGGCCCTGCGCGTGCAGCTGCAGCTCCCCGACGGGCGCAGCGTGGACGAGGCTGTGCCGGCCATGGAGCTGCGCCGCTACGCGCTTCGCCGGGACGAAGAGGCCCCGGCCACGCTCACGCCCCTGCAGCGCCACCTGGACGTGGGTGCGGGCCCGGGCAAGGCCCTGAGCCGCAGCCTGCGCGGCGGGGTCGTGGGCCTGGTCGTCGACACCCGCGGCCGCCCGATCCAGCTCCCGGCCGAGGCCGCCGCCCGCGTGCCCCTGCTCCAGCGCTGGGTGGAAGCCCTGGGCGAGTACGGCGCCACCGGCGCACCCGATGGAGCGCCCTGATGGCCGCCATCTTCACGCCCGGCCTCAAGGTCACCGAGCACACCATCGTCCAGAAGGACCGGCGCCTGCCCATGGAGGGCGAGGTCCTGCCCCAGGTCGGCGACATCGTTCGCGCCGACCAGGTGATCGCCCGCACCCAGCTCCCCGGCAAGGTCTACCCGGCCAACGTCGCCAACCAGCTGGGCGTCGACCCCGGCCAGCTGGTGAGCTGCATGAAGAAGGTCGTCGGCGACGCGGTCCAAGAGGGCGAGATCATCGCCCGCAGCGCCGGCCTGTTCGGCCTGTTCTCGTCTGAGGCGGCGGCCATGGTGAGCGGCACCATCCAGTCCATCTCCGCGGTCACGGGCCAGGTCATCGTCCAGGCCCACCCGATCCCGGTGGAGATCGACGCCTACATCAACGGCACCGTGGTCGAGGTCCACCCCGGGGAGGGC
>Ga0100377_1000152_pt1 | contig 53409 bp, 39 predicted proteins | sample CryGeymeta201501_FD_83664 | JGI IMG/M metagenome (GOLD analysis project Ga0100377, IMG submission 83664) | Groundwater microbial communities from Crystal Geyser aquifers in Utah, USA - Crystal Geyser metaG 2015-01 | ecosystem: Environmental > Aquatic > Deep subsurface > Groundwater | place: USA... | reverse complement strand
GCGCGGGCGCCCTGTCCGCGTGTGATGCTCGACGGGCCACCGGCCCGCCTGCGCTCACCCGCGACCATGGCGCCCACACATCGACGCGCACCTGACCCCGACTGAGACTCACGACGCTCTATGCGCGCACAGGTCAGGATTGGTTACAGAATCATCTCATCCTCAAGCACGATAGCGCCCCCCCCCCCCTGTCAAGTGCTAAAATTGGCCAATTGGTCTTTTGTCTGGTCGTTGATGAGTTCGACGCCGAGGCGCTCAAGGTGTGGGCCGAGACGCTGGGCGACGGGGCGGTCGCCTTCGCCTACCGCCCCTGGGTGAGGCGACGCTCCGCAGTTCCCCGCAAGACTGACTCTTGTTCACATCTCGACGGGTACCGTATTGGCGGGGGCGATGGTCGTGTTGATGTCGTGCTCGCTGTTCGTGGTGGGTTCGTTCATGTCATGCTCGCCGGACCCCGGGCTGCCTCGCTGCGCTCGGCACGCCCGGGGCTATACAAGGAGCGCCCCTACGGGGCTCGCGCAAGATGGGAAGAGGCAGGCCAGCGGAGGCTGCGGGCTTCCATCATGGTCAAGCGGCGGCTCTGGAGCGTGCCTCCATCGCCTCCGCCAGCTGCTCCTCCAGCGTCCTCGGCTTCTGTTCAGGGGACTGTTCGCTCGTGGCACCCACCATACTCTCAACCCTGGCTTGACCACGCCAAGCGCTGGGCCTGCGGAGCAATCTGTGCGACGCGCCGCCGCGACGCCAGACGTTCAACGATCCAGGGTGGTCGAGTTCTGTGCCTTCGGGTTCAGAGGGTCAACTTTCGGCTGGGCTCCGCCCAGACCCGCTCAAGGCTACCGCCTTGAGAATCCGATTATTTCCTCTTCGAAAGCGGAGAGTCATCTCAGGCTTCACTTCTCGGTGGAGCCCGTCGTGTCCAGCCACCCCACGCTCATCCGGGGCTCGTCGCGCTGTCTCGCGCGTGGGGTGGCTCGATGGCCCTGGTTCGGAGGCTCCGCGCGATTGACACGGGAGGACGCGGCGGCGAAAGTGTACCGCTCCGGTCCACATTCCAGTGGGGCCGTTGAGGGGTGTGCATCGAGATCCAGTCGGAATCCAGGAAGGCAAGATGAACGTCAAGGACGTGCTCGAGGGCGAGCTCCTGTCGCGGGTGGAGAAGCCCTCGCGCTATCTGGGGCAGGAGTTGAACACGGTGCACAAGGACGTGGAGGCGGTGGAGGTGCGTCTGGCGCTGGCCTTCCCGGACCTTTACGACCTGGGGTTGGGGAATCTGGGTGTGCACATCCTTTACGCGGTGGTGAACGCGCTGCCGTGGGCGTGGTGTGAGCGGGTGTACGCGCCGGGTGTGGACATGGAGGCGGAGCTTCGGGGGCGGGGTTTGCCGTTGTTCGCGCTGGAGTCGAAGGACAGCCTGGATGCGTTCGATGGCGTGGGGGTGACGCTCCAGACCGAGCTCACGTATACCAACGTGCTCAATATCCTGGATCTTGCGGGGATTCCGCTGCGCACGTGTGACCGTGGTGACGAGCATCCGTTGACGTTCGCCGGCGGTCCGACCGTATTCAATCCTGAGCCGCTGGCTCCATTCATGGACTTCTTCCTGATCGGGGACGGTGAGGAGGCGATCGTGGAGATCGCCGAGGTGTTCCGGGCGACGAAGGGGCAGGGCCGGCAGGCGAAGCTGGAGGCGATGGCGAAGCTCGAGGGTGTGTACGTGCCGGCGCTCTACCCCTTTGATACGCTGCCGGACGGGCAGATCGTGCCGAGCCTGGAGGCGCCGAAGATCCGCAAGCGGCTGACCCGCGATCTGAACGGCGCGACCTTCCCGACGAACTACATCGTGCCGTTCACCAAGCAGGTGCACGATCGGATCAGCCTGGAGGTGCTCCGGGGCTGCACGCAGGGGTGTCGGTTCTGTCAGGCGGGGATGGTGACGCGGCCGGTGCGCGAGCGCAAGATCGACAAGATCGAGGAGCTGATGCGGCGGACGTTGGACAACACCGGCTACGAGGAGGTCTCGCTGGTGTCCCTGTCGACGTGCGACTACAGCCAGGTGCAGCAGATGGTGAACCGCGCGGTGGAGACGGCGCGGGAGAGCCGGACGGCGGTGAGCCTGCCGTCGCTGCGGCTGGACAGCTTCTCGGTGGGGCTGGCGGACATGGTGGCCGAGACGCGGCGTACGGGCATCACGTTCGCGCCGGAGGCGGCGAGCCCGCGGCTGCGGGCGGTGATCAACAAGTGGATCCCGGACGAGGACCTGCTGCGGATGTCGTCGGGGGCGTACAGCCTGGGCTGGGAGGTGGTCAAGCTGTACTTCATGATCGGGCTGCCGACCGAGCGGGACGACGACATCGTCGCGATCGCGGATCTGGCGGTGCGGACGCTGGCCAACGGGCGGGAGGTGCAGCCGCGGGCGCGGGTGAACCTGGGCGTGTCGACCTTCGTGCCCAAGCCGTTCACGCCGTTCCAGTGGGCGCCGCAGATCGGGATCGCCGAGACGCAGCGTCGCCAGGCGGTGATGTCGGGGGGGCTGCGGGGGCACAGCGGGATCAAGTTCGGGCGTCACGACGCCAAAGACACCTTCGTGGAGGGGCTGCTGAGCCGGTCCGATCGGCGGGCGGGCGACCTGATCGAGGCAGCGTGGCGGCGTGGGGCGCGGTTCGATGCGTGGGGCGAGCACCTGAAGATCGACGCGTGGATGGGGGCGATCGAGGATGTGGGCTTCGATGTGGAGGCCGCGCTGGGGGAGCGGGACGTCAAGGCGCGGCTGCCGTGGGATCACCTGGACATCCTGATCGACCGGTCGTGGCTGGAGCAGGACTGGGCCGACGCCCAGGTGCTCAAGCACGCGCCGGACTGCCGGCACCGCAAGTGCCATGCGTGCGGTGTGATCGACCGGGAGCGGGAACTGTGCGCGTCGATGCTGCGGGACAACGTCAAGGCCCGCAAGGGCGAGGCGGCGTTCGTCAAGCCGGAGCGGCCGGTGCACGAGGAGCCGCTGGCGGCACAGCGGCTGTGGTTCCGGTATGCGCGGACGGGGCCGTCGCGGTTCCTGGGACACCTCGAGGCGATGAGCGCGTGGCTGCGGACGTTCCGTCGGGGCCACACGCCCTTGTCCTACACGCGTGGCTTCACGCCGCACCCCCGGATGGCGTTCTCCGACGCCCTGCCGACGGGCTCCGAGACGACGAGCGACTACATCGACATCGTGCTGTCCGAGAGGGTGGACCCCGTGGAGCTGCTGGACCGGCTGAAGCGGTCGCTGCCCGACGGGTTCGCCCTGCTGGATGTGCGCGAGGTGCCGATGAAGGCGCCGTCGCTGATGTCGCTGCAGCTCGGGGTGGACTATACGATGTACTTCCCGCACGAGGATCGGCTGGCGCTGGCCGCGCGGGTGAAGGCGCTTCGGGAGCAGGAGGAGATCCTGTACGAGCGGCAGATCAAGAAGCGCGGCCGACGGGTCAAGGCGCGACTGGATCTGAAGGAGAGCGTGGTGGACCTGCGGCTTCGGTCGTCGGACGTGCCTGCGGTCGATGTGCGGTTCGTGACCGTCGATGCGCGCTCGGCGCGGCCGCGCGACCTGTTGCCGCTGCTGACCGACAACATCGAGCCGGTGCGGCTGCTCAAGCGGGACTCGCTCATCCTGACCGACGCGGGCTACGTGTCGCTGTGGGAGTGGACGCCGGAGATCGAAGTCACCCGGTCGGAGCTAGCGGAAGTCGGGGTCGAGGCTGGCCAGGCGGCCTACGATTGACGTGATCTGCCCGACCTTGCCGAGCACCTGCCACTGGGCCAGCGCCAGCCGGTAGGCGGCGACGGCGCGCTCGGGGTGGCCGTCCTCCTCGAGCATGCGCCCGGCCAGGTCGGCGGCGTAGCCGAGGTCCGGGCTGATGGGGAGGGCGCGGGGGTCGATGCGGGCGGCCTCGCGCAGGTGGTGGTCGAGGGCGTCCCAGCTCCCGATGCCCGCCAGCGCCGGCAGGATCACGAAGCGAAGCCAGGCCAGCCAGAGCGTCTGGAGGCTCTTGGCGAACACCTCCTCCAGCGGCAACAGGATACGGCTGGCGGCTTCGAAGTTGGCGCGCTCGACCTCCAGCAGCCCGAGGTTGAGCTGGGCGACATGGACGGTGTTGCAGCCGAACGCCGCCGACAGATCCGTGGCCTGCTTGTAGTAGACCTCCGCGCCGTCGAGCTCGCTCGATTGGCGGCAGAGGTCGCCGAGCGCGATCAGGATCTCCGCCTCGAAGCGGTGGGCGCCGGCGTGGCGGGTCACGGCGAGCGACTGGAGCAGGTCCTCGCGGGCGGCGTCGAACTTGCCCTGAGCCTTGAGCAGGAGCGCGAGCTGGGCGATACAGCCGGCCAGCGCGATCTCGTCTCCGCTGGCCTCGATGGATTGGTAGGCCTGCTTGAGGGCCTGCTCGGCGACGGCCGTGCCGCCGCGCAGCATGTCGACGTTGGCCAGTCCGCGCAGCGCCTGGGCGGCGAGGCGGTCGCGGTGGCTGCGTCGGGCGAGGTCGAGGGCGAGGCGGAAGTCGCGCTCGGCCATCTCGAACAGCGCCCGGTTGACCCGCGCGATGCCCCGGCTGATCCGCGCCCGCGCGTGCGTGTTGTTCCACCCGAGCGCCTTGGCCGTCTCGATCACCTCGCCGGCGATCGTGCTGGCGACCTTCGGGCGCCCCTCGGCGTTGTAGATGTCGGCCAGGATGGGGAGGGCGGCGCCGCGCCGCTCGTCGTCGTCGGCCAGGCCGAGGTCGTTCACCACCTGGTCGTAGCGCTCGAGGAAGTGGCGGGCCTGGGCGTAGTCGTCGTGGATGGCGTGCTGGGCGCCGAGGTTGAGCAGGAGGGCGAGCGCCTCGTCGTGGTCGTGGGCGAGCAGGAGGTGGCGGACCCGCCGCTCCTGGGCGCTGGCGCGCGAGGGCGGGAAGTGCGTGGCGAGCATCCGCGCGCAGGTGCGGTGCAGGCCCTCGGCGCGTCCCTGGTCGCGGGCGCTGCGCTCGAGCGTCTCCTGGAGCAGGCTGTGGGTGAACTCCCAGCCGTGGAGGTGGCGCTGGGCGAGCCCGTGGGCGATCAGGTCCTCGACGACGTCCGCGTCCATGTCGAAGCCGGCCAGTCGACAGCTCCACCGCCACTCCTGCGGCCGAACGACCCGTCCGAGGGCGGCGGCGAGCTCCAGGCAGCAGAGGGTGGCGGCAGGCGCGGCGTGGCCCTCGAGGATGCGGCGCAGGCGCTGCTGCCAGACCCCGTAGATGTTGTCCGGGATGGCAGGGAGCTCGGCGGTGGCGAGGACGAAGCCCTCGGGGCTGGCGGTCAGGATGGCCCGCTGGACCCAGTCGCCGAGCAGCTGGAGGGCGTGGAGCGGGTTGCCTGCGCTTCGCTGCCGGATCTGCTCGACGAGGGGCTCGGCGAGGTGCAGGGCGCGACGCAGGAGCCGGTCGAGCTCCTCGGAGGTGAGCGGGGCCAGGACATGCTCGGTGACGTCCTCGCGCTGCTTCAAGGCGTCGACGAGCTGTTGCTCCTGCTGACGGCCGGGAAGGTGACTGTCGTTGACCGTTACGAGGAACAAGGTCTGCTGGAGCCCGGATTTGAGGGCCTCGGTGGCGAAGGCCAGCGCGTCCGAGCCCCACTGGGCGTCGTCCAGCCACACGATGAGCGGCCGCTCCTGGGTTGCGATCTCAAGGAAAGCCATGATTACGGAGAAACGCTCACTTCGATCACCGAAGCGCACACGACGGATCTCGGGCTCGGGGCCTTCGGCGGGCTGAACGACCTCGGTGAGCGCAGCGGCGAGGTGTTCGTCATCCTCCACGTCGTTGCGCCGGAGGAAGAGCCGGACGCGGGCGTGCACCTGCGTCCGATCCAGCCCCTCACACCGCAGGTGCCGCTCCAGCATGTGCGCCAGCCCCTCGCCGGAGCTCCCGATGGTGTGATGGCTGGCCTTGAGCACGGTCGCGGCGCCGACCTCGTGGGCGCGTTGGCTCATCCATGCGGCCAAGCGGCTCTTGCCACACCCGGCCTCCCCGCGCAGCACGACCGCGTGCGATCGCCCCGTCTCATGCACCTCGCCGAACGCTTGCCAGACGATGTCGCGTGAGCTCTCGCGGCCCACGAACGGCGGCTCGCGCAGGTCAAACAAGCCGAGGCCGACGTTGGTGAAGCTCAGCGGCGCGGGCTGATCAAGCCCGGCGCTCCAGTCACCGGGCAGCGGGGGGAGGCTGTCCTGGCCGTGCAGGGTGCTGTCTGGCGTCGAGACCAGCGGCACCTCGTCCAGCCGCCTCGAGCGGTCGCCGCCGCTCGATGACAGCCCAAAGAGGGCTGGCCCCGGGAGCGCGATCCCCGGCAAGGGCAGGCTGTGCTCCATGCGCCGGAGGCCGCCGACGCTCGGCGGCGGCGGCCTCGACGGGTCGGTGGGGAGGTTGTCGTCGGCGTCGCCGCTCCGCTCGACCCAGTCGCGGTCGAGCTGGCCGCTCGTGCCCAGCGACTGGCCCAGCTCCATGAGCGCCCAGGCGGCATCGGCCGCGCGCTGGAAGCGCAGGTTGAGCGGCTTGTCCATCATCCGTCGGACCCAGGCCTCGAAGCCTGGCGGTGTCTCGATGCTGGCGTCGAGCGGCGGGGCCGGCCGCAGCAGGTGCTGCATGCTGAGGCGCTCGAGGTCATCGTCGCGGAACGGCGGCCGGCCGCTGACCAGCTCCCAGGCCAGGCACCCGACCGCGTACAGGTCTGTCCACGGCCCGAAGTCGCGCCACTGCCCACGAAACTGCTCCGGCGACATGTAGGTCGGCGTGCCCGCCGTGGCCGCGATCGCGGAGACGTCGGCCTCGTTCGGGTCGGGCACGAGGGCGTGGGCGATCCCGAAGTCGGAGAGCTTGAGCGTGAGCTCCCCGTCCTCGTTCTCCATCACGAGCAGGTTCGCAGGCTTGATGTCCCTGTGGATGATGTCCCTGGCGTGGGCGTGGGCCAGCGCGTCGAGCACCTGAAGCAGGATGAGGTAGGCGGTCGACCAGTCGGGGGCAGGCAGGTAGCCCGCCATCGAGCCGAGCGGCGCGTACTCCATCGCCAGCCACGGGCTGTTGGCCTGGAGCCGGCCTCCCGAGACCGCCACGGCTGCCTCCGGGATGACGCCGTAGTCGAACACCCCGACGATTCGTGGATGGTTCAGCCGCGCAATGGCCTGGACCTCGCGCCGGAAGCTCTCACGGTAGCGCGCGTCCGCGGCGTTCTCCCCGGTGATGACCTTGACGGCGACCTCTACGCCGGTGTCACGGTGGACGCCGCGCCAGACCTGTCCCATTGCGCCCTCGGCGACGACTGTGGTCAGCTCGAATTGTCCGAGGGGAATGTTCATCCGAGGTCGGCCCGGGCGTCGAGGGTGAGGTCCGCGGTCGTGGGGCTGAGGTCAATGGCCCGTTACGGGGGCAGGGAAGGAGGCGTCGTCCGTCGTGAGCATGTTGCCTGTACGCGCGATCGGGCGCAAGTCCGGTTCTGCTGTCCGCACAGGCGGACCCACACGGCGCCGTCAGATCGCGGACGCGGCGCGGGTGGGCGCCGGTGCATCGCTGCTGCGGGCGGCTTCGACGGCGGCCGTCTCTTGCGCGCCGACCGTGTTGGTCACGAACCCGTGAAGCTCCCTCATCTGGTCCTCGCCGAGCCTCTGGCCCATCTGGGCGCCGACGTAGATGGCGATGACGGCGAGGACCATGCCGACGGCGAGATAGATGCCCCAGGGGGAGAGTCCGAGGATGACCTGGGAGAAGCCGAAGGTGGCGCCGACGAAGGCGGTGATGATGGTGGCGCCGTACATGGCCATGAACATGGTCCAGACGCGGGGCGAGGGGCCGAAGCGGCCTTCGAGGCGCGCGCCAGCGTCGCTCTCCCAGACGAGGAGGTTGAGGTGGGGCGACCAGTAGTGTTGCTGTTCAGGCGCCACGGTGATCTCGACCTGGTGGGTGAACATGCGGATGGCGAAGGGGCAGTCGGGCGCCTCGTGGCGCTCGGCGAAGGCCGCCATGATGGGGTCTAGGGTGTGGTGGGGCACCTCCGTCCCGAAGCGGGGGCGCATGCGCAGAGAGGTCATGATCGGGCTCCATGGTCGCGGCTCGCTCGGGCTCTCCGGCCCGAGGTGAAGGGGGCAGCGGGCTGTCACGGCGCGTGGGGGCGTGCCGTTGTGGGCTTCGTCACAGGGGGGTCGGGCGTTCACCTGGGGTGTTGGCCCGGATGGTCCAGGGGGTCGCAGCGGATCAATCTGGCAGACCCGCGACTTCGTCGCAAGGGCGCGCGTCGTGCGTCGCGGGTGAGGAAGTCGCGAGCGGTGCGTGCGCTTGTCCCGGCCGGTGGAAGGCTTCATGCTGTGGGCGGGAGCGGTGTGTGAGCGGAGACGGTCAGACGAGGTGTGTGATGGTCTGGTTTGGTGTGGCGGTGGCGATCCTGGGCGTGCTGGCGGTGGTGCTCATCGTGCGCGCGGCGACGCGTCGCGGCCGTGGGGAGAGCACCTTCAAGTCGAACGATCCGCTGGGCGCGGTCGCGGCGTGCAGCGGCGCGCGGCGTCAGGGCAGCGTGGTGACGATCGACCGGAGCGGGCTCGAGGTGATGACGCAGTGCGTCACGGGCAAGCACGCCCGATTCTGGACGACGGTGACCGTGCCGAGCAGCCAGTACCCGGCGGTGTTCGTGCCGCTCGATGAGGAGGCGTGGAAGTTCCCCCAACGCCTCGTCCATCACCCGACCATCACCTTTCAGCGCGCCGGCCGGCTCGCGCGCTTCTGGGTGGCCATCGGGCTCAACCGCGACCACCAGACCGGGGACGCGGAGTTCGACCGGGAGGTCCACATCGACACGATGGCCGAGGCGGAGACCGTGTCCCATGTGTGCCGCCGCAAAGAGGTGCGCGACGCGATCGCGAGGCTCCTGGACGATGGCTACCTCAAGGTCACGGTCTTCGAGCGCCAGAGCCCGCTGGTCGTCGAGGCGCAGCGGCCGCCCGCGCGGGCGACAACGTCGAGCGGCTTCGCGGGACAGCTCGAGCTGATGGTGACGATCGTCGGAGGCCTTCCGCAGATCGAGGTCGAGCGCCCGGGGCAGACGCCGGTGGGTCGACACGCGATCGTCACGGCGCTGGCGGTGGGGGTCGGCGTCGTGGGGTTCTTCAGCAAGGTGATCACGCACGGGATGTGGCCGGAGTTCGGCGATGCGCTGGAGTTCACGGCGATGCGGTGGGGGTTGTTCGCGGTGCTGCTCGGGCTGCCTGCGTTGTTCCTGGCGGTGCGGGGGTTCACCAACAGCAGCGTGACGTTCTGGGTCTCGGCGCTCGTGCTGGCCATCGGGTTGCCGCTGCTGGCCGGGTCGATGGTGACGATGGCCAACGCGGTCTTCGACGACTCACCGCCGCGGTCCGCGCTGGTCGAGGTGACGGGCACGTCGAGCAGCAGCGGCAAGTCGGGCACGACGTACTACGTGGGCTTGAAGCCGAAGGGAGCGGGTGGGGACGGCGAGGAGTTCGTCGTGAGCCAGCACTTCTACAGCTGTGTTCACCGTGGGCAGATCGTGACGCTCACGATGCGGGAGGGCGCGCTGGGCTGGCCGTGGATGGATCGTGTGAAGGCCGGCGAGGGCTGCATCTATGACTGGTGAGGTCGGTACAGGGCGCGCCAGAGCCGCTCGAAGGTGTCGATGAAGGCGCGGACCAGGCGAGGGTCATCGGTGACGAGGAGGTTCTCCAGGTTGTCCGAGGCCGCGGAGCGGGTCCAGTTGTAGCTCCCGGTCAGGAGGGTCGCCTCGTCGAAGAGGGCGAACTTGTGGTGCATGTGGTGCGGGGAGTCGTCGACGGCGATGTCGATGCCCTCTCGGGCGAGCTTTCGGATGTCGGAGCCGAGGTCGAGGGACTTGTCGTCGTCGGTGAGGATGCGGATGCGGACGCCGCGTTCGTGGGCCGCGACGATCTGGTCGGCGATGCGGTCGTCGGTGATGGTGAAGACGCAGATGTCCGCGCGGCGCTGGGCGTGGCCGAGCAGGCGCGTGATCGTCTCCAGACAGGTGGTGCCGGGGCTGAAGCAGGCCTCGGCGACGCGGGCGGGGGGCTGGCTCCGGGCGGCGATCTTCACGATGTCTTCGAGCCATCCGAGCAGGGCGCGGGTGGGCTCGTCCGTGGCGCGCTCCATGGCGGCGGCGAAGGCGCGGCTGCGGAGCTGGGCGAGCTGGTCGGGTGTCGGGTTGAGGCCGTCCAGCAAGGCGATCAGCGCGTCCTTCTCGGCGCGGCTCACCCGGCCATCGTCGAGCGTGGTCTGGAAGAGGGCGTCGATCTCTTTGGTGTTCATGGGGCTTGTGGCCTATCGTGGGGGTGGTCATCCGAGCGGTCGTGCGATGCCTGGACATCGTGTCGCAAAGACCGTATCACCGCAACAGACCCCGGTCCTGGAGGCATGCATGAGGCTGTTCGCGGACGACGTCGTCAACTTTCCTAAAGAGCGCGTCTATCTCACCCAGCGAGACGCGATGCCCAACCTCGTCGCGTACCTGCCGAACGTCGAGTGGATCAAGGTGCTTGAGCGCGAGGACCTCGTCGGCGGCGCGCGCATCCTGAACCTCTGGAAGGGTGCCGACTCGGACGTGCCGCGCCTGCTGCGGCCCTTCGTCAAGCCCGAGGTCATGCAGTGGAAGGATCACGCCCAGTGGTCGGACGCCGATCATCACGTGGACTGGCGCCTCGAGGTCGGCATCTTCACCGAGCAGGTCGACATCCGCGGCCGCACGACCTTCACCGACGCAGGCGCTGACAAGTGCCGCGTCCTGCTCGACGGCAACCTCATCATCGACCAGAAGAGCCTGCCCGGTGTGCCGAAGCTGCTCGCCTCGAAGGTGGTCGGTGAGGTCGAGAAGTTCATCGTGAAGCTGCTGACGCCGAACCTCACCGCGGTCAACCGTGGCATCGAGGTCTACCTGTCGAAGCAGGGATGAAACCGGCGGCGCATCGCGTTGCCACCGGTGTCCGAACCCGATGAAGCGCCGCGCTGTGGCCCCTCGGCTGCGCGTGTGAGGTGTGTGATGGATGCTCAGGTGTTGAGTCAGAAGGCCCACAAGGCGTCGCGTGTCACGCCGGGCCGCGCCCTCTTTGGGGCGTCGGCCCTGCTGGCGTGGACAGGCGCGTTGATGGCCGCGGTCATGCTGGTCCCGCACCCCGCTGTGGCGGTGCTCGCTGGAGTCCTGTACACCGTGCCGCTGATCTCGTTCTGGGAGTTCATGGTGCACGGCGTCATGTACCACGGCAAGGGGCTGCCGGGCATGAAGGGGGTCGTGCGCATCCACGTCGCCGGCCACCACCACCACATCTTCCCGCCGAGCCGGTATGTCCAGGATGGCCCGTATGCCTTCATGCGCTTTCGGGCGCCGCGCGAGCCGTGGAGGATGAGCGACAACGCCCTCGACAACGCCTTGACGCAGTGGGCGCAGATCGGCCTGCACTTCATCGTGGGCGTGCCCGCGATCCTCGGGCCGGCGTGGTTGATCACCCACGACGTGACCTTCCTCCTGTCGGCGCTCGTGACCCTGGCGTTCGTCTCGTGGCTGCTGGCCTACGTGCACGGGGTCATCCACACGCCGCGCGACCGTTGGATCGAGGGCCATCGGTGGTTCCAGTGGCTGGACCGGCACCACTACATCCACCACATCGACTACCAGGCCAACGTCAACTTCCTCCTGCCCCTGTGCGACGTCCTGTTCGGCACCCTCAAGATGAAGCTGACCGAGGAGGAGGCGGCTCGTCACCCGACCTTCGAGCAGGCCAAGCCCATGGCGAAGGACATCGTGCGGCCCGCCGTTGAGCAGGCGTCCTGAGCGGGGGTTCATGGTCGCCTCATGGACGTGGATCGTCGGAGGGAGCGCCGCGGTGCTCGGCGTCGCCGGCTACGCGGCGTGGCGGGCGCTGCGCCCTCGCAACACCGGCCAGAGCGGTGATCTTCGGCTGCATCGGGTGGCCGACGGCGTGTTCCTGTTTCGGGCGTACTTCAGCAACGCGGTGGTCTTCGAGCTGGCTGAGCGGGTGGTCCTCGTCGACGCTCTCACCAGCCCGTTCGTGGCTGCGATGATGAAGGCGGCCATCGCCGAGCGCCTCAACAAGCCCGTAACCCACCTCATCTACACGCATTTTCACGGCGACCACGTCGGCGGCAGCGCCGTCTTCGAGGGCGCCGAGGTCATCGCCACCGAGCGGACCGCGCGCTACGTCGTGGAGCGCGACGCCGAGCGCCGCGCCTACGTCGAGGCGTTCGGGCTGATCCCCGGTGAATTCCCCGACGCGCTGCCGCCGACCCGCACGTTCAGCGGGGAGCTCGTGCTCGAGCTCGACGGAGAGCGGCTCGAGGTCCGGGAGCTGGGGGCTGTCGAGACCGACGACGCCTGCGTCGTGTGGTGGCCGTCGCGCCGCGCACTGGCCTGCGGCGATGGCATCTCCACCGTGGGCTACCCGTTCCTCGGCGCCCCGGTCGCCGATGAGGGCCTCCACAACGACGGCCAGTGGGTCGCCTTCTTCGACCGCGTGCGCCAGCTCGACCCCGAGCTCATACTTCCCGGCCACGGCGTCCCGCTCGTCGGCGCCGACGCCATCTCCGACCGCCTCCTGCTGCTGTCCAGCCTCATGCTCGACGTCCTCTGCGTCGTCCGCGAGGAGCTCCGTCGCACCGACGACGTCGAGGAGCTCGTCCGCCGCGCCCTCCCTCGGCTCGCCCGGTACGAGGGCCGCGCCGACCTGAAGCAGAACGTGACCACCCAGCGCTTCGCCATCTACCGGGCCTACAACAGCCTCCGCCCCGAGCGCGTCGGCCTCGGCTGGTGGGACGATCTGCGCCGCCCCGCGCTGGTCGAGCCCACCCGCGCCGAGCTCGACGCCGTGAGCTTCGACGGGGAGGGGCAAGAAGCGATGCTCGCGCGGGCCGCCGCGGCCGCCGTCGCCGACGCCCGCGTCCTCCTGCTGCGCTGGCTGGAGCTCCACCCCGACGACGCCCTCGCCTGGGGCGTCCTGGCCGAGCGGATGTTCGGTCACGTCGGCGAGGTCGGGTCGATCGTCGATGGCTCCGACTACTTCCGGGCGGCCCGGGGAGCCGCAGAGCGCGCCCTGGCCCTCGACCCCGACGAGCCCCGCGGCCTGATGGTGCTCGGCAGCCTGGAGGTCTGGAGTGCCATCATCCTCGGCCAGTCCCCGGACGACGGCGTCCGCCGCCTCGAGCGCGCTCTGGCGACCGGACGCCTCGACGGCCGCCTCGCCCAACGCGCCGCCTTTTTCATTGGCAAGGCCCACCAGTTCGCGCTCCGCCCCGTCGACAGCGACCGATGGCTCAAGCGCGCCCTCCCTCCATGGGCCCGGCCAGCGTTCGCGCTGGTCCGCCCCCTGCTCCGGTCCATCCCATGAGCAATCGCCGCCGCATCCACGAGGCCCTTGGCGCGCTCCTCGAGCACCGCCATCGCCCTCGCCCGGTCACCGGGGCGACGCCTGGCCGCTCCCTCGTCGCCGGCGTCAACGCCACCTTCCGCGAGTACGAGGCCTACCGCCCCCCCGAGCTCCGCATCCTCGAAGACCCCTGGGCGCACCTGTTCGCCGAGCGTCACCCGCTCGTCGTCGGCCTGCGCGCCCTGCGCTTCGTCGCGCCTCCGCTCGAGCGCGAGCTCCAGCAGCTCTCCACCGCCCACTGCACCCGCCACTGCAGCCTCGACACCCTCATCGGGCAGGCCGTCGACGAGGGCTTCACCCAGATCGTGATCATCGGCGCCGGCTACGACATGCGGGCCAGCCGGTTCCCCCGCGACGGCGTGCGGTGGTTCGAGGTGGACCTGCCCGACACCGCCAACCGCAAATGGGCCCGCCTGGAGGGCCGCGCGGACGTCAACCGCGCCGTCGTCCGCGTCCCCTCCGACCTCATCGCCCAGGGACTCGCCGGTGCGCTCGAGGCCGCGCCCATCGACCTCGCCGTGCCCACCTGCTTCGTGCTCGAGGGGCTGCTGCACTACCTCTCGCCCGCCGTCATCGACGCCACCATCGAGGCCATGGCCGCCGGGACCGCTCGCCGCCGGGTGCTGCTGTCGTTCATCGACCCGCAGATGATGCCCCGCGCCTCGTCGCTCTTCGTCACCCTCGTCAAGGCCGTCCGGGAGGCCCCGCGCGAGTATCTCTCCCCCGAGGCGCTCGCCGCGCGGTTCGCCGCGCGCGGCCTGCCCATGACCGGCCACTGGGACTTCGCCGCGCAGGCGGCCGCCTTCGCGCCCGCGGCCCTGCGCCGCCCCGTCCGGCTCAGCCAGGACGTCGCCCGGTTCGACCGCGCCGCGCCCCCGAGCCCGCCATGAGCACGACCATCCCGACCCTGTCCGGCGCCCCGCTGCTCGGCAACCTCCTCGAGCTGCGGCGCGACTGGCTCGCGCTGCTCGCCCGCGTCCCGGCCGAGTGCGGCGACGTCGGCCGCATCCGCCTCGGGCCCGTCTCCGGCCTCGTCTTCAACTCCCCCGAGGCCGTCCGCACCATCTTCGTCGACCACACCGACGCCTTCGACAAGGGCCCCACCCTCGCCCGCCTCGTCCGCGTCTTCCTCGGCAATGGCCTGCTGACCTGCGACCGCGCCGATCACGCCGAGCAGCGCCGCCTCGTCGCCCCCGCCTTCCTCCCCGCTCGCCTCAACGCCTACGCCCCCTTCATCACCGCCTCCGTCGACGCCGTCTGCGCCACCATCCCCCACGGCGCCGAGCTCGACCTCCACACCCTCATCCTCCAGATCGCCATGGCCGCCATGGGCCGCACCCTCTTCTCCGACGACCTCGCCGCCATCGCCCCTCGCCTCGAGGCGGCCCTCTCCGACGGGCTCGCCTGGCTCGCCTGGCGCGTCGGCCACCCCCTCTCCCTCCCGCTCGCTGTCCCCACTCGCCACAACCGCCTGGCCACGGGCGCCGTCCGGGTGCTCGACGAGGTGCTGTTTGGCCTCATCGCCCGTCGCCGCGCCGCAGGGCCGGGGCGTGGGGACATCCTCGACCATCTGGTGGAGGCGGGGGCGACGGACGATCGGGCGCTGCGGGATCAGCTCGCCACGCTGCTGCTCGCCGGGTTCGAGACGACCGCCGCGTCGATCTCGTGGCTGTGGGCGCTGCTGGGGGAGCGCGAGGGGTTGGAGGAGGCGATGCGGGAGGAGGCGCAGGGACGCGCCGGGGAGGTGCGGGGGACGGGGGAGCTGGCCCTCACCGAGCGCGCCTGGAAGGAGGGGCTTCGGCTCTATCCGCCGGCCCACACCATCGGCCGCCGCGTCGAGCGCGACCTGGAGGTCGCTGGCCACGTCGTGCGCAAGGGTGACGTGGTGATCGTGAGCCCGTGGCTCCTCCACCGCCGCCCCGAGGCCTTCCCGAGCCCCGAGGTCTTCGACCCCGACCGGTTCGCGCCGGGCCACACCCCGCCGCGGTACGCCTGGATCCCGTTCGGGGCGGGGCCGCGGGTCTGCATCGGCGGCGCGTTCGCGGCGATGGAGGCGCGGATCATCGTGGCGGGCCTGCTCCGCCGGTTCCGCTTCGAGCGGCTCACCTCCGGCCGCCCCGCGCCGATCATCTCGCTGACCCTGCGCCCGACCTCCCTGCCGGTGCGCGTGCTGGCCGTGTCGCCATGAGTCGACGCTGCATCCTGCTCACCGGAGGTCGAGCCGCCTCCACCCTGGAGCTGGCCCGGATGTTCCATCGGGCGGGCCACCGCGTCGTGATGGCCGAGTTCATCGGCTGGCACCTCTCGCGCTACTCGCGCGCCGTGTCCGCCCACCACCGCCTGCCCTGGCCCACCCGCGACCTCGACGCCTTCACCGACGCCCTGATCGACGTCATCCGCCGCGAAGGCGTCGACCTCTACATCCCGACCTGCGAGGAGCTGTTCTGGGTCGCGCTGGTCCGGGACCGCCTCACGCCATGGTGCGAGGTCTTCGTCGATGACATCGACGTGCTCGAGCGGGCCCACGACAAGTGGCGATTCCTCCAGCAGGCCCGCCAATGCGGCCTCGATGTCCCTCCGACCCTCCGCGCCGACGACACCGACACCCTCCGCGCCCTGCTCGCCGACGCGCTCGCGGCTCGCCGCAAGGTCGTGCTCAAGCCGACGTGGTCCCGCTTCGCGGCCTGGACCGTCATCGCGCCCTCCAGCCTCGACACCATCGCCCACGTCGTCGTCACGCCGGACAACCCGTGGCTGGTGCAGGACCACGTCCAGGGCCGTCACCTCTGCACCTGGGGGATCGCCCACGCGGGGCGCCTCGTGGCCCACGGCGCCTACCCGAGCCTCTACACCCTCGGCGTCGGCGCCACGGTGGCCTTCGAGTCGGTCGATCATCCGGGCGCAGAGCGCTGGGCCGAGACGTACGCCCGCGGCTCGGGGTTCACGGGCCAGCTCGCCTTCGACCTGATCGAGTCGGCCGACGGCCGCGTGTTCGGCATCGAGTGCAACCCGCGCCTCACGAGCGGGGTTCACCTGTTCGCCGATCAGCCGGGCCTCCTCGACGCGTTCTGGACCCCCGATCTGCCGCGGCTGCACCCGACCGGCGCCCGGCCCTCCATGCTCGGCGTCTCGATGCTGATCTTCCTGCTCCAGCGCGTCCGGACGCCGGCCGACCTGGCCGCCTGGCGCCGCACCTTCGGGCGGAGCCGCGAGGTCGTGCACGCGCTGGCCGATCCGGTCCCGGCGCTGTGGCGCTACGTCGGGCTGGCCGGCATCGTCGCGCGAGCGCGGCGGATGGGCCTGACCGAACAGCAAGCGGTGGGGGTCGACATGGAGTACAATGGCCGGCCTGACAGGAGGGCGCCATGAAACCCTGGGGCATGATCGGTCGCAAGCGTCTCAAGACCGTGCACGTCTGCTTCTCGTGTGCGTGGCTCGGCGGCGCGCTCGGCCTCCTGCTGCTGCAGCTCGTGCCTTCGCCCGCCTCGGGGGACGAGCTCTACGCCTTCAACGCCTGCAAGAAGATCCTGGACGACTGGGTCATCATCCCCGCCGCGTTCGGCTGCCTCGGCACGGGCGTCCTCTATGGCGCCTTCACGAAGTGGGGCTTCTTCCAGTTCAAGTGGGTCACCGCCAAGTGGATCGGCACCGTGGGCTCGATCCTGTTCGGCGCCAGCTTCCTCGGCCGATGGGTCAACGGCCTCGAGGAGACGAGCCGGCTCGAGCGCTCTCTGGCCGTCCTCACCTCCGCCGACTACCTCACCACGAACAGCCTGGTGTCGTGGTTCACCGGCGTGCAGGTCACCACGCTCGTGGTCCTCGTCGTGCTCTCGGTCTTCCGGCCCTGGGGCCGGACGGACTCTGCCGCCGGTGTCTCCGGACGCTGGTGGACGTTCGGACGCCAGGGCGCGACGGGGCAGGACAAGCCTTGAACGGCGCAAGTGTCTATTGATAAAGGGGTTTTGGCTTCGATCTCAGGGAGCCAGATCGTCGACCACGTTCAGGAGGCTCGGATCGACGCCCTTTGGCGCCTGCAGGGTGGGGGTCTGCTCCCGGTTCTGCAGGCGGGCCTCGGTGCTGACCTTCTCGCTGACGTGGGCGACCAGCTCGGCCAGGGTCACGTCGTGGTCGCCGTTGGCGTCGGCGGCGCCGGCCAGTCCGGTGAGCAGGTGCGCGCTGAACAGGCCGTGACCGCCCTTGTCCGCGGCCCCGGTGGTCTGCTTGGCAGAGGCGGCGGCGAACGCGATCACCCCGCCCCGCGCCGCGGGCTCCTTGATCGGGACCAGCGGCCGCGTCCCCTTGGCCAGGACGCTCCGATCCCCGCTGCCCGAAAAACACGCGTCGAGGAAGACCAGCGACTGCTGCCCCTTGAGCTTGCCGAGCTCCCCATAGAGCGCGTCCACCGAGTAACCGCGCGTCTTGATGTACGTGGGGTCGGCGTCGTACGGCACCAGGAAGGCGTCGCCGCTCTCGGTGTCCGGCGCACCGTGCCCCGAGAAGAACACATACACCCGCCCGCCCGCCTGCACGGCGTTCTTCGGCAGCCACTCCTCGATGACGCTGGCGATGTCCGCCCGGCCGGCCCGCTCGCCCACCAGCAGCTTGATGTGCGCCGCAGGCACGCCGAGCGTCTTCTCGGCGAAGGCCGCGAACGCCTTGGCGTCGGCCTCGGCGAACGTCGCCTCGGGCAGCTCGTCCCGGTACTTCTCGATGCCGATGATGACGGCGAAGGACTTGCTCCCGTCGGTGCCGCTCGCGGGCGTGGCGTCCGCCGGCGTCCCGGCAGCCACGGGCGCGGTGGGGCGGCCACCCTCGGAGCCTGCATAGACGTCGATGTCCATCGCCAGCAGATCCTGGAGGATCTCGTCGGCGAACGGCGCCACGTCGAAGCTCATGAACGACCGCTCGGCGACCCCCGCCCGGACCACCGCGCCGCTCTGGACCTCGACCAGCTGCCAGTCCAGCGCCACGCCGTTGTAGGGCGTCGAGCGGAAGGTGCCGGACAGCAGGAGGTCCGCGCCGGCGTCCGCGTCCGCCACCGGGAAGCCCAGGTTCGTCCGCAACAGGTCGGCCTTGAGCTGGTTCTGCAGGTTGGCGCCCATCTGCGCCAGCCCCGCGCTGGCGGCCTCGAGCTGCTGGGCGACCGCTGGTGCGTCCTGGGCGCCGTTGTCGAGGGCCTTGAGCTGGCTCTCGACCCGTGACGGCATGGCGAGCAGGTCCTCGGAGACCTCAAAGGCCATCGCGATCTTCGCCGCGGGCGGGGTCGACTTCGGCACCAGCTCGACCCGCGAGTAGCACCCGAAGCTCGTCGCCAACGCGATCAACAACACAAGCTCGAGGCCGGGTCGCAGCCCGGCGATGGAGAGACAGGGCTTCATGGCGATCCTCTCAGTGGCAGTCGGGCAGCGCGCTGAGCTGACCGATCAGCTCCTTGCGCTCGGCGTCGCTGACGGGGGTGGTGCAGGTGGCGTCGGTGATGAGGCGGAAGCCGTCCGAGGAGCTGCGGCTGCCGCGCGGGACGCCCTTGCCGTCGTGGAGCTGGGAGGCGACGTCGGTGGGCACACGGCAGGTGCCCGACCAGTCCTTGAACCGGCCCAGGTCCCTGGCGTTCGGCGCGGCGACGACGAGGAACCGCTCGACCTCGGTGTTCGGTGCGGGCACCGCCTTGAATACGCCGAGCGAGAGGCTCTCGCCTTTGCGTACCCGTCCATCGGGGTGATCGCTGTTCGGGAAGAGAAGCAGCGCGCCATCCGAGCCGTACAAATCGAATACGCGCACGTTCAGGTCGGCGTCGCTCGCCAGCCACACCTGCGTCTCCTCGCCGATGCACAGCCCCCCGCCGGGATGACCCGACTCGATGCGCACGCTCAGGCCCGGGTCGTTGGGCGGGAACAGGGTGACCGCGGACGTCATGGCGGGCGCCGCGTCCACCGGGAAGGTCACGGGCTTGGCGCTGATCAGGCTCTGCGTCTTGCCGCTGGCCACGCGCGCGACCCACGTCACCTCGACCACTGCCTTCTGCGCCTCGGTCCGCTCGAAGGCGCGGGCGTTGACCACCACGTCGATGGCCCGCGGCAGACCCTGCCCGTTCCAGTCTGGCGGCGCCGGCACGACGCGGGCGCCAGCGCGGTTGAGCGCGCCGCTCATCCTTCCTGCCAGCCACTCCGCCCGCTCGCCGCCCGGCACCCCGGAGTCGATCACCTTGTCGATCGCGACCGTGGGGGTCTTTTTGGCGTCGACCAGCGCACCGACGAGCTCGCGGGCTGCCGCGTCGAGGGTCTCGTCAAGGCCCTTGAGCGAGGTCGCGCTCTGGCGCCACGCCTCCACCGTCGAGGCCTTGATCGTCACCATCGCGCAGGCCTGGGCGCCGTCCGCGCCCTGCTTCCAGGGGTCGACGCGGGCGTGCAGGTCATCGCAGTTGCTCGCGCCGCCGCACAGGCGATTGACGAGGCGGCTGCGCGCGAGATCGACCGCCTTCTGGGCGGCATCGGGCTCGGTCAGCTTGACGAAGGCCGTCTCCTGGAGCCAGCCCGTGGGCGGCACGAGGTTGCCCGAGCACGTCCAGGCGTCACCGTCAGCGACGACCTGCTTGCCGGGGTCCGGGGCGATGTCGTCCGGCTTCTGCGGCCCCGGACAGCCGAGCAGCCCCACCGAGGTGAGCAGGGCGGTGGCCGCGAGCGTGGAGGAGGAGGCCTTCATCACTTCTTCCCTTCGGCGACGGGCTTGAGGCCCTTCTCGATCTCCGGCGTCAGCTTGCCGGACTGCTTGAGGGTGGTGAGCAGGCTGGTGGCGACCACCTTCTCGGCCTCGGCCTGGTCGGCCTTGGGGAAGTAGGCCAGGACGCGCGCGACGTACTTGGCGCCCTCGGGCGTGTCCAACTTCTCGGCCGCGCACCACTTCTTGTCCTTGACGTAGTTGGCGATGCCGCCGGCGGCGGCGGTGAGCGTCGTGTTGTCGGACAGGATGCCCTCCATGGCGCTCGTGTTGAGCCTGGTGGAGGTGGTGATCGACTCGCCGAGGTAGCGGATCGCCTGCTGGCGGGCGTCGGTCACGGCGAGGTTGCGTGCGGTGGACTCGGTGGCGGCGGGGACGGAGATGCCGACGAAGTAGGTGCCGTCGAGGTCGGTGGGGATGCTGTTGACCCACGCGCAGTCGTCGGCGCCGCCGCCGTTGGCGTCGCCGAGGCCGACCCGCTGCTTGCGGAATGCGAAGTAGACGTCGGTGAAGTTGCTCTGCCGCTTCCACGCGACCTCATCCTTGAAGTCCAGCTCCCCCGTGACGCCCGACGGCGAGATCCCCTCACCGGAGAACCCGGCCTGCGCGCCGACGGCCTGGAAGACGCTGCCGGTGCCCTTGAAGAACTCACCGACGATGAACGACGGGCACCCGGCCTCTTTGCAGCACCGCTCGAAGGCGGCCTGGTCGGTGATCTTCGCCTGCATCTTTTTGGTCAGCTCATACCGCACGCGCACGGTGCTGGTCTGGCCGCCGCCGGCCGACGCGGACGCCACGCCGGCCACGCCGACCGAGCCGCCGGCGGCGGTGGAGCTGTTGTAGTACTCGTCGTAGGTGCCCGAGGCGTTCACCTCCTTCATCGTGATGAACTCCCCGCACCGCGTCGAGACGGCCTGGTTCTCGTCGACCTCGTTGGGCTGGAGGTTGTCGGGCAGGAATCGTCCGAGGTAGCTCGAGGGGTCATCGTCGAAGGACGCCCGCAGGAAGACCGACTTGTCGGGGGGCGGGACGACCACGCCACGGGAGGGGAGCGCGTCGCTGTCACGCACCTGCTGGGTGCAGGCCATGGCGGCGGCGGCGATGACGACGATCGTCAGGGTGAACAGGGTCAGCCGAGTGGCTCGCCGGAGGGTGGGACGCATAAGAAGAACCTCTTGGAATGTGGAGTGGGGGGCTTGCTCAGGCGCCCCGGAAGGCCAGCGTGCGGTGTGTCACGACGCCGCGAGAGACGGAGGGTCATGAGCGTGTATTCAAACCCGTTTTTCCGCGGGGTGCAACCCGCGTGGCCGGGGCGGCGGAGGTTGTTGGGGAGAGGGCCCGATTTGACGGGGCCGGGGGGCGGGACGTATGGTTGACGGGTCACACGGGTCGGGAGCGAGACAGCGAGGTGGTCCACCGCCATCCGGGTCACCGTGCCCTGCCCGCCCTGCATACTCGCCACACCCATGCCGCATCGCTCCTCCATCGCTACCGCCGAGCTCGCTCGTCTGCTCAACGCCCTGGCCCATCGCCATCGCATCCTCATCCTGGAGGAGCTTCGCGGCGGGGAGCGAGACGTGTCGTCCCTTCAGCAGCTCCTCGGGGCGAGCGCGTCGAGCGTGTCCCAACATTTGAAGCTGCTGAGGGCGCACCGGCTGGTGAGCGAGCGTCGGGAAGGTCGCCACGTCTACTACGCGCTCGTCGACATGGAGCTGGCGACCTGGCTGGCCGAGGGGCTGCGCTTCGTGGAGTCGGAGATGGCGGACACCTCGCAGATCCACGATGCAGTCGAGCACGTTCGGCAGGTGTGGCTGGATGACGCTGGCGATCCGTCGCGCGGCTGAAAGCTCTGTCCGCGCCGAAGTGATTATTCGGTCTCGCCGAATGATCTTGCCTAATATTCGTTTGGGCCAAAATATAGCGGTCAATCGCCTTGACGGCTGGGGTGACCGTGGTCAGACTGGTTCATCGGTTCGTTACTTAAGAAACTTCTAAAGTATTGAACTTCGAACGTAAGGCACTTGGGTCACGGCTCGCGCCGTCAGGATGGGGAGGTCGCATGGATCGCTTGATCAAGGGGCTGCATCACTTTTCAACGGAGGTCTTCTCGGACCACGCTGAGTTGTTCGAAAGATTGGCTTTCGAGGGTCAGTCGCCAGAGACGCTGTTCATCACGTGCTCGGACTCCCGGGTCGTTCCGAACCTCATCACCCATGCGGCGCCCGGTGAGCTGTTCATCCTGCGCAACGCCGGAAACCTGATCCCGCCCTACGGCGCGGGCGAGTCGGGGGTCGAAGCGACGATCGAGTATGCGGTCCGGGCGCTCAACGTTCAGGACATCGTCGTGTGCGGACACTCCCACTGCGGTGCGATGGCGGGGCTGCTCGCGCCGGAGACGCTCGTCGGGCTGCCGGCGGTTGGCCGTTGGCTGGAGCACGCGGCGTGCACCCGTCAGATCGTGTGCGACCACTACAGCCACGTCTCGGACGTCCAGAGGTTGAAGGTGGCGACCGAAGAGAATGTGCTGGCGCAGCTCGAGTCGCTCAGGACGCACCCCGCGGTCGCCTCTCGGCTGGCGGAGGGCGACCTCCGGCTGCACGGCTGGGTCTACAGGATGGAGACCGGAGAGATCCGCGGGTACTTCCCTGACGATGGGCAGTTCCACGCGATCACCCGCGAGCGTGTGCCGCGCCCCGCCGTCGTGGGCCGTCGGCATCGCCTGGTGCCGTCGCTGGCCTCCTGAGCTCATCCTTCCCACACAATCCCAGGATTCAGATCGGCCGCGGGCGAGCGCGTCGCGCGGGCCAGGTCCTCCTCTGCCCGGCGTCTGCGTCGCACGGCGCGCGCGGCTGTTGCTCAACCCGTGGAGTACACGAGAATATGCGTGAGAGAACGATATTGATGAGGTGGCTCGGGACGCGTGAGCTGAGCGGCGCGACGGTGGCACGCGAGTTCATGGCGTCGGTGGTGGTGTTTCTGGTCGCGTTGCCGCTGTGTCTGGGCATCGCGTTGGCCTCCGGGGTGCCAGCAGGGCTGGGGTTGATCTCTGGTATCGTTGGTGGGCTGGTCGTCGGGCTCATGGCGGGCTGCCGACTTCAGGTGAGCGGTCCGGCGGCGGGGCTGGCGGTGATCGTGTGGGAGCTGGTGCAGACCCACGGGTTGGCGACGCTCGGGATCATCGTGCTGTTGGCCGGGGCGCTGCAGATCGCCGCGGGGGCGCTCAAGCTCGGGCAGTGGTTCCGAGCGGTGTCACCGGCGGTGGTGCGTGGCATGCTCGCCGGGATCGGGGTGCTGCTCCTGGGGAGCCAGTTCCACGTCATGGTGGACGACAAGCCGCGCGGGAGCGGCGTCGACAACCTGCTGACGATCCCGCAGTCGGTCACCAAGGCCATCTTCCCGCTCGATGGGAGCACGCACCACATGGCCGCGCTGGCGGGCATCGTCACGATCGTGGCGATGGTGGTGTGGGATCTCGTGCGGCCAGAGAAGCTCAAGATGGTGCCCGCGCCGCTGGTGGGCGTGACGCTCGCGGCGGTGATGGCTGCGGTCTTCGGCTTTGACATCCTGTTCGTGACGGTGCCGGCCGACCTGGGCAGCGCGATGAACTGGATCCCCCTCGACCAGTGGGAGAGCTTCGTCGATCCGACCATCCTGCTGGCGGCAGTGACGCTCGCCGCAGTGGCCAGCGCCGAGACGCTGCTGTGTGCGACGGCTGTGGATGCCCTTCACGACGGCCCTCGGACTGACTACGATCAAGAACTCTACTCGCAGGGCATCGGCAACATGATCTGCGGTGTGTTCGGGGGGCTCCCCATCACCGGGGTGATCGTGCGGAGCTCGGCGAACGTGGAGGCCGGGGCTCGAACGCGGCTGTCGGCCGTGTGGCATGGGGCCTGGCTGCTTTTGTTCGTGGCGGCGCTGCCGTTTGTGCTGGAGCTGATCCCCACGGCGAGCCTTGCGGCGATCCTGGTCTTCACGGGGTACAAGCTGGTCAACCCGAAGGCGGTGCTGGAGATGTGGCGGTTCTCCCGGGTGGAGGCGCTGATCTTCGGTGCGACGGTGGTGGCCATCGTGGCGACGAACCTGTTGACGGGAATCCTGATCGGCATCGGGATCGCGCTGGTGCGTCTGGCGATCCGGCTGGCCCGTCTGGAGGTGGACGTCGAGCGCGATGATGAGTCCAGGTCGATGGTGTTGCACCTGAAGGGCACGGCCACCTTCTTGACGTTGCCGCGTCTGGTGAGGGTGTTGGAGGCGGTTCCGGCAGGCTATGCGCTTCGGGTGGAGCTTGACCGGGTGGGCTACATCGACCACGCGTGCATCGAGCTGTTCCAGTCCTGGGAGCGCTCGCGCGTCTCGCAGGGCAACACGCTGGAGCTCGGGTGGGACGAGCTGTTTCACCGCTACGCGAAGGGGCATGACCCGGCGACGCTGCGGTTCGTGCCCCAGGTCCGGGAGCCGGACGACAGCGAGGAGGAGAAGGCGGCGGCGTGACGCGCTCAGCGTGGCGCGCGGCTCGCGACGGCGTGCAGGAGCGCTGAGGCCATGGGCCTCGACATCGCCAGCAGCTCGAAGTCCTCGGCCTCGCTCACCAGGCGGAACCAGGCGACGAAGCGCGTGCAGACGGCGTCGAACCGGTCCGGCCCGGGGAGCTCGCGGGCGCTGTGCACCGCGAGCAGGAAGCCGGCGATCCAGACCGCAAAGGCGGGGAGCGGGTCGGGGAACAGGACCGGCTCGCGCAGGAAGAGGGCGTTTCGGAGCTGGGAGAGGAGCCAGCGTGCGTCCTCGGCGGTCCAGGTCGGGAGCGGCGCGGGCGGGGCGAGGGTGTCCAGGCTCGTCTTCAGGTCATCCAGGGCGCGCTGGAGGTCGGCGGCGACGCCGGTGTGCCCGTCGAGAACCCAGCGGAGCTCGGAGCTGTCGGGGTCGAGGTGCTCGTGGAGGTGCTTCAGGAGGGCGTGGAGCGCGTCGGAGGGGGCGGGGTGTGGCTGTGGGGACCGCGCGCCGAGGAGGTGGGCGGCGAGCGCGGGCAGCGTCATGTCCGGTGCGCCGAGGACGTCCAGCAGGTGCGCCTCGGTGTCGCGCCAGCGGCGTTGGGCGTGGCGCTGGGCGCGGGATGGGAAGGTGAACGGGGTCTCGGGCAGGGGGGCGCGATCGAGGGTGGGGGCGGGCAGCTCGGCGAGCGGGTCGTCGAGGGGGGCGGGCGCCGGGAGCGGTCCGGTGGCGTGGTCGGCGTGGGCGTGGTGGCGAAAGCAGCGCGGGGCGACGCCGATCCGCAGGCCGTCCTCGGTCAAGACGCGGACGATGGGGAACATGCGGCAGAAGGCGGGCTTGGCGTCGGGGCCGGCGTGTCGGTGGATGGCGCAGCGCTTGTCCGGGTCGAGGAAGAGGCAGTGGCCGTCTGTGGTGTTGAGGAAGATCCCCGCGTCGCCGATGCGCTGAAACGGGGTCTGGCCGACAAGTCGGGGCACCTTCTGCTGGAGCTCGGGCCAGAGCGCCTGGATGGTGCGCAGCTCGGAGGGGGGCAGGGGGCCGATCAGGTGCCCTTCGCAGGATCGGCCGCAGCCCTCGCAGGTGTGTCGGGTGGCGGGCAGGACGGTGTGGGGGCGCGAGCTGATGGGGACGAACCGGACCAGTCCGGCGTGCTCGAGCTGGAGGAGCAGGTTGGCCAGGGCGCCAGGCGGCGCCGGCAGGCCGAGGTCCTGGGCCACGACCTCGATGATCTCCACCGTGCGGCGGCCATCGACGAGCAGGAGGAGGGCGGCTGGGGCGAGGCCGAGGGTGGCCTGGCGGCCGTCCGGGGCGCGGAGGGTGGTGCGGCCGTCTGGCTGGGGATGGAGGGTGAGCCTGTGGGCGAGCTCGGGGACGCGGTGGTGCATGGGCGGCTCAAGGCGGTCGGCCCTCGTCGCGCGGTGAGGGGCCGAGGTCCGGTGGAGCGAGCGCGAACCCCATGGATAGCCGTCGTCGCCAGGTGGGTCAACCTCCGCGGTGGCCGTTGCGCTTGCGCCGGCTGAGGAGGTTGAACGGGGCGAAGTAGTGGGAGAGGCGGATGGGGACGGCGTCGGGGGTGTCCCGCGCCTCTTCGTCGAGGGCGGTGATGCGGGCGGTGAGGTCATCGAAGGCGCACTGGAGTGCGCCGAGCTGCTCGGGCCGCACGTGGAAGGTGAGCGTGCGGGCGAAGGTGCGCGGGTCGGCGTCGAAGAAGCGGCCCCAGGTGACGTCGGCGAGGTTCTCGAGGAGGCTGTTGAGTCCTCCGATGCGGGCGAGCCAGGTGTCCCGGACGAGGGAGTTGACGCTCTTGACGACGTGGAGGGTGGGGGTGCGGCCGTCCTCCTCGACGATGCGGCCTTCGGCGATGAGGCGTTGGATGGCCTCGCGCACGTCGTCCTCGGGGACCTCGCGGAGCACCTGGTTGAGGCGGGCGAGGCTCATGGGCTCGGCGCGGAGCATGAACTCGAGCTTGACCGGGAGGTTGTGCTCGAGCTCGGGGCGCAGGAACTTGACCTTGAGCTGCTGGGAGAGCCGCTTGGCGGTGCGGACGTTGATGTCGAGCAGGTCGCTGGTCTCCTGCAGGGTGAGCCCCTCCTGGCGCAGGTGTTCGAAGTAGGCGACCTCGACCTGTCGGGCGACCTCCTTGAGGGGGACGTTGAAGGCCGCGGCGAGTGCCACGGCGGGGCGAAGGAGCGAGAAGAGGACGCGCTGCTCGAGCTCGTCTGCGGGCAGGGCGTCCTCGTCTCGCGGGGCGTGGAGGTGGTGCTCAGTTGCCACAGGCGATCTCCGTGCAGGCCCATCCTTGCTCGGTGCAGGTGCAGGTGTTGCAGCCGTCGATGGCGTCGACGCGGATGGCGGGGTCGAGGTCGCAGGCCTCGCCGGGGGTGGCGCGGTCGGAGCAGAAGGTGCCGGTGACGGCGGGGCAGACGACGTCGTCCTGGGGGCAGGTGTTCCAGGAGCAGTCGAGGGTGAGGCAGGTCTCCTCGTCCTGGACGTCCGCGCAGCTGATGCAGGCGCGCTGGGTGCAGACCCAGTTGTTCTGGTTGCAGGTGCAGGTGTTGCAGCCGTCGTCGGTGGTCATGGTCTCGCCGTCGGTGCAGGCGCAGACGGCGGTGTCGCAGGCCCAATCTCCGCCGCTGCAGACGCACTCGTTGCAGCCGTCGTTCATGGTCTGTCCGTCGACGCAGGCGCAGGCGCGCTCGGTGCAGGCCCAGGCGCCGCCACTGCACTCGCAGGTGTTGCAGCCGTCGTCGGTGGTCTCACCGTCGGTGCAGGCGCAGGCGATCTCGGTGCAGGACCAGGAGGCGCCGTCGCACTGGCAGGAGTTGCAGCCGTCGATGGCGGGTGCGGTGGCTCCGCTGTCCGAGCAGGGGTCGCCGGGGGAGACGGCGTCGACGCAGGCGCGCAGGGTGCAGACCCAGCCTCCGTCGGTGCAGGAGCAGGTGTTGCAGCCGTCGTCGGAGAGGGTGGTCGCGCCGGGGACGGCGCAGGGGTCGCCGGGGCTGGAGGGGTCGGTGGGTTCGGCGCCGTAGCCGCGATCGCGGAGCTGGGTGATGAAGGCGTCGGCGAGGTCCTGGGGAGAGGAGCAGACGGTCTCGCTCTTGAAGTCGTGGCGGTGGGGCGCGGCGGTGGGGCAGAGGAAGCCCTCGATGATGAGGTCGTTGGGGTAGACGCAGTGGAGGCCGTCGTCGGTGGAGATGGCTTCGCCGTTGCCGCAGGGGCCGGGGGCAGGGGCGTCGTCGTTGCAGGCGACGGCGAGGATGGCGAAGCCGGCAAGGATCAGGGCTGCAAGGGTGTGTCTCATGGTCTTCCTCTCGATGGTCGTGCGTAGCGCCCCGTGGTGGCGGGCGATCGAGGCTTTGCCGTGCGATCGGGCGCGGACGGGGCGGGTCGTTTCTTCCCGCAGAGAGGAGAGTAGGGCGTAGGGGCGGCGCTGTCAACACAAGGGGACAAAATAGTCCCGTTTTGACCGGGCTGAGGTCTACTGGCAGACCGCAGCGGTGTCGTTGCCCATGATGATGGTGGAGCTCGGGGCGGTCGCGAAGGCCTCTGCCCAGCGGAGAGCCTCGCACTCGGGAAGGACGCGGTTCATGCGAATGGTGAGGGCGCCGGTGACCCCGGTGATGCCATAGAGCCCATCGAGGCTGTCGAGGGCGGAGTTGTTGAAGAGACGGAGGTCGCCCATGACGACGCCGACGACCCCACCGATGCCCGTGAGCGACACGAGGCGGAGGTTGTCGAAGATGTTGACGCCGTGAAGGGCGGTGAGGAGCTCAAGGCCATCCAGGCTGGCGAGCTGGTCCAGGCTGGAGATCTGGAGGTCGCCGTCGAGTCGGGTGAGCCCTGACAGTCCACCCAGATCACCGATCAACATCGGCCCCTGGATCAACAGATTTCCCTCGATGGCGGTGATGTTCTGGAGCCCGGTCAGGCTCGTGAGGGCGTCGTTGCTCGTGATGCTCAGGTTGCCGGGGATGGTGCCGCTGAGGAACTGGAAGCTCTGGAGCGTGGTGAGGGCGACGTTGTTGTCGATGATGACCTGGCCGTGGACCGCGGAGAGGTTGGAGAGCCCGGCGGCGCTGGTGAGGGCGCGGTTGTTCTGGATGCGGAGGTCACCCTCCAGGGTGCGCACGCCGGAGAGGCCATCGAGGTTCTCAAGCAGGGTCCTGACGTTGATGCCCTCGACGGTGAGGCTGCCCTGGATGCAGTCAAGGCCGGACCAGTCGAAGGTGGCCTCGGTGTAGTTGTTGATCACCAGGTTGCCGACCAGGGTGTTGACGTTGGCGACGGCGGCGAGATCCTGCGGCGTGTTGATGGTGAGGTTGGCCTCATGGATGATGGGGAAGGTGCAGTCGGGACGGCAGAGGCACATCGGGCTGGCCGGGTCGTCGCAGTCTTCACCGGTGTCCATGATGCCGTCGCCGCAGCGGGGGTTGGTGCAGTCGGTGCGACAGGCGTCCATCAGCGTGTCGGAGTTGGCGCGGCCATTGTCACACTCCTCCCCGGGGTCGGGCACGCCGTTGCCGCACGGCGGGATGGTGCAGTCGGTCTGGCAGGCGCCCGGGACGGTGTTGGAGTTGGCCTCGCCGTCGTCGCACTCCTCGTCGGTGTCAGTGGCGCCGTCGCCGCAGCGGGGGGTGGTGCAGTCGGTGCGACAGGTGTCGGGCGCGGTGTCGGAGTTGGCGTCTCCGGCGTCGCACTCCTCATCGGTGTCCACCGCGCCGTCGCCGCAGTCGGCCGGCTCACAGCTCGTGCGGCAGGCGTCCGGTGTGGTGTCGGAGTTGGCCGCTCCGCCGTCGCAGGTCTCGGCGCCGAGGTGGCGGATGCCGTCGCCGCAGCGGGCCATGCGGCAGTTGGAGAGGCAGGCGTCGGAGTCGTCGACGTTGCCGTCGTCGCAGGTGTCGTCGCCGTCGACGGTGAGGTCTCCGCAGGTGCCGCAGACGTCGCCGTCGGCGCGTCGGACGCACGGGGTGCCTTCGAGGGTGACGATGAAGTCGGGCGCGGCGGCGGCGTTGCTGCGGATCAGGATGTTGGCCGCGACGGTGTCGGTGGTGTCCAGCGGGGGGTGGTAGTAGACGGTGAAGGTGTGGGTGGCGTCATAGAGGAGCGGGTCGGTGCCAGCGGGGGGCGCACAGTCCGTGGGGTCCGGGGCGCGCCCGGCGCAGAGGGTGAACGCACCCTCAGTGCTGGTCTGCCCCTCGGCACAGCCGCCGGCGGCCCCGACGAGGCAGATGGTGTCGATGGTGAGCGGGGCGGCGGCGGCGCTCCGCAGGGTGATGGGGATCGCCTGACGGTTCCCGGCCAGGACGTCGGTGAGGGTGACGCGGAGGCCGCGAGGCTTGCGCTCGCCAGGGGGCACGGAGGTGACCTCGAGCTCCGGGTCCACGTCGGGGGTGACGACGGGCACGGCGAGATCACCGCCGTTGCTCGTGATGTGGATGATGCCCGTGTCGAGCTGAGCGTCGAGGACACGCCAGCCGACGACGAGGAGCTCGCTGGCGCCAGGCGCGAGCTGCTTTGAGCCGCTGGCCCAGTCGTCGGCGTCGAGGAGGATGAGCTCGGTGATGTCGTCGTCCTCCTCGATGATGACGTTCTCGATCACGAGCGTGGCGTCGCCTGCGTTGCGGACCTCGAGCGTCCCCTCGGTGTAGTTCGAGCCGGTGGGCGACTGCGCGAAGATCAGGCTGGCCGGGTTCACGACCAGCTGAGCGGTCTGGATCTCGACGAGGTTGTCGTCGCAGGCGACGAACGGCAGGAGGAGCAGGAGAGGGCTGGCGAGCCGTCGCCAGGTCGTGCGGCAGCGGCGTGATGAGGTCGTCATGAGGTTTCCTCGGCGGGGGTTTGAAGGTGCCGTGCCAAGGATAGTGGAAGTGCGGTCAGGGCGCGAGATCCCTGGCGAGCCGAAGGCCCGAGAACTGCCAGCGGGCGTGTGGGGGGAAGAAGTTGCGGTAGGTGGGCCGGAGGTGGCCGGCGGGTGTGGCGCAGCTTCCGCCCCGCAGGACGAGCTGGTTGCACATGAACTTGCCGTTGTACTCGCCGAGGGCGCCGGGGAGGGGCTTGTAGCCGGGATAGGCGACGTAGGGGCTGGAGGTCCACTCCCAGACATCGCCGTAGAGCTGCTGGATGCCGTCAGGTGCGGCGACGCGGGGATGGAGGAGCCCCTCGGAGGCGAAGTTGCCGACGGTGGGCGCCGAGCTGGCGATGACCTCCCACTCGGCCTCGGTGGGCAGGCGCGCGTCGGCCCAGGTGGCGAAGGCGTCGGCCTCGTAGTAGCTGAGGTGGCAGGCGGGCGCGTGGGGGTCGAGGTGGATGAGGCCGTGGAGGGTGAACTCGAAGAACTCGCCGTCCTGCTCGACCCAGTAGAGGGGGGCGGACCAGCCCTCGCGCTGGACGGTGGCCCAGCCGTCGGACAGCCACAAGGCGGGGTGGGTGTAGCCTCCGTCCTGGATGAAGGCCAGCAGCTCGGCGTTGGTGACGAGGCGGCTGGCCAGGGCGAAGGGGTGGATCCAGACGGCGTGGCGAGGGGTCTCGTTGTCGAAGGAGAAGCCTTCGTGGTCGAAGCCGATGTCGTAGAGGCCGGGATCGAAGTCGAACCACTGGACCGCGGGGGCGCGCCGCTCGCCGGTGGGGCGGGGGGCGCTGTGGTAGACCGGGAACAAGGGGTTCTGGGCCAGGACGTGCTTGATGTCCGTCAGGATGAGCTCCTGATGCTGCTGCTCGTGGTGCAGCCCGAGCTCAAGCACGGGCGCGAGGCGCTGGAGCTGCGCGGCCGTGGCGCCCTCGAGGAGCTGTTGGACGTGCAGGTCGACGTGCGCGCGATACTCGAAGACGTCGTCGACGGTCGGCCGGGTGAGCAGGCCGCGACGGGCTCGGGGGTACGCGGCGCCGACCCCGTTGTAGTAGGAGTTGAAGAGCTGGCTGTAGGCAGGGTCTGGAGACCGGTAGCCCTGGAGCTCGGGAGACAGGAGGAAGGTCTCGAAGAACCAGGCCGTGTGGGCGAGGTGCCAGCGCGTGGGGCTGGCGTCGGGCATGGACTGGACGACGTAGTCCTCGATGGCCAGCGGGCTGCAGAGGCTCTCGGTGGCGCGACGGACTGTGAGGAAACGCTCGAGGAGATCGGTCATGGGGCTCCCGTGGCGAAGGTTGACCGGGCGTTGATACGGGAGCCTGCGCAGAAAATCCAGTGCAGACGCGCGGCGCGGCGCGGTTGGCGCGCGGCGACATCCATGGTTAATGTTCGTGCGAGCCTGGCTCGTGTGAACGAAGCTGAGGCAGCCAGGTCGGTGAGCGTGCCGCAAGCCGCAAGGAGGGACGCGTGGTGGGAAGACAGATGACCGGGTGGGGTGTGGCGGGCGGCGTTGCGTTGGCCCTGGTCCTGGGGGCGTCGCAGGCGCGCGCGGAGTGCGTCTCGGTCCGGGACTGCGACGGCGACGGGCTCACGCGCGAGGAGGAGGCGCAGCTGGGCACGAGCGACGAGGACGTGGACACCGATCATGACGGCGTTGGCGACTTCATCGAGGTGAGGCGGTCGGAGCCGCTCGACCCGGTCCGGCCAGACAGCGACGGCGACGGGCTGTGTGACGGCGGGCTGTCGGTCGAGGGCGTGTGCACGGCGGGCGAGGACCTTGACGGCGACGGGGTCGTGGACGTCGGGGAGACCGATCCGACGAACCCGGACACCGACAACGATCGCAGCCTCGACGGCGTGGAGGTGCTGGGCGCCAACGCCACCGATCCCCTCGACGACGACACCGACCGCGACGGCTTCCTCGACGGGGAGGAGGACGCCGATGGCTCCGGCGACGTGAGCGCCGGGGAGACCGATCCCAACAACGCTGACACCGATGGCGACGGCCTCAAGGACGGGCTCGAGGTGCGCGGTGTGAACCCCACCGACCCGCTCGACCCCGACACCGACGGGGACGGCCTGAGCGACGGCGCGGAGGATGCCGACCACAACGGGCACCGCGAGGTCGATGAGACCGACCCGACCCTGCGAGACACGGACGGCGACGGCCTCGAGGATGCCCTGGAGCTGCGCGCCGCCAACCCCACCGACCCGACGCTGGCCGACACGGACGGCGATGGCTTGTCCGATGGTGAGGAGGATCTCAACCGCAATGGCGTGGTCGACCCCGGCGAGCACGATCCCCGGACGCCGGACGCCAACGGGATCGTCGATGACGGCGGGGACGTCGCGGTCGAGCTGCTGGGCTACCGGGTGGAGGGGAGCAGCTGCGGGGTGAGCGGCGCGCCGAGCCGTCGAGGCGGGAATGGGCTCGGTGCGTGGTGGGGGCTCGCGGCGCTGGTGGGCGTTGGGCTGGCTCGGGAGCGGGTCCGCCGACGCTGAAGCGCTTCGCCGAGCGCTCCCCCGCGGCCGTAATCGCGCAGCAGAGCTGCGCGAACGGCCTCGGCCCCTCGCAAGCAAGGGGCATTGGGGCAAGACGCGCTTCGGGGCGACTACGAACATCTCGTTGAGTCGTAAAACACAAATAGTTACAGCGCGTTGGTGGCCTGACAAAGCTCATCGAGTGACCGTGTGCGCGGACTTGCCCCCGAGCCGTCCGGTTCGCCCCAATGCCCCTTGCTCGCGAGGGGCCGAGGCCGTTCGCGCAGCTCTGCTGCGCGATTACGGCCGCGGGGGAGCCGGGGTCACCGGTCGCCGCTCTTGCGGACCCCTCCCGCGCGGCTGCGGGTGTTCGCCGACTGCGGGCCGGTCCCGGCATCACCGGGGACCTGCGAGGACTTGTGTCCTGTGCCGACGATATCGATGGTGCCGGCCGCGGCGAGCTTCAGCACGGCCGGATGCGTCACAGCGTTCTGCGCGACCTCGCCGCTCTTGAGGGGGCCAAGGCGCAGGGTCTTGCCGCCAGGGAGCGGGACGCTCAGCGGTAGGCGTGTCTTGTTGGTGATGGTCGCCATATGTGTCCTCCAGGGAGCTTGTTTGGTGCGTCTCCAGGCGTGCAGGACGCGCCTGGTGGCCATGGGGCGGCCCGGTCGAGTTCATTTCGACACGTTCGCGACCCAGTGGCTAGATCAATGTCGCGCGAATCGACGGGAGTGTCCATCGCCGATGCTGCTTCGAAGCGAACAGCTGCGGGTGTCGCAGGGTGCCAGGCACCTGCGCGCCTCCCGCGCGGGCGGTCAAGGCAAGAACACCTCGGCGGCGGGCTCGCGCAGGTTGTAGTGCGACGACATCGCGCGTCCGTAGGCGCCGGCGGTGGCGACGAGGAAGACGTCGCCCTCCCGGGTCGGTGGGATGCGGCGGGTGTAGCCGAGGGTGTCGCCGGACTCGCAGATCGGGCCGACGATGTTGGCGACCTCGGTGCGGGGATCGGCGTAGCGGGTGAGGTTGACGATCTCGTGGTGAGCGCCGTAGAGGGCGGGCCGGATGAGGCTGTTCATGCCCGTGTCGACGCCGACGTAGTGGTTGTCTCCCTTGCTCTTGAGCTGGGTGCAGGTGGTCAGCAGCACGCCGGCCTCGGCGACGAGGAAGCGCCCGGGCTCCATCCAGAGCTCGAAGTCGGGATGGGCCTGGGCGAAGGCGGCGAGCGAGTCGTCGACGGCCTGGAGGTCAAGGGGGACCTGGCTGGGGCGATCCGGGACGCCGAGGCCGCCGCCGAGGTCGAGCACGCACACCTCGGGGAAGTACTCGGCGACGTCGGCGAGCAGGAGGGCGGTCTGGAGCCAGTTGTCGGCGTTGCGGATGCCGCTGCCGGTGTGGGCGTGGAGGCCGGTGACGACGGCGCCCGACGCTTCGACCAGGGCGAGCAGGGCGTCGAGCTGACGGAGGGAGATGCCGAACTTGGAGGTGGCCCCTGCGGTGCGGACGTAGTCGTGGTGGCCGCGTCCCTGGCCCGGGTCGATCCGGAGGAAGAGCTCGCGTCCCCTGAAGAGGTCGGGCCAGGCCTGCAGCGGGTGGAGGTTGTCGAGGGTGACCTGGACGCCCAGGTCGAGCCCGAGCTGGTACTCGGCGCGCGGCGCGAAGTTGGGCGTGAACAGCACCCTTGACGCAGCCTCCCGGCCGAACAGCTCGAGGACGCGCTGGACCTCGCCGGGAGAGACACACTCGAGCCCGAGCCCCGCCTCCCAGAACAGCTGGAGGATCTTGGGGTTCGGGTTGGCCTTCATGGCGTAGAGCACGCGGTCGACGGCGTTCATGGCCTGGAGGCTGCGCGCGGTCGCCGCCAGGACGCGGGTGCTGTAGACGTAGGCGGGGGAGGTCGCGGCTGCGAGGCTGAGGAGGTCGTCGCGGTCGTGCTCCCACCACCGTGGAGCCTCCTGGTGTGCCTTGAGCTCCTGCTCTTCAAAGACCTCCTGCCAGGTCGGCCCGAGGTGTACAGGGACGTCGTGGCCCTCAAAGAGGTGGGCGTGGAGCTGCTGCACGAGGCGCTCGGCCTTGCCCTCGTCGACGACGAAGGTCAGGTTCAGGTCGCTGGCGGCCTGGGAGACGAGGTGGACCTTCTCCTCCTCGAAGACCTCGAGGACCGGGCCGAGCTTGTGGAGGATGCCGCGGATGTTGCGGCCCACGAGGCTCACGGCGGCGCAGGGGCCGATCCTGCGCGCCTTGCAGGTGCGGGAGAGGTCCTCGAGCACGGCGTCGAGGACATGAGGGTCGAGGGCGTTGGCCGCGGGATCGAGGGAGACGGTGACGTTCATCTCGGAGGTCGAGACGAGGTCGATGCTCAGGCGGTGGGTCTTGAAGACGGTGAAGATATCGGCGAGGAAGCCGACCTGCTGCCACATGGCGTGGGTGTCCATGGAGATGAGGGTGAGGCCACCGCGGGCGCTGATGGCCTTGACCTGAGCTCCGTGGAAGGTCGACTCGCTGGAGATGGAGGTGATGGGGGCATCCGGCAGGAGGGTGCAGCGGATCTGGAGGGGGATGTTGTGGCGTCTGCACGGCGCGATGGCGCGGGGGTGGAGGACCTTGGCGCCGGTGGAGGCGATCTCCTGAGCTTCGTCGTACTCGAGCAGCTTGAGGAGCCGCGCGGCGGGGATCTGGTGTGGGTTCGCGGTGAACATGCCGGGGACGTCGGTCCAGATCTCGCAGCGGGCGGCGGTGATGCGGGCGGCGAAGTAGGCCGCGGAGGTGTCGGAGCCGCCGCGGCCGAGCAGGACGGTTTCGCCCTCGGCGTTGCGGGCGATGAAGCCCTGGGTGAGGACCACCTGAGCGTCGAGGGCATCGAAGGTGGCGCGGAGGTCGGGGTCGGCGTCGTGGTGGCAGGTGGCGGAGAGCATGCGGCGTCGCTCGCCACCGTGCGGGTCGTCGCTGGAGGTCAGGCAGTCCCGCGCATCCTGCCAGACCGTGCGGAGGCCGGGGCCGGCGTTGAGCCAGGCGGCGCCGAGGGTTGTGGCCATGAGCTCACCGAGCGCCATGACGCGGGCGTGGAGGCGTGTGCTGGCCTCACGGACGAGCCAGGCGCCCATGCAGAGCCGCCGCAGCTCGTCGAACCACTCGCCCAGGACCGCGTTGGCGTCGAGGTCCAGGGCCTCTGCGAGGACGACGTGTTGGGCGACGATGCGCTCGAGCGGAGCCTCGTAGTCTGCGCCGAGGGGGCAGATGCGCAGGAGCTCTTCGAGTTGGTTCGAGACGCCAGAGAGCGCGGAGCAGACGATGAGGGGCCGGTAGCCCTCGTCGATGCGGCGCGCGGCGATCGAGGCGATGGTCTGCCAGCGCTCGGGTGTGGAGACGCTGGTGCCGCCAAACTTGAGGACGACCCACATGGTCATGGTGCCTGTTGAGGGGGTGGATGACGGGAGCGCGGCGAGACGGCAGGAGGCCCCATCGCCGGGGCGTTGTCAACGCGCCGGCTGCGGGGGAGCGGGTCGAGGGCGGTGGTGACGGACGTCACGGTCGGTGTTCGTTCATCCACGTCGCGCTCGCGCAGGCTCGGCTCGCCGCATCAGGCTCTGGGCTCAACGCGCGGCGTGCGGCGCGGCCCGGGCTGTGATCAGAGCTGCTCGATCAGCTTCTTCAGCTCACCGTTCTGATACATCTCCATGAGGATGTCGCTGCCGCCGAGGAACTCCCCCTTGATGTAGATCTGGGGGATGGTGGGCCACTCCGAGAAGTCCTTGATGGCCTGCCGCAGCTCGCCATCGGCGAGGATATCGATGCCGTGGACGGGCTTTCCGAAGCTCTGGAGGATGGCGGCGGCGCGGGCCGAGAAGCCGCACTGGGGGGCATTGGGGGTGCCCTTCATGTAGAGGACGATCTCGTGGGTGTCGATCTCGTGCTGGATCTCGGTCATGACGGTGCCCCCTTCAGCGCGGGTCTTCGCGGTGGAGGTGGCGGCGGAGGCGGGCGTGGCGTCGCCTTTGGCGATGGGGAGGGAGAACTTGGCCATGGTGTGTACCTCGGGGTGATGTTGCGCGCCGTGCACGGGTGGGGCACGGCGAGTGCGGGGCTATCGAGCGGCCCACCGGGCGTGGGTCCAGGTCTTGATGGACAATGCGTGGATGGTGCGGTCCGCGAGCTGTGCAGCGAGCGCGTCCTTGACCACGCGATGCTGAGCGAGGAGCCGCTGTCCCTCGAAGTGATCGGAGATGACGTCGATCTGCCAGTGGTCCCGTGTGCCGGTGAGGTCCTGGCATTGGAGCTCGGCGTCGGGGAGGGCGGCGCGGATGATAGCGCGGATGTCGTCAGGGTGCATAGCGGCGGCGGGGCGGTGGTGGGGGATGGGCACACCGGCAAGCGGTGCGTGAACGTGGAGACGATAGCAAAGTGGACCTTGCGAGTCCACATCAAGCAGCGGGCGCGCCAGGGCGATCGCGCGGTTCGCGTCGGCGCCGCGCGCTGCTCAGCGCGGAGGGCGGCCGAAGGCGTTCGAGGCGGGGAGGAGCACGTCGAAGGCGAGCTCGGCACGGAACGAGCCGCCGCGGCCGGTGACGATGAGCGGCAGCTTATCGAGGCCGGGTGCGGCGCGTGGCTTGAGGGTGCACTGGTACTCGCCGGGCGTGGCCGTGGGGGTGGCCTGACAGGTCCGATGGCCGGCTTCAACGAGAGGGGCCTCGTCGGTGACGGGGTTGCCGTGGAGGTCGGCGAGTCGCACGCGGACGGTGACGCGAGGGGGCGGCGCGAGAGGATCGAGCTGTTGGGGGGCGAAGGTGACGCGGACGTCGGGGATGGGATCGATCTGGACGCGGACCTCGCCGCGGGCGATCCAGGCCGGTTGTGCGTCGCCGGCAGGGTTCGGCGTGGTCGCGACGAGGCCAATGGAGGCGCCGGCGGCGCTGGACAAGGTCAAGGTGTCGCCGAGGGGGTCCGCGGCGTGCGCGCGGAGGGTGAGGGGGGGGGCAGACCGGTCGATGTGCAGGACGGCGGAGCCCATGAACACGGGCTGCCCGTCGCGTTCGGCGATGGGGGCTGAGGCGGGTGTGAGGTGGAGGGCGACGAAGGGGGCGCGGCTCCACGGACCGGGGATGTCGTTGAATACGGCGCGAACGCGGACCTCGAGGAGACCGGACTGCTCGAACGGGAGGCTGAGCCGGGTGACGTCGGCCCCGGTGCGGGCTTGCCAGAGAGGGAGGGTCGTGTTGGGGGCCGCGAGCTCGACCTCATAGGCCTCCGCGGTGGGGTCGGGGCGCCACTGGGCGATGGGGCCCGGGCTCTGGCCGATGCGGGAGAGCAAGTGGGGTGCGCCGTCGGGCGTGAGGAGGGGGACGGCCGGGGGCAGGGGCAGCGGTGAGGGACGAACGCGGCTGGTGAGCGGCGCGCCCTGTCCCTGCCGGAGCACCCCGCCGGCCCAGGCCACGGTGCCTGAGAGGGCGGCGGCGTGGTGGGCGGGGTCGCCGAAGCGGAAGGTGAGGTGGCGTCCGGTGAGCGTGGCGATTCCACCAGGGGCGGCGACCTCCAGCGTGGAGGTGTCCGCAGCGCCGAAGAACTCGATGCTCCCGCCCTCCAGCCGCACCCGGACCCTGCTCAGGAGGGGGTTCCCGGCGTCCTTGCCGACCTCGCCGAGCATCGTCAGGCGGCTGCCGGGGCCGAGGAGCAGGTGGGAGCCGTCGGTGAGGGCGAACTCGGCGAGGGCGTCGGGGCCGGTGGTGACGACGCGCTGCCAGAGGAGGGGGAGGGCCTTCGTGGCAAGCTGGGGCTGCGGGCTGGCGGGGTCGCTCCAGGTGACCTCGCCAAGCTGTCCGAGGAGGCTCGCGCTGGGGTGCTTGGGATCGCCGTCCTCAGGGATAAAAAGGGTGTCGCCGGGCCGGAAGCCTCGTCCGGCGTCGAGGCCGTTGGCGTCGGAGATGCGGCGCCAGGCGGAGGGGGCGTTGTAGAAGCGCTCGGCGATCCGCGCAAGCGTGTCCCCCGGCTGCACGACGTACTCGAGGGCGTGGGCGTGCGTGGAGACAAGCAGCAAGGTGAGCGCGCACAGGGCCGCAGGGGCGTGAGCGCGGCGCTGCGGGTGTGGGGAGAGGGTCATGGATTGGCCTCCGAGCAGGGGCGAGCTCGTTCGTGTCGGATCACAGGTGTACTGGATCGTGCGGTGGGAGGGTAGTGGCGCGAACTGCACCACCGCGTGAGCGGGTCGTGCACGTCGCAACAGGGGTGTGGGTGTGGAGGCCGTGGCGGACGGGGGTGGAGTTGGCGCGAATGTTGTTCAGGCACATGTGCGTGAGGAACGACCGGAGAGGGAGGTCACCATGAAGAAGTTTACGCTTGAGGACGTGGTCGAGACGACGATGTTGCAGGAGCTCGTGGACACTCTGTCGACGCTGACGACCGTTCCGATGTACTGCGCGACGCCGGGCGGCAAGGTGTTGGCGCAGTCGGACGACATGTTGACGGCGTGCGCGTCGTTGGCGTCGTCGGCGAACGCGCCGCGTCCGTGCCTGAGGTGCCCGCGGGTGCAGCTCGACCCTTCGGGGGAGAACTGGCCCGACGCGGATCTGGCGCTGGCGCTGCCATGTCGTCTTGGGGTGGAGGAGGTGGCGGCACTGGTGCGGGTGGACGGTCGGGTGGTCGGGGTGGTGGGGTCGATTCAGGTGACGTCGTCGGCGGGGATGACCGAGGCCGCGGAGCGAACGCTGGAGTTGCTGGACATGTTGACCCCAGCGAACCGGCGCTTCGTGGACGAGCTGCCAAAGCGACGCGGCGAGGTGGTGGAGCAGGCGCGGACGGCGGCGGCGTCGATGACGGGGATGTTCGGTCGGATGGGCCGGCTGGTGCTGCAGGAGAAGGAGCTTCGGGAGCGATTTGAGCATCTGTCGCAGGTGGACGCGTTGACGGGGACGGAGAATCGTCGCCAGGGGACGGAGGCGATCGCGACGGCGCGGGAGCTGGCGGAGCGGACGGGGCTGCCGATCGCGCTGCTGATGTTCGATCTGGACCGGTTCAAGCGGATCAACGACACGAAGGGGCACGCGACGGGGGACGAGGTGCTGAAGGGGTTCGCGGAGGTGGTGAAGGGGGTGATCCGCTCGGGGGATCGGTTCTTCCGGATGGGGGGCGAGGAGTTTGTGCTCTTGTGTTCGGCGTGTGACCTGGACGGGGCGCAGCGCGTCGCGGAGCGGATCCGGGCGGCGACCGAGCGGGCGTCGTTCCCGGTGGGGGAGCTGTCGCCGGTGACCGTGAGCATCGGGGTGTACACGGGGCGGGGGCCGGGGCTCCCGGAGGCGGAGGCGATGTTGGAGGCGGCGGACGCGGCGATGTACGTGGCGAAGGAGTCGGGCCGCAACCGGGTGGTGTTGGCCGGTGGTGCGGGGTGAGGTTTGGGGCGGCGGTGGTGTCGACAACAGCGGCGCGGAGGTGGTAGAGGATGGGGCAACCCCAACCTGCGTCCGTGTGCGACGGTCGCGTCACCAGGAGTCGCTTCGAGATGAAGATCAACGTCACCGACACGATCGCCTTCCCGCGGGATCACGCGTTCACGACCTACCGGGACAAGCTGGCGTCGCTCGTCACGTACCTTCCGAACGTGGAGAAGATCGAGGTGCTGGAGCGCGAGGAGCTGGCCAACGGCGATACGCGGCTGCTGAACCTGTGGAAGGCGTCTGCGACGGACATCCCGTCGTTGCTGCGGGCGTTCGTGAAGCCGGAGATGCTCCAGTGGAAGGACTACGCGGTCTGGCACAACGGTGAGTTCACGTGCTCGTGGCGGACCGAGATCGGCTTCTTGAAGGACGCGATCAACGTGGAGGGTAAGAATCGCTTTGAAGCGGTGGGTGACCACTCCATGAAGATCGTGATCAGCGGTGATATCACGGTGAACGCCAAGAAGATCCCCGGCGTGCCGGGGCTGCTGGCGGGGAAGATCGGCCCGGCGGTGGAGGGCTTTGTGGTGAAGCTGATCACGCCGAACCTGCAGGAGGTGAACCGGGGGCTGGCGAAGTACCTCAAGGATCACGGTTGAGCGCGCTGAACGCGCGCTCCTGCGGTCGGGGTGGGGTGGGGCTGCTGGACATGACCGGGGGGATCTGCTGGACTTGAGGGGCGTGACGCCGACGGTGTGGCCTGCCAGGCGCGGTCGAGTGGAGACGGGGGAGCGTCGCGCGGTCAGGGGTTGCGGCGGTGTGGAGTCTATTGGTAATCTAACTTTATCCAATAATGACAGGATGTTGTATGCAATCGATCAGGCGATGGGCGCTCGGCGCGACGATGGTGGTGGGGCTTGTGTGGGCGGCGGGGTGCGGGGATGACGAGGCGAAACCTGCGGTGTCCGGCAACAACGGCGTGACCAACAACGGCGTGACGAACAACGGGGTCACGAACAACGGCGTCACCAACAACGGGTTGACCAACAACGGCACGAACAACGGCACCAACAACGGCACCAACAACGGCACCAACAACGGCGAGGTCGTCCTCGACATGGACGGGGACGGCGTGCTCGACGCGGATGAGCTGGTGGCGGGGACGGACCCGACGCTGCAGGACACGGACGGGGACGGGTTCTGGGATGGTTGGGAGCTGAACGTGGGCTCGGACCCGACGAACGCGTCGTCGGTGCCTGACGTGATGTTGCCGGACGGGGAGCCGTTCAAGCTGACGCTGAGCGAGATCGTGGAGCCGACGGCGCTGGTGCCGCTGGCCGCGGGGCGGCTGGGGTCGGTGCCACCGATCATGGTCTTCGTCAACGGGCTGACGAACGGCGCCGATGAGGCGGTGACGCTGACGGGCGGGATCGGGTCGCAGGTGAGCAACGGGGATGACGAGGTGCCGGGGACGGAGGACGACGTCTACGCGCTGCGGTTCTCGTCGTTCAGCCAGCTGACGGGGGACTTCCTGATCGCGTTCGAGGGTCGGGTGATGGGGCGGGCGCTGGCGGCGGGTGCGGAGGTGATCAGCCTCGACCTGACGGGGATCAGCGACATCACCGAGGGGCTTCGGCTGCGGGTGGAGGGGGTGGACATCACGGCGACGTTCACCGAGAGCCTGACGGAGATGACCGACGGGGATCTGGTGGGGGTGCTGACGCGGCAGGGGGTGGTGGAGCTGGCGGAGGCGCTCAAGGACATCCTGCCGCTGGACCCGGACACGTTGCTGGCGATCCTGGACCCGGACGGGGACGGCCGGGTGCCGGTGCACTTCCGGTTCACGGGGCGGAGCGTGCGGGTGGACGGTGTGGCGGCGCAGGAGCGCGACGTGGCGCCGCTGCCGCGGGCGGCGGGGGTGTGCTGTCCGGCGACGGCGTCCATGGGGGCGTCGGTCGACCCGTTCCTGGCGGCAGACGTGAAGGATCAGGGGATCCAGGCGGACGAGGAGGCGCTGGCGACGCGCGCGATCGCGGCGCTGGTGGCGGACGAGGACGTGCTGCACGTGGCGACGATGCGGGTGGTGGACGGCGTGTTCCACTACTTCGTGCACAGCGCGGGCGGGATGGTCGAGTTCGTGCGGGAGCGCAGCGGCGCGGGAACGACGTACACGGTGGTGGCGCAGGAGGGGATCAACCCGCTGGAGCGTCAGGACATCGTGGAGTGGTCGACCTTTGAGGCGCTGGTGGCCTTCGGGGAGGACCAGGCGGTGGCGAACCCGGAGGGCACGACGTATGTGGACAAGGGCTATCCGCTGGGGGATGCGCGGCTGGCGTTCGTGCCGTCGGCGCAGATGACGTTCCCGTATGGGTACGAGCGGGTGGCGGCGTACTTTGACGACCCGCGGGCGGGGGATCTGGCGGTGGAGCCGCACTCGTTTGGTGGGAGCGGGTTTGGCTCGCACGGTCACCTGGGGGTGCTGGAGTCGCGGTCACCGTTGATCGTGGCCGGGCCGGGCGTGCGGAGCACGGGCGACACGGCGGTGGGAGAAGACTTTGCCGTGGTGGACTTCGAGGGTGACAGCCAGGATCCGGGGGCGCGGCAGGTCCTGTTCCGGGTGGCCGGGGCGCGGCAGGTGGATGTGGCGCCGACGGTGGCGGCGGCGCTGGGGGTGGACCAGCACGGGATGGCGGTGCGCGACGGTGTGTTCACCGACGATGCGTACCTGGCCTGGCAGGACGGCCGTCCGCTGCTGGAGCTGTTCACGGACGAGGCGCAGGCGCAGATCGCGGCGGGGCAGCCCGTGGCGCGGCGCGCGCTGATCATCATCAACGACGGCCTGACGTCGACGGAGCTCCTGCACGAGGCCGAGAACACGGGCTTTGACGTGTCGCAGTACCGGGCGTTGATGGAGCGCGGGGTGACGATGCAGTACGGCTCGATCTCGAACTGGCCGTCGAACACGTTTCCGGGGCACAACGTGGTCGCGGCGGGGGCGTACAGCGGCCATCACGGGATCATCGGCAACAACTTCTACGAGCGCGAGGTGGCTGAGAGCTTCAGCCCGATCTCGGACCTGGTGACGACGGAGAAGTTCTACGGCTCGTCGCACGCGAGCCTGCCGGTCGAGACGTTGTACGAGGCGGTGCATCGGACGTTCGGGCCGTACGACCCGACCGGTGGCGGGATGACGTTCACGGCGAGCGTCAACGATCCGTCGAGCCGTGGCGCGAGCTACGCGACGCTGGAGCGACGTCGCCCCGAGGGGATGTCGGACGTGTCGACGGGGGACACGGTGACGGTCGGTGGTCGGGCTTTCCCGCTGCCGGAGGTGGGGCTGGAGGACTACGAGGGGTTCCTGGACAACAGCACGGTGTGGCATCTCCACGACCTGTTCCTCGGCGGTGAGGTGCCGGCGCCGACGCTGGTGATCGCGAACTTCGCCTCGACGGACGGCGGCGGGCACACCTACGGGCCGCACGGGGACACGGAGCGGGAGGTGGTGATCCCGCGGGTGAACGCGCGGCTGGAGATCGTGATGGCGATCCTGGCCGAGGCGGGCGTGCTGGACGAGACCTTGATCGTGCTGACGAGCGATCACGGCATGGAGCTCAAGGACCGGTCGCGGCAGGGCTCGGTGTATGACGGGCTGAGCCAGGAGGGGATCCGCTTCGTGACGGGGGACAACGCCATCTACTTCAAGACGATGGCGGTGGGCGTCGACGGGGACCTGAGCGCGGGGGTGGCCTCGTCGTTGACGGTCACGGTGTCCGACAGCGACACGCTGGGGGCGGCCGAGGTGTTGTTCCCCGTGGGCGCCGCGGTCGAGGTGACCGAGGGCGGGACGGCGGAGCCCGCGGTGGTCGATGTGGCCGGCCACGCGACGCTCGTGGTCACGCCGCTGGCCGACGCGACGGAGGTGGTGCTGTCGGTGCGGCACCCGAGCTTCACGGCGACCGAGGTGCGGCTGCCGGTGGCACCGTAGCGCCGGTCGGGCTCGAGGCGCCGACCGCGCCTCGCTCGAATGTTCTATCTGCTTGATATAAAAGAACTATTCTAGATCGACGTGAGCACGGGTGTGCCTCGCGCCGCAGGCCCCTCCGCGGCTTATTGCAGTTGGGTGCAGATACGCCCTCGCAGAACGGGCCCCGTGTTGACGGGGGTGTAACGTCGGTGGCTCATGATCGGTTCCAGGGTCTTGCCCGTCAGAACGTTGTCCGCGACCGAACCAGGGACGCCGTACCAGCTGGGGTTACCTGCCACATGGCAGCCGCTATGACCCCGGAACCCATCATGAGCCTTCAATCCAACCATTGATACCGGAGGACGTCTCTGTCTGTCCCATGGCGAAACCCAGGCTCAGCGGGCGTCGGGGTCGGCGAGCCAGGCGGCGAGGGCGTCGGGGTCGGCGAGGTCGAGGACGACGTCGCCGAGTCGGTCGGGGCCGAGGGTGTCAAGGCGGGCCGTGAGGGTGGTGCGCTCGGTTTCCGTCAGGGGCCGGCCGAGCCGGCGGGCGTATAGGTGCAGGAGAGGGGCGAGGCCTTCGTTTCGTCCTTCGTTTCGTCCTTCGTTTCGTCCTTCGTTTCGTCCTTCGTTGACGCCATCATCGCGCCAGCCCTGGCGCAGCTCTTCCCAGGTCATGTCCGCGTTCATGAGGAACTCCTGTTCGTCTGGAGGCAGCGCCTCGGTGGGTTGCTGTTGGTAGAAGATGCGCCAGCGTTGCACGAGCCGCCAGAGGGGATCTTGTTCGATGGGGCCAGTGGCGGTGGTGATGAGCTCCTCGATGGCGTTGCGCTGTACCTTGCCTCTGCCGAGCAGTCGGAGGGCCAGGGTGTCGGTGGTGACGGGAAGCTCGCTGATGACGACGACGGTGGCTTTGAGTCCGGCGCAGAACGCCCAGAAGCCCGGCGGGTCGGTGTGGTCGTTCCGGTCGTTCAGATCAGTATGACGACGGCCTTCGAGGGCCGCAAGCGCCTTGTGGGGCGGGCCGGGGCTCAGGATCCAGAGGTGGCCGGTCAGGTGGGGCTGGTCGGCGGAGGCGTGGGAGTAGAGCAGGTGGCGGCCCAGGCCGAGGCGGAGGGTCGTCAGCGTGGGGGTCTTGCGGAGCACCTCGAACAGGCTGGGGCCGTTTGCCATCGTGGCGAGCATCGCCGCTCGGGGGTCGAGCGCCGAGGGGCGGCGGGAGGGCGTGAAGCCCACGTCGGCGTAGTGGGCGCCGGAAGCGATCGGCACCTGCGCGGTGACCCGACCGCGGCGCGCGAGCAACGTGCGCACCAGCTCCTTGGCGAAGTTGTCGTGCCGCTCGCGGGGCACGCTTGGGTTCTCCTGGGTCTCGTCCACGGCCACCTCCAGGCACGTTGCCTTGAGGCCGCAGGGTCACTCGCCGTGATACCCTTGTCAAGCGTTCAGGTGCAGGGGGCGTGGGTGTTCGGAGGGCGTCGTGGTCCGCTCGCTTGCGGGTCGGCCAACGCCGCCGCCAGCGCGCTCCCTTGTACAGGTCGAGGACGATGTCGCGTAGAAAGTGGGTGGTCACCGCAGAAGCCTGGCCGGAGCGTCTCCCGACGCGGAGCACCGGAGCCCCTGCACGTGCAGGGTCGCGTTCACAACGTGGTGCGGCCTGCCCCTGCACGGACATGGGGCCGCGCCCAGGCCGATCCCGCACGTCGATGCCATGGCACGACCACGTTCGCAAGCCTTGTGGGCGCGGCAGCGCACATGCACTGTCCCGTTCGCAACGCCGAGGCACCCTCCCCTGCACGGGCAGGGGCACGCTGCCACCTCTTGAGATCGAGGCGAGGCCGCGTCGGTGGTCCCGGCTTCCAGGAGCGTGTCGAAGAAGACTCCCGTCGCTGGAGCGGGCCGAAGCAAATCGCGATTACAGGTGTCTGCCGACTCGCCTCACTGCGTTCGGCTCGTTGCCCCTTTCGCTCCGCTCAGGGCCGGCAGACCCGCCCGTCATGTCGTCGACGATGCTCTGGCATCGCCTCCTCCATGTCGAACAAGATTCGGTTCACTTCGTCTCGGTCCAGCTCGGACCGTGAAACCGATCAGCGCTCTAGAAGTCCCAGGTCGCGTTGAGGCTGAACAGCTCGCCGGAGCCCACGAGCACGCCGGCCTCGAGGCCGAGCCCTCGCCACGGGGTCCACAGGACGTCGGCGCCGAAGGCGCCGATGGTCCTGGCGATGGGGCCGACGAGCTCGGACTCGGAGTAGATGTAGTGGGGTCGGATCATGACGTCGGGGTGGACGTTGATCAGGAACTGCTGCTCGACGATGAGGTAGCCACGGGTGCGCTTGCCGGGGACGGCGGCGCGATAGCCCGCGTCTCCCGCGAAGCCGATCCCCATGGAGACGACATCGACGACGTTGTCGAGGGACTCGAGGATCTGGCCGAGGTTGAGGCTGAGGCGCGCGGTGGTCTCGAAGCGCAGGATGGCGGTCTGCTCGGTGACCGAGGGCAGGACGGTGAAGTTCTTGCGGTCGAACGAGGCGTTCTCGAGGGTGAAGAACCAGGCGAGGTAGTCGGACTCCTCGCGGCCCTGGCGCAGCTTGAGGCCGAGCTCGGCGGTGTACTCGGCGTAGTCGCGCAGGACGTGCTGGAGGGTGTGGAGGCCGAGCACGAAGAAGCCGAGGTCGGCGTCGAGGGCGAGCTCGAGGAAGTGGCAGGGGTGGGCGAGGGTGCAGTCGAACTCGTCGGACAGGAGGGTCTGGAAGGCGAGGCGGGGGCGGGTGGTGTCGAGGAGGCCGGTGGGCGCTGGCAGGGTGTCCTTGGTGGCCTTGGAGGAGCCGATCACGTCCATGACGTAGGCGGAGGAGATGAGGACGCCGCCGAGGTTGATGCCGAAGATGCCGACGTCGTCGAAGGCGCTGCTCTCGTCGACGGCGGCTACGGTGAGGATGCCGGCGGCGATGAGGCCGAGCCCGACGCCCTCGGTGCCGAGCAGGCGCCAGCCGACCCAGCGGTTGCCCTGGTAGAAGTGGCCGAGGCCGTTGAAGACGAGGCCGGGGACGGCGGCGACGAGGCCGGCGACGACCGAGGGGTCGTGGGCCTTGTAGCCCTCCCACTGGAAGCCGAGGCGCCAGAGGGCGCAGGGATCCATGGCCGCCAGGGGCTGATCGCGATCGATGGCGGTGACGGGGACGCCCTTGCAGGGGCCGTCGATGCGGGACAGCTCGCAGGCGGTGAGCTCGGTGCGGGGCTTGTCGAAGTCGATCGGGGCGTCGGGGGGCTGCCCCGCGCAGGGGTCGGCCGGCTCGGCAGGTGGGCCGGGCTCGGGTTCGGCGTCGGGTGCTGGGGGAGGGGCGTCCTGGGCGACGGCGGCGGCGGGGGCGTGCAGGCACAAAAGGAGCGCGACGAGGGGCCCGACGACGGCTCCGGCGGCTGCGCGCCGGGGTGTCCGAGGGGCGCTCATGGCGTCCTGGTCAGGACGAAGCGGCCGTCCTGGACGGAGATGAGCAGGGGCGCGGCGAAGATGTCGCCGCGGGGATCGACGGTGACGGGGCCGGTGAGGCCGTCGAAGCCGGCGGTGGCAGCGATGCCGGTTTGGAGGGTGGTGGGGGTGGTGAAGCCGAGGTTGAGGATGGCCCGTCGGAGCAGGCGCATGGCGTCGAAGGCGAAGGCGGCGAAGACGTCGGGTTCGCCGCCGATCATGGCGCGGTGTTCGCGCAGGAAGCGGTCGTTGAGCTCGCCGTCGGCGTCGCGGGTCCAGGAGGCGGCGATGGTGGCGCCGTTGAAGTAGCTGGCGCCGTCGCGCAGGAGGGCGTCGTCGTACCAGGTGACGTTGCCGAGGCAGGTGAGGTGGCGTCGGCCCTCGGTGGTGGAGGGCCGATCGGCGGGGGCGCACCAGAGCTGCTCTGCGGCGAGGAAGGGCATGAGGACGGAGACGCGCGAGGCGACGTCGGGGATGAAGACGGCGTCGGCGTGGGTGCGCGCGACGGCGGCGGCGGCGGCGGAGAAGTCCCGTGAGGCGGGGTCGTAGGGGGTGGCGGTGACGATCTCGACGCCGTGGGCGGCGGCGGCCTTCTCGACCAGGGCTCGGGCCTCGCGCCCGAACGGGACGTCGGGGTAGAGGACGGCGAGCCGGGTGTGACCGACGGTCCGGGTGTAGGCCAGGAGGGCGTCGACCTCGCGGGTGCTGTCGATGAAGTAGCGGAAGATGGAGGGGCCGACGTCGGCGACGGCGGGGTCGAGGCTGAGGGAGACGAGGGGGAGGTGGCGTCGCTCGGCGGCGTCGGCGGCGGCGCGGGCCTCGGCGTTGGACAGGGGGCCGACGATGGCGGTGACGCCGGCGCTGGCGAGCTTGTCGACGCCGTCGCGGGCGCCCTCGGGGGTGCTGCGGGTGTCCTCGACGACGAGGGTGATGCGGGGGTTGGGGGAGGGGCGAAAGGCGCGCTGGGCCAGGAGGAGTCCGTCGAGGGCGTGCTGGCCGACGTGCTTGTCGGCGCCGGACAGCGGCAGGAGGGCGCCGACGCGCAGGACGGCGGGGCCAGCGAGGGCGTCGAGTCGGGCGTCGAGCTCATCGGCGAGCGTGGCGTCGTCGATGCGGAGGAGCCGTGCGGAGGTCTTCTCGCCGATGTCGGCCAGGCGGGCGCGCGCGTCGGGTCCGCGGGCGTCGTCGGGGTCGAGGAGCTGGTCGAGGAGCCAGGCGGCGCCGGCGATGGCGGCGACGAAGTCATCGGGGTGGTCGAGGAGGCCGAGGCGCTCGTCGGGGTTGAGGCCGGTGCGGGCGAGTTCGAGGGCGCGTGCGCGTGCGAGCCGCCGCTGGTCGGGGTCGCCGAGCTCGAACAGCCAGCTGAGGGCGACGATGGCGTCGGTGTGGCGCCCGTGTCGGGTGCGGGCCTCGGCGATCAGGATGAGGAGGTCGGGCAGGTCGGCGCGTGGCAGCACGGTCGGGGGGGCCTGTCCGGGGTAGAGGCTGTCGAGGGTGTCGAGGGCCTGATCGAGCTGCGCGTTGCGGGCCAGGGCGAGGGCGAGGCAGGCGGCAGCGACGGCGCGGGTGGGCGTGGGGAGCGAGCTGTCGGCGGCGGCGTCGGCCAGGGGCTCGAGGGCGCCGGGCGAGGGGTCGAGGCGGGCGTCGGCGTTGGCGGCGAAGACCGAGGCGAACTCGGCGCCGGGGGTGTTGGGGTGTTGGGCGGCGATGGCGAGGAAGGCGTCGCGGGCCTGAGCGGGGTGTCCGGCTGCGGCGAGTCGGTGGGCGTCGTCGAGGGCGGCCTGGACCTCCTCGTCGAGCTCGGGGAGGTCCTCGCCGCCGCCGACGCCGTGCTGGCGCGCGCCGGGGCTGTCGTCGAGGCGCGTGGCGGGCGTGTGGGTGCAGGCGGTGCCGAGCGCGAGGAGGAGGGCGATGAGGGCGCCGAGGAGCGCGCGTGTGCGTCGGTGGGGCTGTGGGGTCGGGGAGGGGGCAGCAGGCATCGTGGCGTCCGTGGAGGGGGGATCAGCCGCGGGCGGGGGTGTGCGCGAGGGCGTGGAGGGCGTCGGCCGGGGTGTGGAGGGCGACGACTGCGGGCCGCTCGCGGGTCTCGAGGGAGCTGGTGCGGCTGCGGGCGTTGGTGAGCACGACGAAGACGGCGACGGCGAGCCCGACAGCGACGAACAGGGCGACGACGAGCAGGAGGATCCAGGGCCAGAGCTTGCGCTGGGGCGCGGCGGCCGGCGTCTTGCCCGCGGCACCGGGGACGGGGGCGAACTTGCGGGTGGCGAAGGCGCCGGGGTCTTTGGCGTCGGGGGGAGCCGCAGCGTCGGGGCGCTTGCCGAGCTTCATGGAGGCGACGTCGAGCGCGGCGGTCTTCCGATTGTCGTCGGTGAGCTCACCTTCAAGGAGTGCAGGGTTGTCAATGAAGGGTCTAAGGAGGTTGCGGACCTCGACCACGTTCTTGGGGCGGTCGTCAGGGTCCTTCTCGAGGAAGTTGAGCAGGACGTCGCTGAAGGCCTTGGAGACGGGGTGTTGGGGGCAGAGGGTGGAGATGGGGGGCGGGGGCTCGTGCAGATGGAGGTAGAGGAGCTCGATGGGCATATCGGCCTGGAAGGGGGGCCGGCCCGCGATGAGCTCGTAGGCGAGGATGCCGAGGGCGTAGATGTCGACGCGGGGGTTGGGCTCCTTGCCGGCGATCTGCTCGGGGGCCATGTAGCTGGGGGTGCCCATGACCTTGCCGGTGACGGTGAGGCTCTGGCCGCCAGCGACCTTGGCGATGCCGAAGTCGAGGACGGTGACGAAGATCTCGCCGTCGGCCTTGTGGTTGACGAAGATGTTGGCAGGCTTCAGATCGCGGTGGACGATGCCCTGGAGGTGGGCCTCGCTCAGGGCGGCGCAGACCTGATCGAGGATCTTGACGGCGTCGAGGCGCGAGATGGCGTTGTCCTTGATCAGGATGTCGGCGGGGCTGCCCTCGAGGAACTCCATGGCGATGTAGAGGGCGCCCGCGGTGCTCTGGCCGAAGGCAAACAGCTTGATGATGTTGGGGTGGGAGAGCGATTGCAGCAGGCGCGCCTCTCCCATGAAGCGCTTGACGGAGCGCTCGTCGCCGCTGATCTCCCGGTGGAGGACCTTGATGGCGACGGGGCTGTTGGTGGTGAGGTCGATGCCCTTGTACACCTTCCCCATGCCGCCTTCGCCGATGACGGTCTGGATCTTGAACCGATCGCCGAGAGTCTGGCCGAGGAGGTTGGTGGGCTGTTGTTGGCCGCCGATAGCGACGGCGGCGAGCTTGCTTTGATCGTAGGGGCACTCGGTGATCGAGTCGTCAAAGAAGCTGTTGCACGAGGGGCAGCGTTGCATGCCATCTTCCTGAGCGCCAGGGTTGAACCACATCCGTGACAGTCCTATCACAACAGACCCGCTCGGGTCACGCACGACCGATCGGAGTGACGACAAGCGCGCCTTCGGGCGGTGCGGTGCATCGGAGGGGGAGGTGTGGACGCGGGGCGAGGGTGCCCGGGGCGGCGCGCCGACGAGTGGGACAACGCGCGCGAGCGGGAATCGGCGCAGAGGGCGAGGGTGAAGGATGAAGGCGAGGACGGCGTCGAGGTTGGCTCTGGTGGGTCTGGTGATGGGGGTGTGCGCGGTGGCGTGGAGCGGGTCCGCGCGCTCCGAGCCGGGGGCGGAGCCGCCTGCGGAGGCCTCTGCGGAGCCGTCGCGGCACTTCAACCATGACTCGCTGGTGGTGGGCGGGACGGTGCACTCGTTCGCGGGTGACGTGGGACCGATCTCGCCGTTCCTGGGGATGGGGTTCAAGTGGGACACGTTCAGCGACTTTCAGGGGATCGAGGGGCTGAAGGACCGGACGATCTGGGAGTACATCGCGCTGGGGCTGACGGTGTATGGCTTGGTGGGGCTGACGGACTTTGAGGTGGACGAGGCGCAGGCGTCGGATGCGGGGGCGGCGTTCGACCGGGGCTCGGCGTTCCAGGTGGGGATCCTGGCGACGATGATGGTCCTGCCGGGCTGGCTGCATCCGTACGTGGGGATCGGGTTTGCGTGGACGGAGCTGCGCGATGCGTCGGAGGCGCTGGAGGGCTCCCAGGTGTTCCCGATGCTGGACGTGAACCTTGGGGTGCGTCTGGATCTGAACGGGACGCTGTTCGTGGACTTCTCGAACTACGCCAACTGGGGGCGCGACGGGGCGGTGGGGGTGGGGGCGACGCAGGACATCCTGTTCTTCTCGACCTTTCTGGGGTTGGGGGTGAACGTGTTGTAGACCCGGCTGAGCGGCAGATGGGGGCGACCGGCGGTCCAGAACCGGGATAGACCCGCCTGGGCGGGGCGCGGAGGTCGGTGGCATGGACAGGGCCGTCGGGGGTGGGTATCGTCGGGGTGGGCGAAGCGCAAGAGCGCAGGCGGGCACAGGAGCGATGAGAATTCGATGACGGAGCGCAAGCGGGTGCTGGTGGTCGACGACGACCCGGCGATGTGTGAGCTGCTGGCGAGCGCGCTGGCGGACGGGCAGTTCGATGTGTTCGAGGCGCCCGACGGGCACGCGGCCTACACGCTGGCGCTGCGGGTGTACCCGGATCTGGTGATCAGCGACGAGCGGATGCCGTACATGTCCGGGACGCAGCTGTTGACGAAGCTGCGGGAGGATCCGCTGTTGGGGTCGACGCCGTTCATCCTGTTGTCGGCGACGCAGGACCCGTCGCAGGCGTCGAGCTCGCTGGCCAAGGGGGCGAACGAGTTCTTGCCGAAGCCGTTCAGCGTGGAGGAGCTGATGACGCGGGTGCGTCGGGCGATGGTGCGGCCGCCGTCGCCGACGCGGAGCGTGATGCGTGGGGACCTGCGGTTCTTCCCGTTGCCGGACGTGCTGGTGATGACGCATCAGAACCGTCAGACGGGGCTGCTTCGGGTGAAGAACCACGAGGGTGGCGATCGGTTCCGGTTCCTGTTCGAGGAGGGGTCGCTGGTGTGGGTGACGGGTCCGTGCGAGGTGGTGGGGGTCAAGGCGTTCAACCGCTCGATGCGGATCAAGGAGGGGAGCTTCAAGTTCACGCCGTGGGCGTCGTTCACGCGTCAGCCGTGGCACGAGGAGCTCCCGGTGAACAACCTGCTGTTGGGCGGGATGCAGGAGGTGGACGAGATGCCGCTGCTGCTTCGGGAGCTGGGGGGTGGCGCCAGGCGGCTCGAGGTGGCGCCGGAGGCGGATCGTGCGGCGCTGGAGAAGACGGGCATGGTGGACCTGCTGCTGTCGGGGGAGGCGGCGTCGGCGACGCTGACGGAGCTGCTGAACGCGTGCACCGAGGCGGATCTGGACGTGGCCAACGAGATCAAGCGTCTGGTCAAGGAGGGTTCGCTGCGGGCGGCGAGCTGAGGCGGGTCTGTGCCTGGCGCGGCTGATGCGTCGTAAGCTGTTGTTGTAGAACATATTTTGTGGTTTGCGCTGCCGTCGGTGTTCGCGGTGGGAGGGGGGCGTGGCGCCGGTGGTGCGTCTTGCCACGGGTGGATCGATGGGGTTGACCGCAGCTCACCAAAGCGATAAGTGATTGGTGTAAATGGTAGCGGATGGCAGTCTGAAACGGCGGACGGTAGGTGGCATGGGGCGCAAGAAGATATCGACCTGGGCAGCGGAAAACGGCGTCCACTACAAGACAGCGATGACGTGGCT